>Ga0315298_1002420_pt1 | contig 31686 bp, 27 predicted proteins | sample WHS_1_MG_FD_203077 | JGI IMG/M metagenome (GOLD analysis project Ga0315298, IMG submission 203077) | Extremophilic microbial mat communities from Washburn Hot Springs, YNP, Wyoming, USA - WHS_1_MG | ecosystem: Environmental > Aquatic > Thermal springs > Hot (42-90C) | place: USA: Wyoming... | reverse complement strand
GGAAGGAGGTGGTTAAATTAACTGGGCAGGTTGAGAAAAATGAAGAAAATAAATCGCCGCGCCCTAAATACTTTTTTGCACCCCTAAGACTACTACTTTTTGTCCAAACAAAGGGGGAGACCCCATAAACCTACCTGCGAATCTACCTCTCATCTTCACCTCTCTGTTTCCGCTCTATTTTACTTAAATCAGACAACTTTTCCAGAAACAAACAGGTGTTACCTATTTTTCTCAACTTCTCCAATATTTTAAGCAGTGCCTCAATCAAGAATCAAAAGCGCACTTTCCGGGAAATGTGAGAAAGGATGTGGCTAAAACTAATTGAAAGGAGGCGTCTGCTTCTGTTTGAGGTTTAAAAAAATTAAAAAATCAAGCAGTCAGAATGAAATTTTATCTGTATTTGGAAAGGTCAAATGTATATTTGTTTATAACCGGCTTGTCAAGCGGTGGAGTTCCAGAAACGACCACATGCTCATGCTCTTTTTCGTGTTCATGCCCTTTTTCTTCCACTGCTCCTTTTTCTTCCTGCGGGTGGATTTCAACAACCACGGTTACCGTGGAATTTTTTGCAATTTCAGCGCGGGGGAATTTTGCTTCACCACTGACAACATTATAATAATCGCGATTGAACTCAGCATACGGCGGGAATCTTACATAGGATGGCTGAACTATCCTGTTGTCGCATTGCAGATAGACCTTGATCCGCCTGCCGAATGTTGGGTCGTCTCCATACGCCATTATAAGAAAATCAACTGTGTCGGCGCAGGGCTGGAGAATTTTTTTTACGATTGAAAGGTTAACATCGTGGTGTCTCTTGGCCTCGTTCCTGCCAATTTGCGCAACACGCAAAAATGGCGAAAAATATGTTACTCTCCCCTGTCCCTGGTTATATCCCTGGGATATTGACCAGGGCGTCAAAAACTCGTAATCCGTCTGCTCTGCATTCTGTTTTCCATAGGCGAGTGCATCTGCAATCTGTTGCTCACTCAGTATGCATTCAGCGGTTATCTCCTTTGTTTTTCTTGCACATCCGGCAACAAGAAAAACAGTTGCGACAAAGACAGAAATCAGTCCCAGTCCGCGTGTCCAGAACATCCTTACGGTTTTGTTTTTCATAAACATATTAAAGAAATTTTTGATGATTTTGTCAAATAGGTATAAAATAGTTCTTCACAAGAAAACGCGTGAGAAGCACTGCAATTGCTTTCGTAATTTGTCGGTTATTGACAGTAGCAGACAGGTGTCGGAGGTCATATGGAGCGAGTAATTGTGTTTGATACGACCCTCAGAGATGGCGAACAGTCGCCCGGCGCAAGCCTCACAAGCCAGGAAAAAGTGAAAATCGCGCGGCAACTTGCGCTTCTGGGTGTGGATGTTATTGAGGCAGGGTTTCCGATCGCTTCAGAGGATGATGCGGCAGCTGTAAAAATGGTCGGAAAGGCGGTCAGGGGGCCTGTAATCTGTGCACTGTCGCGATGCAGAAAAAAGGATACGGATGTTGCGCTGCGTTCCCTTGAAAGTGCAGAAAAACCGCGTCTTCATCTGTTTCTGGCAACATCGGAAATACACCGGAAATACAAGTTTGGAAAATCAAAAGCCGAGATTGTCCGCATTGCGCGCGAACAGGTCAGGTATGCAAAAAAATTCATCAACGACATTGAATTTTCTCCTGAAGATGCATCGCGAACAGAGCCGGACTTCCTCATGGAAGTTATCCTTGCGGTCATTGACGCGGGTGGCGGCGCTGTAAAGACAATCAATGTGCCGGATACTGTGGGTTATGCGGTGCCGCAACAGTTTGGACCGCTCATAGGTTTTTTGAGGAAGAAGGTGCCTGAAAACGTGATTATAAGCGTCCACTGCCACAACGATTTGGGCCTTGGAGTTGCGAATTCTCTTGTTGCTCTTGAAAACGGCGCACGCCAGGTGGAATGCACTGTTAATGGAATTGGAGAACGGGCAGGCAATGCTTCTCTTGAAGAGATTGTTATGAACCTCGTAGTAAGAAAGTCCTTTTTCGGACTTACCACAGGAATCGTTACAAAGGAAATTGCCCGCACAAGCAAACTTGTATCATCTCTGACAGGAATACCTGTTCAGCCGAATAAGGCGATTGTTGGCGAAAACGCATTTCGCCATGAAGCCGGCATCCACCAGGACGGGGTGCTGAAATACCGCGCAACTTATGAAATTATGAAGCCAGAAATGGTAGGTATTTCTGGAAGCGAACTGGTGCTCGGCAAACACTCTGGCAGGCATGCACTCGCTATTCGTCTTGAAAAACTTGGCTTCAGGTTACAGGAACCGCATCTTAACAGGGTTTTTGCGCGTTTTAAGGATCTTGCAGACAAAAAGAAGGAGATAACAGACCTTGACCTTCTTGCGATTGCTGAGGAGGAAACAACAATAACCAGGCCAGTGTACGAACTGGATTATTTCCATGTGCTTTCTGGTTCTGCAACTGTTCCAAGCGCAACAGTGCGCATCCGCAGGGGTAAAAGGGTTTTTGAAGACGCCTCAGGCGGAGACGGGCCGATAGATGCAATTTATAAGGCGATAGACAGGGTTACAAAACTATCCCCGAAACTGAAAGAGTATAAAATTTCCGCGATTACAGGCGGGAAAGACGCTCAGGGCGAGGTGAATGTTGCACTTGAAATTGGGGGAGTGAAAATTGCGGGCAAGGGTGTAAGCACTGATATCATTGAGGCAAGCGCCAAGGCCTATCTGAACGCAATAAACCAGTATCTCGCCAAGAAAAATGTCCTGAAAAAATATTATAGAGGAGCATGATTTATTCCTGTTCTGCGCCTCCATTCTGGCACGATGCAGAAGATACAAAATAATAGAAAAAGGATAGGGTATTATGACTATAACAGAAAAGATTCTTGCGAAACATGCGGGCAGAAAAGAGGTTGTGCCAGGTGAATTTATTGAGGCGTGTGTTGACCTTGTGCTTGCAAATGACATTACAGGTCCACTTGCGATTGAAGAATTTGAAAAATCTGGAGCGTCAAAGGTTTTTGATCCACTGCGCATCGTGCTTGTCCCTGACCACTTCACTCCGTGCAAGGATATCAAGAGCGCTGAACTTGTGAAACGTTTGAGGAATTTTGCGCGAAGGTACGGGGTAAGGTTTTATGAGATTGGCAGGGTCGGGATTGAACATGCCCTGCTGCCGGAGGAGGGTCTCACCCTGCCCGGCGACCTTATCATTGGGGCAGACAGCCATACCTGTACATACGGCGCCGTCGGTGCATTTTCTACAGGCGTTGGAAGCACCGATGTTGCTGCTGCGTTTGTTACCGGGAAGGTGTGGTTAAAAGTCCCACCCACTTTAAAATTTGTTTACTTCGGGAAACCGCAAAGGTATGTTGGCGGCAAGGATTATATTCTTTTTACAATCGGTAAGATTGGCGTTGACGGGGCAAGATACCAATCAATGGAGTTTGCAGGGGAGGCAATAAGTGCGCTTGGAATGGATGACCGTTTTACAATGTGCAACATGGCGATTGAGGCAGGCGGAAAAAACGGCATAATTGAACCGGATGCGGTTACACAAGCATACATCGGCCTTGTGGCGCAGAAAGATTCTTTTAAAAATGCAGTTAAAAGCGACCCTGATGCAGGATATGGAGGAGTGGTGGAGGTTGATGTTGGAAAAATAGGTCCGCAGGTTGCTGTTCCGCATCTACCGAGCAATTCAAGGGATGTGCGTGAACTTGCAGGTGTAAGAATTGACCAGGTTGTTATTGGTTCATGTACCAATGGAAGGATTTCTGATTTGCGAAGAGCCGCAATGATTATGCGGGGTAAGAAAGTGAATCCAAATGTTCGGGCTATCATTATTCCTGCAACCCAGAAAACGTACGCGGCTGCCATGGAGGAAGGGCTGCTGGATGTGTTTATTCAGGCGGGCTGCGTGGTAAGTCCGCCGACATGTGGCCCATGCCTCGGCGGGCACATGGGAGTGCTCGGTAGTGGCGAGGTGGCCATTGCGACAACAAACCGCAACTTCATCGGGAGAATGGGCGATCCTGAAAGTTTTGTCTATCTTGCCAATCCCGAGGTCGCTGCAGCGTCTGCAATAGCCGGCAGTATCGTGCATCCGGATGAAGTTGTGAACTCCAGAACTTCAAGTTAAAAAGTTTGAAGTGGCTTATGAAAAGAGGCGAGATGATACTCAGGGGAAAGGTGTGGAAATTCGGGGATCATGTTAATACGGATGATATTATCGCGGCAAGGTATCTTAACACTGTGGATGAGAACGAACTTGCTGCCCACTGCATGGAAACAGCGATGCCCGGCTTTTCAAAATCAATTTCACGCGGCGATTTCATTGTTGCGGGGCAGAATTTTGGCTGTGGCTCAAGCCGGGAACACGCGCCTATTGCCATAAAGGCATGCGGCATATCGGTTGTGGTGGCAAAGAGTTTTGCGAGGATTTTTTTCAGGAATGCAATCAATATAGGGCTTCCGATTGTTGAACTGCCTCAAACGGATGAAATCAGCAGTGGCGATGTTCTTGAGATAGACATAGGGAACGGGATTTTGAAAAACATTTCAACAGGCAGGCGGTATACCTTTCATGGGTATCCTGGATTCCTGCAGGAGATTATTACAACCGGAGGATTGATGCCATGGATAAAGGAAAGACATATAAAATCGGAGTAATCCCCGGGGACGGGATAGGACCGGAAATCATAAGGGAAGGAATGAAGGTGCTCCACGCAGCAGAGGGAAAGTGCGGATTCAATTTTGAAGAGGTCTGGTATGATTTTGGCGGAGACCGGTATCTTAAGACCGGTGAAACGTTACCAGACAGCGCAATTGATGAATTTAGAAAACTTGATGCGATTTTCCTTGGAGCAATAGGCCATCCTGATGTGGCGCCAGGAATCCTTGAGAAAGGCATTCTCCTTAAAATTCGCTTTGACCTTGACCAGTATATTAACCTGAGGCCTGTGAAACTTTATCCGGGCGTGTGGACTCCCATTAAGGACAAAGGGCCCCAGGATATAGATTATGTCGTGGTGCGGGAGAACACTGAGGGTGCGTATTGCGGCATAGGCGGAAGTTTCAAAAAGGGGACATCCAATGAAATTGCAACCCAACTTGACATAAGCACCCGCAAGGGAGTTGAACGGTGTGTCAGGTACGCATTCCAGCTTGCCAGAAAGCGCGGCAGAAAGAAGACGGTTATGTGTGTGGATAAGGCGAATGTTCTTACCTTTGCAGGCGACCTGTGGCGGAGAACATGTGTGGATGTTGCGAGGGAATTTGACGATGTCAAACTTGATTATGCATTCGTTGATGCAACCTGCATGTGGATGGTCAAGAACCCTGAATGGTTTGATGTTCTTGTAACCAACAACATGTTCGGCGACATTATCACGGATCTTGCAGCAATGACGCAGGGAGGTCTTGGAGTGGCGGCCGGCGGAAATATTAATCCAGATGGTGTAAGCATGTTTGAACCGATACACGGGTCAGCGCCAAAGTACAGGGGAAAGAATGTCATCTGCCCGATTGCCACCATTGCTGCTGGCAGCATGATGCTTGATTTTCTTGGTGAGCGCGAGGCGGCAGAGTGCGTGGAGCAGGCAATCTGCAAAGCGCTTGGAGAAGGATATATCAAGGGTCTGGAAGCCGGCAGGATGGGCATGGGAACCTCTGAGGTTGGAGACCTCATAGCGAGATTTGTGACAGAAGCAAGTCCGACAACTTCATAGTAGTATCCCCGGAAGAACTTTCCAGGAATTTTCAAGTTTCTTGCTTCAAGAAGGTTTCCGCCAATGGAACGCTGCGTCTTCACCATGCTATAGATAGGAGTGACTGTGGATTTGATGGGATATGAAAGAAAAGACAGGACAGTTGGCTTCAGGAATCTTGTTGCGGTTGTGCCTCTTACAGGGTGCCTATCTGAAATTGCGTGCCGCATCGCGTCAGGAATTCCGGCAGTTGTGCCGGTTATGAATATGATGGGATGCGAACTTCTCGGCGATGATTTTGAACTCCACCGCACACTGATTGCCAATTTTGCGACCAATCCAAATGTTGGCGGTGTGATACTTCTTACGATGAGTTGTGCTGCGCTTGGTGGCCTGCCGCTTGCTGAAAAAATCAGCGCTGCAGGCCGCTATGTTGAAATTATCAACGCCCACAAGATCGGCGGCACATTCAAAATTATAAGTGCAGGCCGGCATGTTGCCAGGAGCATGGCTGGCGCGCTTGCGCAAGAACGGCGCAGGGAGGTTGGTATTTCTTCTCTTGTCCTCGGGACAAAATGCGGCAGTTCTAATGCAAACAGTTTAAGTTTCTGCCATAAGGCACTCGGGGGCGCCTGCGACCGGCTTGTTGATATGGGGGCAACGGTCGTCCTTTCTGAAGGTGGCGAGTGGTACGGTTGTGCTGATGAACTTGCAGGCCGGGCAAGAGATTGTGAGACCCGCAAAAGAATACTTTCTGCGGCGGATACATTGCGCGACCGCATGCTTGAAAGAACCGGGTTTGACATTGCTGCCACCCGGGAGAAACAAAGACAACGGTCGCTCCAACACGCAGCAAAGGCCGGAACAGGGCCTATCAATCGCTTTTTCGGTATTGGCGAAAAAATTCCAGGCGGCCTTGGGCTCGTTATGCTTGATGCGCCAAACACAGACCTTGAAAGCATGACATGTCTTTCTGCCGCGGGATGCCAGTTGATTGCATTCTCAACCGGAAGCGGCAATGTCATTGGCTCGCCTGTGTCTATTGTTGTAAAAATGACCGCAACGGCTGCCACATGGGAAAAAATGCGTGAAAATCTGGACCTCAATCTCAGTAAGTATGCCTGCGGGATGATGTCATTTGAAGGCGCTGTTAAAAAAATTCTCGCGCATGTGGAAAATGCCCTGAATGGAAAACAGCAGTGTGCAGAGAAGATCGGCCACCATGAGGTGTTTTTCCCGCTTCAGTATGTTACATTCTGATTCTCCGTTGAGCAGCGGGCTTCTTTGTGTTAAAATACCTTCCGAAAATCACAGGTTAACAAATGTAAAAAGGAAAAAGCATGGGAAGCATCGTAATCGTGATAAGAAGAGCAATCGGGCGAGTATTTGCCGATTTTCTTGATTTGCCGGTTTCATATAAACTGGCCTTTTCGTGCATATTTGCATTACTTACCGGCGTCTCGGCGCAAATCCGCATTCCATTGCCTTTTTCACCTGTGCCAGTAACAGGGCAGGTGCTTGTGGTGCTTCTTGCCGGGGGATTGCTTGGCCGCTGGGGGGCATTGAGCCAGGCGTTTTATATTGCTGGCGCGGCATCAGGAATTTCATGGTGTTCAGGAGGAATGGCGCTGAGCGTCTCACCGACGCTCGGGTACATTGCGGGATTTTTGCCAGCGGCATTTCTTGTTGGCCTGGCGCGGGAAAGGTGCCACCTATTTGAAAGAGTTTCTGGAAAGGTTCTGGTGATGCTGGCTGCGGTCCTTATCATTCACGCATGCGGGGTTTTGTGGCTGTCGGCGCTCTTGCATATCCCGGTTATTCGTGGCCTTGAACTTGGCTCTCTTCCTTTTGTGCCGTTTGATGTTGTAAAGGTTTATGGTGCTGCGTATCTTGCTCATTTTTTTCTATCAGGACATAAAACTTCAGACAGCAGAGAGAATTGAATGGAGAGAAAAATGTATCGCGTTGTTGTGGTTGGTGCTGGAATGGTCGGAAGAAAAATGGTTGAAATTCTCCTTGAAAGGAATTTTCCTGTCAGTTCTCTTCTGGTTTGCGCCACGAGGAGCCGGAAGGAAACCATCGCCGGGCGTATTTTTGATGTGGTAAAGACAACGGATGAAATTTTTAATGGGGTTGACCTTGCTTTTTTTGCTGGAACAGAAGGAGAAAAAGGAGCAGGCCTTGAATTTGCGAGAAAAGCCGTGGAGAAAGGTGCTGTCGTTATTGACAATGGCGGGGACTTCCGCCTGTGCCCGGATGTGCCCCTTGTTGTCCCTGAAGTTAATGCGTGCGACCTTGCAAAACATAAAGGGCTTATTGCAAATCCAAACTGTTCAACAATTCAGATGGTTATTGCAATTGCCCCGCTTCACATTGAGTATCGTCTGCGCCGCATAATTGCAGCAACATATCAGGCGGTTTCAGGAACTGGCAGCAAGGCAGTTGAGGAACTCAAACACCAAGCACTCCAGTATGAACGCAATGAGCCGCTCTCAGTGGAGGTATACCCGAAGCAGATACTTTTTAATGTTATTCCCCATATCGGCAGTGTATCTAAAGAATTCCCCGGATATTATACAGAAGAAGTAAAGATGGTGCTTGAAACCCGCAAGATCCTTAATTGCCCTGATTTGATGGTTTCAGCCACATGCGCGCGTGTCCCGGTTTTCAACGGGCACTCTGAGGCGCTGACAGTACAGTTTGAAAAGGAGCCGGACGTCTTGCGTGTAAGGGAAATACTTTCATCCGCAAGAGGGGTAAAGGTGCTTGATGATCCTGAAAGCGCCGTCTATCCGGTGCCTGTTGAGGTGTCAGGAAAAGACGAAGTGTACATCGGAAGAATAAGAAAAAATCCGTGCCTTGAAAATGCCATTGACCTGTGGGTTGTTGCAGATAACATCAGAAAGGGCGCCGCGCTTAATGCTGTTCAGATTGCAGAAGAACTGGTTGCGCGCGGTCTTCTGAAGAGGCAGGGCATATACTGAAGGAAACTTTATTCTGCCTTCTTCACTTTTCTGGGAAAACAATCTTCCAGTTCCTGAAAGCGGTGTTTCCAGCAGGCATGTCTTCTGGCAATAAAAAGAAAGGCGCCTGTTTCCCTTCCTTAAAGCCCGTCTTCTTCAAAAGTGACGGAATTGCCTCAACAGCCGCGGATGTTCCCTGCGGCGCAATTGAATTTCCCTTCTTTGCTTTCATTACAGAAATTTTCAGAACCTTCCCGGATTCATTTAGAAACGCGATGCCAATATCAACGATAACAGGTCCGTATCCGTGGTCGCAGTTTTCAAATTCTGTGCCTTCAGAAATATCAGGAAACCAGATGAAGGTTTTTCTACAATCAGCGGCTGAAGCGCCGCCGAATCCCTGATGTGAAAGCAGTTGATTTTCCGCGACCAATACCCTTCCGTACTGTGTTTTTAATTGCGGCCATTTATGAAATGGAATGATTTCGGCGCCGGCAACCTTCAGGGATAGGGCGAATAGCGTGAGAAGAAGAATAAGTTTTTTCATAAAATGGGAAGTGGGAAATAGGAAATGGGAAATAGGAAATAGGAAATGGGAAATGGGAAATAGGAAATGGGAAGTGGGAAGTGAAAAATGCGCTCTCCGAATGGCGTGAGAAGAATAGGTTTTTTCACTGGATTTCTCAAACCGCAAGAAGTGAAAATACATTGTATTTCTGTATCCGTTTCCTTCCGTCCAGGTCTTTTAATTCAATCAGGAAAAGTATCTTTGCAACACTTGCTCCAGCGCGTTCAATAAGTTTGCAGGCCGCCTCAGCAGTGCCTCCGGTCGCAAGGACATCGTCAATAAGCACAACCTTCTCGCCACCTGTTAATGCATCCTCATGCATTTCAACCGTGTCTGTTCCGTATTCAAGTGCATATGTGTGGTTGATCGTTTTATAAGGTAATTTCCCAACCTTTCTGATTGGAACAAATCCCTTTTTCAAAAGCGCGGCAAGTGCGCCGCCAAAGATAAATCCGCGCGATTCAATGGCCACGATTTTTGTCGCTTCTGCCGGGGTTTCTGCCGCAAGCAGTGAAAGCGCTTTTGAAAATGCCGCTGGATCTTTCAAGAGGGGGGTTATGTCGCGAAAAAGAATGCCCTTTTTTGGGAAGTCAGGCACGACCCGAATTGCATCATATAAGTCCTTCATTTTTCATCTCCTTGAATTCGCGCTGCAGTTTTTTAAGACACTCCTTTATAATCTGGTGAATGCGTTGACGACTCAGTTTTCTCTGTTTTTGTCTGGCAGCAATTTCTTTGTAAGAGTGTGGAATGCCATCAGTTATTCCGAAATGGTCCTTGAGAATTTCAATCCACATGTCTATTTTTGCTCTGCGCTCCTTTGCTTTCAGGCGATTGAAAAGCCGGTTGAGAATCTCCTGGGTTTCAAGAACAGTGTTTGATTCTTTCTTGTCAGGTTCAAAATCGGTCGTCTCAAATACATCAAGATCCTCATCCTCGTCGGTGCGGAAAACCGCCGGCATTGTTGATGTTTTGAAGTAGGGCTTGTATTTCTTGAAAAGCGGCAGTTCAATGTCAAGTTCATCAGCGATTTCAGTATCGTGCGGAATTTCATTCCTTTCAAGTTTCGCCTTCAACATAATTTGATTGTACCTATCTTTCAGCATGTGGACTTTTTCGGGCACCTTGAACATATCGGTACCACTCATCAGCAGGCGAAGTATGTACCTTTTTACCCAGAAATAGGCGTAGGTGCTGAATTTTGTATGCTTGGATAGTTCAAATCTTTCAATTGCCTTCATAAGGCCAAGATTTCCTTCGGATATAAGGTCTGGGAGTATCTCGCGAGAAAAGGCGTACCTGGCTGCGAGCGAAACAACAAGTCCTTGATTCATCCTTATAAATTCATCCCGGGCTTTCATATCGCCTTTTTTGATGCGCTTAAAATACCATCTTTCAATTTTGCGCGCGTCATCGTCTGCCCGGGATGCGCGTCGGGACGAAATTCTTACGGTCTTTTTTTCAACCGCGGAATCCCTGTTTTTCGTGTGCTGATTTTTTTTCATAATTGTCCAACCAATGAATTTTCCGGCAAATACATGAGCCATGTTCCAGCATCCTGGGCAGATTCTACCCGGCCGCGCTTTCTGCAAGGATGCTGCCTGCTTCGCTTAACATCGCATCTATCGCCCCGGGGTTTTTGCCTGTTCCCTGCGCAAATTGATTCTTGCCTCCCCCTGTTCCCTGGACGCGGGCAAGAAGTTTCTTGATGAAAACAGAAGCAGAGATTTTCAAAGCAGCGGATTTTCCAACTTTGCATACTGCTACGACATTATTGTCAAGGACGCCTGCAAGAAGCACAACAGCATCAGGAAGTCCCTTTACAAGGTCGTCTGCAGCCCTTCCGAGCATGTCAAGTTGAAGCCCGTCAAGTCGGCCGGATATAAATCTGACAGCCGTGCCATCTATTACAACAGTTCTTGCTGATTCGCGCAGTTTAGAAAGATCTGCCTTTGCGAATTTTTCCATTGCAAGATTAAGTTTTCTCTGCAACTGGTCCATTTGTTCTGCCATTTTATCAATCGCGGCAGGAACGGATTCAACCCTGGTGTGCAGAATTTCCGCCGCCTTCCTCAAAAGCAGAAGTTTCTCCTTCATCTTTTCGTATGCGGCAAAACGGGTGACTGCTTCAATTCTTTTCAAATTCTCACCGATATTTGAAAAGGACTCTATCGTAAGAAAACCAATTTCTGATGTTGACAGTACATGCGTGCCGCCGCAAAGTTCTGCATGGAAGCCGCCAATATCTATCACCCGTACCCGTTCTGCATATTTTTCCAGAAAGAGCGCAATGGCGCCACGCTTCGTTGCTTCCTCAAAGGATGTTTCCAGGATGCGCACAGGATGGTTTTCCATGATGAGATGGTTGACCATCTTTTCAATTTCATCAATCCTTTCCTTTTCAAGTTTGCCCGAATACAGGAAATCAAATCTGAATTTATCCTGCCCGACATAGGATCCCGCCTGCTTTGTTTGCTTTCCAAGTGTCTCCCGCAGGCAGTAATGAAGCAGATGCGTTGCGGTGTGGTTGGCTGATACACTCATCCTGTGTTCAATGGACACCCTTGCAAATGCCTGCGCACCCACGGATATTTTATCTTTGCCTTCAACGAATGTTCCAGCATGAAGAATTATGCCGTTCTCATTCACACGAGTACTACTCACCTGGAACGACCAGCCATCTCCTTCTATGATGCCTGTATCACCGACCTGCCCGCCTTTTTCCGGATAAAAAGGCGTTTCATCAAGCACAAGTTCCCACTCCTTTCTTTTAGGCAAATAGTAGCATCCAGCCACAAAACTTTTTCCTTCTGTTTTCTCATAACCGATAAACACGGTTTCAACGAGCGAGGACCTCTCACATATAGTTTCCACTTCTTCCTCAAACGCCGAACTTTTCCGCGCTTTCTCCTGCTGCTGTTTAAGGAGTTCTTCAAATCCAGCCCAGTCAGGTTGAAACCCCTTCTCAACAGAAATCTCTTCAATAAGGTCTTTCGGGATGCCGTAGGTATCGTACCATTTAAAAAGAGTGTCGCCTGAAACCGCACTATCTGATGAGCCCGTTAATGCCTGTTCAATAATCCTCTCTGATGTTTCAAGGAGCCCAATGAACTTTTTTTCTTCTTCTCTTATAATGCCCTCAATGAAATCTTTTTGCTTTTCAAGGTCTGGATATGTTTCTCTATTAATTTTTACGAGTTCCGGGACCATCCTGCAAAGGAATGGTTTTCCAAGCCCAAGTTTTTGTCCCTGGAAATACGCCCTGCGGATTATGCGGCGCAGCACATATCCCCTACCCTCATTTTCAGGCATCACGCCATCGCCTATCAGAAAAACTGCGGCCCGAATGTGGTCAGAGATAATGCGGAATGCCGGAGTATTCTCTTTTTTATAGGCAACGGCCGAGATTTTTTCAAGCGCTCTGATAACCGGCAGTATCAAATCGGTTTCATAGTTTGATGGAACATTCTGCAGGATTCGTGCAATTCGTTCCAGTCCCATTCCAGTATCCACACCCCGCCGTTTTAGCGGCTGGCGCGAACCATCCGACTGCTGGTCATACTGCGGGAAAACAAGGTTCCAGAATTCAAGAAACCTGTCGCACTCGCATCCGGGCATGCAGGAGCGGCTTCCGCATGAGAAGCGTTCGCCGTAGTCAAGATAAAGTTCACTGCAAGGTCCACATGGGCCAGTATTGCCGGCAGGTCCCCAGAAATTATGTTCCTTTCCAAGTGGAATGATTCTTGATTCAGGTAGAAACTGCTTCCACACATTTTTTGTTTCGTCATCCTGCTCATAATAAGAAACCCAGATTTTATCAGGCGAGATTCCAAGATTTTCTGTGACAAATTCCCACGACCAGGCGATTGTTTCTTCCTTAAAGTAATCGCCGAACGAGAAGTTGCCGAGCATTTCAAAAAAGGTGTGATGCCTGCCGCTGGCGCCTATTTTTTCAAGGTCGCTATCCTTTCCACCAGCACGCATGCATTTTTGACAGGAGGCGGCTCTTGAATATGGAAGTGGCGTATCAGTCGCCCAGAACTTTTTGAACTGTACCATACCGGCGCTTGTGAATAGAAGGCTTGGATCTTCCAGAGGGATAAGCGGGCTGCTTGGAACTATCGCATGTCCCCTTTTCTCAAAAAATTCAAGATATTTTTGCCTGATTTTGCTACCTGTCACAAGTGTCTCCTGCGGATCTTGAAATTGCTTCGCTGGAAAACCCCCTGGAACGAAGCGCCAGAGGAATCTGTTGTGCGGTTTTTCTGCTGCAAAGAGATTCCCTGATTTGCCTTGCTATCTGATATTCTAATACAGGAGGGTATATTCTGGCAAGAACTTCTCTGGAAAGTTCGCGGCTGATGCCTTTCTTTTTGAGGTAAAACCGGGCATACAACACACCCTTTCGCTTCCTGATGGCAGCACGGACAATCTGTTCTGCTACTCTTCTGTCATCAAGATATCCTGCCTCCTTCAGCCGGACAATCTCCTCACGAATCTGGCAGGCCTCATACCCTTTCTTTTGCAGGAGTTCAGACAATCTACGTTCTGAAACATCATGTGTCTGCAGGATTCTTAGCGCGCGTTTTCTGATATCAGGATTCACCTTTGAGAACGACGAACCTGTTGCCGCCTCCCTGCAAAACGAGTAGTGTTGCTTTGTCATTCTTTTTAATCTTTTTTACTGCTTCCCTGTAATCCCTCATATTTGAAATCTGGACCCCGTTAATGCTTCGTATGAGTGCACCCGGGGTTAACTCTGCTTCGTCGGCAATAGAGCCGGGTTCAATTTCAACAACCACCACCCCGTTTCTGCCGGCAGGGATTCTGAACTGGCTGCGTAGTTCTTCCGTGAGGTCGCTCACTTTCATCCCGCGCCAGAACGCATCAGATATTTCAGGACGCGCAGCAAGCTGCTCCTCGGCCGGCCGTTCCTGAACCTTCAATGAAATCTGCACTTTCTTTTTATCCCTCCAGACAGTTAGATTGGCGGTCTCGCCAACCTTTGTATCCGCAACTTTGTTCTGGAGGTCTCTGGGATCTTTAACCGGCTGGCCGTTGTATTCAAGGATGACATCTCCCTCGCGGATGCCTGCTTTCTCAGCCGCGGTGCCTGGCATAACCTCAGCAACAAGAGCGCCCTCTGCGTTTTTCAAGCCAAAGGATGTTGCAAGGTCTTCTGTGACGGGCTGGATGCCAACACCGAGGTATCCGCGCACAACCTTGCCGGTTTGCTTTAACTGGGTAAATATTTTTTTCGCAAGATTAATGGGTATTGCAAACCCGATGTTTTGTGCCGCATACGGGGCAATAATTGCTGTATTGATACCAATTACCTCTCCCCTGATATTGACAAGCGGCCCGCCTGAATTGCCCGGGTTGATTGCGGCATCTGTCTGAATGAAGTCCTCGTATGGGCTTGTGCCAAAAACGCTTCTTCCTTTTGCGCTTACCACACCAATTGTCACTGTTTCTTCAAGTCCCATAGGGTTGCCGATGGCGATTGCCCACTCGCCAACCTCAAGAGAATCAGAATCACCAAGTGCAACCGGCTGGAGACGCCTGCTGGTATCAATCTTTATGAGTGCAAGGTCTGTTTTTTTATCAGTACCGACAATTTTTGCCTCGTACTTTTTTTCATCATCAAAAAGTTTAACGAGAACCTTGTCCACACCTTCTATCACATGGTTATTTGTCAGGATATACCCGTTTTCATCAACGACAAATCCTGAACCGAGGCCTTCTTGTTTCTTTTTATATGTTCTTGGCTCCCTGGGCACCATTCTCGGGATTCCGAAGAAATTATCAAAGAAATCCTCGCTTCCTTCAAATGGATTCCAGTACCTGTATGTCACAATTTTCTCGGTGGTAATCATAACAACAGATGGTTTAACTGCCTTGATAACCTGCACAAAAGCATTCTGCAGGCCGAGCGCGCCAGCAGAATCCACAACCTGTATGGGCGCCCTTACAGTTGCGCTGCGGCTTAACCCGTGGTTTGCAAAATAATACAGTGAACCAAAAATTCCAGCACCAATCACAATCCCTATGGAAATCCCAACCGCGATGTACCTTTTAAGATTCATAACGCCCTCCTGTTTTATGCTCTTGCAAAGTTCATAGTTTTCCCAGCACGCAATTCAGGCAACAATCAGGACTATTGTCTGCGACCTGTATAATTAGATGCGCCTGGATGAAAAAAGTTTACAACAGGATTATAGTTCCAGGTTCAGACCTTTGATACGATTTTCACCCAGCGGCCTGTTTTTACGGACTTTTCAACCGCTTCCAGAACCTCCTGGGATTTTACCCCATCCTTGAAATCCGGGGAAGGATTTTTATTTTCTGCAAGCGATGTGAAAAGGTCAGCGACCATATTGACAAACGAATCGCCATAGCCGATGATATGGCCAGCAGGCCACCAGTTAGCGGCATAAGGATGCGAACCATCGGTTGCAATGATGGTTCTAAATCCCTGTACTGACGCAGGGTCATCAACCGAGTAGTATTCAAGTTCATTGAGCCGTTCAAGGTTGAATACAATGCTTCCTTTGCTTCCATTTATTTCCCAGCGCTGACCATTCTTGCGTCCAGCTGCAAACCGTGTTGCTTCAAATGAACCGAGTGCGCCGTTTGAAAATCTTGCAAGGAAGAGCGTTGCATCATCCACTGTTACTTCCCCGGTCTTAACCGATTTTTCAGCAACAAGGCCTGTGGTAAGGGCGTCCTTCTCCTGGATAAGCGGCCGTTTCTTGATAAATGTTGCATTTGCTCCCACGACCTCTTCAAATTCTCCAACAAGGTAACGTGCCATATCCACAATATGGGCGTTCAAATCGCCATGGGCGCCAGAACCGGCAATATCTTTTTGCAGGCGCCATACAAGCGGAAATTCCGGGTCAAGAATCCAATCCTGCAGGTAGACAGCACGCATATGATAAATCCTACCAAGTTTCCCTTCAGAAATAAGTTTCTTCGCAAGCCCGACAGCCGGCAGTTTCCTGTAGTTAAAGCATATCGCGTGCTTCACCTGGTATTTTTCAACGGCTTCAAACATCTTATACGCTTCTGAAAGTTTACTGGCAAGCGGTTTCTCACAGAATATAATTTTCCCTGCCTTCGCTGCTTCCACAACTATGTTTTTATGTTCATTGGGTGGAGTTGTTACATCAATAAGGTCAATATCGTCCCTGCTGACGACCTTTTTCCAGTCGGTTTCGCATTCTTCCCAGCCAAAACGTTCCTGCGCTGCTTTCAGTGGAACGGGATGCCTTCCACAGATAACCTTCATTACCGGAAGGATTGGAAGGTCAAAAAATATACCGGCGTCCTTGTAGGCATGGGAATGCGCCTTTCCCATGAACTTGTATCCAATAAGCCCCACATTCATCGTTTTCATATCTACCCCCGTGTTCGTATTAAGTACTGCCAGTAATCACGCTTTCTTTCGCACTTCAGGCAAACTACCTGCTTCGGGTCGGATAAATCCGACATCAACATGGTTCCTGTAGGGGCTTGATTTATCAAGCCCGAGAGTATTAACGGATATTACCACTGCTAACTGCTCTCGGGTCGGATGAATCCGACCTGCTTTAGGGAGGAGTGATACCTCCTCCCTAATATTCCACCTCCCACTGCTAACTGCTTTCGGGTCGGATGAATCCGACCCTGCAGGTTCATCGCGCCTGCTTATTCAACTGCTTTTTTCTTTTCTTTTGGTTGTTCTTTTGCTGGCTGGGCTTTTTGTGGCGCAGCAAGTCCTGCATTCTGTCTTATGTCAGCAAGGACCTGCGCGAAAACATCAGGATTTTCTTTGAGGAATTTGACGGCGTTTTCTCTGCCGTGACCAAGTGCCTTTTCACCGTAATAAAAATGATTCCCCTTTTTCTCAAGAACCCCATGCGCAAGTCCTGCGTCCACAGCAGATCCTTCGCGTGAAATGCCAGAATCGTAGTAAAGTTCAATTTCGGCTTCTTTAAACGGCGGCGCAACCTTGTTCTTGACGACCTTGACGCGGATACGGCTTCCAATCATCTCGCCCTGAGGGGTCTTAAGATTTTCTATCTTGCGCACATCAAGGCGGACAGAAGCGTAGAATTTGAGGGCCCTGCCCCCAGGGGTTGTTTCAGGGTTTCCGAAAAAGATACCGATTTTTTCGCGAATCTGATTTATGAAGATTGCCGCTGTCTGGGATTTGCTGATGTACCCTGTCAGTTTTCTGAGCGCCTGCGACATAAGGCGCGCCTGAAGCCCCATCACGCTGTCACCCATTTCTCCTTCAAGTTCGGCGCGCGGTACCAGCGCTGCGACAGAATCCACAACGACCACATCCACTGCGTTGCTCCGGATGAGCGCTTCGGCAATTTCAAGCGCCTGCTCGCCTGTATCCGGCTGGCTGATGAGCAGTTCGTTCAGATTGACGCCGAGTTTTTGTGCGTAGTGCGGGTTGAGTGCATGTTCCGCGTCTATAAAAGCCGCCTGTCCGCCGTTACGTTGGGCTTCAGCGATTACCTGGAGTGAGAGCGTTGTTTTTCCTGATGCTTCCTGGCCGAAGATTTCAGTGACTCTGCCCCGGGGAATCCCGCCGACCCCAAGAGCGATATCAAGGGAAATAGCGCCTGTTGGAATTGCATCAACATCAAGGCGGGTTCTCTCACCAAGTTTCATTATTGAACCCTTTCCAAAACTTTTTTCAATCTGCTCTATTGCGAGAGACAATGCTTTTTCCTTATCCATGTGGGTTCCCTCCAAGGGTTATGGTTTTTATCGGATGGTATGTTGGTCCGGACTGGCCTATGATTGACTGGTACACGATTATATTTTTTACGTCCATGCTGCCCCAGTTTTCTGAAGAAAAGCGAATGAGAATATCGCGGAATGTCCGCATGTCAATCCTTTTTTTCACCCGGGCTACCGTGATGTGTCCTTTGAAATCCTTTTCTGGCGGAAGGCCGATTTCCATAGCGCATTTTTCGGCGCATCTGTAAAGTTCGGATAGATCCGAACTTTTCTCGGTGCCAACCCATAGAACACGGGGATTGCGCGCATCAGGAAAGCATCCAAAACCATCAACCTGGAGTGCGAATGGATTGATTCCTGCGAGAGCCCTTGTGAGATGCTCTGAAAACAGTGTCGCCTGTTTTTCTTCAATCTCACCGAGAAACCGTAATGTGATATGAAGATTGCCTGCAGGGACCATCTTCAAACCCTCCCCGCATTGTGCAAGAGCATCATATAGCGCCGAAAGTTTGCGTGCTATTGCGGCCGAAACCGCAATTCCCGCGAATACTCTCATGATTTCTTTTTGAAAGCGTTTTCCAACCAGTTCCTTACGAGATCCTTTGCGCCAAGCCCAACTGCAAGAGCAAAGGCAAGTCCTGCGCTTGCCACGATGATGCTGAAAATTGATGTGATGAAGTTGCTGGCGATATTTATTTCCTGGAGCGCAAGCACAACACCGAAGACAATTATCGCGCAGCGCGCAAATTTGCCGAGGATGTACGGTTTTTCAATACCGGCATTTGCTGCCGCTGTATTTACCACGCCCTCAAAGATATTGCCCACAAAAAGAGAAAGGATGAACAGGATAAGTGCGACAATAATCTTCGGGATAAATGAGAGCAATGTTCCAACAACATTGGACGGAATAGGCACTCCGCCGATGGTCATCGCGATGAACAATACCACTATGATGAGCACCCAGTAGATAACACCGGCAATCAATTCCGATGGTTCTTTAGTAATCTGGCCACGGAGAAGAATCTCGCGGAATCCTGAATCCTCAACAAGTTTGTTTACCTGCACCATCTTGAGGAATTTTGCTGCGAGAATCTTTAATACCTTGGCAATAATCCATCCGATGATGAAAACAAAAAACCCGAATACCAGTTTTGAAACAACAATCCATAACTGCTGAACCATCTCTTTGGTCGGGCTGAACAACCAGTTTTGTGCCATAAAGTCAGCTCCTTGTTATTCAGGATCCCAGGTACAGATGTTACGATTTCTTGGACCTGCCGTCGCCTTAATCCCGGGCGCTACCAAATTGGTCACTTTCCACCGCTGATTTTCTTGAGCCAGGGCATCATGCTGCGCATCTTTTCTCCGACCTGCTCAATGAGATGCGAGCGGGCGCGTTTTGCAAGAGAGTTGAATACAGGCCTTCCAACCTGATTTTCAAGAATCCACTCCCGCGCAAATTCACCATCCTGGATTTCTTTAAGAATCTTTTTCATCTCTGCGCGGACCTGGGAATTGATAATCCTCGGGCCACGCGTCATGTCACCATATTCAGCAGTATCGCTGATAACCTGGCGCATGCCCTGGATGCCGCGCTCAATGATCAGGTCAACAATAAGTTTTAATTCGTGGCATGTTTCATAGTATGCAATTTCCGGCTGGTATCCGGCTTCAACAAGAGTTTCAAAAGACGCCTTAATCAGTTCGGTTGTTCCGCCGCAGAGCACCACCTGTTCGCCAAAGAGGTCTGTTTCGGTTTCTTCAGAAAAACTCGTTTCAACCACGCCACAACGTGTTCCTCCGAGTGCTTTGGCGTATGCAAGCGCAATCTTTAACGCATTGCCGCTCGGGTTTTGCTCAACAGCAACAAGACAGGGTACGCCCTTGCCTTCAGTGTATTGCTGACGGACAAGGTCACCCGGCCCTTTCGGTGCAACCATATATATATCTACTGTCGCCGGTGGTCTGATCTGGTTATAAACAATTGAAAATCCATGTGCAAATCCCAGCGCCTGGCCCTTTTTCAAATTCGGTTCTATGTGATTCTTATAGACAGACGGCTGGATATTGTCCTGCGTCAAAAGCATCATGATGTCTGCTTTTCTGGTAACTTCTGCGGCGCTCATCGCATCAAATCCGTCACCCTTTGCCTTTTCCCAGTTTGTTGTTCCTTCCAGTTCGCTAATTACTACATTGACGCCGCTGTCCCTGAGATTGAGCGCATGCGCCCTGCCCTGACTGCCATACCCGATAATTCCAACGGTCTTTCCCTTCAAGACACTGCTATCTGCGTCGCTGTCATAATAAATTTTTGCCATGTCTTCCCCCGTTTGAGTTAGTTTATTCTGTATTTTCTTCGCACATGGAAACCTACTTCCCGAATTCTCTTGAGATTGCTATCCTGCCTGTGCGGGTAATTTCCTTTATTCCAAAACCCTTGAGGAACTCAATCATTGCCCTGACCTTTGAACCGCTGCCTGCAACTTCAACAGTAAGGGTCTTTTTTCCGACATCAATAATCTTCGCCCTGAAAATATTGACCAGTTGCATGACTTCTTGCCGCGCCTGTCCGTTTGCAGTATGCACCTTAACAAGGACCAGTTCCCTGTCAATGAATTCTTCGGATGTGAGGTCCTGCACCTTAATTACATCTATCAGTTTGTTGAGTTGCTTGTAAATCTGCTCAAGGATTTTTTCATCGCCGCGCACAACAATGGTCATGCGCGAGACAGTTGGATCCTCTGTCTCACCGACAGAAAGCGAATCAATATTGTAGCCGCGCGCTGAAAAAAGTCCGGCGATTCGCGCCAGCACTCCCGAACGGTTTTCCACTGTTACTGAAATGATGTGCACCTTACTGTCATTGTTGGCCATCAGGCAAGTCCCTCCACCATTTCATTGAGCGACGCTCCTGCCGGCACCATAGGAAACACATTTTCTTCTGGTTCAACGATGCATTCAACAATCGCCGGCCTCTCTCGTTCTGCGAGCGCCTTTATAAGGATCTTCTTCAAATCCGACTTTTTTTCAACCCTGTATCCTGCGGCTCCGTATGCCTCTGCAAGTTTTACAAAGTTTGGATGCGTTCCTTTAAGGCATGTAAAAGCATAACGTCTCTTGTAGAAGAGTTCCTGCCACTGCCGCACCATCCCGAGACAGCAGTTGTTAAGGATGACCACCTTCACAGGAATTTTTTCCGTAACCGCAGTACTGAGTTCCTGGATATTCATCTGGATGCTGCCGTCCCCTGCGATATCCACCACAGTAGCGTCCGGGCAGGCGACCTGCGCTCCAATTGCGGCGGGGAATCCGAAACCCATCGTGCCAAGTCCGCCAGATGAGATAAGCGACCTGGGTTTTTTGAATTTGAAATACTGGGCTGTCCACATCTGGTTTTGCCCAACCTCGGTGCTAATCACAGCATCCCCGCCAGTAATATCCGAAAGCGTCTGAACAACAAACTGCGGTTTGAGTCCGTCGCCGCCATGGTTATAAGTAAGGGGATATTTTTCCTTCCATTCGGCAATCTTCGCCAGCCATTCTGATGTATCTGGTTTTGGAGCGTGTTCCAGGAATTTCTGCAATACGCTTGTTATGTGGCCCACAATAGGAACTTCCACCTCAACATTCTTTCCAATGGAAGCAGGGTCTATATCTACATGCACAATCTTTGCCTTTGGCGCAAACTCATTGATTTTGCCTGTTACCCTATCGTCAAACCTGCAGCCGATTGCCAGCATCAGGTCGGTTTCCATGACGGCATAGTTACCGTACCGGGTTCCATGCATTCCCACCATTCCGAGGTGCAGTGGATGGTCTGTTGGTATTGAACCAAGACCCATGAGCGTAAGAGCCACAGGCGTCCTGGTTTTCTCTGCAAATTTCCTTAATTGGGCGCTCCCATTTGCAGAAATCACGCCGCCTCCAGCTATAATAAGAGGTTTCTTTGATTCTGCCAGCAGTTTCATCGCCCGTTCTATTTGAAGGGGATGCCCCTCATATACCGGCTTATAACTTCTCATCTCCAGCCGTTCGGGGTAAACAAAATTTCCCTCTGCTTTTTGCACATCAACCGGAATGTCCACAAGCACCGGTCCGGGTTTCCCTGTGGACGCGACATAGAATGCTTCTCGGATTGTCCGCACAAGGTCATTCGGGTTCTTCACAAGATAGTTATGTTTGGTAATAGGTCTTGTAATGCCGGTTGTGTCCACTTCCTGAAATGCGTCGTTTCCGATAAGGTGCGTCGCTACCTGTCCTGTCAGGATGACCATTGGAATAGAATCCATATAGGCGGTTGCAATGCCTGTTACAAGGTTGGTGGCGCCGGGTCCGCTTGTCGCAAGACAGACGCCGGTTTTTCCAGATGCGCGCGCAAATCCATCTGCCGCGTGTGCAGCGCCCTGCTCATGTCTTGTCAGGATGAATCTTATTCCACTATCGTATAATGCGTCGCAAAGCGGCAGGACTGACCCGCCTGGATATCCGAACATCACAGATACCTTTTCCTTCTTTAGTGTTTCAACTATGATTTGCGAACCAGTCATTTTCCATCCTTTTCAAAAACCCGCAGAACCAGCATTCAATAGAAAATAATACGACATCAACATTATAGAATTGTTGATTGAGGATGTCAATCTTATCTGCGCATCACTTCTTGAAAATATCGCCGACCATCATGATAGCGGTTTCAACTATTTTTTCAAGAGAGCCGGGAGCCAGTTTTGCCCAGTAGGTGCACTCTTTGTTTGCTTCGTGGCCGAACCGCAGGTACGCATCGCGCGTCGGGATATAGCCGACATATTGAGATGTCATATGAATCACCTGGGTGAAGGGTGCAGGCGATCCCAGTTTTATCGCAAGTTGCCCTTCAACAAAGGGTTCGCCGGGCAGCGCGACAAAGGCAGCATTACCCATCCTTAATACCTGGATTTCATAAAGGAACTCTGGCATCCGCTTTTTGCAGTATAGAATGCTCTGCGTTGAAGCCGCGGAAAACCATTCCCACGAGACCTGGCCAGGATTATCCTTTTGATAAACAGGGTCAGGGTTATTACTCAATATATTTTCAACTTCAGCAAGCCGCTCTGGTGGTATCTCGCGATAATCCAGCGGTATCCTGCGCGAGCAAGAATCAATAATGCCGGGATTGTCAAAATTGATGCTGGCAATGATTTCCCTTTCGGTTTCAGCAAGTTTTGCGCCCATACGGCGATGGTCAGGCAGGAAGTCCGGATCAAATGGGTCCCATGGGTTTATATTCCCGCAGCATCCGTTGAGAACAATTGGAACGCAACTGGTACCGTCCTTATTATGGAAAATCTCCTGCGTTCCTGCGCTCCACGCGCCCGGCCAGTCAGCGCTAACCGCATAAAAACTTGACTCCCAACTGAACACATTCACCGGGTGGCATGTGTAACTGAGCAGAACTGCCACCATATTCATATCGTCATCGCGCAGACACATCACGCCCACCTCAGGGTCTATCGGACCTTCCATGTAAAGCAGGTTTGTAGGTCCGAGCGGCTGGCGCCGCCTTCCGTGAGGCCAGGGCATTTCCACCAACCCGTCACGATTAACCGCCCTGCGATTAAATGCAAGGTTGTGGCACACGGCCCTTCCATAGCCGGTTTGTACAGGCCTGAGTGACGATAACGCATTCCCGATTGCCTCAACGGCGCGTTCAGCCGCAAACGCGTAATAACTTGTTTCGCCACCGCGAAGATATTCTTTTTCCGGCGGCAGATTAACCGGGAAGTCAGGGTCAAGCATGAAATGTCCCAGGCCCGGGGCTGAATGTGTTTGTATTGCATGAACGATAATTCCAGATGGGTCAAGACCAAAGCGCTCTGCTGCTGTTTGCCTGACGCGGTTTGCCCAGTCATCAGCAACGATGACCAGGTCAAATGCGACTATAACAGCGCGCTTCTCCTTGTTTTCAAGTGCGAGCGCCTTTACATAAAGCGGGTCAAGGACTGAGCGGGCGGGCCTGTGGACACCCATTCCGCTTCCTCCAAGATGGGTGCCGGTTTTTGGTGTAATCTCCAGCATTGCGGCGCCTGCTTTAAGATAATCTGCAGTACTTGCTTTCTGTCTCATATTGGTTCTCCATTCTAAATCTTTTTCCTGATTGTCTTTTTCCTGATATAGCCGCTTTTTGCAATTTTATCAACTATGAACAAAAGGTCTCTCACAGGCGACAGGTTCTGAATGCCTGAAAGCAGGCAGATTGTCAGTTATCGCAAATAAAGAAAATGCCCCGTATTGGAAAGTTCCACCCTTGTAATTCCAAGAGATGAATATTCCGGATTATTAATGCGCATGCCTGACTGCGATAATCTGTTCACGGGAAGACCCGACAGAGATATGGGATATTTTCACCCCTGTTGTGTCTTCAATTGCTGTCAGGTACTTTTTCACTGCGGCTGGCAATTCGCTGTAGGAAGATATCCTGCTCAAGTCCTCGGTCCAGCCATCAAATTCAAGATATTCAACCTCCACATTTGCGAATATGTGCTGGTCAAGTGGATATTCTTTGAGCGGTGCGCCATCATAATAATATCTTACCCCAAGTTTTATTTTTTCAAGCCCTGTAAGCACATCAAGTTTTGTAACGACAAGCTCATCAAGGCCATTGAGGCGGCCAGCGAAATTCACAAGAACCGAATCAAACCATCCGCAGCGTCGGGGCCTGCCTGTCGTGGCGCCAAATTCATTTCCGGCAGTGCGCAGTTTTTCTCCAAGGGCATCGTGCAGTTCTGTTGGGAAAGGTCCCATTCCAACCCTCGTGGTGTACGCCTTTGCTACACCGATGATCCTGTTGATTTGCTTCGGACTTATTCCAAGTCCTGTGCATGCGCCGCCTGAAATGGGGCTTGACGCCGTAACATACGGATATGTTCCAAAATCAATGTCAAGGAATGTTCCCTGAGCACCTTCTGCAAGAACCTTTTTGCCGCTGGCTATCTGGTCATTAAGATACGATGACACATTGATGACAAATGGCTTTATTCTTTCGCGGTAAGGCCTGTATTCTTCTAATAGGCGCTCAACATCAAAAACCTGTTCCCTGTAATATTCAGTGAAAAGATAGTTCTTCAGTTCCAGTGCCAGTTTCAATTTGTTCCTGAAGACATCCTCATTAAGAAAGTCCACGACCCTGATTCCAGTCCTTCCGAACTTGTCCGTGTAAGTGGTGCCGATTCCTCTGCCTGTTGTCCCGAGTTTGCCGGATTTTCTCTGTTTATCCTCTATCTGGTCAAGTACCTTGTGGTAAGGAAGTGTAATGTGCGCATTTCCAGCAAGAAAAAGTCGCGAAGCAAGTCGGATGCCGTTTTTCTCAAGTGCGTCAACTTCCTCAAGGAATGAAGCCGGGTCTATAACCACGCCATTGCCGAGCACAGCGATTATGCCTGTGTGCAGAACCCCTGATGGTATCAGATGGAAAACAAACTTTTTATCCCCCGAAATGACTGTGTGACCGGCATTTGCTCCTCCCTGGTACCGGGCAACAATATCATGCTCTGGAGAAAATGTATCAATAATTTTTCCCTTGCCCTCGTCTCCCCACTGGGTTCCTACTATTACTGTAACCATTTCTCTCCTGACTACCCTGTTCAGTTATTCCTGCATTGCCGTTTTCAACTTCATTATGATTGCTTCACCCATTTCTCGTGTCCCGGCAATGTCATTTGCGCCCTCGGGCTTAAAATCGTATGTGACAGTTTTCCCCTCGGCAATAACATCCGCCAGCGCCTTTTCAAGCCGCGCTGCGGCGTCTCTTTCCCCGATATGCTCCAGCATCAATGCAGCTGCGAGAATATTTGCCGATGGATTTACCATATTCCTGCCGGCATACTTTGGAGCGCTTCCGTGCGTTGGTTCAAAAATTGCGATTGTATCACCAAAATTTGCTCCTGCTGACATCCCCAATCCTCCAACAAGTCCTGCGCACAAATCCGAAAGAATGTCACCGTACAGGTTCGGACATGCAAGAACGTCGTACTTCTCGGGTTTCTGCACAAGTTGCATCGCCATATTATCAACAATCCTGTCTTCAAACTCTATGTCAGGATATCCTGCGGCGATTCTCCTTGCGCATTCCAGGAAAAGTCCATCTGAAAATTTCATTATGTTTGCTTTATGCACGGCTGTTACCTTCTTTCTCTTGTGTTTTCTTGCATATTCAAAAGCAAACCGAACTATTCTTTCAGACCCGCTGACAGAAATCGGTTTTATGCTGATTCCGCTGTCCTGCGCTATTTTCCGCCCTGAAAGTTTCTCAATATGCCCTATCAGTTCAATCGTTTCTTTCTTTCCTTTTTCAAATTCAATCCCTGCGTACAAATCTTCCATGTTCTCGCGCACAATTACAAGGTCAACATTTTCAAAACGCGTTTTCACTCCCTTATACATTTTGAACGGGCGAAGGCATGCGTAAAGAGCAAATGTCTGCCTGAGCGCAACATTTATGCTGCGATATCCTGTACCCACAGGCGTGGTGATAGGACCCTTCAGGCAGATCCTGTTGCGCTTTATTGAATCAATGGTTGGCTGCGGAAGCGGGTCCTGGTACTTTTCTATCGCAGGAAGTCCCGCTTCACAAACGTCCCAGTTAATTTTCACTCCCAGCGCATCAACGCATCTTCGTGTGACTTCAACAATTTCCGGTCCGATTCCGTCGCCGGGAATAAGCGTGACATCATATGTTTTCATATCTTGAAATCCCCGTATTTTTTAAGGTAGTTCACAACGCCTCCTTCACTGACGATATTCAGGATGAAATCAGGAAGCGGTCTTGTAGATATTTCAATGCCGGAGGATAAATTCCTGATGATTCCCTTGCCTGCGTCCATCTCCAGTTTGTCACCCTCGTTTATACCATCTGTATCTGCTTCTATCAGGATGAGCCCGACATTTATCGCATTTCTGAAAAAAATTCTTGCGAAACTTTTCGCGATAATTGCGCCGATATCCGCGGATTTGAGAGCAAGCACTGCCTGTTCTCGTGAAGAGCCGCACCCGAAGTTGCTCCCGCCAACGATAAAATCCCCGGGTTGAAGTTTCTTTGAAAAGTCCGCATCAATGTCTTCAAAGATATGCTGCGCCAATTCTTTCATATCAAGCGTCTTGAATTTGTATCTGCCGGAGATGATATAGTCAGTATTGATATCATCGCCGAATTTGTGCGCTGTGCCTGTTATAATCACCCTGCCCTCCTGTGTTAATTCCAGTCAATAGTATAGTCAAGACAGGAATGAAGTCAAATGCTATTTGTCCCCAGCAGAACAAAATTGGCCAGTGGCTGTATGCAGAAAAATTTGGAACTTAAACCTGTGTCTTCAACTCCGCTTTCAGTCCATTGATTATTTCCCATTTGCCAGGGATATCCCAGCACGGAAAGATGGAATTGTTGTGGTTAAGCGGCTCTTCCCAGTCAGTATAAGGCATGAACTTCATAACTTCATTAAAAAGCCGTGTTCCCGGGATCGGGGAGTACTCGGCAAGTTTTATCGGCGCGCCAAAGGAGAGAAGCAAACGGATGGTTTTTCTCACATCTTCGGGCGATTGCCCGGGAAGCCCTGCAAGTATGTAAATGCCAATATCTTTTATGTCAATCCCGGCATGCTGCAGGTTTCTCAGGGCATTTTCAAGATTTTTCATGGAGACCTTCAGGTGCGATGCTTTGCTCACAACAGCGTCACTTCCTTCAAAACTCAGCCGTATGGTTTTAAATCCTGCATCTGCCAGAACCTGTGCGGTTTTTTCTGTAATGAACCTTGGATGAATTCCATTCGGCGTATGGAACTGGAATTTTCTCCCATCAAGGAGACGGATGATTCTGTCAAGATGATTGTCAAAATTTACCATGAGCGCATCGTCGTAAAATACAATGTCCCTCACATTGAAGTTGTCCGCATTCGTAATAATTTCCTGCGCAACCTGTTCAGGAGACCTCTGGACAAAGTGCGGACTCATCAGGCCGCTTGCGCAATAATCGCACGAGAAAGGGCACCCTGTTGATGTGCGCACACACAGGTAGGATAGTTTTTGATACACTGACCAGTCAGGTTCAATCCCGCTGGTGCAGCGCAGTGGCATCCCGGAAATTGTTTGAAACCTGCCTGCGAACTCTTCAAGGTCTCTTCCACGAAATACAAAGTCAGCCGGCAGTTTTAAAGCATGTTTTGCGCACAGCGTTACATATACTCCGCCGACAAAAATCATTGCCCGCGGGAACCGATTGCGGACTGTCTTAAGAACTTCTGCTACTCCGGGATACCAGTATGTCATTCCTGAAGTGACAAAGACGCAGTCAGGAGCAGGAATTTTGTCAATGTATTCCAGGAATTCTTTAACAGGAAGTCCGAACCTCTTATACTTTTTGGGCACATTTATGTAAGCGGGCGGCTTTTCCACTTCTGTTGCGAAGTATTTGCCAGTCCCAAACTGTTTTTCGTGAGTTTTTGAATACAATGGACCTGTTCTTTCAAGAAAATCAAAAAAGAATATGCCTGCCCCATTCTCCCTGAACATCTTTATAAGGGAAAGAAACCCGTATGGTTTTGCCCACAAATCAAACGCAGAAAAATCGTAGATGGGAGGAACAACGAAAAGACAGTTCATCTGATTTTCACTCTGATGCCCAATCCTGTTCGGCATTATCTGGCAAGAACCACCCTTCTCTGGCCCTTTTTAATTTCTCCAATTAACTGGGCTCTGAATCCTTCTTTTGCGCTGGTGCTGATAACCTTTTGAACATGCTTATCAGGAACCGCAGCAATCAAACCGATTCCCATATTGAAAACATTGAACATCTCTTTTTCCTTAATTTTTCCTGTTTCGCGAATCATTGAGAAAATGCGCGGCTTCTGCCATGAATTGACATGCACCACTGCCTGCAATCCCTCTGGCAAAATTCTAACAAGATTTCCCGGGATTCCGCCGCCGGTGATATGCGCGGCTGCATGAATGAGATTTATTGAGGCAAGTTTCCAGAGAAGTGCAGAATATATGAATGTCGGCCGCAAAAGTTCTTCTCCGAGGGACCTTCCCAGTAGAGGTTCGTATTCAAATAAAAGATATCTTTTTCTCGGCGTGGGCGCAAGAAAAAGTTTCCGAACAAGTGAAAACCCGTTGCTGTGAAGGCCATTGGAAGAAATGCCAACCAGTACGTCCTTATCTTTTACCCGTGCAGGGCCAAGTATTCTGCTTCTATCCAGGATCCCGACGCAAAAGCCCGCAAGGTCAAAATCATCATCTCTGTACACATCAGGCATTTGAGCGGTTTCGCCCCCGAGAAGAGCGCATCCGGCAATATCGCAGCCTCTTTTTATGCCTTCAATGAGTTTTCCCTCGCGGTCAAGTTTAAGTTTTCCCACAGCAAGGTAATCAAGAAAAAAAAGAACCCGCGCGCCGCAGACGGCAACATCATTCACATTCATTGCCACAAGGTCAATCCCGATGGTGTCAAATCTTCCCATTTCTCTGGCAATAATAATTTTTGTGCCAACTCCGTCGCACGAGCCGACAAGAACAGGATTTTTTAGTCCGGCTGTGGGCAATTTGTAAAGTCCGCCGAAAAATCCGATGTCCGCAAGCACATTCTTTGACACAGAACGGCCGACTTTCCTTGAAATGAGATCAACAAACTGCTCGGCTTTTTTTTCATTCACGCCTGCCTTCCTGTATGTGATCATTCTGTGCCCCCTGTTTTGCGGAATCATCATAATAGAAAGATAATTCCGGCGAAAACTTCCTCTTCATATTATTGCCCAAAAACCAGAATCTAACAAGAGATATTTTTCAACCTGCTGGCTGCTATGCATATTTTTCAAGTATTGCTTCAATATATTTTTAGGTCGTTGTTGGGCAAATAATTTTCTCGCGCAGTTTCTAAGTTTGGAATGAAAACATACATTGAAGATTGGTCGGGTAAATGCATGTTAATAGCGTGATAGTTTTCCTCCTCCAGTAGTTACACTGACTTGCGGTCAAAATTGTAACGATGCCAGACCGATTTTGCTTAGGAGCAAGACAGCAAGGACGAGGTAGTGAGGCATACTGATGTATGTTAAGGAAACCTGCGGAGCAGCCAACGACACTTTATGGATGGAAACAACTTGGTATTAGCACCAGATTGGACGGCGCATGCTCTATTAAAAGAAACTCGCTGTATGCTTTTCAATTACTCCTGAAACCATCATCAAGAGCCAGTTCAGAATCTCCAAAAGAAAAGAAGAATTGAGCCATTAAGGTTTCAATCCTTATTTTACTGGATGTCCCTCTACAACAAAACCTGCAAGGGCGGGCTACCGTATCTGCTGACGGTTTCAATCCTTATTTTACTGGATGTCCCTCTACAACAGGGGGATGACCATGAAGATTAATAAGGAAAAATTGTGTTTCAATCCTTATTTTACTGGATGTCCCTCTACAACCCATATATCTCACCTCCTTCCAGGAAGATCATACCCCGTTTCAATCCTTATTTTACTGGATGTCCCTCTACAACACCCTGTTTTCTGGTCGCCGCCCCCCTGGTTTTGTGCTTGGTTTCAATCCTTATTTTACTGGATGTCCCTCTACAACACTCACCTGTTGCGGATATTCAGATGCTTTCAATGATGGTTTCAATCCTTATTTTACTGGATGTCCCTCTACAACAGCGACCCCCTGAAAGACCAGGCCCTAAAATCAAAAGTTTCAATCCTTATTTTACTGGATGTCCCTCTACAACTCCTTCATGCTTCTAACCCCCCCGGAAAGACGAATTGTTTCAATCCTTATTTTACTGGATGTCCCTCTACAACCAGTAATACGAACACTTGCTATGCCATCCCCGGAGATGTTTCAATCCTTATTTTACTGGATGTCCCTCTACAACTTTTCATGGTCTTTCCTCCTAAGCGATTTTTTCTAAGTTTCAATCCTTATTTTACTGGATGTCCCTCTACAACACCAATACCGACAATGTGGTAGACAATTCAGAAAAGAGTTTCAATCCTTATTTTACTGGATGTCCCTCTACAACTTTGCGTTATTCAAATATAGAGTTTCCTGTAAGTGTTTCAATCCTTATTTTACTGGATGTCCCTCTACAACAATCGTGAAATGATGTGCTGTATGCCCCGATGGCGTGTTTCAATCCTTATTTTACTGGATGTCCCTCTACAACCCGATCATTGCTATTGGAAATCTCTTGTAAAGCAGTTTCAATCCTTATTTTACTGGATGTCCCTCTACAACGCGGGCAATCGCCCTGATAGCGGATACGCATATCGGCTGTTTCAATCCTTATTTTACTGGATGTCCCTCTACAACAGAATATTTATCATCCAGAGTTAGCACAGGTCTGGAGTTTCAATCCTTATTTTACTGGATGTCCCTCTACAACCTTACCCGGCCAGAATTAGTCCACTCAATTTCAGCAGTTTCAATCCTTATTTTACTGGATGTCCCTCTACAACTATCTCCAGCAAGTACGAGAGATATTAGCAGAATCAAGTTTCAATCCTTATTTTACTGGATGTCCCTCTACAACATCGGCTCATCCATTCCATGGTCGCCATCAATTCCGTGTTTCAATCCTTATTTTACTGGATGTCCCTCTACAACCTGATGCCAGAAGGGATAGAATTGCCTCTTTCCCCTGCGGTTTCAATCCTTATTTTACTGGATGTCCCTCTACAACCGCAATTTGTTT
>Ga0315298_1002419_pt1 | contig 31689 bp, 24 predicted proteins | sample WHS_1_MG_FD_203077 | JGI IMG/M metagenome (GOLD analysis project Ga0315298, IMG submission 203077) | Extremophilic microbial mat communities from Washburn Hot Springs, YNP, Wyoming, USA - WHS_1_MG | ecosystem: Environmental > Aquatic > Thermal springs > Hot (42-90C) | place: USA: Wyoming... | reverse complement strand
GATCGTGCACGGTGTGCGAGATCATGGGGACGACTTTCCAGACATCGATGTCCTTGGTAACGACTACTTCCTGGCACGGGGCATCGTCGACCAGTCTCGGGGGAATGGGGTTACGAAGACCATCAAGTATCTTGAACTTAAACTTGCGGTGGTCTTCGACGCCAAACAGCTTACTGATGCGTTCGCGCGACGAGAAAAGGTTAGTCAAAAGTCTCTTGTCGGGATAGCCTTTAACGTTCTCGAAGAGGATGGCTGGCCCTCCATCGAGCAGCTTTTGGATTGCGGCCATCTCTAGTTCCGGGTCGACTTCGGCTTGGGTGACAAACAATTCGCCCTGCTCCCGGAGCACGTCAAGGGTATCCCTAAGGTTCGCGAGGTAGTTGTTGGCCACAGTCGCTTCCTCCTGTCTGGTTTATTGCTCTATTCATCTGGTTACTGATGGCTAAGCTGTAGAGATATTACAAATCCTGGTCGTTCAGGGGTCCGTTGCTGCCTTCTATCGCCTCGGCCTCGAGAACTTGCTGCAGTCGCTCCTGGAACTGCTGCAAATGAATTTCCATCAGGCGGCGCGCTGTGACGCTATCCCGTCGCCTGATGGCGTCACATATCTTTTGGTGGTACTCCAGCGCTAGGGCCGGGCCCTCCGGTGTAAGTCCGATTTTTTCCAGCGCCTCATTGAGGGGCACGTGGAACGATTCTATCGTAGAAAGAAGCACACGGTTTTTTGCCGCTTTCGCCAGCGCGGTGTGAAACTCAAGGCTTGCTGGCGCGTGGGGACGATTCTGAGCGATAGCATTACGCGTATGTTCGACAGCCTCCTGCATAGCAGCTATGTCGTCTTCGTCTGCCCGAAGCGCTGCCATCTCGACAATAGCAGTCTCTACAATCTTGCGGGCCTCCGACAACTCCCGCAAAGTAGCCTTCTGCAATCTCAGCAGCGTTGTTAAGGAATCGGCAACAATCCCTGGCGTCGCCTCGGTTACGAATGCACCGCCGTTGGCGCCAGTCTTGACGCGGACGAATCCCGCTGCCTCGAGCTTGCGTATGGCCTCGCGGATTGTAACGCGGCTGAGACCAAACTCGCGTACCAGCTCACGCTCAGGAGGCAACCGGTCACCGGGTGCTAACTTACCCGAGAAGATCGCCTGTTTGATCTGCTCGAAGACATCTTCTGATGCCCGCACCACCTTGACAGGGGTAAACATCGTGGCCAAGTTGCACACCCATCAGGTCAAATTGGATTAATGGTATGAGCATTGTATCCGGCGAGAACGCGCGTGTCAAGCGAGAAATAGAGCGATTGTTGCCCATTTTTCGGTCGATTGTTGCTTCAACACGTCATAGGTGGACCCTTCGTTAGAGGCTGACTTTCTTACTCGCCAACACTTGGCCAGGGTCGAAGTGCGGGACGGCTTCACTCCAAAGGTCGTCGCCAGGCGTGCCAAGCTTGAACGCGACACAGGGGACGTGCGAAGGCCGTAGTTTTAGGTATCACGATGTGCGGTCCTGCTTGCCGCGGACGAAGGATAAGGCGGCAGCCACCAAGCAAATGGCCACCGATCCCCTTAGAGCCGCTTGCATACCGTTGACGAACGCAACCATTAGGGGGGTTCCGAGTGTCGCCGATGTGCCGACGAACAGTGCTAGAATGATGTCCTGCGGTAAGCTGCTGGCTGCTATTGCTAGAGCCAGAGCGAAGCTCGTCACCATCCCAGTATTGCGCAGGGTAGCAAGCGTGGCAGCCGCTACACCCAGACGAGCCCGTGGAGCCGCGCCCATCGCGGCGCTCGTGTTTGGAGAGAAGAATAACCCACCACCAAGACCCGTCAATGCCAACCCAATCGAGATGTGCAGGTACTGCGTTTGAGGCGCGACTGTGCTCAGCCAGTAAACGCCCCCAGCCTGGATTACCAGCCCAATGGTAGCGGGAATTCGTGCGCCGATCCTGTCTGAGAGACGGCCAGCAAACGGACCAACGATGGCGAGGGCAACAGGCATGGGCAGCAGTATCAGGGCAGCTTCCAAGGGCGTGTTGCCCCTGACTGCCTGGAGATAGAAGACCACAAGGAATTGCACGGCGAAGATCGCTAGCGACTGCAGCGTTGCGGCAACTAACGCGAAATCGTATTGGTGGTTTCGGAAGAGATCCATATCCAGTGCTGGGCATCTTGTGTGACGCTCCCAAAACAAAAAGAAGCCGAGACCGAGCAAGAAGATGGCGAACATCGCCACGATAGGCACGGACACAAACCCCAGGGTAATGCCCTGGGTTAAGGCGAAAAGCATAGCGAACAGACTTATACTGAAAGCGCTGGTGCCGAGCACGTCCAGTTTCTCGCCCGTCCGCCTCAGCGACATCTCGCGAAGGTAGCGATAGGAGAAGATAGTTCCTAAAGTGCCGATGGGCAGGTTAATGAGGAAGACCCATCGCCAACTGGCGATGGAGAGAATGAGTCCGCCTAAAAGTGGACCAGCGATGCTGCCAACGCCAAAGGTCATAGAGTTGATGCCCATAGCCGTTCCTCTTTGAGTGGGAGGGAAAGCCTCGGTAAGGATAGCCCAGGCGTTGACCAGCATCAGGGCACCTCCCACACCCTGGAAGACGCGCGAGCCGATGAGTTGCGCATCGCTAACGGAGAGGCCGCAGAAGGCGGAGCCCAGTGTGAAGAGCACGAATCCCAGGTTGTAAAGCCTCACGCGGCCGTAGATATCGGCAACCCGGCCGAGGGCTAGCAGTAGGACAGTGCTTGCGAAAATGTAGCCCATCAGAACCCAGACCATGCTAACGAGGTTCGAGTTCAGCTCGATCATAATATCGGGAAAGGCAAGGATCACGACTGTGGTGTCGATAGCGGCCATCAGCACTCCCACAGTGGTGATACCAAGCACAATCCATTTGTAGTTGGTGGGCAGCTTTCCCTTAATCACCGATTACTCGTGGCTGTGCTCCGCAGGTTTCGTGCCAATCAGGTTATTGGCAGGTGCAGGAGTAGGGCAACTGCCGCCCCTACGGCAGAAGGTTAAACCGTCTCTGCCGCGAGTTGCCTTAATATGCATCCGGATTCGGGCACGCAACTTGCCGCGCTTATGTAGTGAATGTTGGAGGACCACTTGTGAAGACGCTGCAAGCCCGCTCGCGAACGCATTGAGGCAGGTAGAGATGGTAAGCCAAGCGCGAAACATAAGCACGCTGGGAGTCGTTGCCGTTTTGTTCATCGCCATCGTGTTCCTGGATCTTTACGTTCTACCGGGCCATCTTCTCGTGTCCTCACTGTACGCGATTCCTATCCTGGTTGCCGCCCACCGCCTGCCACCACGCATAGTTGCTGTAGTGAGTGCGTTGAGTGTATTTCTTTACGCAGTAGCCGTCTGGCTGAAGAGTCCGCCCATCACCATTTGGCCCTATGGTCTGGTTGCGATCGTCATTGTCGGGTACCTTGGCGTGCTGGCATCGCGCGAGTCTGAGGAGGCGTCGCGAAGGGCGGCGGAGGCGTCGCAACAGGCCAAGGAGGCAGAGGAAGCCCGCCAGCATCTACAAGAGTTCACCGGTATGGTTGCTCATGACCTGAGAGGGCCCTTAACGGTGCTGCTTGGCTACATACAGATTTTGAGCAGGGGCCGAGCGGCTGTTTCCCCTGAGGTGACTGACAATGCAGTTCGTGCCGCTGAAAGCCAAGCTCATCAGATGGATAGGCTTATCGGCGATCTGCTGGATGCTGCTCATATTGGGACCGGCCGTTTCACAATAGAGCGCGAGCGCGCAGATATCGCAAAGCTCGCGCGGCGAGTGGTAGAAGAGCAGCAGGCCACGACGACTAAGCACCACATCGACCTTGAAGCGCCAGAATCACTGGAAGGGTGGTGGGATCCGGATCGTCTTGCACAGGTGCTGACTAATCTCATATCCAACGCCATAAAGTATTCGCCGCAGGGTGGCGACATCCGCGTGAGCATCGCACGGGTCAACGACAACGTTGCTGTGAAGGTGGCCGATCAAGGTATCGGGCTAGCGCCAGAAGATATCCCCTTGCTATTCGAGCCTTTTTCTCGTCTGTATCAGAGACAGTTGGTGAGAGGGAGCGGGTTGGGGTTGTACATTGCTAAAGCGATTGTCGAGGCTCACGGCGGTCGAATGTGGGTTGAGAGCCCGGGAAGAGGGAAAGGCTCCACATTCTTCTTCACCCTGCCATTGTCACGTGGCCCCGAGAATCGGCAAGAGAACTATGCCGATAAAGTCCAGGAGGAAGTGCATGACGATGGGAGCCACCAGGCTCTTCCTCCAAACGTAGACTGAAGCCAGGGCTATTCCCACGAGACCAACCGTGGCCAGTCCAGCAGATCCTTCGTATCCGTGACCCAGGGAGAAGATCGCGGCGGAGACTATGACAGCTGCCGGAACGCTCCCAGTTACATTTTTGAGGCGCAGTGTTAGGTATCCGCGGAAAATGGTCTCTTCAGCCACGGCGACCACTGTGACTAGCACGAAGGCGAGAATGAACTCTCCATAGCCCTTTGCCATCAGATATGATGGAAGCGGGGCCGAAGGAGCGGAAAGGCCGGCGGCCCGAAATGCGCTTTCCACTAAAGCGGAACCAAAGAACAGCGGAACGAACAGCAGGATGCCCAGAATGATGTCTCTCCAACCATTGTCGAAGGTCCAGCCGATCTTGCAGACTGGCTCCCCGTTGCGCCAGAGGAAGAGCAGAATCAGACTAACAAGGGCAAGATCCCGCAGTATGGTCGCGGATGCCACCAGCGTGAAGCTCAAGGCGGTCTGCCCAGTTGCGAAAAGGGAAAGAGCCATCGAGGGAACGATGAGGAACAGAAAGACGGATACTTCGACGAGTTGTTCAGCAGGACTTAGTTGCCCTGTCGCTTCTGAGTCACTGCTGGTCTTCCTCGGGCCTCTCATCGTAGAGCGCTCCTCTCTAGAGGCGTGAACTGGACACATACGCGTCACTAAACGGCGGCAATTGTCGTGCCAATCAGATGTCAGTGCGCGCAATACCTCAGTGCTGGCATATGACGTGCAGTGCTGGCATATGACGTGCAGTGCAGGTTGATATTGGCGACGAGCTTTTCGGATCGGACAAACGACATCCATCCGATTCAGATAAGCAAGGCGCCGTGGAGGGAGTGACACAGCCAGATGATCCACCTCCGATCGCTTCTTTTCTTGCTCACGGAGGATGTGAAAGTTGCGAGGGGTTTCTCATGAGCCTGACAGATCTGATCTGGATACTTATCCTCCTCATATTCCTTTGGCCTGGACTTCGTCAGCGCTGGATCGACACTTCTCGCCTGCGTCTCATACAGCGCCTGGAACGCTCCAGAGGTAGCCGGGTGATCACGTTGATTCACCGTCAGGAATCCATTTCCCTCCTGGGGATTCCCGTCGCGCGTTACATTGACATCGACGACTCAGAAGCCGTGCTGCGCGCCATAAGGCTGACCGCTCCTGATATTCCAATTGATCTTATCCTTCACACTCCCGGGGGGCTGGTGCTGGCCGCTGAGCAGATTGCTCACGTTCTGGCTCAACGTCCAGGCCGGGTCACCGTGTTCGTCCCTCATTACGCAATGTCTGGCGGAACCTTCATAGCGCTCGCTGCAGACGAAATCGTCCTGGACGAAGGGGCCGTGCTTGGCCCAATTGATCCCCAGGTCGGCGAATTCCCGGCTGTGTCACTGATCAAAACAGCTCAGGCAAAACCCGTGGCGAGGGTAGATGATCGGACGCTGATTCTGGCCGATCAGGCCGAGAAGGCGATGGTGCAGGTGCGGCAAGCAGCGGTGAGCTTGATGAAAGCCAACGGCATCGAACCGGAAAAAGCGGACGAAATCGCCAGCGTGCTATCGAGCGGGCAGTGGACGCACGACTACCCCATCCACGCGGCTGAGGCAAAGGACCTTGGTCTCCCGATCAGCATCGGCGTGCCCGAGGAAGTCCATGCCTTGATGGACCTCTATCCACAAACTTCCCAGCGTCGCCCGTCCGTCCAATACATCCCTATGCCCTACGAGCGTCGGACTACTCCCCCTCCACGGGAATAGGTAGGAAGGCTGATGGTTAACACAGGCGAGGCTGGAAGAGAAACCTTAGCTCAACATATTGGGATTGTCGGGTCCATCTTGTTCCCAGACCCAAGGCTTCATCTCCTCTGGTGGGCGAATATTGTGGAAGAAGAGGTAATACAGCAGTGTGTTAATGCCCTGGAAGAAAGCGGCGAGCTCCAGCGGCAAGTCGAGGGAGATCGCCTGCATCGTGTAGCCTGCTACCGCCGGAGTTGCCGAACTGGCAACTTGAGACGGCAGGCTACTCAGGCCGGCCGCGCTTGATCTCTCACGAGGATCGACTATCCCCATCAGGTATGACTGGCGCACAGGAGTCGAGAGGGTGGCCGCTACCATACGCGCTAGATAGAATCCAGCAGCCGGCAGATAAGCGGGCATCAGGGCAAGCAGCGCAAGGAGGACCACCGAGACCCCACGAGTGACCACGACGGTGTTCACTGCTCCCAGCGTTCGGGTAAGCCGTGGTGCCAACAGATACGATGGTGCTGTAGCAAGGTTGACAAGGAAGAACAACGTTCCTAGTTCCGCACCTCCTACCCCATATCTGCGATGGAACCAGTAGACCAGTAACGGTCCGAGGAATCCGATCGCCAGGCCATTCGTGAAATTGGTAGCGGCGAAGCGGACTATCAGGCCAAGCGTCTTGGGCGACAAGTGCCAGCGCCATTTTGGGCCCGGTTGCGTGGGACTCACTACAGTCCGCTCACGCACTGGCAGCACTGTGATTCCCATCGCTACGCCCAAACCGACAGTAGCGGCGAAGAGGATGCGATCACCTTCGAGGAGGCTCGTCCCTAGCCACGTTTGCAGCGCAGATGGTAGGAGAGCGAGCAGCGATCCGACGGCGCCAGCCAGGACACCGACGAACGAGACGGCGCTGAAGACTGCGGTGCGATTCTCCGCACTGGCGTGCTCGGCCAAAAGCGCCTGCTCGGCGGGGTAAAACGGCCCCCAGGCTCCGCCGCTTCCGGCTCCACCTCCTCGGCCAAGGGTAGAGGCAGCGGCAGCTGTTATCAGCACAGCCAAGTCGGTCGACACAGCAAACACGAGCGCGCCGACCGCAGTGAGGAGGGAGAATAACACAAGAAAGAGCTTGCGCCCGTAGCGGTCGGAAAGCAAGCCGACAGCCGCAGTGAGCAGAGCCGTGGAGGCAGCGGAAGCCGTGAATAGAAATCCGATCTCCACTGCACCGAATCCCAGACGCGCGAGGTATATGGGAACAATGATGATCAGATAAGCCTGAGTGAGGCTTCGCAACCCACGCTGGGTAAACAGCAAGGCCAGGTCACGTCCTATCCAAGCTGGCCATTTGATCACGATCACAGTCTGGCCTTGAAGTATCGAGTTACGTCGCAGTAACTGTTCAACCACTTACAGAGACGGACTGCGGACTGCTGCTGTGCCTCGTTAGGGTCGCGCTCACCGGCGTTGCTGGCCTTCCAGCGACGCTTTTGCCCCAAATGTGAAGAGTTACCTGTCATCACGTTGCCTACTATCTATCGTAGCACAACGGTATCCACCGTCAAATTGCATTTTCTCCCTTCTGACGCTGCTACAATCTGCCTATCGGCTCTTGAGACGCGCCTGTCACGTGAATCGCGATCGCAGGATAGCAGGAAGAGCGATGCGGTTCTACGCCAGACCAAACCGGCTGAATATGGCCACTTTGACAGGATCCATCAAGAGCATAAACGCGGCTGCAATTCCCAGAACTACCAAAACCAGGGACAAGCCAACGCCTGCCATAAGAATGCCGTTGGTTGCCAGGAAAGTGACAATGATCAAATCTGCGACGGTAGCGGTGAGGAGCCATTTGCCGGGTCGCGTTGTCCAGAAGGCCCGGCGCTGTCGTATCAGATAAACCATAGCCTGCCCGCTGAAAACTAGCATGACGAACACCAGCGTCTGCGTTTGCGGCAATGTCAGACGGAATACGTCAACTGCTAGGTAGAGCACGAGGAAGGACTCGGCTAGGACAATGATCGCCAAAGGGAAAGCGCTTGCCACAAGTGCGGCAATTCGCCAACGGTCCGGTCTCAAGGAGTAACCGACGGTGTCGGTTGATATGGACATGGTGACGAAATCATTGGCAAAGAGCAGCAGAACCACTAAGAAGGGCGTAATTACGAAAGTCCTGGTTACGAAAAAAGCCAGGGTTAGAAACAGTGCCACCTGGATAGTCTTGATTATTTTATTAAGGGTATAAGTCAGCATACGCTGGTAGATGCGCCGGCTCGAATGGATCGCCTCCACGATGTTCAGCAGACCGGGGTTGGTAAGCACCATGCCCGCTGCCGCCTTTGCGACGTCGGTGGCGCCAGCTACCGCTATGCCCACCTCGGCCTGTTTAAGAGCTGGGGCATCGTTGACCCCGTCGCCGGTCATCCCCACCACATGCCCTGCCCGTTGCTGCAGTCGGACTAGATCATATTTATCCTGTGGAAAAACCCCTGCAAATATGTCGCAGCGAGTAATCATTTCGTGCGATTGTTCCCGCAAGTCTTCTGGGCCACAGACCCTCTCCGCGATACCTACCTGCTTAGCGATCGCCAAAGCAGTGGGAGCAGCATCGCCCGTGACCATCTTTACCTGGATACCAAGTCTGCGCAGTTCATCAATCAATCTTGCGGATTCCGGGCGGGGCGGATCGATCAGCGCTATCAGGCCAGCAAGTTGTAATTTGTCGGCTGTGCCAGCCGCTACGCCCAGTATTCGGTATCCCTGCGCCGCGAGCGTATCTACGTCCTCGACCAGTCGCTCGGGAATCCTTTCAGTGAGCCTGGCAACGACTTCGGGCAGGCCCTTGATTACCCGCAACCGGAGGCCCGCTCGCTGGACAATTGCCTCAGTGCGCTTGGTCAGTGGATCAAAGGGAATAAAAGACACTCGCTGATAACGTGTCACCGGTCCTTTAGCCTGCTGTGCCTGCAATATCGCCAGGTCAATCGGGTCTTGACTTGCAGCGTCGGAAGCAAGTGCAGCCAACTCTACTACTTGGTCCTCAGTGAACGGGGGATAGGCCTTGAGAGTGCCCACCGAAAGCTTGTTCAGCGTGATAGTGCCGGTCTTGTCCACGAACAATGCGTCCATGGAAGCTGCCTCTTCGATCGCTGAGAGACGGGTGATCAGGACGCCACGTTTGCTCAGCTCAAGGGATCCCAGAGCTTGGGCAACGGTGAAAGTGGCTGGCAATGCGACTGGCACCGAGGCAATCAGCAGGACTAGCGCGTATGGAAGCACGTCAACGAGGGACACCCCCACGATGATGGCGTAGACCAGCGTCGTACACACCAATAGTACGTCTACAGCCATCAGGTACTTGACGATGCTGAAGATTATACCCTCCAGGTGCGTGGCTGTTCTAGCGGTCTGCACAAGCTGAGCGGTCTTTCCAAAATAGGTTTTTGTACCCGTGGCGATAACCTCACCTGTTGCCTCGCCTCGCCGAACGACTGACGCGGAGTAGATGGTTGCTCCAGCGGACACTTCTCGAGGCATCGACTCTCCGGTCAGGGCTGACTGGTCGAGCTGCAGGTCGCCTTCGAGCACGCGGAGGTCGGCCGGGACGATATCGCCGACCCGCACGTGAATCGCGTCGCCCGGCACTAGCTCGCGCGCCGGTACTAGTTTCCACGTCCCGTCGCGCAGGACTCTCGCGTTAATGGCCAGGCGCCTTCGGAGCAGAGCCAACGCGTTCTCAGCACGGTTTTGCTGCAGGAAACTGATCGCAGCGTTGAAGATCAGCAGGAACGTGATGATCGCAGCATCGGCCTGTCTCCCCAAGATTATCGTGAGGGCAATGGCTGCTTCGAGCATCCAGGGGACCGGCGCCCAAAACTGGCGCGTAAAGGTCAACAACTTGCTCTCACGACGCTCGGCGACCTCGTTCGGGCCATAGCGTCGAAGCCGTTCAGCAGCTTCAGCCGTAGTCAAGCCACCGGAGATACTGTTCAGATGATTGCTATGGTCGTGAGCCATTGGATTACGCTAGGGAGAGGTATCCGTCTATAAAATACCTATCTCCGGTGCCATCTGCCTCCTTTGTGGAGTTGCTGTGCTGTCTGCCGTGCGAGCAGAGAGCAACATTCATGCCAACGAAACAAAGGCAAGCCGTACGCGAAACGCGACCGTCTCTGGACATCGTGCGTGCGTCTTGTTGCTAGAAGGGAATGCAGCACGAGGGGCGAGGTTGCGCTGCGAGAGCTGGTACCTATATGATTACAGTATAAAGTAGCCCCGATGGGCCCCTTCCCGAAGGCAGCGTGGTGACGTGCCGACGACGAAGTGGACTGGATAGCAAGTGCCCCAGGTTATGCGCTAGAAGGACGCAGCGAGATGAAGTATGAAACAAGACGCTCTGTGCCATCTGAACTCGCCATAGATACAGAGGCCGTGGCAACGCGGCTCGAAGCCTTTATTCGGGAGCGCACTGCGGTTTTCAAAAGAGCGGGAGCCGTACTGGGGCTAAGCGGTGGTGTGGATTCCGCGCTGGTCGCAACGTTGGCTGCGCGAGCAATTGGGCCAGAGAGGGTGCTTGGGCTGATTATGCCTGAGCGCGATAGCGAGCCCCAGAGCGAGCGCGATGCCCGGGAGTTGGCGGACAACCTGGGCATCAGGGTGGAACGCATTGATCTCACCCCCCCACTGCAGGCACTTGGCGTTTATCGCGAACTTCCACTTCGCCTGCTCGGGCCGCGTCGCGTCCAGGCCGGAATTATCCGGGGATTCTACGGCTTCTTTTCCCGTCGTCCCGGGCAACGCCTCCTTGAGCGATTCATTGAAGGCAATAATAGGCCCGGGCACCTGCCAGATCACCTAGCAGCCAGCGGAAAAGCGTATGCCGATAGCAAGCACCGATTGCGTATGGTCTGCTGGTACTACCGAGCAGAGGCAGAGAACCTTCTAGTGCTGGGCACGTGCAACAGGACAGAAAAGCTGACGGGGTTCTTCGTCAAATACGGAGACAGCGCTGCTGATATCGCTCCCATTGAGGGACTCTACAAAACGCAGGTCTTCCAACTGGCGCGCTACGTCGGCGTGACGCCCGCTATTCTCGATAAGCCGCCGTCGCCGGACCTTCTGCCGGGGATCACCGACGAACAGGTATTTGGGCTGAATTACGAGACGCTGGATCGCATTCTCTACCGACTCGAGCGAAATATGCCGGCGGAGCAGGTCGCCAGCGATTTGCAGATCGACAAGGCCTGGGTAGACTTCGTCGTCCGTCTGAACGAGGCATCTAGACATATGCGGGAGTTGCCGGAGGTTGGGCCGGTCTAAAGCAAAACACAGTCGGTGATTTCCTTTCTGTGCCATTCCAAGAATCTGAATGCAGAGAGGTTTGCGCTAAGGAATAACCCTTTCCTGTGTCTGTTCGTCCTATGCCGCTTTGTGCGGACGCACAGTGGGCAGTCGTGTGGCATAATGATAGAATCAACGCACCAGATTGGAGCCGAAATCAAGGAGGAGCACAAAGAATAAGGCAGTCTTCCGGTCTTTCGTGGATTGGTCGGGGCGAGTGGATTTGAACCACCGACCTCAGCGTCCCGAACGCTGCGCGCTAAACCAAGCTGCGCTACGCCCCGTCTGGCATATTATACTTAATTGCTGCTCCGCCTGGCAAGGGCGAATCGAGCTGGGGACGTCTTCGCCTAAGGTCGAGAAGCACTGATCTCATTTTAAGAGGCACGGATGTTGGGCGGGTGCGGGGAGCGACTCTGATACAGGCTCCGCAAAGTCGACGTGGACAGGGGCAAGGGAATGTTGTACTCTGTCTGTGGCACCATCACGTGGCGCCTGTGCTCAGCGGCTCGTGACCGTAAGAGGTACTCCACCTTTCCAATGAGATTGATCGCAACCTCCTCCCAAGTGTGTTGGTGAGCCGTCATTCGCGCTGAAAGTCTTACTCTTTCCTTCTCGTCCTTTCGTTCGTCCAGATAGAGGGTGTACTCAACGATTTCCTCCGCCCGGCCAGTCTCGAGCACCATAGCATTGACCAGCGGTTCGGCGTATTCCTCTCCCGTACAGCCGGTAAATGCCACTCCCCCGGCAGCCATCACTTCCAGCGCTTGAAGACCGAATGCCTCGTGATCGCTGTCTGCCAGCACTCCGTCTCCGACAGAGTATAAAAGCCGTACCAGCTCTTCTGATACTGGAAACGCAACACGGATGATGTCCGCATCTGCAACGGCTACGAGGGCGGCTATCTGATCCTCAATTTCGTCGCTTTCGCACGTAGCAAACGCTACCTCGAGCCCGAGAGTCTTAGCCCTGTGCACTATCTCGGCCTCGTGTCGTCGGGAACCGTCGTCCAGCGACTCTCCTCCGGCTATCAAGACGGATCTCTTCCCTTGGGCTTTGAGGCTCGCAACCGCCTCCACTGCTACTCTCCAGCGTTTTCCTGGGTGCCAATCGGCGAACTTCACCAACAGTAGCCTGTCTTCAAAGGCTTTTCGGACCAGAGCCGCCTTGCGCTCGTCCCCTTTGAGCAACAACCTCTCCGATATGCCGTTCGGTATCACCAGCGGATTGACTCCCAGGTTCCACAGTACGTGCTTCATGTATTTGCTAACTGTCGTTATGGTCGTCCTCCTTGCAAGGCGAGGCCAGTCAACTCGATTGATAGAGTGCACGTCGTTGACATTCCAAAGAGTAAGAACGTGCTCACCGAGGCCTTCCGCATCGGCCAACTCCGCTATCCGGCAGACAGCTTCGGCGCAATGCCACTCCTCGCCCTGGACGACCACTGGCTTTCCTCTGAGGAGTGATTGCCGGATAATCTCGTTGACGACAAACGGGGGAGCGGACTTGTTTAGGTCAGAGAGTTTGGCTTCTTCGGCTTCGTAGGTGCTTTGCGGATGGTACCGGCTGATCCACTGGCACCATCGATGAAGGTGAAGCTTGCCTTCTCCAACTGTCTCGTGTCCCGGTCCATTGGGGTCCCCGATGAATAGTAAGTGGGTCTCGAAGCCCATGTGCGCGAGGGCCTCCGCCAGGTTGGTGACCCTTTCGCCCAGTTTCCCGACGTGAGAATACGGGTCGGGTCCTTCGAACGAAAGCATAACAAATGTTACGGTGCCCCTTCTGACTTCGTCTCCACTGAGCATAGATGACAGTCGCCTCCTTCAGGTCCGGATATCCAGTAACACCAACTGTGCTGGCTAACGTCCTACAATAGCTCACCCCTGCGCAGGCTGGAGCCGTGCGGCTGCAAAGCCCCATCTCCAGACGGAATAATGGCGCGTCCAAAGGCAATCGGTACAACCCTCGGTTTAGTTGCAGGTAAAGCCCGGTGGCTTCAAGGGTCAGCTCGCCAAGCCTTCAGCACGAGGATTTGGGCACAGAATCAAAAGTAATACTGCAAGAACCGTGCCAGCCTCAGGCCGTCGCCGTGATACTTCGAACACGCCACGCGCTAAGTGGCGTCGATTCCGGCCGCCGCCGCTTCTCGCCCGAGGAGTCGGCGAGCGAGAGCGACATCGTCCCGAGTGAAGGCACCTAGAACGGCCAGGGCGCTTAGATACACAACTGCGCCAGTTAGGATCAAAACGAACGGGTTGGCCTGCTGAATCCACCAAAGTACAGCGCCCATAACGCCCCCTGCGATTACAGGCCGAATGGACACGCTCAACAACGGCAGGACTCTGATTTGCCGCCGCAGGCAATAGAGGAAGGGCGCTAGGAGGATTATCTCAGAAAGAATGGTGACAATGGAAGCGCCGACGTAGCCGTGGCTCGGAATAAGCAGGATGTTGGCAGTGATGTTGAAAGTTGTCGCGACGATGAAGCTGACGGTAATGAACTTCTGCTGATTGAGCGCGATTAGAACGTATTGCGTGACGCTGTTCACATAACTAAATGGCAAGAACCATATCACCACCTGGAGGGCAATGGCGGAATGCGGCAGGAATTGATCACCGCCGAACAGCAGCACAATTGGCTCGGCCAAGAAAGCGGTGGCGACGGCAATCGGCACGCTGACCATCGTCAGCACTCGCACGGCGATGACGTAGGCCCGCGTGAAGCTTTCGCTCGAAGACTCAGCGTATCGCGACAGGACGGGAAATAGCGCTATGGTAAAGGTGGAGGGAATAATGTTGAGGCCGTCAATGAACTTGTAGGCCGTGGCGTAGAATCCGACGGTTGTAGCCCCTTTTATGTACTCTAGCAGGACTATGTCGATGCGGAAGAAAAGGGTCGCTAGAAGAATATTGAGCATAAGCGGCCACGACACTCCTAACATCTCCTTCACAAGTAGCCAATCCAGCTCTAAGCGTGGCTTGAAGAGAACCGTTCTTACCAGGACGGCAAAGATCAGAGCCGTAGCGATGTTGACTACCACCGAGACTGCGGCGAGGCCCACGAAGCCCCATCCAGCGAGCAGGGCAACCACCCCGAGTACGACTTTCAGCAGCGTAGTGACCACGCTAACCGCTGCGGGATACTCCATACGCTCGTGGGCATAGAAAAGTGAGCTGAGCGCAGCAGAGATGTTAGATGGCACCAGCGCGAGAGCCAGGAGAACAATCGCCCACGCTGTCGACGACTCAAGGCCAGCAGTGGATTCCCAGATTGCCAGGAACAAGGCAATAATCGGCGCGGATCCTAGGGTCAGCAGAAGGCGCAGTGCGGTTGTGTTGGTGAGATACCTGTTCCCCCGTGACCGGTCCTTGGCTACCTCCCGCGTGACGAGCGTGTTCAGCCCGAAACTGGTGAGTATCTCGAAATAACCGATGACTATAACAGCGAAGGTGTACTTGCCCACGTTCTCGGGACCGAGCACGCGAAGCATGAGCATAGCAAACACGACGTCGATGGCCTTGTTTAGAAGTTGAGTGGCCATCGGAGTCACACTGTTCTTGGCGACGCGTCCGGTCGTTCCAGCTCGCTCGAAACCTGGAGTGAGACGTCGGCCGACCACGACGACCAAGCCCAACACGAGGACAAGGCCGGAGATAAGACTAAAGAAGGCACCCAGTTTGAACGAAAACGGATTGTAACGGAAGATGATGTCACTCTCACCCGGGCCAATCCCCACGGCTCGGAAGTTCTGGTCGGCCTTGTAAAGCTGGGCCGGCTGCCCGTTGACCTTTACCTCCCAGCCTGGGAAATAGCTGTCGACAAGAACCAGGTACCCTGCTGCAGACGAGCGAACCGACACGTGAACTTCATTCGGTTGGTAGGAGGTGATGTGTACCGAGTGTTCGAACGCGTCTGCTGCAGCCGATTCATTAGTTGCTGGCACGTCTGGCTCCGTCTTTGAAGTCTTCTCTAGAAGGACCACGGAGCGAGGATCGAAACCTGGATCTCGCATTTCCGCAAGCGCCTCGGCGTCGTTCGGAACCATCCGCGCCCGCGGGACGACGAAAGCCCGCGGGAGATAATCGTCGTTGCGATAGATGTTGACCTCCCCCCGGTACACCTCGGTGTAATTCGGCAGATCAATGTTCTCCAAGGTCAGAACGTACTTCACGTTGAGCAAATCCAAGAACGGTGAGGAAAGCGAGGCAGGCTGGACCAGTTTGTGGATTCGATTGTAAAGCAACCCGCTTGGGTCTTCCATCAGTTTCCAGTATTCGGCGTACTGTTTGGGAATAACGCTGTCGTAGCCTCGGGCGTCCTGAAGGCCAAAGAGCATCGACGTGTTCGGGGTCAGCACGTCCTCGTAGCCGTAACTGGCCACTCGGAACAGATCGGTATCTTCCTTGAGCACTTCCATTGAAGGTGGCGTGAATTTCAGCAGCGACGGATCAGTGCGAGAGTTGAAGCCGTAGCCAAAGAATACGAGATCGGCCAGCACGACGGCAACCGCCAGCGGTTGCCAAACTCCAGTGCTTCCGAGCCTGAGTGGTAGAGAAAGACGACAGCGAGCCAGCCACAGGACCAAACCGCTGGCGATTAGGAACAGGCTTAGAGCCAGCAGGTTGCCGAACTCGAAGGAGAAGAAGGCCTGGCCATTGGCGAACGATTCCTGCAGTTTCTGAGAGTTCTCGACCAGGCGATCGGCCGTGGGCAGCAGTTGCTGAGCAATGGCCAGGCCAGCAGCCAGAAGGATAAGTAACCCTCCTCCGGCTGCCAGGACGAGCCCCGCTACTAGATCAAAAGAGTGCCGCGCAGACTGGCGGAACTGCTGGACGAGCCAGTCGGCACCTAGACCTGCCAGGATAACCACGCTGATGGTGTAGGGAAATATCCAGCGAAAGGGCGTGTGTAACTGGTCGAAACCAGGTACGCCGTAAAAGAAAACGCGGTACAACGGTGTGCCAAAGGCCAGAAGTAGTGACCAGATAGCGTAGGCAAAGAATATCAGCGTGTAGCGATTGCGGCGAAACAGCACGGCTACCAGGGCCAGCGCAAGAGGTAGAATGCCTACGTACGCGGAGCCCTCGACGTAGTTCTTCGGGCCCCAATCGTGGATTGTTGCGATTACCTCACCGTTGAACACATGGCTTGCCGACTGCATTCGTCCGGCGACGAAATCAAAGAAACTGTGCTGCGAAGGATTACCGAAAAAATTGGGGACCACAAAACTCAGTAGATGCTTCTTGGGCAGAGCCCAGCCAATTACGTCTTGATATGTGACCAGAGCAGCCCGAAAGTTAGCCGGGGCGATTTCGGCAAAAGGAATGAGCTGAATCGCTGCCAGTCCGGTTCCCAGCGCAACTATTCCGCATAGCAGCAAGCCAGTCCCGAGGAACGCTGCCAAGCGTCTCGTCTGCAAAAACAGCGCTCCGAGCCGGAAAGCGCTGTAGAAGAAGGCCGTGAAAAGGATATAGAAACTGAACTCCATATGAGCTGCCAGGAACTGCATTCCAAAGCAACCGGCGGCTAGCAGCGCCCACAGAATAATACGACCTGGGCGCAGACCTCGGGTCCCAATGACAGGAGAACTTTGAGCCGGCAGAGGCGAGGCGTACTGGCGAACTGGGGACTCGCCTTCAACCTCGCGAATAATCAGCTCGATGAAAGCCAGAATCAGCGGGAGCCATATGACCGTGCTGATCACCATTGGCCACAGGATGCTGACCACGATGAAACCGGAGAAGGTGAAGGCTAGAGCCGCTATAAGCCCTCCGAACCAACCAACGCGGATGGTCCTCAAGTAGGTGTACACGAACATCCCGCCTAGATAGAGATGCAGGGCAGTGAACCACGCGTAGGCTTTCAGCAGCGGGAGAACATAGAACAGCACCCCTAGCGGATACAGGACCGATGGTTGACCCGTAGCCATAAATGGCATGCCACCAAACACGTACGGGTTCCAGAGAGGAATGGCTCCGCTGGCTATCGTGTCTCGCGCGAGCGATTTCCACACCAGGTTTTCCAGGATGGCATCGCCTATTAAGTAGTTATGTGGTGCGCTGATCCCAAACTGGCTCGAAAAAGCGTTCCAAGGGGGAAAGAGGAACAGATTGTCCAGCGGAAGCAGTACCTTATCTCCGAACAGGACATCCCAGAAGAAAAGGAGCACACTGGCCAGTATCACCAGCGCTACCACTACTGTGGGATGCGACAGCCTTCTCACCTACCACCGCCGATCGAGTAACGCCACTTTATTTCCCACACGCGCCAGGCAGCTTCCAGGCCGATGTTTGCGGACATCTTGGATTTTCCCCTGATCCTGTCTGGAAAAATGATCGGTATCTCTTTCACGCGCAGACCGTTTCTCTGGCAAGCGTAAGCCACCTCCACTTGAAAGGCGTAACCCTGAGATGAGATTCTGTCCAGGTCAAGACTCTCAAGAGCTGAGCGCCGGAAGCACTTGAATCCGGCGGTCGAGTCGTGCACCTGGAGACCAAGAATGAGTCGCGCGTAAATGGAGTTGCCCCACCAACTCAGGAACCGGCGCCAAGGACTCCAGTTCGCGTCCACTCCTCCGCCGGGAATGTAGCGCGAGCCAACCACGACATCGCTATCTCTGGCCGCTTCGAGCATCTCAGGGATGTAGGAAGGCTTGTGAGAGAAATCGGCGTCCATTTCGAAAACGTAGTCCGCACCAACACTCAGCGCATGACGAAATCCGGTTACGTAGGCGGTTCCCAGTCCCAGCTTTCCTTGCCGATGGATAACCTGAATCTTTCCCGGCCGCTCTCTGGCCAGAGCTTCGGCTAAGTCGCCGGTACCGTCAGGTGAGTTATCATCAATGATGAGCAACTCTAGGCCTTCGATGCCCAGCGAGAACAGCTCGGAAACCATCAGCGGAAGGTTCTCTGCCTCATTATAGGTTGGCATCACGATCATTACTCTCACGGCGCAACCTCTTCGTAGCTATCAGCAATTAGATTTCGCCCGTCAATGGTATCCAAGACTGTCGCAGGGACTTAAAGGGCCTCCATCCGCTCCATGCGATCTTGGCTGGACAAGTTGGGCCAACGCCTGGGGACTCTTGCAAGAAGGCGTGGCGCCTCCCGCGGGGCCAACTCTCCACGTATTGCAATGGTCCGCAACACAGCCGCCGCTCTCGACCCCTCGCGAAACTAAACCTCCAAGGCAACCCCAGCAATCTGACATTCCTTGCCTTTTATGACAGTGACCTTGCCGCCGCACTCGGAGCAGGAAAACAGGGGAAGTGGCGACAACAAAGCATCTGCTCCTTGAGACAGATTCACCGTCACCTCCCTTTCCCGCTGACACTCCGAGCACCGCACTCGTCCGGCGACCTCCTGAACCGACAACTCGGAACCTTCCAGGAGAGTTCCTCTAGCAAGAAAATCGTAGGCCAGTTTGACCTGAGGAACGCTTAGGAAAGTCAATTGCCCAATCAGCAGATCAACCCGCACCACCCTGGCGCCCCCGTTCTCCTGGGCTATTCTGGAGACAGCGTCCACTATTCTGGACGTGATTCCAAATTCGTGCAATGCCTGGTTCCCTCAACCAGTTCCTGAATCAGCTCTGTGATGCCCGTGCCTTCCCGGCAACTGACTGGGAAAACTCGTGCGTGAGGGTTCACCAGTCGCAGGTCCTGAAGCATTCCGGGAACGTCGATGCCCATTATCGAGGCCAAATCCATTTTGTTGACCACGACGAAGTCCATTTCCGCGAACACGTGAGGGTGCTTTTTCACGACGTATGGTCCCTCGGTGGCGCTTATCACTACCACGCGCTTGTGGGAGCCGAGAGGAAAATCAGCGGGGCAGATTAGGTTGCCGACGTTTTCCACCAGCACCAGGTCGAAAGAGTCCAGATCAATGTGCGCCAGAACGCTGCGCACCAGCGCAGCGTCTAGGTGACACTCCTTGCCGGTGTTTATCTGGATAGCTTCCACCCCGTGCTGAAGAACCCTGTCCTGGTCAATAGTGGTTGCCAGGTCTCCGTTGAGAACCAGCATACGGTACCGCCCCTTGAGGTGGCGCGCTAGCTGCTCAACCAGCGAAGTCTTGCCCGTTCCCACTGATCCCATGATGTCGATCATCGTTACCCCGTGCTCGTCCAGGGTCCTTCGGTTGCTATCAGCCAATTCGCGGTGGTCCTTGAGAAAATCCATTTTCAGTTTGATCTCTCGCACCCTGCCTGCGGAATCAGTCAACTTCTTCAATACACCTTCCCTCACACCTGTGCGCCCGCTGCCCATTTCATCACACGGGTCTCTTTGGAGGCTCTCGGCCAATTTAGCATCCGCATGGCCTGGTGTCAAGGTTTCTTGACGTGGTCTTTCCCACCATCTAGAATGACCTCGCTTTTAGAGCATCGCTCTTGTTGTGGTTCTCGATGAGAGTTCTCTCAAAAAGTAAACGGGCAGAGTAGCGGCGATTGAAGGTTGGTAGTCTGGATTGGCGGAGATGTGGCAAATCGCAAGGGTCCCAGGGCGGAGTAATAGCGAGTAGGCAAGCTATTCGAGGACGCAGTTAAGCATCCGGTCTGCACGTTAACAATTGAAGACCGAAGGGTAGCGTACGGTGCGTAGGTCAGTTTAGGCCGCCAGGGAGAGTTGGCTCAACCGCTCTTTGCGGGCTGCTAAGGCTGCCCAAGCCTCGACATGCTGGGCCATCGCCATCAACATCGCCCGTAGGAAGATGCGTTCCCTACCCGCCGTCCTGGTCTGGCGCAAGCCATAGTCCCACTTCTTGCGCTTGTGGGAACGCTCTGAGGCCGAGTGGTGGTCATAATGGTTTTCCCAAAGCTCGCTCCCTCGTGGGATGGGAGTGAAAAGACGATAGTTGGTTTTGGGATATGTGTAAACCACACGGCCGTATGGCGACCGTGAGCAGTCGCACTCGTGCTCGCAAGTCTTTGCCGTTTTCTTCTTTGCTTTGCGGGGGCAGCGCCACTTCAAGCGTTTGCGATCGTAGCAATGGCCCCAATAAAGCATCGGCTCGTCGGCGGCACAATACGGAGTGCCGTGCTCATCCAGTTTGGCGGGTTGGTAAGTGAAATGCCCTTTATTACGCTCGTTGAGAGCAATGACGAGGGCCACATCCCAATGCTCGTAACCCAGTCTGTAGAAGCCGAGGGCGTCGGAAGCCTTATCGAAAGTGGCGACCTTGATCGGCAAGTGGAGCTTATCGATGGCCTCGTGCATCGCCGCCAAGCCCAACACCGAATCGTGGCGGTTGGCGTCGAAGATGGAGATGACCAGGGGCAGTTGAACGGTGTGATCTAGCGAGTAGGTGCACAGTTCATAGAGACTGTGGCCGTAGACGAAGCACTCGCGGTAGGAATCCCAGCCCCAACGGGCGGAGATGTCCTGGTATCGCCGCTTGCAGCCACAGGGTTTGCCCTTGGGGCAGGAACAGATTCGCTTACCGTGAGGATTGGCATAGGTAGATAGCTTGGTAGAATCGGCAGTGACATAGAGCTTGGCGATATCGATGAGGCCGAGTTCCACCGATTTAGGAAGGAAGATAGTGTAGAAGATCTCCTTGAGGACAATCTCGAAGCGGTGATATTTGGCGGAGGGATCAAGGGCCCAGTCGTCGCGCTTAAGGGCCTTGCCAGCCTTCATAATGCGATTGGCGAGCCTGTTGATGATGTCCTGATGTTTGACAGTATCTTTGTTCTTGTCCTTGGACTGGGACTTGGTATCGCGGGATTTGGGCCTGGGCTTGCGCAGGTGCTTGGGTGGGTTGTCGGTCAGCCCAAGGAGGCGGTCGATGAAGAGGAAAAAGGTACCGACGCCTGGGACGTTGTCGGGGTCGAAGCCACTGATGATGGCGTAGAAGGGTTCAGTACGCATCATATCGACCCAATCGTCGATGGAGAAAACGCGACAGAGGATCATGGCGAGGAGAGAGCGGAGCATATCCTCTGGCGCTTTAGCGAAAGTGCCCATGTTTGGTGAATACAGATGCTCAACAACAGGCCGCAGGCCGTCGAGGTCAAGTAGCAAGAGAGCGTACTTGACGTGGATATGACGTTTTGGTTCTGGGACTTTGACGATAGAGTGGTTAACGAATGAGACATATTGGTCGTGAAAACGCAAAGGCGGTAAAATTGGAGTGCCCCCATCTAGGCTCCGGGTGGAGCGGTGATTAAGCAACTCCAATTCTACCCGAAACTAGGTGGGGGTGAACTTTTTATCCCCATCGAGAAAGTCCGCATCGCATAAGGGGCCGGACTTTCTGAGAGAACTCGATGACAAAAAGGAGGAAAGCAGGATGACTGAAATCGATCCGTCCAAGGTGTTGGGAAGTCTTGGAACATCAGTGGTTATGGTAAGCGTTGCGGTGGGAGAGACCCGTAACGTGATGACAGCGGTCAGGGCAGCAGTGATATCCCCGAAGCCTGTTCTGGTGGCAGTGTCGGTGGCGAAAAGGCGTTACTCACACGATCTTATTAAGGAAGCCGGCGAGTTCGTGCTTGCTGTGGCTAGCAGCGAGCAGCGCGAGCTTGCTCACAGCGTGGGCCGAGTCTCCGGCAGGGATGGAGACAAGTTCAGCCGGTGTAGTGTCACGACACTGCCAGCGGTGCAGGTCAAATCGCCGCTTATCGCGGGCGCTCTGAGCAATATGGAGTGCAGGCTGGTCGAAACCGTTGAGGCTGGTGATTTCACGGTTTTCATTGGCGAGGTAGTCGTGCTGCACGTCGATGAAAATGCCAAGCCGCTGTTGCGCTTCCGAGGAAAGTACCACGAACTGGGGCGCGAGCTTTAGACACTGGGGGCCTGATACGGCATCAACCGCTGGCCGCCCGCTTCTCGTCGACCTGCGCTCGAAGCCAATCTACCCAGGCTCCGAGTCCCTGTCCTGTGCGACAGGATAGCTCAAATATGGTTATCCTCGGGTTCAGGGCAAGCGCCCTCCTTCGGGCGGCTCCGACCTCGAAATCCACGAATCCGAGTAGGTCCAGCTTGTTTATCACCAGCGCTTTGGACTGTTGGAACATAACTGGGTACTTCTCCGGCTTGTCGTCGCCCTCGGCCACGCTGAGAATCGTCACCTTCATATCTTCGCCGAGGGAGAACTCAGCGGGACAGACCAGGTTCCCGACGTTCTCTATGAATAAGATGCGCACTCCGTCGAGATCAAGGCTCTCCAGGGCGTTGCGGATCATGTTGGCATCGAGATGGCAGTTGCCCTGAGTGTTTATCTGCAGCACCGGCACTCCGTGGCGATGAATCCGCTCTGCGTCCAGTTGTGTGGCTATATCTCCCTCGATCACCGCCGTCGTGTACTCGTTTTTCAGAGCGTCTAGCGTACGTTCCAGGAGTGTCGTCTTCCCGGCCCCTGGGGAAGACATCAGATTGATGACCAGAATGCCCCGCTGATCGAAAAGCCGCCGGTTCTCCTGGGCAACGTATTCGTTTACTTCCATTATCTGGCGTACTACCTTGATCTCCACCTAACCCTCCACCTGATGCGCGATTAGAGCCTCCCACTCACACTGCCCTTTTTCCGGCACGGTCACTACCGGTGCTTCCAGGAAAGAGATTCTTCAAGAATGCCTGTAATACCGGCTAGTGGTGCACTAGCAAATCCTGGGCAGCATCTCGCCGGTCAGCATGTTTATTATCCTCGTCCCGCCCACGGCGGTCTTCATCACCACCTTGCCCCTCGGCTCGTCGGTCACTTCGCCGATTATGGCGGCGTTCTCTCCGTAGCGCTGCTTGCGCATTACCTCCAGCACTTGTTCTGCGTCGCAGCGGGCGACTACAGCCACTAGTTTCCCTTCGTTTGCCACGTAAAGCGGGTCGTAGCCCAACATCTCGCAAGCGGTGGCCACGCCTTCGCGCACTGGCACGCGATCTTCGTAGATACGGATTCCCACACCCGACTGTTGGGCAATTTCATTGAGCGTAGTTCCCAAGCCACCTCTGGTTGGGTCACGCAGAGCGTGCACGCTTTCGCTTGTTGGTCCCGAATCGGATTCCGGCGGCCGTAGGATTGCCTCGACGAGCGCATTCAGCGGGGCCACATCGCTCACCACGTCGGTCCCGAATTCCAGCCCTTCCCGCTGCGACAGAACGGCAATGCCGTGGTCTCCTATGTAGCCCGACACGATCACCATATCTCCAGGTCTAGCATTTCGGGCCGATATCGTCACCCCTCGGGGAATGACACCAACGCCAGCGGTGTTGATGAACAGATCGTCGGCGCTTCCTCTTTCGACTACCTTGGTGTCGCCGGCCACAATGCTGACTCCTGCCTCGTCAGCAGTTGTCCGCATCGTTTCGGCCACCGATTCCAACACGGACATCGAGAATCCTTCTTCAATTATGAAGCCAGCGGTTAGCCACACAGGGCGTGCCCCGACCATCGCCAGGTCGTTCACTGTCCCGCATACGGCCAATCTGCCTATGTTTCCCCCGTTCCAAAACAGTGGCTTGACTACGTACGAATCCGTGGTGAAGGCCAACTGATCGCCGATGGCCTGGCCGCCATCTTGGGGTAGCAGGAAACCAAGGTTTAGTGCCGCCGAATCATCCATGCAGGCCAGCGCTGGATTATCAAAGCGTCGCAGGAAAAGCTTCTCCACCAGGTCGCGGCTGAGAATGCCTCCGCTCCCGTGCGCCAAGAGCACTCTATCGTATGCCATATGTTCCCCCACCGTACTGATACCAGCTCGAACAGGTCCCCTCACTCGAAACCATGCAAGGCCCGACCGGGTGCTCTGGCGTACAAGTTTTTGCGAACAAACGGCAATCCGACGGAGTCATAGCTCCCCGCAGCACGTCGCCGCAACTGCAGCCCGTATGGTCACGGGTAGGGCCGGAATCTATATCGAAAACCTGTTCGGCATCGTACCGACTGTATTCGGGCCGAAGCTTGAGCCCGCTTCTAGATAGGATGCCCATTCCCCGCCAATCCGCATCGGCTATCTCGAAAACCCGGTGCAGCAGCTCCAGGGCCACCTTGTTTCCTTCTCTACGCACAGCTCGGCTGTACTCGATCTCAACGCTGGCTCTCCTTTCGTTGATTTGCGCCACCAGCATATCTATGGACTGGAGTACGTCCAGCGGCTCAAAACCTGAAATAACGCACGGGATGCCGTAGTCATTGGCGATGAACTCGTAGGCGCGAGCGCCGATAATGGAACTTACGTGCCCCGGGCAGATGAACCCGTCGATTCGTACTTCGCCTGAATCGAGGAGTGCCTTCATTGCGGGAGGGATCAACTTGTGAACAGAGATTATGTAGAAGTTATCCAGCTCCTGCCTCTCGGCTTCTAAAACGGAAGCGGCGATCGTTGGCGCGGTCGTTTCGAACCCGACGGCGAAGAAGACGACAGACGTAGACGGGTTGTCCTGGGCGATGCGCAGCGCATCCAAAGGGGAATAGACTATCCGGATACCAGCCCCCTCGGCCTTAGCCTGCTGCAAGCTGGAATAGCTTCCTGGCACCTTGAGCATGTCGCCAAAGGTAGCCAGTGTCACATCTGGTCTCCTGGCCAGGGCGATGGCCAAGTCGACATCAGCGTTTGTGGTAACACACACTGGACAGCCAGGGCCGGAAAGTAGAGTAATGCCTTCAGGCAGCAACTGCCGTATGCCGTGCTTCCAGATAGCTACCGTGTGTGTCCCGCAGACTTCCATCAAGCGGACCGTGCGTTCCAACTTTCTGGCGGCCAGTCGATCGGCTATTTTGCGAGCTACCTCGGCATTGCGAAAGTCTGCGACATATCGATGGTGATCGTTTGACAAGGTTAGTTCTCCAAGTTGGTTTCCATTTCGCTGAACAGGCGAAGCGTTTCCGCGGCTTCCTGCTCGTCAATCCGTTCAATGGCAAAGCCGGCGTGAACCAGGACGTAGTCGCCCACCTGAGTTTCGGGCAGCAGCATCACACTCACCTCCCTGGTCACTCCGGCCATCTCCACCCGGGCCACAGCGCCCGTAATTTCGGTTACTTTAACTGGTATGGCCAGGCACACCGGTCAAACCCTCTCTTTCGAATACAGCATTGGCTATCATTACTTGGCCTAGGGAAATCCCTCCGTCGTTGGGCGGAACCTGGTGGTGCAGTAGGGGCTGCAGCCCCCGTCGGCGGAGTTGCCCCAGCGCCCGCTCCAGAAGCAGGGTGTTCTGAAAGACTCCTCCGCTCAACGCCACTTTGGTCAGGCCGGTTCTAGCCATTATTATACCGCAGACTTCACCGACCACGTCAGCCAACGTGTTATGGAATCGAGCCGCTACGACGCGCGGGTTCGTCCCACGCTCGATATCGCTAACGACAGCGGCGATGATCGATCCTGCTTCGATCACCAACGTCCCGTCTTCCAGCGGCCGATAGCTCCAATGGTAGCTATCACCGACATCTCTGTCGGCCAGTGTTTCCAACTCGATGGCTGCCTGGCCCTCGTAGTTGACACGGTCTCTCACCCCCAACAGCGACGAGACGGCGTCGAACAACCGCCCACAGCTGGAAGTCAGAGGCGCATTGATCCCTCGCTGTATCTGTCGGGAGAGAAGCGCCACCTCGCCCGGCTGTAACCGGGACAGGAACGCAATGTTCCTGTCTGTGCACTTCGGGCCGAAGGCGTGGTAGAGATGGCTGAAAGCCATACGATACGGTGCACGAATTGCCGCCTCTCCTCCAGGCATAGCCACGTATTCCAGGTGAGCAACGCGCTGGAAGCCACGGAAATCGCCGGCGAAGAACTCTCCTCCCCACACATTCCCATCCCGTCCGTACCCCGTGCCATCGAAAGCGACACCGATGACTGGCTCGTACACCTCGTTCTCGGCCATACAGCTAGCGACGTGGGCCTCGTGGTGCTGCACTGCGACCAGGCTTCGGTCCCCTTTCGCACTTGCCACCAGATCCACAGCGTATTTGGTCGAAAGGTAGTCGGGATGCATGTCACAGGCAACGAGAGTGGGAACAACCCTGAATAAGTTCTCGAAATGCTCGATGGAGGACTCGAACGAAGTGAGTGTCTCGAAGTTCTGAAGATCGCCTATGTGCTGGCTGAGGAAAGCGTAGTTATCTCTGGCCAGACAAAAGGTGTTCTTGAGTTCCGCTCCACAAGCGAGCGTCGGCAGAGGATTCTCCAAGCGTAGCCTCAACGGAAAAGGAGCATAGCCACGTGACCGCCTTATCAGCATCTCTCGCCCGTCATACAGGCGCGTCACGGAGTCGTCGCACCGGACGTGGATTTCGCGATCGTGCAAGAGAAAGTAGTCAGCCAGCGGCGAGAGCCTCTCCAGCGCTTCCCCGTTGCCTATCGCTAGCGGTTCCTCGCTCAAGTTACCGCTGGTCATGACCAGGGCCAGGAGGCTCTTCTCTTCCAGACTGTTCCCCTGAGAGGTCCTGGCTAGTAGTAGGTAGTGCAACGGTGTGTAAGGCAGCATCACGCCAAGGTAGCTGTTGCGGGGCGCTACAGAATCGCTCACCGGCGAGTCTGCACGGCGCCGGAGGAGCACGATGGGTCTCTGCGGCGATTGCAGCAACTGCCTCTCGTGGTCGTCCACGTGGCAATAGATCGAGACGCTCTCTACGTCCAGCGACATTAGCGCGAATGGCTTATCCACCCGGCGCTTTCTCTCCCGCAGCCGACTCACCGCTTCATCACGAGTGGCGTCGCAGGCCAGGTGAAAACCTCCTAGGCCTTTTATGGTCAGGATTGCTCCCTCGGCAAGCAGCTTGCGGGCTTGTGCGATGGCTTCTCGCTGCTCAGCCACGATTTCTCCCTCGTGAAGAAGTGGGCTCGCTTGCAACCAGACTCTTGGACCGCACTGAGGGCAAGCATTCGGCTGGGCGTGAAATCGGCGGTTAGATGGGTCGTGGTACTCGGCCTCGCAACTCGGGCACATCGCGAAGGCTTTCATCGTTGTCTTGGGGCGGTCGTAAGGGATGTCCTGAATGATAGTGAACCTCGGCCCGCAGTTGGTGCAGTTAGTGAATGGGTAGAGAAACCGGCGATCAGATGGATCGAATACCTCGCGAAGGCAGTCCTGGCAGGTACAAATATCTGGGGAGACCAACACAAATCCAACGTCACTGTTTTGGCTGGACTCGATGATAAACGAGCGGTACCCGACTGGGGGGAGAAGGTTACTCTCGATCCTTTCGATCACTGCCAGAGGAGGCGCCTTTGCCGTGATGTCGCGTATGAACGCCTGTACGCTCGCCTCCAGGCCCTCAGCCTCGATTACCACGCCTTCGGTTGAGTTCAGTACCCAGCCATTTAGACCGTACCCGTGAGCCAGGCGGTGGATGAACGGCCGAAAGCCCACGCCCTGTACTATCCCCCTGACAACAACCCTGGCTCGTATGACCACATTGTCCCGCTTTACGCTCACCGTCTCACTCAACCCTGAGCCTATTCGAGCTCGATGCTATCCACGTACAGCTCCCGGCCGCTAACAATATCTGTTGGCTCGCCGCACCTTCGGCAACCGAAGTCGAGATGTTCCGGGCAGTAGCATTCGCCACAAACCGTACATTTGACGACCACCGGCACTGCCTCGACCTCGAGTTTCGCACCAGCAGCTGCGGTGTTTTGCGCTAGCAAGCCTAGGTAGAACTCCACGCTTTCCGGCACCACCTGGGTCAGTTTACCCACCCGAAGCCTGATAACGCGGATGCGCCTCGCATCGTGCTTCTCAGCTTCGTCCAGTGCTATTCTCAATACGTTCTCTGTGATGGCTAGCTCGTGCATGTCGGTTCAAGTGCAGTATACCCTTTTAGCAACGGCGTTATCAACAGACAGAGGTGCTGGTTCTGGCATCGCAGGCGATCAAGGTGTCCCTGGACCGCTGGCCAGTAGATGAACGTAAACAGACGCAAATCGTTATGGTAGGCGTGTTATGGAAAACCTGGCAACTCGATGTAGCTTCCCTGACACCCTCGCCGTTACCGAGCACTTCGCCCGGCCGACACGTACACCACGAACGCCGCTATGCGAGCAAAGCCGCCCAGGAAGGTGGAAATAGCTGGATAGAAGTCAAAGGCCCCTTTGTCGACCAGTTGCCAGTACCTGCTGGTCAGGGGCGACAGAAGCGAGAGCCGGCTTGCAAATCCCCGGACTGCTGCCAGCGAGGGAACTGCCGCAACTGTAGCGGAATCGGACCTCGCCACGTGTATCAACACGCCAAGTCCGAACGATGCGAAAAGCAACACTGTGGACACCGGATAAGTCCAAGAAGGTGTGGCAGTCTGCACGGCGCTCAAGGGGACGCCAAGGGAATCGACCGCGAATCTAGTGAAGAACCCTGTTGAAAGCCAGTGAGATGGTATTCCCAAGATTACAGATGCTGCAGCTAGCGTGAAAATTGGCGCCCGGTTCCACCACGATGCTCTATTGCCGTTGCCTGGCAGATTGTGAGCCACGTGCGCCTGGGTTGGTACATCTGGGGCCGCAAGGCTATGCCCTGTCTCGGGGAGGTTCGGTTCCGCCCCTACTGTCAACTGGTGGTGCGCCAAGAGACCCAACATCAGCCTAGCCACAGCCGCCAGCCCCATTGCCGTGGCTAGAAGGACCCCGGCCAGCAGGATTTGATGGGTTATCGATCCCCCCTGCATAAGGGACTCCAGCAGTAACGTGCGGGCGCCATAGCCGCTGAGAGAGGGAAGACCAGCCACGCTCAGAACAGCTATGGCCACTGCACCAAACTCCCAACGCCAGCCATTGGTCTGCCCGAGGAGTAGACTATGGTTCGTGATTATCAAGCTGAGTAGCGTCACCGACACTGCGAAGGCGAACAACTGGAATGTGGCAGCAGCAACTCCCAACGGCGTTCCCACTCCCAGTCCAACAGCCACAAATCCTGCCTGTCCAATGCAGATGTAGGCCAAAACGCTAGAAGGCTCCTTAGGGCGCAGCGCAGCCGCTGCGCCAGATAAGGCAGTCAGCAGCCCCAGTGCGGCAATTACTGTACGCCACTCGACATTCAGCGGGAAGTACGGCAGCACGAGACGGATCATCGCGTAGAAACCCGCAGATGGTAGCGCCACGTACAGCAGAGCAGCGACCTGCGGATGCGCGGCCTGAAGGGCCTTGTTCATCCACACGTGGAAGGGCAGAATAGCACTGCGGAACAGGGCTGCAGCGACGAGCGCACCGGGGAGCAGCCAGTGAATTTCGGGAGATCGCTGGTTCGCCATCAGGCCCAGCGCTGAAAAGTGAAAGCTGCCAGCGATCAGGCCAGTCCACACGATGGCGAAGAATATGAAGGCGCTCAGGAGCAGCGAAGAGAACATAAACCTGGCAGCGGCCGTCGCGCTAGCATTGTCAAAGCGCGTCAGCAGCGTGAGTGCCGCAAAGATAGTCCCGAGTTCCCAACACGTGTAAAACGTGAGAAGATCGTGGGAGAGAAACAGGGCGATGCTCGTGCCTACTGTGGACAGTGCCAGGGGGAAGTAGCCTCGACCGAGCCGTGGCAACGTCGCCCGATCACAAGAACTAGCCAAAAGGCACAGGCTCACACCGGCTACCAAAGCTACCAGGCCAGTGGCGACCGAGTCGGCGTAGAACGTCGGCGGAGCAGGTGATAGTGGCCACCACGACAGCGGGCTTAGAAACGAGGCTGGACGGAGTGGAGCTTGCCCTAACAGCACCAGCGCGAGCAGCAACGTGATCCCTGCGGCAACTACAGATACCCAGCCGGCTAACCTGCGGTCGAGAGATCCGAGGGCCAGCGCAGCCATTGCGCCCAAGAATGGCGTTTCCAACACTAACACGACCGGCTGAAGCAGCAATCCAAAATCAGTCACCATCCGAGCACCCTCCCGATCGCTGGGTCTAGCAGGGAGAGCACCACGCTCGGAGATGCGGCTGCGAAAGCCAGAAATGCCGAGCTGATGGCGATGGGGATTACGGAGAAAACGTACACTTTCTCTGGCGCCCGTGACGGAGACGGGGGAAAGAGAACCGCAGCTAGGGCGCGAAAGAGAAACAGGACCGTGGCTGTCCACGCAGCTATCCAGGCCAAGCCTACCAGAGGGTCTGGATAGCCAAGCATTGCAAGGCTGGAAGCTATCTTCCCAACGAAGGTTCCGAACGGGGGCGTTCCGCTCGTCGCCGCGACGCCTATTAGAAACACCAGGGCCAGCGGCGGCCTTTGCCGCGCCAATCCTCCCATATCACTGAGATGGCGGACGGAAAAGTACTCGCAAACGAGTCCCACCGAAAGGAATAGCACACTTGCGGCGAAAACATAGGTCGTGACCGCGAAAAGTGAACCAGAGATCGCTTGTGGATTTGCTATGGAAGACACCGCTAGCACCAGGCAGAACTGGCTGAACGCCAGAAGGGAAGCGATTCGATACAGGTCGAATTCGCGAAGCGCCGCTAGAGCAAAAGTGAGAGCAATCGCCAACGCAGCCCAGATAGCCAGGCTCTGGGCATCGTGACTTTGCCGCACCAATTCCCCGGCGAAACGCAGGAACGGATATAGCCCGACGACTGCAGTGCCCGCCCCGGCCAGTATTGCATTGCCGATGGGAAACGCGACTCCATTGCCCTCGAACCACGCGTTGGACAGAAGGCCGAACACCTTCAGCAGAATTGCTGTGAGAAGCAACGCCATCGTTAACAATGGCGTGGTAGTCCTGAGATCACCTATCTCTAGGCTTCCACTCTGGATTATCAGAAGGGCGATAAAGGCGAACATGGCTATTGACGAGAGGCTACCAACTGCGTTCACCGGTAACGCTCCGAGAACGGGATTGCCGCTACGCAGTCCTAACCTGCCAACACCCCACGCGCTCAACGCAGTGAACTCCCAGAGTACAAGGAACCCAATCATATTGTCGGTGGAAACGAGGAGGAAGGTGCTGAACACGAAGACCACCATCATCAGGAAGAAGCTTACCACCCGATTCACGCCGGGGAGCGAAGGAACCAGCAGTGCACAGACTGTCGCGGCGATGGCGAAGATAAACCATCCCAGTTCGTCGGTTCGAATCGTTTGAACTTGCCCTACCGAACTGGCGATTTGTGAACTGACGTTTTGCCCAAGGTGCGATATGAGTCCGTCGAGCACTCGCACTCCCGTAATGAGCCAGTGACTTGCCCAAGCCGGCCCCGCCAGCCCTTAGGGACCACGCGTTCATCCCGCACTTAGTTTCAGTCTACCAGATGAATGGTTGGACGTCAAATCGATCAGGAGGAGACTGAAGTTTTGATATAAGGGAGGCATTTGCTAGAAGACACGCCTGGGGTGTATAAAGGGGTCTAGAGGCTTGGCCGGAAACCCCATGAACCAGTACGAAATCGCGAGAAAACGCGAGAACGAGCGAG
>Ga0315298_1002416_pt1 | contig 31733 bp, 25 predicted proteins | sample WHS_1_MG_FD_203077 | JGI IMG/M metagenome (GOLD analysis project Ga0315298, IMG submission 203077) | Extremophilic microbial mat communities from Washburn Hot Springs, YNP, Wyoming, USA - WHS_1_MG | ecosystem: Environmental > Aquatic > Thermal springs > Hot (42-90C) | place: USA: Wyoming... | reverse complement strand
AAATATCAGTGTATACAAAATATCACCCCATATAATTTTTACAATAATACGATATCATTATGGAATTTATAGATGTGCCTCAATATTATCGTGAAATCGTAATAAAGTCACGCTAGGAGATTCTATAATTACAATATCACCATTATGAATACCATATGAATTGGCAGTCTTTGGATTAATTATTACTAAAAGCTCAGGTACAATTTCTCTTAGTATTGGAATATTTCTTAATTCAGAATGTCGAAAAACAGGAACTCTACCACCTGTAGTGATTATAAGAGGATAATCTTTTACTTTCTCAGGTGAACTAATAGGACTTTCACTTGGTTCACGGTAGTTAGGTAAAGGATCAAAACCCAGATCTTTAAGTCTCGAATCATAAAGTTGAATTTTCTTAGAGGGAGTGTTGAAACCATTGGATTCGTATTTTTTGAAGGAATAAGGAACAGATATAAATCCTATTTTTTTAAACTCTTCAAATGTCATCCCATTAGGACTAAGAATAAAATCAAAATATGCCTCATCAGTTGGAAACATTAATTCAGAAAATCCAAGCCTCTTCGCAAGCTCATTTAGTATTTTAAAATCTGTCCAGCATTCTCCAATTTGAACAACTTTCTGTTGCAAATGAAAATGTGTTATAGAGGTTTGATCATTCTGGGTTACAGCACTTCTTTCCATCCAGGTTCCAACCGGAAGAACAATATCTGCAATCCTTGCTGTCTCTGTCATAAAAAGATCAGCCACTGCTAAAAAATCTAAACTTAAAAGTGCCTTCCTCACCATTTTTGTATTCGCATAGCTAACAAGCATATTATTCCCTTGACAATAAATAGCCTTTACAGGATATGGTTTCCCCGTTAATACTGCCTGCCAAGTTTTATAATTGTGAGCAGAAGGCTGCAATAGACAGACTTCACCGGCCAAAAAAGGAAACTCTTTGCTTCCCAATCTCCTTTCATGTTGCTCTTTTGTCAATAAATTTGAAAGTGTATCAATTGCCCTTTCATGAACCCGCTTTGGCATACTAATAAGATTACCTCCAGGAACATCAATGTTCCCTGTAAGGGCAGCAAGCATAGCAATAGATCGGGAAGTTGAAATCGTATCAGCATTCTGGTCAATAGATAAACATTGAGTTATTGAAGCTGGTTTAATAGTTGCATACATCCTTGAAGCTTCTTTGATCTTATCCTTGTTAACCCAAGTAATTTCCTCTACCCTTTCAATAGGATACTCTTGCACTCGAGCCCTAAGCTCTTCGAATCCAAAGCACCATCTTTTTACGAACTCTTTGTCATACAACTCTTCATTGATAATTATATTCAACATCCCTAATGCTAAGGCAGCGTCAGTTCCCGGCCTTATCTGAAGCCATATATCTGCCTTAGAAGCTGCCTCAGTAAAAAATGGATCTACAACTATCATCTTTGAGCCACGAGAACGGGCTTCCATCATTCCCATTCCTTTTACCGGCCAAGTGTTTGTTGGATTGCATCCCCAGATTAGCATGCATTTTGTTTCATCATAATGAGGATTTTCTAAAGCATTACTTCCCGTAACTAAAATTTGCCCTGTCATCCTTGGATAGAAGCATTGAGCTATCCCTGGCCCTATCCATTGCTTTCCATATGCATTAGCAAATCTCAAGAAATAGCGTACCCAACCTCGATTCGTTCCTGTTGTAAGAACAATACTATCCCTCCCATATTTTTCTTCAACTGCTTTAAGATTCTCTACTATTGTATCCAAAGCTTCATCCCATTCGATTCTCTTCCATCTATCTTCTCCTCTTCCTCCTATTCGTTTCATTGGATAAATTATTCTATCAGGATGATAAAGCAAGTCTTTCGAAGCTAATCCCTTACAACATAATATCCCTTTTGTAATAGGAGAACTTGAATCACCTTCAACAAGGACCACCTGTCCATTTTTGACATGAACTAATGCATCACATCCCTGATTACATATAAAACATTCTGTTTTATAAACAATTGTACCTAGTCGATTGTCTTTTTTTACCGGAGCAAACACTTCTTTTCTACGTTTTATTCCATGGTGGCATGGAACTACCTTATCTAATTCATTTCCAACCATAAATTCAGAAAAGTATCGTGGCCTGCAAATTGGACAAAGTGAATAATAAACCTGAAATTGATATAAATTATTCTCTTTTATAATGTTTACAATTTTTTTATAATTATCTATTGAGATAAAAGATTTTTTACATCTTTTACATAAAATCTTCCCATTACTCATCGATAAATCTTCTTTAAAAGATATTCCCCTCAATTAATAATCCCTTTTTTATAATTTAATCTCCATTCCCATATAATAATTGGTAAAGCAATAATGAGACCTAAAATGTCTGTCCTCCAACCTGGTATTAATGAAAGAAATCCCCCTATGCCTAAAAAAATTCTTTGATACCATTTTAAATCTCTGAATAGATACCCCTCTATTGCAATTGCAATAATTATAATTCCGATTAATGCAGTTATAACAGCTACTATCACTTCAAAAATGGTTCCCTTTAATAATAATGCGGGATGATATGCAAATATAAAAGGAACAATATAAGCTGCTATACCCAAACGTAGTGCTTGAAGTGCTGTAGGAATGAGTTTTGAACCAGCTATAGATGAAGCCGCATAAACTGAAAGACAAACTGGAGGAGTAAGAAAAGAAAGAACAGCGTAATAAAATACAAACATATGGGCGGAAATCGGTGGCATACCAAGATTTATGAGAGCAGGCGATACTAGTGGAACAACCAAAATATAGGAAGCCAAAACAGGCATACCCATGCCTAAGATAATTGATCCAATGGCTGATAAAAGAAGTAATATAAAATAATTTTTCCCTGCTAATTCAGTTAAAGCAAGAGAGAAAGAGAAACCTAAACCTGATAAAGACATAACACCTATGATCAAACCTGCAGCCCCTGTAATTATCCCAATTTCTATTAATGCTTCTCCCACACTCTGTAAAATTGAGAAAATAGTTTTTATATCTACAGTTAACCTTTCCCTAAATATCCATATAATTAATGCCGAGGCAATAGAATATAATCCTGCTTTATCAGGTTCCATGTATAAGATAAAGAGAGTATATACAAGAATTATTAAAGGTATAATGAAAACCCAACCTTCAAAAATCACCTTTTTAAAGGAAGGTAGTGTATTTGAAGGGAGACCTCTGAGCCCTCTCTTGGCCGCCTCAATGTCAACTTGGACAAATACTCCAAGGTAATATAGAATTGCAGGTAGGATTGCTGAAAGCGCAACTTCTGCATAGGGAATATTTAAAAGCTCTGCCATAAGGAAGGCAGTTACTCCCATAACTGGAGGCATTATCTGGCCTCCAGTCGATGCTGTTGCCTCTACAGCCCCTGCAAAATGTGCAGGATATCCTATTTTCTTCATTAAAGGAATTGTAAAAGTTCCGGTTGTAACTACATTTCCTACAGCACTTCCTGAAATAGTTCCAAATGCCATACTTGAAAGAACTGAAACCTTAGCTGCTCCTCCTCTAAATCTTCCCATAACTGAAAGAGCTCCATCAGTAAGGAAATTCCCGCCTCCAATAGCAAAAAATATCTGACCGAAGAGAATAAAGGAAAGTACAACAGTCCCTGTAATCTTTATTGGTACACCCAAAAGAGAACCAGGGTCTAAAAAAAGATAATTTGCAAGTCTAACCCATGGAACCCCACTGCTGTATAATGGTTCAGGAAGCAGGTAAGAGAAGTGTGCGTATAATATAAAGAGAGAAACAACTCCTACAAGTGCCCAACCAAGTAATCGTCGACATCCCTCCAGAATCATAAGAATGACTATAGAACCTATTATTGTTCTATCAAGTGGCGTTAACCCTGAAGTAGCAACAATATCAGGATAAAAAATTACGACATAGAGACCTCCTACAAACCCTAAAATTGATAATAAAATATCATACCATGGTACTTTCTCTCGCCAATCTCCTTTCTTCGCTGGGACAAGAAGAGGAAATAAGGTAAGGACTAATCCCAGAAAACCTGCCATATATTGTTCCACCCAAACAGACTTTCCAAAATAAAGGAAAAGATCTAATATGGCAATCATTCCATTAATAGGAATACATATGAGAAGCACCTTTTCCACTACTCCAAGTAATCCTTTATGTTTTCTAAATCTTATCTGAAAACTTCTTTCCTCAACCATTTATTTTTTATATTAGAGGTAGATTTATTTAGCAGATTAGCAAATTTAGAATCAAAGTCCAAAAATAATAAATCCTATTTTTTCTTTAATGCTAAAAGTTCCTGATGTTGAGTTTCAAGCTTTTCATTCCATATGCCTTTTTCTTTCATAAATTTTATCGAACCAGGATGATAAGGCGTAAAAAGTTTGCGGGAAGCAAAATCTTTCCTTTCCCATCCTTTAAAAAGTGTAGGATGAAAAGTGTTTAACTCATCAAAATGATCCCATATCGCTTTATTTATCTCATAAATTACTGATTCAGGTAAATCAGAATAACAAATAACATAATATTCTACTCCCATCAGCCATGTATCAACATCTACACCTGGAGTAGTTCCTCCTTTGATAAGATAGGGAAAACTATAAGGATGAATTTTATCTTTCCTCATAATAGCTGTGGGAGAAATATCAATGGGAAGAAATCGAGCTCCTCTTTTTGTTGCCAATTCTCTAACTACTGGCATTCCAACTGATGCCCATCCTGCATCAGCTCTCCCCTCCATTACCAATTTTACACTTGCCCCTGGATCAGGCACAGGAACTACCTTCACATCTCTCCATGTTAACCCCCCATTTGCCAATGCTGCTTCTTGAGCAATTGCCGCACTTGGAACATTTGCATATCCACCACAAACTCTTTTCCCTTTTAATTCTGGAATTATTTTTATTGGGCTATCCCCAGACACTATAGTTCCGAGAGAAAATATCGGGCCTGCAAATAAAAGTCTAATTGGGAATCCTTGTCCATCTGATAATTTCTCATATGTCTCTATTCCCAAATAAGCTGGATATGCATCTGCAGATGTTAATACACCAAGTTGAACTTCTTTTGTTACAATCATTGGCATCCAAGTAGTAGGACCTGCAACAGCTTTAACTTTTATTGGAATCGAAGTATATTTACTACACACAGTAGCTATAGCTGTTCCAAGTACATTTGCTAAAGTTCCTACCGGATGTGTCCCAATATTTAACGATTTGGGTAAGGGCTCGGTGGCTGAAACACTTATATAATTCATAAATATTAAACCTATAATGTTAATCAAAAAAATAATCTTTTTACTCATTTCCATCCCTCCTCGTATAATATAATGCTTTTCTTTAGATCTTCCTATCTCGATCAACTCAATTTTTTTCCGCTTAAACCCTTCCTACAAATGATCCAACTAAAGAAAAATTTTAAAAAGATGAAAAAAAAGCAAGAAAAAATACTTCTTTTAATAGCTAACCCTCCAAAAAAACCAAAGGGAATCTCTATCCAAAAGCAGGCACAGACTTTTTAATTCTACCTTCTTTCATCACCTAACGGCTATTTAAATCAATCAATCCATAGTCAAAACTCGCCTTTCTCTATCCCACTTAGGCCTGAAAATCTCAATACCCTAATTCTACTCCGAATTCTTGAATCGCCTCATATGGTTATAATTTAAACCTTCAATCCCCTGCCATAATACCCTTTTATTTTTAAAGAACCCTATATGAAACTATTATTTATAATTTAGTCGAATTCTTAAATCACTTCAAATAGTTCTAAATTTAATTATAAATTTATTCCTTAGGAAGATATTCCTTGAATAATCTTGTTAAAGGAGGCTTAATTTTAAAAATTCGACATGCATTTCCTCCAAGAATAAGATTAAGATCATCTTGTGGAATATCTAATTTATCAATCTGACGTAAGCTCCAACCATAATAATCTACTTGGTGGGCAGGAGGACCTATCTTGATATTCTGATCTGCATATGTAGCTGGATGGCTTTTGGGCATCCATTGTTGAGGAATGGATGCACCCCAATCCGTACCCCATACCAATTTTTCTGCTCCTATATTAGGATCAGAAAGGGGCTTCTCATAAAGTTCTGCCCACCATAAACCAGTTTCAAGATATACATTTGGATGAGATGCCGCCACTTCAAGACATTCTTCGTAATATCTTGTCGTCCACCAACCCTGTACACCACCATGACTTAAAATAATTGGTATATCTGGGTATGCAGATGCCACTTCATGGGCAAGTAAAGGGTCTTTCCAATCAGGTGCATTAAATGCCCCGCGTGCTCCTCTATATCCAGATAGTGTACCTGTATGATATGTAACTACAACCTTATATTTTTTCGCTATTTCCATTATTTGACATATTTGATCAAAACGTTCCTCCCACGTGATCTTTTTACCGCCAACTGGACGAGGAAGCCCTTCACCGATACCAACATATTTACCAGTAGCAAGTAATTCCTCAAGTTCTTTACAAGCTTGCTCTATAGACCATTCCCTTTCACCTCTTAGAGCACTATGTGTAGTTTTAACCGGGTTGCAAATAGCCACGAATCTATTAGGATTTTTCCGGACTATTTCATCATTTAGTTCATTGGTCATACCAAATGCGGGTTGAAGTATAGCAACATCAACACCATATCTATCCATATGATAAAGAAGCCTTTGTGAATTGTCATAAACTTCTACAAAAGGCATATCTTCAGCAAGTTTAGCATAATCCGGTTTGAGCCCTCGTTCTTTAAACTTAAATGCATGACGCTGAGCATGAACATGAGTGTCTACAACGAAAATTCCCCTTGCTATTCCCATAATTTCCTCCATTCTTTTTTCTATTATTCCTACTCTTCAATCCATTTCTTCTCTATTTCCTTGTCCAAACCACTCTCTTTATAATATTTAAGTGCACCTGGATGAACATATTCTATAGGTTGGTTTATCCTTGCCATGAATTTTTTGGTTAGCCCTTTCCCTGTGGGATGAAATTCACCATATTTTGTAACATTTTCTGCCATTATTCTTACATATTCATAAACCACATCTTCAGGCATAGTTCTATCGCATGCCCATCCAATAACATCTGCGGCAACATTCCATGGTTTAGTCTGCATTGGGCTAATACTCCCAGGCGGCAATTTTGATTCTGCTAAATGTCTCCCAAACTTTTTAGCTATATTGTTATAACTATTATCTTCAAAGGAAACAAAATAAACTTTTGCTGTAGATAATAATTCACTAAAAGCAGGATTTGGAACAAATTTTTTTGTTGAAGGATCGATGCAAAATCCAGCAACGAGAAGTCCCTGAATAATACCATCTTTAAGAGCTCTTACACCACCCATAAAATCATATTCAACGAATCTGACATTCTGAGCTCCAGAAGCCAAAATAGCCTCTCGGGGGAGAGAAACGCGGGCCATGCTAGGTCCAATACCTAATCCTACCTTTTTCCCAGAAAAATCAGCAGCTCTTTGGATATTCGGATCCAGGGTAACCAATCCATTGAAAACAGTTCCAAATGCAGCTACCATCACAATATTTTTATAAGGTGGTTTATAAGCATCAAATGGTGGGTTACCATTTCTTGGATCTTCCGTATCTATAAAACCAAAGATTTTGGTTCTTTTATCAGGCTCTTCTATTAACATTTTTGCAGTAATAACAGTATTGGGTATTTCTATGGCTTTTGCTCTAAGCCATTTACTCTGTTCATTAATAAATTTAGCCTGACCGACTCCAAAAGCATAGGTAGATGTTCCCACTTGAAAAGTATAGATTTCAATATTATAGGGTTTTTTAATTTCTTGGGTTTTCCCTTTGGTGGTAAAAGTTAATAAAAAAGATAAAATAACAAAGAAAATTATTAATCTAACATTGTGCCTATTGCCTTTTTCCAACTTTACTCTTTCCATATTACCCTCCTTATATAGCTTATTTTATTAAAATAAAAAATTATTCATAAATCACTTTATTATACTTTACTTTCCTAATATCAAAGTAAATTTTTTTCTACAATATTTTTGATAAAAAATTAATAGAAAAAATAGAGCCAAACTTATATAGAAAATTGGATAAATTTTTATACATAAAAATATAATATTAATCAAGGCAATGACCCCATATAAGAGTCTTAATTTAAATGATACTGTAGTACTGAAATAACCAACGAATGAAATTTGTGCTGATAAAATAATTACTATTGAACTTATGATCGGAACTATATCATCAATAATCTTTCCATGAAAGTCCATTAATAATGGAGCATTAAATATAAACATAAATGGTAATAACAATCCTATCCATGCGATCTTTGTTGCTTCTATCATAGTACTACTATATTTAGCTTTTGCAAGCTTTGCTGCCACAGCTGCAAACATAGCAACTGGTGGTGTAATTCCACCAAAACAGCAAGGGAAAAGAATAAAAAAATTTGCTACTTCAAATGGAATTCCAGTTTTCACTAAACCTGGTACAATAAACATTGAACCAATAATAAATGCTATTATGGGAATTCCAACCATTCCTAAAACTATTGCCATTCCCCATACCATTATAAGAGCAGCCCAAATATTCCCACCGCTATAAGACTCTATTCCACTTCCTATTTTGACACCAATGCCTGTCATTGTAAAAGTTGATAATAAAAGTCCTATAATAGCTGTCATAACTGCAATTTCAGCACCAGATCTACTACCTTGTACAAATCCATCTATTAAGGATTTTAGAGTAGGGCGTGTTTTTTTTCGAATTGAGCTCATTAGAAGCAAAGAAATTATTCCACATAAACCAGAAAAGCTAACGCTATATCCCTTCCATAATAAACCAATAATAACGACAAATGGAGTGAGCATAACTGGTGCGGAATAAAGTAGTTCTTTCTTATTTACCTCTGTGCTAAATGTTCCAATATTTTTTTTCTCTGCTCTCAAGTAAACATAAGTACCTATATTTAAGTAATAAAGAAGGGCTGGAATAAGCGCCATTGCACATATCTTGATATATGGAATCCCCGTCATTCCTGCCATAAAAAATGCCAAAACACCCATTACCGGAGGCATAATCTGCCCACCATTAGAGGCTGCAGTTTCGATTGCTGCAGCTTCCTCTGGTGAATAACCTATGCTCTTCATTGTTGGTATAGTAAAACTTCCGGTTATTGTAATATTAGCAACAACGCTACCTGTCATAGTACCAACTCCTGCACTACTTACCACTGACATCATAGCAGCTCCACCTTTAATTTTCTCTCCAATAATCTTTCCCAACTCAATAAAAAAATTTAACCCACCGCTTGCCTGAAGGACACCGCTAAATACCATAAAAATATAAAGGTATTCTGCGGATGTATAAAGAGGAGCTCCCCAAAGCCCACTATTAAAGGTAAGGGAAAGATTTGATAATACTTTTTTAAGAGGATAAGTTATTGTAGAAAAAGGTTCAGGTAAAATCCTCCCTAAAAAAGGGTAAAGGACAACTCCTATTACTATTGCGGGTATTATAAGACCATACGCCCGCCTACATGCTTCAATGGAAAGGATTATTAGAATGAGCCCCATAAGCAGGTCTAAATTTGTATTGAAGAATAAACGTAATTTAAGTTGAGGATAAAATATATAGACATACCCACTTGCTACTAAACCTAACAGTGCAAACAATAATAATAAAACCTTCATTAATCTTTCTTCTGCCATTAAAGTAAAAGAAAGATAACAAAGAACAACTCCAAACATGAGATGAGTGACCAGATGAAGATTGGGATCTTGTATTGTGTAAAATATATAAATTGAATGATAAATTACCATTAATAATGCTACTACTTTAAATTTAAATTCTAAAAATTTTTTCATGACTTTTTATTTTAAGTATTCTCATTAAATTTAAGAAATTATTCCCTCTTTCTTTAATTTTTCTTCGATATTTTTACGAAGTGTCCTTTTATCAATTTTACCTACAGCAGTCCTCGGAAGTTCTTCCACTATTTCTATTCTCTCAGGAAGTAAAGTAACCCCTGCCCCTTTTGATTTAAGAAACTCAATTAATTTATCAAAGGTTAAATTACTTCCTGATTTAACCACGATAAAGGCACAAATTCGTTCTCCTAACCTGGGATCAGGCATCCCAACTACAGCAGCTTCAATTATATCTCCGTGTTTCCTAAGCAAGCTTTCTATTTCACTTGGGATAAGTGTTTCTCCTCCACGAATAATTACATCTTTTCTTCTACCTACCACTGTAATATAACCATTTTCATCAATACTTGCTAAATCGCCTGTTTTAAAGTATCCATCATGAGTAAATATTTCATTAATTTCTTCTTTAGTTGCCTTATAATATCCAGTAAAGACTTCTGGTCCTTTAACTACCAACTCACCAATAGTTCTCGGAGGAAGCTCTCGTTCTTCTTCGTCAATAACTTTATAATGACTCGTGGGTGTAACATTACGACCAACCGTTCTTATTTTAATATCCAAAGGAGTGTCGGGAGTATTTTGAGCAACTAACCCTTCAGAGGCTCCTAATGCACTTCCTAAGAATACACATCCAAATTTGGTGAAATATTCCGCAGCTTTAAGAGCCAATTCTGGAGATAGGGCCGCGGCTGTAGTGCCGACATACTTTAGTGATGAAATATCATATTGATTAAGATTAGGATGATTTATTATATCACTTAGTAAAGTTGGAACTAAATGTACGTGGGTTACTTTTTCTCTCTGAATAGTTTCTAAAATTTCCGTTGCTCTTGGAACTTCTTGAAGCACCAATGTAGCTCCTCTAAATATCGCACAATTTACTGCACCCTGCATAGCCATACCATGACCTACAGGAGTAGCCTGCAATATGATGTCTTCAGAAGTCATGTAGCGAGATATATATTTATTAGCTACGATTAAACTATTGTGTGTTCTTGGAACCATTTTGGGAAATCCCGTTGTTCCCCCAGTAGGAATTAACACTGCAACATCATTAGGATCGGGACAAAATTGATCTAAAAAATTATAAGAATAGTCCTCATTTTTTATATTTCCTATTATTTCTTCAAACGAAATACAAAAGGATGGTAAACTCTCTCCATTTGGGAGCGTAATTATTTTGATATTCGGGAATTCTGCCAATATCTTTTCAACTAATGGAAAAAAATTACGCTCCCTTTCCTTTACAGGAATGATCCATGCTACAGGTTCAGCAAGCCTGATAAAGCCTGATATTTCTTGATACCCATGTCGTGGAATAGCCAAAATAGGAATAGCACCTATCTTTTGCATTGCATAAAAAGCAACAACGAATTCATATCTATTAGGCATTTGGAGCAATATCCTATCATATTGCTTAATCCCCATATTTATAAGCGCTATAGATAGCCTATCTATCTCCTTTTTAAGTTGATAATAAGTTAAACGAACTTTTGCATCAACGACAGCTATTTTGGTTGGATATTGTTTTGATGCTCTATCGAGAAGTTCCCCATAAGTTATATTTAACCAAGCCCCTTTTTTAGTATATTCCTCAATAACTTCTTGCTTATATGGAATTGCTCCTTCTAAATAATTCTTTTTTTCCATAACACTGCCCATTTATTTTCCAAATTTTAATTTAAAATTCTTTATGCTAAATATTAAATAACTTCTTCCATTCTATTTCTATTAAACCTATGTAAATTATAATAAATAAACCTAAAATTTATCCGATTTGGATGCAAATTTAAAAATTTTTTGTGGGTCAACTTTTTCTCGTAATACATCTAATTCTTCATCTGATGGTGGTTTTGTTACTTCAAGAGACTGGTCTATCTTAACGCTCCATCCTATTTCCCGTTTAATATCTTCTAAAGTGACGCCTAAGTCATTGTGAATAGATTTCAATACCATTTCACCATCGATGAAATGATAAATTGCCATGTCAGTTACTACAACAGATGGTCCTGTCATTGGTAATAATCCCTCTTTTTCCCTTTGGTTTGGAATTCCATCAAGGTAACCTGGTGAAGTAATAAAATCAACTCTTTCTGGGAAACGGCGTTTATCTTGCTTTAACATTATTACAACATTTCGACATAAGCTCATTACATCATTTCCCCCTCCACTTCCTGGCCATCTATGAATTGGGTGGTAGTAATTACCTACTACAGTGCTATTAATGTTTCCATACCTATCAATCTGACCTGCTCCAATAAAAGCCCTATTATAGCAATCGTTAGCTGCTAAAGCATTAACATAAAAAAGACCAGAAAGCATATCTGCTAAATTCTGAACATAGAGAGAATCAACAAATAAACCTAACTGACAAGGTATAGTGCGTATTATACCAACTTCATGTACAATAACACAATTTGGAGCATGAGTATATTTAGCTAACCAAGCAGCCAATTGAGGAATTCCAACTCCAACGAAAATTACTTCATCATTGTCCTTAATGAGGCGAGCCGCACTTACTATCATTTGTTCAATAGGACTGTAATTTAAATTCTTCACCATTTTCTTTTAAATACCAGTACAAATAGGTTCGCTCCAATTTACATTCTTGATTCGAAGATTTTCTAAATAATTATCTCCCTTCTTCATTCTTAATTTATCTAAATATTCATTCCAGTTTTTTGTACCATAAACATATTCTTTAATGTAAATTTCAAACTCTTCAGGGTTACGTGTTATTCTCATAAAGTTAAAAAAATCATCGTGATAATATCCTGCTAAATGACTTGGATAGGCACCCCAAGGTTGTTCTACTACAGCCACAACTCTAAATCCTGGAACTATTGTCATATTAGGATTTTTACGAATAATATTCGAATCTACTATTTTTTCTGTTGTAACAATAATCTTCCTACTTGCTCCGAGCCCCTCAATATCAACACCTAAACTTCCCCATTTTTGAGCATTTCCTTCAGAATCAGCCCTTTGACAATGCAATATACCAATATCAGGACGGACTGATTTTATAGCTAAAAGTTCTTCATTAGTAAAAGGACACCTAACTTTTTTAAGATTTGGATTATATTTCATAATATCAGAACCGAGTAAAATCCTCGCAGGTATAAATGGTATATTTAATTGACCAGCCAATAAAGCTAAACAAATAGCAAAGTGAGAATATTCCTCTATATTAGGTTTCCTACCTAATTTTTCTGATCTAAGTAAGGGATAAACTATTTTTTGATCTTGTGGTAAAAAACCAGTAAATATATGGTCTACTAAACCCTCCCCTATTAATATACTTAATGTATGAGTTAATGCTGAAATAATTTTTAGGTGACCGATTTTCTGCCTGGTGATTTCATGAATGGCTGCAGATGGTTCCCCATGTTGCATCCCTGAAAAAAATAAGGTATCTCCTTCTCTAACATATTTGGATATTGCTTCTTCCATTTTCATTACTTTTAGGTTCCCCATTACTAATCCAATAGTTCAAAATGTTTATAAGTATCAAAAATAGAATTTATGATTAATATTTTTTGTCTATATTTAATCAGACAAAATCAAACAATTTAAATTTTTTACAGCCATTCAACCTCTCTAAACATTCTTGTTAAAGGAAAAGGAATTTTATATATTCTTATAGCATTCCCCCCTAAAATTAAATTTAAATCATCCTGGGAAATATCTAACCGACTAATTTGCCTTAGACTCCATCCCATCACATCTACTTGATGTGTAACAATTCCCTCTTTATGAACTTGCATTATATACGATTGTGGATACGAACCAAGTTGAGTAATTACAGGCTGACTTGCTCCCCAATCTGTCCCCCATATAAGCTTTTCTGGGCCAACATTTGGATTCCTAAGCGCTTTATAATAAAGATCTGTCCACCATAATCCAGTTTCGAGATAGACATTGTCATGATTAGCTGCAACTTGAATACATTCGTCAACGAGGTTTTCCATGTTACCACCTTGCATCCCACCATGATCAAAAATTATAGTTACATCAGGATATTCCATTGCAAGATCATGAACCCAATAAGGATGCCAATTTTCAGGCCAAAAAGTATAACCTATGGGATATCCCATAGGTGATCCTGTATGAACTCTAACAGGTACATCATATTTACGGCCGATATCCATAATTTTTCTAAGTTCATCCATACGCTCACTTTGATTATATGTTTTTTTTGTTTTAAATGCAGGTCGAGAAGGCATTCCTTCCCCAATACCAATATACTTACCTGTAGATAATTTTCTTTCAAGTTCCTCGCAGCAAGCCTCAATTGTCCACTCAATTTCTCCTTTCATCACTTTATTTCTAGTTTCACAGGTAGAACAAAGAGTCCTAAATTTGTCTGGGTATTTTTCTACTAATTGTATATTCAGATCATCTTCCATCCCAAAAGCAGATGATAAAATACACATGTCAATACCATAACGTTCCATATCGTATAAAAGACGAGTGGAGTTTTCATAAACAGTAACTCCAGGCATTATTTCTGCTAAATCCCTATACCTAATCTTCTTTTTAGTTTCATAAAGTTTTTTAAGTTCTGGTCCTGCCACATGTCTTTGAGCATGAACATGAGTATCAATAATAAAACGTGCAAGCTTCATTTTTAATCTCCTCCAATATATTTAATTTCTGCTTAAATCATTTTATCTAAAAACTCAAAATGTAGGATTTTCGGTCAAATATTAAATCCATTCTATTTCTATTAATACATTCTGGCAATACATCAACAATGATTAAATTCCTTCTCAAATATTTATGATTAAAATTTTAAAAACAGAAATCACACGAGAAAAAATTTATATAACAACCTACGAAAGCCTTTTATGCTTAATTTTACCAATATTAGCCAATTCAAGAATTCAAAATTTAATGTTTTCCATTAACTATTGATTCAATCCCATCTCGATCAAAACCAATTTTTCTAGCTTAAAACTTTTTCTTCAAACCCCTTACTTAAAAACCGAAAGAAAAGTCAACAAAAATTTGTTATACAATAATATATATTCTCATCCTCCGTGGACGTCCAATAACTCCTGACGACCTCACCCTCATCCAGTCCCTGATTAAAGAACAGTGGCGAAAAGGTAGAAAATTTATTTACCATGAGTTATTTCCCAAATGACAATACTATCAACCAAACTTAAACCTTTTAAATGCAGGGTGCAGGATTAACCGCGATATTCAGTTCCTCATTACACTTTCCCTCATAGTTTCAAAAAAGAAAGAACCAAAAAACCAAACTATTTCATTTTATCATCTCCCCGTAGTAAAAGTTCCAAAGTTTATCAGTATATTACCCTTAAACCGAATTCTTGAATTGCCTCCAGATTTTACAATGAAATTAGAGTGCAACAAATTAAATAGAAAACTTATTTAAAAAAGACAGGGGGTATTACGCCCCTGTCTTCATCTTAAATATTAATCTCCTCTCTTTTACCCTTTAGGAGGTATAATTGGCACTAACAAATAAGAATCATACTCACCACCAAAATAAATCGTATGTCTCCCCCTATTCACTAAGTCAGTATATGCAAATAAGTTATCCTCTTCCATTTTCCCTGAAATCTCTAATCTCAATGTCTCACCAGCATAAAAAATCGTACTTGAACCCACTAACTGTATTTCACACGAAACAATATCACCGGGCTTTACTTTCTGTTGAGGCTCTCCTGGTGTTACAGACTTCTGCTCGGGTAACCATGGCTTAGAAAGATCTTTATCCAATTCCCTTTTTGATAGACGTAACCAACCATAATCTACCGGTAATCTGCCTGGCATAATATCAGAGTCAAAGTTCACTTCATGCCCAGCTGCATTTAGCTTCCTAAGGGTAATAAAAAGATCCATATCATCAGAATCGTTTGGAGAAACCCATAATTTGAGCATTATATGACCGCTTATCTCAGTATCTCGATCAAATTTAATATCAAAAATAACCTTTCCATCTGCTGAATCATAAATTACCTTTCCCATTTTCTCAGGTTTATTTAAATTCAAAGTAGAATTATTTCCAAGAAATAACTTCGTATATTGCGTTCGGGGAATCGGCCAATCATCCTCATAACGAACTAACCAATCAAGAAGTTTAACCTGTACTGCAAGACGAACTCGTGGAATATTCATTATTCCACTATCAATGCCCTTCAAAAACTGATCAAAAAACATCAATTGAGTTTTGCGTGTTTCCAACGGAGTATACATCCCTTGCCACTTACGCTCGCTATAAGTATAAAGCCACTTATATTTGAGGGGAGTAGATATTGTTCTCCATGCCCTCAGATTCCCGCGTAAATGCTGTTTCTTATCCCCCCAACAAGCTCCAATAAGTGTTGGTATTTTTATATTTTCAAGCCTACTTGGTGGAGCTGGCGGCATCTCTTGGGGAACAAAATCCTTCTGCCAAAATGGCTTATTAGGACCTCTTGAAGCCATAAATTTTGTCTCCGGTATCCCTCCTGGAAATTTTGTATCTCTTGCCCGATCAGTCATTCCTCCCCAAGGAATTATAGCCTTAAGAGCAGGCGGAGGGTTCTCCATACCAGCTGCATTCCATTGAGACATTGCAAGTGCAGAATGACCAAACATACCTACATTACCGTCGCTCCACTCTTGTCTGGCAGCCCATTGAATTCCATCATAAAGATCATAATTGCTTATAAAAGGAGCAGCTTTCCCAGGGGATCTCCCTGTCCCTCTCCAGTCACAAAGCACAACCACATAATCATTGGGAACCCACCATCCAGGATCAGCAGCCTCAAATGCTGTCAACTCCGAAGCACCGAAATCATCATGTTGTAAGTACGCATCTTTGCAAAAGGGTGTAAAATTCATAATTACTGGAAATCTACCAGGCTTTTCAGGACGAAAAACGTTTGCTGCAAGTTTCAAACCATCCCTCATCTCAACAGGAACATTCCTTTCAAATATAATTCCCTTCGGAAGAGCACTGCCAGGGAGCTGATCAAAAAACTTCACTGAAGCCACTTCCCAATCTATTGCTGGATTTTCTAATCTCTCAACCCACCACATCTTTTTATAAGGACCTTTATAAAGCCCCCGAATATAGTTCCTAACATCAATCGGTGCTTTTTCAAACTGAGCCAATTTATCTTTCAATGCTTTTAATTCATCTTCACATGTAGTTTGTGTCTGTAAAATGGAAGTATTTAGCAAAAAAATTAATAAACAAACTACTAAAACTAAAATAAATAAAATTGAATATTTTTTTCTAACCATTTCTACCCCTCCTCGTATAATATGTTTGTTAAATTATTTTATACTTGTTTGAATCTTTTGTTATTAAAAAGCAACAAAACCACAATTCCTATCTCTTTTATTGTTAAAATTATTATCCCCTAATAAATCACCCCCTTCTTCCTGTTTATAGTATTGAAAAATAAATTGTTCTTAAATTCAAAATTTTATCTTTAATTTTTTCAAAAAGAGTTTTTGTTAAATATCAAAATATATACAATTTTTATAAATTTCATCTATCCCAAATTATTTCATCATCAATTTTGGAAGCCATAGAGCAATCTGAGGAAAGAAGAGAACTATTATCGAACAAATTACGATTGTTGGCACAAACACAATAGTTCCTTTGAATATAAGAGTTAAAGAAAATTCTGGGGCTACTGCTTTTACCGTGTATGCACACATTCCTACAGGAGGTGTTAATAGACCAATTTGGGAAAGCATTACTATTTGGACACCAAACCATATTGGGTCAAACCCAAATTTTTCTACAATTGGTAAAAAAAGGGGCACTGTAATTAGAATTACGGCCAACATTTCAATAAAACAACCTGCAATTATATAAATTGGTAATATAAAAACTATAAAAGTTATAATTGGATGCCATTTAAGACCGACCATTAAATCTGATAGGGTTAGAGCAAGATTAGTCACAGTTATAAAACGACCAAATACAAAGGCTCCAGCTAATATCATAAAAATCATACCAATAAGCCTCGCTGTATCTATTACAGAATTTATAATACCATTCCAATTAAGTGTCCTTCTGACTAACCCTACTACTAACATACCAACAGCCCCTATCGCTCCCCCTTCAGTAGGGGTAAAGATCCCTGCAAATATACCACCAAGGATAATTAAAAAAAGGCCTATTGCTTCAATTGCTCCAATTAAAGATCTTAATTTCTCTTTTAAGTTTGACTCAGGTCCTGGAGGTCCAAGGGAAGGGTTTTTTAAACACATAAAAAGAATTTGAAGTATCAGGAAAATAGTAAGGAGAATCCCAGGGCCAATTCCAGCAATAAAAAGTTCACCAATTGATTTATTAGCTATTACTCCATAGATAATAAATATTAAGCTGGGTGGTATAAGGATACTTAATGTACCACCACATGCAATACAACCAGTAGCCAATTGATCACTATAATTATGTCTTTTCATCTCGGGTAATGCCACTTTACCAAAAGTAGCAGTAGCAGCTGTTGCTGAGCCACAAATAGCTCCAAATAAACTGCATGCTCCCATTGTTGCAATAGCTAGCCCCCCTGGATATTTACCAAAGAATTTATAAGCGAAATCATATAGTCTTTTTGATGTGCCTGAATATCCGGCCAATGCACCCATAAGAGCAAAACATGTTACTACTGCAAGAGTATATGATGAAAAAGTTGATAACATTTCCATAGAAAGAAGCCTAAGACCTGCATCTAATGATACAAGATAGCTGAATCCAATAAAACCAACTATAAACATACTAAAACCAATAGGTAACCCACTCAATATAATAATAACCAGAATTACAATACCAATTATTCCTATCAGAGGAGGATTCATTTCCTTATTATCTCTTCTACCGATTTTATAAATTGGTATAAAAGTATTATACAAACAATACTAGTATTGAATCCTATTATAAAAACAAAGGGATAAAAAGGGATAAAAATAGTTTCTGTGCTTTCTCCAGTACCTTTAAGTAAAAAACCATGTTTGAAAACTTGCCAAGTAATTATTAAAAAAAGTAAGAATGAAATAAAATCATGTATGCTATTGATAATAATTTTAGGTTTCATTTTTAGTTTTGTTAATATTAAATCAATTGACATGTTTCCTCTTGATAATTGAGTTTGCCCAAAAGCACAAGCAACAGTTATAATAAGAATAATTCTTGTAGTATCGTATACTCCTAAAATAGGCCTATTAAAAACATAACGCATGAAAACGTCGCTAAAAGTTAAAAAAGTAATACCTGTCAGACCACCCATTGTTAAATAAAAAGTAAAAGCGGATAAAAATTTAATAAATTTTTCAAAAATATTCATAAAATTAGATTGACTTAAATTTTATTTAATTTTTTCTGGTAATAGCATTATATTAAGTTTTTAGGTTAAATTAAATTTAATCATTTTTATAAATAATAAAAGAGGAATATTCGGTCAAAATTCCAATAAATTTTTAATATAATAAGCTATTATGGAAACAAATTTTATTTGGGATATTTTTCAACACGTTCTTGAATGAATTTCACAAACTCTCTAACAGGTAGTCCTTTTCCCTCCATAGATTTTATATATGCTTCAAAAACAGATGGGACGCGCTTTTTCATTTCTTCACTTAACTCTGGTGAACCTTTGATTATTTGAACCCCTTTTGAAAGAGCAAGTTCAATTCCTGCTTTATCTGCCTCTTCTTGATATTCTATTTGTCTCCACGGGTACTTTTTATTAGCTTCCTCGAAAATCTGTTGAATATCAGGTGGTAAACCATTCCATACCTTCCAATTCATGTGAAGTCCCCATGAACTTGTAACTCCCGGAAAATCAAATAAATGCACATATTTTACTACATCAGCAAACCTCCAGTCTTTTAGAGTCAAAAGATTATTGATAGTCCCATCGATAACACCTCTATCTAATGCAGAATATATTTCAGAAACAGGCATGCTTATAGGGATAGCCCCAAGCTGTTTTATATATTCTGCCATCCAACCTAATGTTCTAAATTTCATACCCCTAAAATCCTCAATCCTTTTAATTGGTTTTTTAGTAGTAAAAAAGTGAATAGCCGTTGGAGTTGTAAAATACATAAGTTTTGTATCAGCCCATTCTTTTGGCTTAAATTTTTCTATACTTTCATAAAAAATTTCAGTAGCCACTTTGGCTGAACTAATTCCAAATGGTATGGTCCAAGCCATAATTAGAGGAAAACGACCAGGAGTATATGCATGTAATACAAAAGCTAAATCACTTAACCCCGCAACTAAACCCTCATAAGCTTGTGGCCCTGGAGTTAAACTTCCTCCTGGGTGAATTGTTATTTTAACCCTTCCGTTTGTTTTTTTGTCAACTTCTGCTACATATTCTTGCAATGCCTTCCCCATAGGTTCTGCAAGTGTTCCCCAAAAGCTTAATGTCAATTTAAAAATCTTTTCTGGCGATGTTTTGGGTTGCGAATAAGATAAACTTCCAAATATACCAAATATAAAGGTTAAAAAAACTATAAATAATATAAATATTTTTTTGCTCCTCATATATCACTACCTCCTTGTATAATAATTTTTAAAAAATAATGAAATTGTCTTACTTTGATGGTATAATTGGCAAAAGCAAATACGATTGATTAATCTTATCTCTATATATCTTATGTGTTGTTGCCCTTCCACTATTGAGATGAAAACCATCTGGGGGTAATATACCAATCTCTGGATCTTCAGGAGGCTCAATACTTCGGATCTCTAATTCAATACAATGCTTTTTTCTGAAAACATTTGAAAATGGATAAATCTTTATTTGGTATAATATAATTTCACCAGGAGGAACTGGCAATGCCCTCGTGTGAGGGTGGTAAGGTCTCCAAGGAGTAGATTTATTCTCATCAATCTCCCGATGAGATGCTTTGAGCCATCCTGTTGTAACCTTAATTCTCTTCCCAAAAGGATCTACATCGTAAATATTCACCATCCAATTTGTATCATCTGTATCAATAGAGGCATATAAGTAAAGAGCAGCTGGACCGGTAATCTCTGTATCCTCTAAAAAAGGAGGACTTTTATAATTCAAAGAATAAACCTTGTCTGTCACTGTAAGGGGAGCCTGGTAAAATCCATCGGGTGGAACAGATTCAATATCAAATGGTTCTGGTTCCATTAAAAGTCTGTGCCTTGAACGTAGATAAAACTTTGTCCATTTAGTTCTTTCTAAAGGCCACTCATTTTCATATCGCCATTCATCTATTCCAGTTATAAAAATTTTTATGGGAGGCTCATCCATAATGCCAGTATCAATCCCTTTTAACCAATAGTCATACCAACGTATTATCTCATCATGAAATTCATGGAATGGACGCTCCTGCATTGGAGGAGGTGGACGAAGGATCAATTTCTTTGGCCCTTTTACCCTTAAATAAGCATCGATAGTAGTCTCAACTACCCAACCACGACCAAATTGACATCCAAAATGGGCAGGAATTTCCACTTGTTCGAGTCTTCTTGAAGGATCACCTTCATAAAAAGGACCATCAAAAGGATTAAGTATCGCATCAAACCATATAGGGGAATGTTCAGGATATTTAAGTATCTGAGCAAAATTAGGATAATTCCTTATATCTGGATCCATCAACCTCTCTTGAATGCGGCGATCTAACTCTTCTTTTGATAACATTCTCATCATTTTTGATTTTGGATTCCTTATTGGCATAAAGCCATCACCACCCCGACCTTCAAGTGCTGCACGAGGCATTAACCACATAATACCACCTTGATACATTGTTTCATAAAAATGATAATGACCTCCTTCTGGAAAGATAGCTTTAAGATGAGGAGGATGCTCAGCTGCTGCAAGAATTTGAACATTTGCAAGATAGGAAATTCCTATCATACCTATATTCCCATCACACCAAGGCTGCGAGGCAACCCATTCAATAACATCATATAGATCTTTTCCTTCTCCACCACCCATAACACCATAGAATTCCCCTTCAGATTGACCGATCCCTCTGGCGTCTACTATCACATGAGCATAACCTCTTGGCACTATATAGTTTGTATTACCCCCTTCTAATGTTCCATCCCAAAGATGACTTGGTCGGGCTTGAGGTGGAAACGTGAAAGACATTTCTTCGTGTTTTTTACCAAAAGGTTGAAAAGCTATTAATGCAGGAAATTTCCCATCTGCATCGGGACGATGAATATCTGCAGCTAAACGAATCCCATCTCGCATTGGAATATATATATCTTTTTCTGTTTTAATTCTAAATGTTGGTTGAGAAATTAACTCATGCCAATCTTTCTTGCCAACTCCCATTAATTTAACCCTCCTTTCTCAATAAAAATAAAATTTAATTATTTATATATTTCATTTTTCATCTTTCGGTATTATTGGAAGGATCAAATAAGATTGATGATTATTATCTCTATAAATTTTATGAGTCGTTGCCCTACCACTTGGTAAATGAAAACTATCTGGAGGTAATAAAGCATTTGCTGGATCAGTAAAAGACTCCTGACTACTTAGTTCCAATTCAATCCTGTGGCCTACTTTAAAGACATTTGAAAAAGAATAAATCCTTATAGCATAAAGATTAATTTCTCCAGGAACAACAGGAATTGATCGAGTATGTGGATGATGAGGCCTCCAGGGTTTTGACTTCTCTTCATCTATCTCCCTATGTGAAGCCTTTAACCAGCCTGTTGTCATTAATGTTTTATTTCCATTAGGATCAACATCATAAAGTTTTACAATAAAGTTTGTATCATCATTATCAATTGATGCATAAAGATATAATGCAGAGGGGCCAGTAACCTCTGTATCTTCAATCAATGGAGGTGTTGACCATCTCAATGATTGAACTATATTTGTTACTGTGAGAGGAGCTTGATAAAACCCATCAGGAGGAACATTTTCAGTCCCAAGAGGTTCTGGCTCTTTTAATAACTGCCCCCTTGGTCGTAAATAAAATTTTGTCCATTCAGTCCTCGCAAGAGGCCATTCATGTTCATAGCGCCACTTCTTAATCCCTTCGACAAATATTTTTATAGGAGGCTCATCCATGATTCCCGTATCAATTCCCTTTAACCAGTAATCATACCATCTCATCATCGTATCATGAAATTCATGAAATGGACGCTCTTGCATTGGAGGTAGGGGTTGAAGTTCTAACTTTTTGGGCCCTTTAACCTTAAGAAAACAGTCTATTGTTCCATCAACAGCCCATCCCCGTCCCCATTTAATTGATAAATGAACAGGTATATTTATCTTATCACACCTATTTATTGGCTGACCTTCCCAGTAAAATGGTCCGTCATAAGGATTAAGTAAGAAATCAATAAAAATAGGGTGATAGTCAGGATAGTTTAAAATATGATAAAAATTAGGATAATTCCTTATGTCGGGATCATTTAGCCGCTCTTGAATCCTCTTTTTAAACTCTTCTTTCGAAAGTTTACTCCTCATAACAGATTTAGCATTTCCATATGCAACACTACTATCACCACCTCTTCCCTCAAGTGCTGCCCTTGGCATAAGCCACATAATTCCTCCATGATACGCAAATTCATAAACATCATAATGACCTCCATTTGCAAAGATAGCCTTTAAGTGAGGAGGTTGCTCTGCAGCTGCAAGAATCTGCACAGAGGCAAGATATGAAATACCAATCATACCAACATTTCCATTACACCAAGGTTGTTGGGCAATCCATTCCACAACATCATAGCAATCTCTTCCCTCCCAACCCCCACCTGCACCCATAAAACCATAAAATTCACCTTCAGATTTACCCGTTCCCCTTGCATCTACTATTATATGTGCATAACCTCTTGACACAACATAATTTATATCACCTGCTTCTATTCCTCCATCCCATAAAGGACTCGGTCGGGCTTGAGGTGGGAAAGTGAGTGCCAGGGCTTCTAATTCTTTACCATAAGGCCCATAGGCCAAGAGGGCAGGAAACTTTCCTTCAGCATCTGGTCTATAAATATCAGCAGCCAATCGAATTCCATCCCTCATAGGGATATATATGTCTTTTTCAATCTTCAATTTGTATGTTGGCTTTGACCCTTCTTCTACTTCTTTTTTTCTTTTAAACATAAACACCTCCTGCTATAATTTAATTAACTAATCAGCCAATTCAATAATTCAAAATTTAATGTTTTCCATTAACTATTTATTCCATCCTATCTCGATTAACTCAATTTTTAGCCAATTCAAGAATTAAAAGCTTAATTTTTCGTTACCTATTAAAACCATCCTATCTCGATCAACCCAATTTTTTCCACTTAAACCCTACTCCTCAAACCCCCTCATGAAAGCTTCAATCCCTTGCACTTAAACTGAATTCTTGAATTACCTCAAAAAATTCAAAAATTTTAATAAAATTAACTCTATGAAAATTAAACTATTTCAAGCCCTAAAAGATACTCCAGCCAGCTTTCTCACAGGATCTTCTTTGAGCTCCTTATTGCAATGACGAATGTGTCTTTTCTATCAATAATTCTACCCTTAATTTCGAGGTTCTCTCTATACCTCATCATAATCTTGATTCTAATCTCTATATTTTCAATGCATCCACTCCTATTGAGACCAAAATATAAAGCACCTTCACTCTTATCTTCAGAATTTAATTTAATATCATTAGTACCATCAGAGACCAATTCATGCATCTGGTTATTGAGGAGTGGAAAAATACCAGTAAACACTATTTGACCTGTTGTCAACTAATGAATCAGCATAAGAGTCATAGGCTCTAATTCTCCACCTATAGGTTTTCCCATTCTCTAAAATGCCTCCCGGAAGAGTAAATTCAGTCTCATTTAACCAACTCTTAAAAAAGACTGTCTGCCACTGATTTCCTTCCAATTTTTCAACCAGAAGATGGTAAGTCTTTGCCCTATCAACCGACTCCCAGGAAAATGTAGGGGTTAATGTATAGACTACTTCTCCATTATTGGGTGAAATAAGAATTGGGAGAGGTAAAAGTCTTGCTTTGTTAAAATAATCCCTCAAATAGGTCTCCCGGCCCTCATTGTCTACTGCCTTAAAAATATACCCGCCTGTCTGGTAAGAGGCTGGTTTTGGAATTGCTTGCCAGAAGGTCCCAGAGGTATAATTAGTCAACTGAACAGCGCTACCATCAGGTCCTGTGGCAGAGATTGAAACTTCATTTGGCCCCATAATCGGTCCTCCTACACCCCGCCTCACCTGAGCAGTGTATAGGAGCTCATAGTAATTATCGGGGTAATGGTTAGTAATAACCCTGGCCAAGCTGAAGATAGGGAAATTAGAAAGAGATACATTCCCTGTTGCAAATCTAACGAGGGAGGAATGTGATCTATTGTGAGAATTATTTCTTGTATAATCGTCCCAAGCAAAAACATTTAATTGATATACCGCATTGGGTAAAAGGATACGACCCACTATACTCGCACTGATTGTAATCTCCGTATCTGCCGTCAATGATGACCTATATATAGGAAGACCAGAGTCGTATGAATTATAAATGCGGACGTCATAGTATGCGATTTTCTCTCCATAAAATACGGGATCCCATTTGATCTTAAGAGGCTTGTCAGTTGGAAGTGCCTCAAACCAATCTGCCTGGCTCCATTCAAGGCAATTGGTGTTTGATTCATCAAGAATACGGCATATTTGGATTGTTGCGGAGTCTACACAGGGAATAGGATCAACCGAGAGAGTCCTTGTTATCGAGCTTTTTTTACCATATATATCGGTTACCTCAAAGGTATACTCACCACTTGGCAGATCCTCGGCTCTATATTCTTGGGCATAATACCATTTGAAAGGAACATCTCGTCCAAGAAAATCTCGTAAAACATATTTGTTAAATGCGTCAAACCAGTAATCTCCTTTAATAAAATCGTAAGTTAACTCTCCCGGTCCTGTTACTTTCAGCGAAGATATGCGGTCAGGGACGCAATAAACATCACTCCCCTCACCACACTGTGGGTGGATTACCAAGGCGTTCCTATGGGTCATTTTCCCACCGCTTGGCCTAGTTACGTTTACAAGTATCGTCCAGTCAAAGTATGGAGCATCAGGATCACCTGAAGGAGCTGCAGGTTGAAAAGGGGAGAAGTGATAAACCTCTGCATAGAGAAGATTCTTTTCCGGATCTCGCCTCGTGACAGGAACCTCTTCAAAACGATTGGATGTTTTGTTAAAAGTGTAAATTTTTAGCTTTTCTTCTGGGATACCAGAGATTTCATAATACGGCACTGAAATTGTGACAGGTTGAGAAAAAGTAAGGCCTTCTGGACCAAATTGAACAACTGGACCTGCGGAAGTCAAATTAGTAGGAAGAGGTTCAGGAGATAATTCTTCTACAATCGTTATAAGTTCCTCCGAACTCAAAGCACCAGATGGAATTAAAACAGATGCTCCATAGATCGGACTCGATGTATCAGAAATCTCAACAATCCCCCCAGAAATTCCTATAACATCGATAGCTGTTCCATTAATACGCTTGATGACCAAATCGGCTTGTCCCAAAAGCCCTTTAGCTTGGTCTTCGGTCAAAAATTTCCCTGCAAGTGCTTCCACTTCATTCTTAAATGCGTTTAGCTTGTTTATCGATGCTTCTTTATAGTGATTTACATTCAAGGATGATAAAGCACCGTTCGCTCCCTTAAGTTTAACCAATAAGCTGTTCTCTATCCCATGATCAAGCTTCAAACTCCTGACACTGCTCATCAACCCAATTACCAATTGGCTTGGAGTTTGGCATAAAGCTTGCCCTAAACCATAGAAAAAAATTATTAAAACTATGGACACGAATAAAACAGCTTGTTTCATTTTACTAACCTCCTTCCAAACAAAAATTTCAAATTTTAACTTTTTTCGATTGCTGAATACTCATTATCTAAACCAACCCAATTTTTCCCGCTAAAAATCTTTTCCCCAACCCCCTTACTTAAAAAAATTTTATAAAAATCGAAAAAAAAGTCAACAAAAATTTTTTCAATGAAAACTAACTTACTCAGTCTTAAACTCATTGGGATATTTTCTTTTAAGCTAAACTGCCTCTTAGCTTTATGGTTAAAGTATACCGTAAGCATTTAGGATATCTCGTCAAATCCCTAATCTATTCCGAATAACCCAAATGATGAGGTCTTTTTTAACGGATCATAACTCTATATTTTTAACGTTAAAAAAATGTCTTCTCTGAAAAACCGATCGGATTATAGAAATTGCCTCACACCAAGAATTCTTCTTCCCAATGTCCATCCCAATAACTGCCTCTGCATTAATTAGTCTTATAGCCTTCCCTCTTTTTTGGAATCTTTTAAAAACAATTTTACTATATTTAAAGGAAAGGAGTTTTCATGATATCATTATATGTCAGATTCCTGTGGAGTTTAGAGAAGGTAAACGGCTCCTCAAAAGATGTAGGCTTCAACCAGGTCACGCCTTAGATCTTGGTACTTTTCTTCTGCGACAAGATGGAGCAGTTAGGGGGCGAGTCGTTGGCTACCTCTTTTTCCCTCAGTTTGCAGCTAAGAAAAATCTATCTTTAAAATTTCTTCAACAAAATATACCTCCCCCTGCACTCCGCTCCTTTTCATGGTTAGAAACCACCCCAAGAAAGGAGTACCCAAAAGTAATAGAAAGTCAACCACGCAGCCCTCACAGAACTCCACCTGGAAATTTTCCGCACGAGCCCCTTCAGTATAGGAACTATTTAGGATCTTCCATTTACACAGGTTCCCTATGCTAATCTTCCAGATCTCGTAGTGCTTCAGAGCCTATGAAACGGCGAAATGATTCTGGAATCTCCATCTTGGCCCGTCCTGCTGTGCAGTGGTTAATGCTTCGCATTACCCCAAGGAACCTATGATACGGGATCGAGACCAAGAGATCTTCTGGCTTATAGCCTCTAATGCGCCTACTAGTGTAATCCATCAAACTGACATTTAGCTCGCCGCTCACTATGGGGTAAGCAACTGCCTGGTGGCACGTTGAGCCGGCCATCTCAATCCGTGGAGGGATACCAGTGTCATAGCTATCAAGTGTCACCAACCGACATGCCTGTTGAGCATTGCATATAAATAGTACTATATCTGGACGGAATTCTGCTTTGCCAAGAGGTGACAAAACGACGTGGTCTGCCAGACCAAGAGGCGGCACCATGGTCAAAGTTTGCATCCGGTGGAATGCGGCTATGGAGCAGTAGAGCTTTTCACCATTAACAAGAAACTCCTTCAGAGCCTTGTCTCCCTCTCCCCTTGGACGCTCGCCAAGACCCAAGTGCCAGGTCCCACCAGCACAGGCGGATGTAGAAGCTGTTAGATCAATAACCTTACCATCCCTTGCCCGTAGTAATGCATCACATACCCGATGTTTTCCACCCACCGATGTCGATGGGGGCTTCATCGAATAAGTAATCGCTACTGGGTTTCCCTCAAGACCGAGAAGTTCACGGATCTCATCCGCATAGGCTGCCCATTCCATATTCATACCTCCTCGTATAATATGTTTGACTTAATCCATACTTTATCTGCCGTTTCGAGCCTTAGAGAAGCTCTCTCTCTTGCACCCCTTTTTTCACTTTTGCTTCTGACAAGTGAAGTGATAGCAGCTACACCACTCAAGATTCCTCCCCCTATGTAAGCATGCTTTAATCCTGATAGGAAAGCAACAGATTCCAAACTCTCAAGGGTAGCCTTTTGAAGGATATGGGACGGAGCAAAGGCATAGAACAGCGCCGCTCCCGTAGCAATACCAAAAACCATGCCTACATTTCGCGTTGTTGCGAGAATTCCGGAAGCTATACCCAGATGAGATTTCGGCACACTCCCCATCACTGCACTATTATTTGGGGATTGGAATATGCCTGTGCCAAGACCGAAGAGAGCCAATCTCCAAACAACATCCACTGAACTGGCGGAGGCTGACAATTGGCTCATTAGGATCAGTGATAAGGCAGATATACCAGCGCCAAGACAGGTTAGTATTCTCGTGCCCATCCGATCGGAAAGGGAACCACTAAGGGGAGCCATTGCCATAACAGCCAATGGGAAAGATGTCATGATGAGCCCTATCTTATTCGGAGCATAGTGTAGCACCCTTTGAAGGTAGAATGGGGTGAGAAAGACCATCACATACTGGGACATGAAATTGAGCAAAGCGCTAACATTTGCAAAGGAGAAGGTTACATTGCGAAAGAGGCTCAGGTTCAGCATCGGCTCCGCAACCCTGCTCTCCATCCAAAGGAAACCAACGCCAGCCAGAACTCCGACTAATAACATAATGCCGGTGCCGTAACTTAAGCCCAAACTTTGAACGCGGTTGATAAAGAGAAGAATAAAAAACAGAGAAATAAAGGCGGTCAACGCTCCCGGTATATCTATCTTACCAGGCTGACCTTGCAATTCAGGGATAACGTGACGTCCCCACAGAAGACCTACAATGCCAATTGGAATATTAATAAAAAAAATAAAACGCCAGCCCAATAAGGAAGTGACGAACCCACCAAGAGAAGGACCTATTGCCAGGCCAGCAGAAATACTTATGGCATTAATGCCCAAGGCTTTTCCTCGCTCTGTAGGTGGAAAGGAGGCAGTTATAATAGCATAAGGCACTGCCATCATCATGCCAGCAGCAAGTCCTTGGATAGCCCGAAACGTGATGAGCCAGTATATTGTAGGCGAAAAGCTACACAGCCCAGAAGCAATGACAAAACCAGCAAGACCAGACAAATATACTTTCTTGTATCCCAAGATGTCGCCCAAGCGACCATAAAATAGGAGCAGAGGACTGATGCTAAGGAGGTATATCATCGGCACCCATTGGGCCACGGAAATGCCTACACTGAAAGACTGTGTGATAGTGGGAAGAATAACATTGACTATACTGGCATCAATGGGACCCATGATACTACCCAGCATAACCCCGGCCAGAATTGAATAACGTCCTCCATAATACGTATCTATAGATTTATTACTCATTCTCAGCCCCTTGCATTGAACTACCCCATCTGTCAGTAATTATTTAACTACCAAATGCCCCTCCATTGGAATCTGGTATACCAACTCAGTGTAACTCATATTCTCCTGGGCATTGTTTTCTATTATAGCTTTATATTCAGCACGCAGCCATCATCTTGATAAAATGTTTTGTCTACTATTGTCATTAAGGCAACTCCTCCACTGATGTTCCATATCGGCAATCATGAAAACAACTGGAATTAGAAACAAGATTAAGAAGGCAAGGCAGAGAAAGATTTGCTGCGAGCCCAGTGCCTTATCTGGAAAGTAGTTCAGTACCAAGACTAATCCCGCTGTACCTAAGCTACCACCCGTAGACCGAAACACCCTCTTTACTACTGCTACTTTCTCAGGGAGAAGGTCAAAGGCAGTATTATTGGCAGCGGGATTGGCTATACCCATATTTATCCCACCAAGCATCACAAGCAGGGCCAATAGCACCATATTGTGGATAACTGGATCATGATAAAAGCCCCCGATTTAACAAGAACCCATCTTCGAAATATAAACCTACCACCCTCTGGATAACTGGGTTTATTAACTGAGTCTAACTCGGGATATTTTTTAATGGGATTTTCGCCATAAGCATTTTTATAAGCTTGTCAAACGATATCAGCTACTCTATCATCTGCCAAAGTGTATTTATTGCTTATCATATAATAATTGTCCGCAAATTCAGCATTTCTAAGTTCCGCTCCAGCATTATATGCCATTAAAACTCCTTCACCACAATTAACTTAATGTTAGCACCGCCACATGCAATAACCGTGTTTAAGAAATCTCCATTTTGATAGTGAAATCCTACTGCACTATAAAACTTACCTTCCCTTTTTAATAATTCCACTACATATATTCTATTTAAAACTTTTCCTACTTTTTCAAAAGCTATTCGAAGAAGGGTAGATTGAAACATTTCCGTTCGATAAAGTCTTATTAAGAGGAGTAGTGTATAAATCAATTCACTATTTATATCTCTTTGAAAAAATCACCTCATCCAGCTAACTCGAATATTACAGGATGAGATTCCATCACATAATAGTATGTCCAATCCCATCGGGTCTCATTATATTATCCTCAGCTTGATGATGAATTGGTAAATAAAATCCTGGAAGCAATTTCAAAGGTTTGGGATGAGCAGCTTAAGATTTGTGAAATATGCCCAACTTGGTGTATCAGTGAAAAAGATGCATACTGCACTATGTTTGATGAAGGCCCTTACTAAAGGTATTTCTTCTCTAAAAAAACCCCCTATGAAGCCATATAGGCTTTTCCTCCAAAATCATACTTACAAGAATTTCTTTCTCCGCCTCAACCCTTAGCCAGTCAAACTTCATCATTGAAGCCTTATGTAGATATGATAATTAGAAAGGTTGATAAGGTAACAATGGGACTAACTAAAAAACTAAACACCACTTCTTTAGCTACCCAGCTTTTAAGAAAAAAACCTATAACCCAGGATTCATAATATCAGAATGAATCTTTCTTCCAAATACCTTCTAAGACTACTCTACAACTCTTACACAACTTGAATTACATTGAAGATGGCATTGAAGACTGCCTTAGAGACTGCCCTGAAGACCGCTTTGAAGATTGCACTGAAGACTTATTAAACGATATTTTTCCTCTTTGCTTCCTCAAGCGGTCCTTAACCTTACGAGCCAACTTAATAAGATAAGGAATCATGTTTCTTTGTACTCTCAAATAAGACGCACATTCCACTCCTACATAACCAGGCTTCAAACTCATATCTCTCCTAAACCGCCCCTCCATCCACACTTCCGACTTAGATGGAACTTTGGGATATGAAAC
>Ga0315298_1002414_pt1 | contig 31749 bp, 33 predicted proteins | sample WHS_1_MG_FD_203077 | JGI IMG/M metagenome (GOLD analysis project Ga0315298, IMG submission 203077) | Extremophilic microbial mat communities from Washburn Hot Springs, YNP, Wyoming, USA - WHS_1_MG | ecosystem: Environmental > Aquatic > Thermal springs > Hot (42-90C) | place: USA: Wyoming... | reverse complement strand
TAGGTAGCACATCCACGCCATAGTCGCTGACCTTTCCCTGGAGAAGACGAAAATAGCCGCAAGCGGCAACCATGGCTGCGTTGTCAGTGCAAAGGGACGGTGGTGGGAAGAAAACCGGTATTGGGGAATTAGCTGCCAGGTAATCACGAAAGGCTTTGTTAGCAGCGACTCCTCCAGACACCAGTATTTGCTTTGCACGTGTTCTTTTGGCTGCTTCTATTGTCTTCTTTGATAATACCTCAACCACGGCTAACTGGAAGCTAGCTGCTGCCTGAGAGACAAAGGAGGGATTATCTGCGGCGCTGTTAGTCAAGAGCCGCAGCAACGCGGTTTTTAGCCCACTGAAGCTGAAATCATAGGTTCCCTTAAGCCAAGCTCGTGGAAGGGGGAAGATAGGGGAGGCCTTCTTTGCCGCCTCCTCAATAGCAGGCCCACCAGGATAGCCCAATCCCAGTATTCTAGCTGCTTTATCGAAGGCTTCTCCCGCAGCGTCATCGCGTGTTTGCCCTAGCCTTTCGAATTGCCCGTGACCTCTCATAAGTACTAGATCAGTGTGCCCGCCCGAGACGATGAGACAAATACAAGGGAATTCCGGCCTATGGCCAGCTACCCAGTTTGCATATATGTGCCCTTCGAGGTGATTTATGCTTACTAGCGGCAAGTTGTAAGCTACGGCGATGGACTTGGCCACATTAACTCCTACAAGTAAAGAACCGGCTAGCCCGGGCCCGTTGGTAACAGCAACAGCATTCACGTCTTCCCAGTCGGCTTGAGCACCGCGCATAGCGTTTTCAATCACCGGCAATATGCTAACGAGGTGCTGTCTGGAGGCTATCTCCGGGACAATGCCTCCGTAGCGACGATGTATGTCCGTCTGTGAGGCAACAATATTTGAAAGGACGTTTGTCCCATCTGTTACAAGTGCAGCCGCAGTATCATCGCAAGACGTATCAATACCGAGAATATTCATTGAGTTGTAATTATAGCACTGGGCTGCTGATTTGTCTGGAGTTCAACTTTATCCCGATTAAATGGTATAATTTTTGTCATGTGGCACTGGAGTTACTTCTGGCACATGCGGTTTGGCTTTCCTCCGTTCGGTTTCTTTTTTACGGGCCGGGAAAATTTCCCAGCCGCGAGGAATATCTGCGGATGCTGGAGGAATATAAGAGAGAGCTGGAAGAAGAGCTGCGAGAGGTTGAGCGTCAAATTGAAGAAATGAAACGAAGCAAGTAATCGTGTTGCTTTGATAGGAGAACGGCAGTAAAATATTTCACGGAGGAAGAAAATCAGGAAAATGATAAATACGGGGACCTGGAAAGTTAAGGCCGGGCTGGCCCAGATGCTGAAGGGCGGCGTCATCATGGATGTGGTGACACCGGAGCAGGCTAGAATTGCCGAGGATGCCGGAGCCTGCGCGGTTATGGCGTTAGAGCGCGTGCCTGCAGATATTAGGGCTGCAGGTGGTGTAGCTCGCATGGCTGACCCATCGGTCATCCTAGCTATAATGGAGGCTGTTTCTATTCCTGTGATGGCAAAGTGCCGAATCGGCCATTTTGTTGAAGCCCAAGTATTGGAAGCACTTGGGGTTGACTTCATTGATGAATCCGAGGTACTTACGCCAGCAGACGAGAGTCATCACATTTGGAAGCACGATTTTAAAGTCCCATTCGTATGCGGTTGTAGGGATCTCGGAGAAGCTCTACGCCGTATTGCCGAAGGGGCGGCTATGATTCGGACAAAAGGAGAAGCTGGCACCGGGAACATAGTCGAGGCAGTAAGGCATATGCGTGCCGTGCAAGATGGCATTAGGAGATTGCAATCATTGCCCATTGAAGAACTTACTACAGAGGCGAAGAACTTGGGTGCACCTCTTGAACTGGTACTGGAGGTACACCGTACAGGTAAGCTGCCTGTGGTTAACTTCGCGGCCGGTGGCGTGGCAACACCGGCAGATGCAGCTCTTATGATGCAGTTAGGCGCTGATGGCGTCTTTGTGGGTTCCGGGATTTTCAAGTCGAGTAACCCGGAAGCAAGAGCCAAAGCCATAGTCAAAGCCACTGCCCACTTTAGAGACCCCGCAATTATTGCTGAGGTATCCAAGGGCATAGGCGCTCCCATGCCGGGAATAGACATAAAGACTTTACCACCACAGGAGCTTTTGGCCAGCAGAGGGTGGTAGGGTTGAAAATCGGCGTAGTTGCCCTTCAAGGAGCTGTTTCCGAGCACATAGATTCCTTTGCTGCTCTCGGTGTTGAAGCAGTTCCAGTGCGTTTACCTTCAGACATTAATGGCTTGCAGGCCATAGTGTTGCCTGGCGGCGAGAGCACTACCATTAGCAGGTTGATGGCAGATTTTGCTCTTCTGGACGTGATACGCGCATTAGCAAGACAAGGGATCCCAATATTTGGTACATGTGCCGGCGTAATATTGCTAGCAAAAAGAGTGATCGGTTTTACGCTCGATACCATAGGTGTTATGGATATAGAGGTAAGACGCAATGCATATGGTAGGCAGGTGGACAGTTTTGAAACCGACCTGGATATACAGGCATTGGGTAATGTCCCATTTCGAGGGGTATTCATCCGAGCCCCGGTAATCGAAAAAGTAGGTGACGGAGTGGAAATTCTGTGTCGTCTTAATGGTGTCCCTGTAGCAGTGCAGCAAGGCAAGGTCCTTGCCTGCACTTTCCACCCAGAGTTAACTGGCGACCTTCGGTTCCACAAATATTTTTTAGACCTCGTTAATAAAGGATGAGTCGCTGACGACAGTTATGACTGGACCAAACCGAGCATCACCTAGCGAATTGGAGGCGAACTCGATTGGCTGATAAGATATCTGACAAGCTAAAGTTACCAAGAGTGGTTGCTGACGATCTGGATGCGTTGTTAAATGTCCTGCCACCTCATATCCGTCAGCGCTTGCTGGAGCAGCCTGATAATAGTGAATTACTGGAGGTGGTTTTGGACCTTGGGCGTCCCCCTGAGGCCCGATATCCACAAAAAGAAGTAGTTCTAAGCAATTCAGAGGTTACAGAATCTGATATCGAACATGTGGTCTCCAACATAGGCAGTTTCAGCGGGGACAATCGGGCTGGGATCGAGCGCACCTTGCATAGGATTTCGGCTATACGCAACAGGGAGGGGAGAATCGTGGGTTTGACCTGCCGTGTTGGCAGGGCTGTTTTTGGGACGGTGAAAATTATCCAGGATCTTGTCGAGTCAGGCAAGAATGTACTGCTCCTGGGAAAGCCCGGAGTGGGGAAGACCACAATGTTACGGGAGGTAGCCCGGGTTCTTGCCGATGATTTTGGCAAGCGTGTAATTGTTGTCGACACATCTAACGAGATTGCTGGTGATGGCGACATACCACATCCCGCTATCGGGCATGCCAGGCGCATGCAGGTGCCCACCCCAGCCATGCAGCATGCTGTGATGATAGAAGCGGTCGAGAACCATATGCCCGAGGTAATAATAATCGATGAGATAGGCACGAGTCTGGAGGCCGAGGCAGCTCGAACTATTGCTGAACGTGGTGTACAGCTAGTAGGCACTGCTCATGGCAACAGTCTTGAGAATCTGATGATGAACCCAACTTTGTGTGACTTGGTTGGAGGTATCCAGTCAGTGACGCTGGGTGACGAGGAGGCAAGACGCCGCCACACACAGAAATCGGTCTTGGAGCGCAAAGCACCGCCCACCTTTGATGTGGTTGTTGAAATTAGAGAACGTAATAAAGTTGTGGTGCATCCTGATGTCGCGCAGGCTGTCGACACCATTCTGCGGGGTAAGCCTTTGGAAATGGAGGTACGGTGGTTTGACGACGATGGAGAGGTTAAGAAAAAAAGAGTGATCTCCAAAAGCTCGACAGAGAGAGACCTTGAACTCCAAAGCCGAAAAATGAGGCTATATCTTTTCGGGGTGAACCGCTCCAAGCTGCAAGAGGCGGGGAAAGAAAGGGGGGTCGATTTAGAATTTACCTCCGACCTATCGCAAAGCGACCTGCTACTGACGACAAAGAACTACTATCGACGCAAACCGCAGAAGATAAGAGATGCTGAGGCGCTTGGCGTGCCTATCTATGCTATCAAGAGTAATAACCTGTCGCACTTGAGGCAGTTCATCGATGACTTCTTGCTAACGAGGAAAGACACCGCTGTCGATCTGGCTCTTGAAGAGGCTAAGAGGGCAGTGATGCTCGTCAAAGAAGGTAGGGGACCTGTTGAGTTAAGCCCTCAAAGCGCGTATATTCGGCGCTTGCAACATTTGCTTGTGGAGCAACATAACTTGACCTCTTATAGCGTTGGTAAGGAACCGGCGAGAAGAGTCAAGGTTCTGTAGCTAAGAACCAATACGGAGCGGTGCTTGAGCCTTTTCATTACTTTTGAGGGCAGCGAGGGGTGTGGCAAAAGCACTCAGGCAAAGGTGTTATGGCAGAGGCTCCTGGACGCAGGTATTCGCGCAGAGCTTACTCGCGAGCCAGGAGGCACGCCCCTAGGTGATAAATTAAGGCAGCTGCTCAAGCACAGAATAGAGGTGCGCATATCACCCCTCAGCGAGTTGCTATTGTTCATTATCTGCCGTGCTGAGCTGGTAGATAAAGTTATATTGCCCGGATTACAACAGGGTAAAGTTATTATCTGTGACAGGTTTGCAGATTCGACTGTGGCTTATCAGGGTTATGGACGCGGACTCGACATGAAAATGATTGAATACTTGAACCAGCTTGCTACCAAAGGCATCAAGCCAGACTTGACTGTGTTACTAGATTTGCCAGTGGCAAAAGGTCTGCAGCGAAAGACACGCAGTGAATTTGACCGCTTCGAGGCCGAGGATATTGCTTTTCATAGTAGGGTAAGACAAGGTTATCTTGACCTAGCTGCTAAAGAACCGAAGCGCTGGCTGGTTATCGATGCCACTTTACCTAAAACTAAGATCAGCATGATTGTGTGGGAAAGGGTGAACACACTTCTCTCCCGCGAGAATTGAGGTGTGTATGACTAGTAAGCGAGTTATGGTGGCCATGAGTGGCGGGGTTGATTCTTCTGTGGCGGCTTTACTGCTGAAGAAGTCTGGGTACGAGGTCGTGGGAGCAACCATGCTTTTAGGGACTGGTCAGAAGAGGGCATGTGAAAGCGCGGCGACTTCCGTATCGAGTCATGTTGCCATAGTGGAACAGGTTTGTAGTTTGCTTGATATACCGTTCCACATCATCGATGCTGAAACAGAATTTAAGCGCTATGTGATCAACTATTTTTGCCAGGAATACATGAAAGGGCGTACACCTAACCCCTGCATCACCTGCAACAAATACATAAAATTTGGTCTTCTTCTGGATTACGCTATTTCGTCGGGATTCGATTATCTGGCTACCGGTCACTACGCCAGAATAATAGAGCGCGATGGTACTTACCACCTGCTTAAAGGCAGTGATGAAGCGAAGGATCAGTCGTACATGCTATATACTTTGAGTCAAGATAAGCTCAAGCGGGTGCTCTTCCCTGTAGGTGAGTATTCGAAGGTCGTAGTAAAAGAATTGGCGAAGAGTCATGGGTTGCCCAACTGGAACAGGCCGGAAAGCCAAGATCTTTGTTTTGTGGCCTCTAACTACAGAGATTTCCTCAGGCACTATTTGCAACCTCAGAGGGGAATAATAGTCGATTCCCGTGGGAGAGTCATAGGTGAACACGATGGGGTTATGTTCTACACAATAGGTCAGAGACACAATTTGGGTATCGCCACTGGAGAACCTGCCTACGTGATTGAGATTGATGCAGATCGAAATTTATTAAGGGTAGGGGGTGAAAAGGAGCTATATAAGTCTAGGTGCCTAGTTACCAATGTAAACTGGGTGCTGGGAAGGCCGTTGGCCACCACAATGGAAGTATGTGTCAAGATAAGATATAAGACACCTGAACAACCTGCGGTTATACATGTGGGTGACGAGTATGTCGAAATACTTTTCCACAAGGCACAGCGCGCAGTCACGCCAGGGCAAGCTGCCGTGTTCTATTTGAATGACGAAGTTATCGGTGGCGGTATTATCAGTGGCTAGGCGACAGTTATCAAACCTAGGACCACCAACTCTGGACGAGGAACTGAAGTTAAGTTATCAAGGCTATAAGCTCATAGCTGGCATAGATGAGGCCGGTAGAGGTGCCATAGCTGGCCCGGTGGTTGCCGCGGTTGTGATACTGCCGCAATCCGTTGGCAGTGCAACCTGGTCAACTCTAGTTCGCGATAGTAAAGAGCTTTCTCCGGTACAGCGCAGTCTTCTTTTTGAACTGATAATTAAAGAGGCTATAGGCGTGGGTGTAGGGGTTGTAGACCCAACGACTATTGACGCAATCGGTATTTTGGCCGCTACCCAGCTTGCTATGTGTAACGCTGTGGCGAAGCTCCCTTATGTACCCGACTTCTTGTTGCTAGATTGTATGAAGTTGCCCCAGCTGGCCATCGAGCAAAAATCGATAGTGAAAGGTGACAAACTATCTCTGTCGATTGCTTGCGCTTCGATAGTTGCCAAGGTTACCCGTGACAACATCATGATTGACCTTGACCGACGTTACCCCGGATATGGACTAGCTGAACACAAAGGATATGGCACAGCAAAACATTTAGCCCAACTGCGCCGATTAGGGCCTTCCCCTATTCATCGATGCACTTTTGCACCCGTAAAGGAGTTGGCAATCTCGCCATGAAACGCAGCATAGCGGGCAACGTGGGCGAAAAGATAGCCGCTGGATTCCTGAAAAAAAGAGGCTATCGTATACTCGAAACGAATTTCCGCTGCCGAACAGGCGAAATAGATATCGTAGCAGAGAAAGATGGTTGCCTTGTTTTTATCGAAGTACGCACCAAAACTAGCGTGGAATTTGGTCTTCCCGAAGAATCGGTTACCAGGGCTAAGAGAGAAAAACTCGTTAATACGGCCCTCACTTATCTTGCCAGCCACGAAAGCACACCCGAAACATGGCGCATTGATTTTGTTGCCGTGGAGCTTGACCAGCAAGGTAAAGCCACACGGCTAGAAGTTATTGAAAACGCTGTACACAGCTGATGTGTTTTAGGGTGCACACTCGTGGTAGTCCTCGCGATTTTGTTTCAATGGATATCCTCCGCAGTCAATACACTAAGTTAAACCTTGTGCCATTATTGTACCCGCGCAATGTACAAGTAGCTTACATGCTATATGCGGACATATCCTTGCCGAACCACAGTCTAGGTGAGTAACACTCCAATCTGAGTTGCGAAGTCCACTGTCATCACTGTTTCTTCTTTCAGGCGCTTAAACACGCAACCCAAAAGCCGTAACGTGTGACACAATTTTTGTGACCTTTAGCAACGATGAAATTTCCCCTGCCCTAAAAGTTATCACCGCTTGATAAGCTATTCGGTAACGTACAAGACGAGGTTGCAGCAAAATTAGTGAGTGACAAGATTTTGTCTTTATCATAGGCCTGTTACTACGGGCTTAAAACCTCGAGCAGAGACTGGGCAGGGACAAAACACTGCTAAGGTACCAGGCTTCTCACCACCTCTGTGAGAAGCAGGATTTATGAACACGGCAATTACAGATGGATTATAACCTCGGCCACTAACTGCCTGAGCAGTCCATCAATTGTAACTCTCACTTCGGTTAACATAAGGGCCTTTGCTGTCTATAAAAGGACACCAGCCCACCTCCGGCAACCAGTAGCTCATCGTAGCTACCACATCTGACAAAGAACGTTGGTCTAATACAAAGGGGAAATTTCTTGCAGCTAAGTTAGGTCTTTAATCCCCGGTTTCCGGAGTCGATAGGATTTCATTGACCTTTCATTCGGCTGTTGTTATACTTTGTTTAATCCCATCTCGCAGGAGGTGAGACTACCGTGGAAAGGGCTACAAGACACCTAGTAATAGCTGACGCTGCCATAGCTAAGAGAGGTCTGCTCATAGATATCGCTCTGGTACTTGGCTTTGCCTGCTTGACTGCTGCCTCAGCACAAATAAGCTTCTGGATAGGTCCGGTGCCTATAACTGGCCAGACTTTGGCAGTCCTTCTATCCGGCGCTATTTTGGGCAGCAGCCGCGGAGCAATGAGCCAACTTACCTACCTCGCCATAGGGGCAACCGGTATACCGTTTTGGTTTGCTGCCGGTGGGCCTCCGGGAATTGCACGCTTAGCAGGCCCTACCGGCGGGTACTTACTTGGGTTTGTAGCTGCAGCCTTTGTCACCGGCTGGCTGGCTGAAAAAGGCCAAGACCGCCGTATCTGGACAGCTATGCTAGCTATGCTTGCGGGGAATGCTGTCATTTATCTATTCGGCTTGCCGTGGTTAGCCCACTTTGTTCCAAGGGACTCTATATTGAAGCTTGGACTATACCCATTTATCCCCGGCGATTTGATCAAGATAGCAATCGCATCGCTGACCCTCCGAGGTGGTTGGCTTGTTGTCAAGCACCTAAAAAATTGCTGACAGACTTGGTAGACTAGAGCTTGACCGAGGTACAGAGTTGGAAATCATATGGCTAGGCCACTCCTGCTTTCGTCTAAAAGGAAAGACAGTAAACATCATCACTGACCCATGTTCGCCAGACTTGGGCTATTCCATAAACAAACTGTCTGCTGACATAGTCACCATAAGCCACTTTCACCCCGGGCATTGTTTCATACAGGCCATTAAGGGCGAGTTCAAGACAATCAGGGGGCCCGGTGAGTATGAGCTTAAGAATACCTTCATCACCGGAATCCCAGCCTGGCATGACAGCGTTCAAGGTGAAAAACTTGGAAAGAACACAGTCTATCTTATAGAAATCGACAACTTGGTATTATGTCACCTTGGCGATGTCGGACACCTGCCTTCGTCTGAGCTGATAGAGGAAATCGGAGATATCGACGTACTGTTCATACCTGTTGGAGGTAGAACAACCTTGAGTGGGATCATGGCTGCCGAAATGGTACGACGTCTGACGCCTAAGTTAGTCATTCCCATGCATTACAAGACACCAGCGCTGTCGCGAGATTTAGAACCCGTGGACAAATTTCTTAGGGAAATGGGCATCAGAGAGGTTTCTCCACAACAAAAGCTTTCCCTCAGCCGTTCGACGCTACCCCTTAATACACAGGTGATTGTATTGGACTATTTACATTAACAACTTTTGACACTATTTGCGCCTGTACCATAGAATAGCGCAGGCTATGAGCTTGACCAAAAAGCTATATGAACTGCAGCAAACAGACTCAGAGATTAAGAGACACCAAGAAGCACTGAACGAACTCAACCACCAATTAACTTATAATCCCGGTCTCCTTAAGGCCAAGGAAGAACTGTCAGGCCTACAGTCCCAGCTAAATCAAAAACAAAAACAGCAACGCGACCTCGAATGGCAGATCGACGACTTAGAAACCACCATTAAACAGCTGAATAATAAGCTTTACGGTGGTAATATCAAAAACCCCAAGGAATTAGTTGGCCTAGAGAAGGAAGTAGAATTCCTCAGCTTAAAGCTCAAGCAAAGAGAAGAAGAATTACTAGAATTAATGGCTGATATTGAAAGCATGCATCGTAAGGTGAGCGCCAGCCGCGAGCTGGTGGACAAACTGGAAGCTGAGTGGCAAGCCCAACAAAAGCTCCTAGCCCAAAAAAGGGCTGAAATAGAGGGACAACTTGCTGAACTGAACCGGAAGCGCGAGAGCTTGACCTCGGAGATCGACTCGAACGTCCTACAAATATACCAGAATCTGAGACAACGCAAAGGGCTAGCTGTGGCAAAGGTGGAGCAAGGAAAATGCCAGGGCTGTCACATAACCTTGCCCCTCAGCGAATGGCAGAAGGTAAAAACAGGCAATCTGGCATACTGCAGTAGTTGCGGCAGGATACTTTTTCTAGGTTAAACAGGAAAACAAATGGAACTGAAAATCTTCACCGATGGTGCCTCTTGGGGCAATCCAGGGCCCGCAGCGATAGGTGTTTTAATTTTAAGCAAGGATGGGACAGAACTGTTCAGAATCTCCCAATATATAGGGAAGGCCACCAATAACCAGGCTGAATACCGAGCGGTGATAGCGGCATTGCAAGCGGCAAAAAATTTTAGACCGGAAAAGGTTACAGTCTATTTAGACTCGGAGCTAGTGGCCAAACAATTGAGCAGACACTACAAAGTGAAAAGCTCCTCACTATTCCCTTTATACAAGCAAGCCAGTGACCTGTGCTCACAATTCGCTAGTCTCGCCATAGTCAATGTTAAAGGTACAGAAAACAACGCCGCTCATAACTTGGCTAAGACAGCATTAAAGGAAGCTGTCAAGAGCCGAGCAGTCCAAAGATAAAATAATAGATTCCTCATCTTCCACCGAATAAACTCCTATCATTGCGATTTCGTTTCTTGTTAGTGAAGAAAAGTCATGAGTCAACCCGATCCACTAGTGCGTGACTTTATCCTCTTCTGTGCCGAACGACACGGCACAGAGTGGCCAGGCCTCTACGATGAGATGGCACGAGTTGCGGCCCAGCGCTTGTTCCGTGGACTTGGCATTCCTGAATTGAAGGAATTGGGGCTTTCTCTGGCACTTGGTAGCCTCGACAATACCATCCGGTTGGTAAAAGAAGTCCTAAGTCACTCAGACAAGGCGTAGGCTTCTTATTTACTCTGCAAACTGGTAAAATATCTGCAAATCTTTCGTTACCACCCTAGCACAAAAACGGAGACAATTAAATAATGATGTTAAGAAGACTTGCGCTCATTACCTTGCTTATTTGCTGTCTCGTGGTACTTTCTGCCCCTGCATGCAAACTCGGCACCAAAAATACGGAGCTTCCGCCTGAATTTGACATTTTGGCTGAAACTTGGCGGATGCTACAGCAAGACTATATAGACAAAGATAAACTTGACCCCAAGAAACTGAGCCAAGGTGCTGTCAGAGGCATGATTGAGGCACTGGATGACCCATATAGCGCCTATGTGGAGCCTGAACTTAGAGAGTTAGAATTGTCGGATTTCGAAGGCAAGTTTGAGGGCATAGGCGCCGAGATAACCATTAGGGATAAACAACTGACAATAGTGACCCCACTCACTAACTCTCCAGCAGAGAAAGCTGGGCTCAAACCTGGGGACAAAATAGTAAAAATAAATGGCGAACCTACATCGAAGATGAGTCTAATCGAGGCTACCCTGAAAATAAGGGGACCAAAGGGCACGGTAGTGAACCTAACGATACTCCGCAATGATAGCACGGAGCCTTTTGAGATTCAGATAGTCCGCGATGAAATAAAACTGGAGAGCGTTCTCTACGAAATGAGGGACAATATAGCCTACATAAAGATAACTAGATTCCAGAAATCCACTGGCAAGGACCTGCATAATGCCCTAAAGGATATTACTAGTAAAGGGGCACAGGGCGTTGTCCTCGACCTTTGTAACAACCCTGGCGGAGTTCTCGATGCTGCAGTGGATGTGGCAAGCGAATTTCTGGCAATGGGCATTGTGGCTGAGGTTATCGACAATAAGGGTAACCGCAGCTCCATACCGGTAAGGCCTGGCGGTGCCGGCACCAAGCTGCATCTCATTGTATTGGTAAACAAAGGTAGCGCGAGCGCCAGTGAGATAGTGGCTGGCGCACTCCAGGATTACGGGCGTGCCAAACTGGCCGGGAGTAAGACCTTTGGCAAAGGTAGCGTACAGATGGTCAGAGAACTCAAGGACGGCTCAGCGCTCCACATAACCGCCTACCGGTGGCTCACCCCGCGTGGTAATCCCATAGATGGAGTGGGCTTGACCCCGGACTTCGTCCTTGATCTCGAAGGGGACCAGCTCATTGATTGGGCTATCGAGTATCTAAAGAACCTGATCAAAAGTGACTGCGAAGTCACTATCCGTTCGTAAGGCTAACGGCGCCCAACTATCACAATCCACACCATGACACAATATTCTCCAACGGCTCGCGAGAGCTTCTGAATTGGTTCACCGCAAGATCCCAATCAGGATAGCCAATAGCTATACCTACAGCTAACTTTTTTGTCGCAGGTATGCCAGCAATTTCGCGTACTACATCTGGGTACTGTACAAGCGCGCCTTCTATACAGGTGCCCAGTCCAAATTCCAAGGCCACCAGTGCTATAGTCTGTGTCACAGCACCTATATTAAATAGCGCCCAGGAGTCACCAGCTTCTGCCTCCGTAGCCACCATAATCACATTCGGAGCATCAAAAGCACGCATCATTTTTAAGTACCACTCCCGGCGCTTCTCTCTATCTTCCCTTCCAAAACCGAGCAAGGGATACAAGGCAGAAACCAAAGCAACGCGTCGCTCCCTGTACACCTCGGGCACTGAAGAAACCATCGGAAAATCAGGGCTCGGCTCAGCTCCAGCCAAGAACCTCTGTTGTAGAGCGTCTTTCACCTTGGCAAGCACATCACCGCCCAAGACAAAGAACTCCCAGGGTTGCATATTCGATCCTGACGGAGCCCACCTGGCTATGTCGAGTATTTGAGCTATGATATCTCGACCTACAGGAGTCGGCTTATAACCTCTAATACTTTTCCTTGCTTTGACAGCCTCTATGAGCTCCATACTCACCCCCTACGAGTCTATTATATCTTTGGTGCTTGGCACTTTGTCACCCAGCCGCTCGTCAAACCTGGTAGCCATGTCAAAAGCTCGGGCAAGAGCTTTGAATAAGGCTTCAGCCTTATGATGGTCATCAACTCCGCTCAATACTTTGGCATGTACACAGACCTTGGCTTCAGAAGCGAACGAAACAAAAAAGTGGCGTACTAGATCAACCGACATTCCGCTGACACTCTCACCACCAAAGGAGGCCTCAAATTCAATATAGCTTCGGCCGCCGATATCCACTGCCACCAGAGCCAAAGCGTCATCCATAGGTACCACAGCATAACCCATTCGCACTATGCCACGCTTGTCACCCAAAGCTTGAACAAAGGCCCTGCCTAAGCAAATAGCTACATCCTCAACAACGTGGTGTTGATCAACACCTGTCGCTGATAGTTTTATGTCAAACAGCCCATGCTGAGCGAGCTGGCCCAACATGTGATCGAAAAACCTGATCCCGGTTGTTATCTCATATTCACCGGTACCATCTAAGCTGAGTTCTACCTTAACAGAGGTTTCCTTAGTTTCCCTAGTTAGCTTTGCTTTCCTTTCAATCATATGTTGAGCTCGCTTTGCCTAGCGTAAATGTTAGCACACGTCTTTTAGGGCAGCAATAAGTGCGTCTGTGTGTTCTGGCTTGCCCACGCTGATACGGAGACAATCTCTAAGCGTGGGCACATCGAAATAGCGGACAAAGATACCCCTTCGCTGAAGCTCGTTATGTACCTGTTTAGCTTCACGATCAAGCAACCTACAAAGAACGAAATTAGCCTGCGACGGGTATACCTTTAGCCAATCGAACTGGCTCAACTCTTTGATGAGCCTTTGCCTCTCGGCAACTATTGCCTGAATGACACCACGAAGATAAGCCATGTCTTTTAGAGATTCCAGTGCCGCTATTTGTGCGGCACTGTTGACATTGTATGGCTGCTTAATTTTCATAATGTCCTTGGCAATATCAACAGGGAAAATTCCATATCCTACTCTCAACCCTGCCAGTCCAGCCCACTTACTGAATGTTCTCAATACCACCAAATTCGGATATTGCGTAACTAGACGAGCTACAGTAATATCGCTAAACTCAAAATAGGCCTCATCCACCACCACTATAACGCCCGTCTGCAGAAGCTCGCGAATCTCATTTTCCGACGTCACATTACCGGAGGGATTGTTTGGCGAAGCAATGAAGATGACCTTGGTATCTTCAGTGAGCACCCTCTTTACAGCATGCATATCTAGGGAAAAGTCTTCCTTCCTAGGTACATTTACCACGACCCCGCCACACACCGCTGTGCTGAAAGAATACATACCAAATGTAGGCGGGCAATTGACAACCCTCTCACCAGGCTCAAGAAACAAACGTAATATTAGGTCGATAAGTTCGTCACTACCACTGCCGACGACAATGTATTCTGAACTCACACCCACATACTCTGCAAGTGCCCTCCGCAAGCCCCGCTGCTCAGGGTCAGGATAGAGGTGATAGTACTGATAATTAGCTAACGCTCGCCTCGCTCTTTCAGAACATCCATAGGGGTTTTCATTACCATCGAGTTTGATCAATCTATCAGGTGATATATCTACTCGCTGACTCAAAACATCGGCTGGCTCAATGGGCACATAGGGTTCGATATCTCTAATGTGCTTTCTTATCGGTCTTCTCAATTCTTCAGGCACACCGACTCCTCGCGCTATGGTTATTTCATCCTTATCCTCATAGCTCTGGCATGCCCAGCCAAGCCCTCGGCTTCTGCTATCACCATAGCAACCTCGCCCAATTGCTTCCAAACCTCTCTTTCCAGAGCTATAACGCTGGTCGTCTTCAGAAAGTCCTCCACACTTAATGGCGAGCTAAAACGAGCACTCCCACCAGTTGGCAATACATGACTCGGACCAGCGACATAATCCCCAAGCACTACTGGAGTGTCACCAACAAAAATACAACCGGCGTTCCGTATCCTGCTGATGTAGTCAGTAGCTCCATTCACCATAAGCGATACATGTTCTGGGGCACACAAGTTAACCAGTTCAATTGCTTCATCCATATCGTTAACTACCGCTATCACACCTTTAGCAATCGACCTTCTGATAATGGGCTCTCGTTGCAACCCTTGCAATTGCCGTTTCACTTCCGCAACCACAGTTTTAGCCAACTTCAAGGAAGTAGTAATCAGAGCCACGAAGGCCTGCGTATCATGCTCTGCTTGAGCAATAAGATCAGCGGCACATAGCTCAGCATTAGCAGATTCATCAGCTACAATTACTACCTCACTGGGACCGGCAAGGCTTTCGACAGCGACCGCTCCAAAGACCATTTTCTTGGCCAGAACAACAAAAATATTGCCCGGCCCACAAATCTTGTCTACCTTAGGTACCGATTCTGTCCCGAATGCGAGGGCAGCTATTGCCTGCGCGCCACCAATACGAAAAATACGGTCAACTCCAGCGATGTCTGCTGCCACAAGAGTCGCCGGGTTAACCGAACCATTCCTGTTAGGCGGCGTAGTCATAATTATCTCTCTAACACCAGCTACCCGTGCAGGGATTGCAGTCATTAATACCGTGGAGGGATAAGAAGCAGTACCTCCTGGAATATAGATGCCCACTCTATCTAAAGGGCTCACCAGCCTTCCTAAGCCATCGCGCAGAAAAGAATCCGCTAGCTTTTTCCTACAAATCGACTGGAACTCTCTCACCCTCTGAGCAGCATATTGTAAGGCTGATATCAACTCTTTATCTACCACCTTGTAAGCATCGGAGATTTCGGCTTTGTTTACTTCCAAAGAACCGATCTCGATACCATCCAGCCTCCTCGTATATTCAAACAGGGCACTATCGCCTTTGGCACGCACTACGCTAAGTATCTCGCTAACCACACGCATCTCAGAAATCACCTGTGACCTCCCCACTCCCCTTCCAAAAAACGGGATGTACTCTCCATACCCCGGCACTTCTCTAGCGAGTAACCTTTTGGCGCTCTGAAAGCCCTTCACCACTTTCATGGTCTAGCCACCGGCGATCGCCCGTTGAAAAACCTCTATCAGGCCACTAATCCTTTCTCTTTTTGACTGATCCTGAAGGCTATCTTTGTTTGCGATGAGACATGCTGTGGACTCGAACAAAGTGTCGATTATCTTCAAGTCGTGTTCGGCCAGTGTCCTACCCGTCTGCGTATTCTCGATGAGCAGATCAGCATCTTCGGGTAAAAAAGCCTCGCTTGCGCCCCACGTGGGGATCAATCTATATCTAGAAAAGTGATTGTCGCGAAGGTATTTATCTGCAATATTCACATATTCCGAAGCAACTCTAACCACGAACGATCTATCGGATCCGCTTAGATGTCGCAAATCAGTAATGTTGTTCACCGGTAAATTCTTACTAGTTACAGCAACCACTTTTACGCGCCCAAAGCCCAAATCCAGCAGCTTAATAATTGGACTCGAGGGGAATCGATACACATGGTCTAGAAACCAGTCCGTGCCGGTAATGGCCAAGTCAAAATTACCATTTGCGACCTGCAATGGCATGTCCTGCGGTCTAATGACTTTCACACACAGCCACTCAAGCGAGCAATGGGGGCGCCGATCAAGTCTATCTGAAGAGTAACCTTCCAACACAATGCCAGTCCTCTGCAAGAATTCCGAGGTTGGAGCTTGTTGGTGCCCATCCGGTATAGCTAACCACACTTGGCCTGCCTGCGTACGTGGAGAAATAGTACTGACACACTTTGTCAAACCCGGTCTACCCTCTTGAGAGGTTTTGAATTCTTTACAGGCAGCACCAGCAAGAAGACCCACCACAGGGCTGAGGTCCTTCATCTCCCAGCTATTCTTGTTGGCTATGAGAAAAGCACTCGTATGGAACAGATTTCTCAATGGGAACAGACCCCGCGCCACAACTTCCGCCTCACTCTCTGCCCACAATAAAGCAAGATCGGCATTTTCAGGCGGATAGACTTCGGCAGCACCCCATACCGGAAAAATCCTAAATTTCCTCAACCTGAATCTAAGTGCCATTGCTTCGGCTAGGTTCGGATACTCACTTACGATACGCAAACAATGCTGTTGGTTAAGTAACTCCTCAAGGCTATTTGCACCACCAAATCTGCTCGAGGTGACATACATGCTACCCCTTCCATACTTTAGATCGAGCACTTTCAGTAAAGCACTGGCAGGATATTTACTTAAGAGCTCCTCGACCCAGTCCAGCCCACATATGCCAAGGTCATAATTGCCAACAGCAACCTGCACGGGGATATCCTTCTCCTGGAAAATCTTTGCCGAAAGGAATGGGTACCTTTCAGTCTGCAGGCGATAAATTCGGGTCCCTTCAGTATAATTTGCAAACTCCACTCCAGCTTCTTTAAGAAAACACGCAGTAGCCGGCAAAAGCCTACCTTTGGGCAGAGCAATATTGATTCGCATGCGGTCAGCTGACAAATTACAACCCACCTCCTACCACATCGACAACACTATTGACCGATCGCACTCTTCGCACTTGCTCGCGTTCTCTATCGATTATCGAGAACCCATTTAACTTCCGGTGTACCCTAACCAACCACCGATGAGCAGCCGCTGGTTTTAGGCCAGCAAAGCTCAATTCGACCAAAAGGCCCCGACTACGAAGTATTCCGGCAAGAGTAAAAGCAGTCTTTATCGCTTCAGGAGTATCATCTTCGCATCTAATGACAACCCTCTGTCCGGTGCGTGGCTGATTGTTAGCCGAAACCACACTCATCAGGGGATCGACGTACAGCGCAAAGCCACAGGCTGGTGCCCTCTTTCCGCCAATAAGTGGCAATAGATTGTCATACCTGCCACCGCTGCCAACTTTCTTTCCCTGATAAAGGAACTGAAAACAGACACCGGTATAGTACTCAAATCCCCTCACCGAAGTTACGTCAACCTGGTATTCGATACCTAATGCATCGAGCAATTCTGTTACTTTAATGAACTCATCCAGCGCCGAACTGACGCTCTTGGGAACATATGGCAAGGATTTCAAGTTCTTCATAAAAGCGGAGTGCGACCCCGTGGTGCCCAAAATGAGCGGTATCAAGTCACGTATGGCAGGTTCACCGCTTGCGATAGTGGTCAACACCTCCCAGTCACCATCCAGCACTCTGTCCAAAATCCTGGCTTCCTCGCCTTTGTCCAACTTCAATTCCTTGATCAACGCACCAAGTACACCAGCGTGTGAAAGCAAAATCTTGACACCACTTAGACCCAAATTGTTCAAAACTTCAACAGCCAAAGAGAGCACTTCGACATCGCCCCATGGATGACCACCGTTTATGAACTCAGCTCCGCATTGCCAGCGCTCTCTACTTTCCGTGCCAGTTTCCTCAAAAACAAAAACGTTGGTGACATAGAATAACCTTGCCGATTCCCAGCGAGACGAGTTTTCCGCATACAGGCGAGCAATGGGAATGGTTCCGTCCGGTCTCAATACTACTCGCTCGCCACTCCACCCATCCCAGTCAAGAAAAGAATAGACGTGGCCCAACATACTAGGAGTAAGTGTACCAGCAGCCGTAAACAGCGATAGATACTCCAATGTCGGAGTTCGTACTTCACTATAACCCCAACTTAAACATGAGCGACGGAAAACGCTTTCGATGTACCGGAATACCTCCAAGTCTTCAGGAAGTAGATCCCTCGCTCCTTTGCATTTCTGAGTAATAGGTTCTGCCATAGGCTTACACAGGTTCACCTATTCTACAATAACTCTTTCCGTATCTTCAATGTAGAGCCGCGAATTCATTACAGTACCAACAATTACCAACAATTGCTATCAGCGAAACTGTAAACTATAATTAGCTCAGGTCAGCCAATGGTATCTGTAGTGCAACTATTGGACAAGACGCGCGTGTCGGTCGTATTCATTGTGGCCGTGACGGCTCTACTTCTTGCCAACAAAGCAAATGCTAGCGCTGGAGAGGTAGAAATTCTCAAAGTCGAAGGTACAATTGTGCCAGCGGTAGCCAGTTATATCGACCGTGGCATTCGTCAAGCGGAGATAAAAAGTAGCACTGCCTGTATCATAGAGCTCAATACACCAGGGGGCCTGATGGACTCCACAGAAAAAATCGTTACAAGGATTCTAAACGCCAAGGTACCAATTGTAGTATACGTTTCCCCTAGGGGTAGCTGGGCAGCATCAGCAGGGACTTTCATCACCATCGCAGCACACATTGCCGCAATGGCTCCAGGTACCAGCATTGGAGCAGCTCACCCCGTGACCATCGGGCAAGAGATACCAGAGGAAATGAAAAAGAAGGCTACCGAGTTCTCTTCTGCTTGGATAAGGAGCGTGGCGCAGTTACGCGGTCGTAACCCAGAAGAAGCCGAACTCGCAGTCACCGAAAGCAAGTCGTTCACACCTTCAGAGGCTCTCGAGGCTGGCCTTATCGACCTTGTGGCTGAAGATCTGGGAAGCCTAATCAGGCAATTAGATGGCAGAAAAGTTACCTTAGCTAATGGAGAAGAAAGGATTATAGACACGGCGAGCTACAACATAAACATAAACCAGATGAGTCCTGTAGAGCGTTTCTTGCACACTATCAGCGATCCGAATATCGCTTACATATTGCTGAGCCTCGCCACCATAGGTTTGATAACTGAAATCTCTAATCCGGGTATGATTTTCCCCGGTGTCTTTGGTGGAATCAGTCTATTCCTTGCCTTCTATTCTCTAGGAGTGCTTAATGCCAACTGGGCAGGTGTGCTTCTTATCCTGCTTGCCTTTGGGCTTTTTGTCGCCGAGCTTTTTACACCAGCTTTTGGTATACTGACCGCAGGTGGTCTTGTATCACTGATTATCGGCTCTCTTATACTATTCAGCGGCACCTCGCCGCGTATAGAAGTCAACAGGGGGCTTATAGCAGCGGTAACAATTTTCGTGGGCGCCTTCGTTGTTTTCGTTATAGGTGCTATCGTACGGGGGCAAAGAAGGCGCGTGGTAACGGGCTCTGAAGCCCTGATCGGCAAAACAGCCCTAGTCAAGACACGGCTAGACCCGAGGGGCACAGTGTTGGTGGTCGGTGAACTTTGGACAGCAACCATTGAAGAAGACAAAGCTGAGCCAGGAGAGGAGGTGATAATCACTGGAGTTGAGGGGTTGAAACTAAGAGTAACCAAGAAAACTAGGAGGAGAAAGAAATGAACATTGTCATAATTTTAGCTATCGCTATCTTCGCCATTATAATTCTCGCCGCAGCCATTCGAGTTGTTAATGAGTATGAGCGAGGGGTAGTCTTTCGCCTGGGCAGATACGTCGGAGTTAGAGGCCCGGGGCTCATCTTCCTTATACCGTTCATCGAGCGGATGGTAAAGGTGGATCTTCGTGTTGTCACCATGGATGTTCCACGGCAAGAGTGCATTACCCTGGACACAGTCACCGTTAAAGTTGATGCCGTTGTCTACTTCAGAGTAGTAAGGCCAGAAGACGCAGTACTCAATGTGGAGCACTACATAAGGGCTACTTCGCTGCTCTCACAAACAATCCTTCGCAATGTAGTGGGACAGTCAGAACTAGAGGATTTGCTAGCCCACCGGGACAAGATCAACGAACGTCTGCAAACCTTAATAGACGAAGGAACCGAACCTTGGGGCATAAAGGTGAGTATGGTAGAGGTTAGAGACGTCGAGCTTCCAGAATCAATGCAGCGGGCAATGGCCGCCCAAGCCGAAGCCGAAAGGGAAAGAAGAGCCAAAATTATTCACGCCGATGGTGAATATCAGGCCGCAGAAAAACTGGCTCAAGCAGCTAGAGTAATAGCGAGCGAACCAGCAGCACTTCAACTGCGCTATCTGCAAACTCTGACTACCATTTCCACAGAGAGGACCAATACCGTGGTCTTCCCGCTTCCAATCGACCTACTTAAGCCGTGGCTTAGCAAATAGGGGATATCAAGATCTGTAGGGAAGAGAATAGGGCTACCTCGTATAAAGGGGAGGCCCCATCCTCTGTATTCATTCTTTAACTATAGTAACATCGCCAGTCATAATTTCAATTAGACTGCCATCAGCACGCCGTAACAAGAGACTTCCCTTCTCAGTGACATCTTCAGCCATTCCTCTCTCTACTTGCTCCCCACACTTAACAGTTACGTCCTTGCCTAGGGTCTCCAAGTATTCCTTCCACTCCCTGTAAACTGAACTACAACCTCCCGCTTGAAGGCTCAGGTAAAGTTGCTCCAGTTCAAGAAGCAAAGCACAGGTGAATTCATCCCTATCCACCTCCTGGCCAAATTCACACGAGAGACTGGTAGCTATCTTCGATATCTCGGGGAAAACTGAGGGGTCGATATTGACATTCACACCAATGCCCACGATGGCGTAATTGACCACTCCCTGGCTCATTTCACTTTCTATAAGAATCCCGGACAATTTCTTGCTACCGATTAAAACATCGTTTGGCCATTTTATGGAACACCCGAGACCAGTTATCTGCTCTACTGCCCTGACCACTGCTAGAGAAGCTATCATGATCATGTACGGTAGATGGTCGAATGAGGGTCTAAGGATTATTGACATAGCCAGACTCCCATGCGGAGAAAGCCACGACCTACCCAATCGTCCCCTACCAGCAGTCTGGACGTCGGCTATAACAACAGTGCCCTCCAGTGCCCCCTCCCTAGCTAATCTTCTGGCGACTTCCATAGTAGTGGGCAACTCATCGTACCTATAATAGCACCTACCTACGAATTTAGTCCTGAGATTCTTCATAGATTAAAACCTCACGCCATAATCGTAGAGGGAGGACAAGAAACAGACTGCTGATAGGATATCAAGTAGATGACACGCTGTCCATCCTGATGCCGCCTCCGAAATGGCGCATAAGTCCTGATTATTGCCAGTCCACTACGATGTTGCTATACTAACGAGTGCCGTGGAGTACGAAATTATCATCGGCCTTGAAGTCCATGCCCAGCTAGCCACAAGGAGCAAGATGTTCTGTCCTTGTAGCGCGGATTATGCTAATGCTCCGCCCAATACGCATGTCTGCCCGATATGTCTGGGTATGCCTGGTGTTCTGCCTACCATAAATCGAAAGGCCGTAGAATATACTATAATGACTGCACTCGCGCTCAACTGTTCCATTACAGAATATGCTAAATTCGACCGCAAGAATTACCCCTATCCAGACTTGATGAAAGGATACCAAATCTCACAGTATGATGCCCCAATAGGCAAAGGTGGATGGTTGGTAATCGAGATAGCAGGCAAAGAAAAAAGGATCGGCATAACTCGTGTCCATCTTGAAGAGGACGTTGCCAAACTTATCCACCTTACAACCTCTGAAGGTGATAGTTACACACTCGTTGATGTTAACAGGGCGGGCGTGCCCCTAATGGAAATCGTCAGCGAACCGGAGATAAACTCTCCAGAGGAAGCGAGAGAGTACCTTGTCAAGTTGCGTTCTATTCTCCAGTACTTAGGCGTTTCCTCGGGCAATATGGAAGAAGGGAGTTTTAGATGTGATGCCAATATCAGTATCCGCCCCAAAGGTAGCACTGGGTACCTGCCTAAAGTGGAAGTCAAGAATATGAACAGTTTCAAAGCCGTCTATAGGGCGCTGGAATACGAAGCCAAGAGACAACAGGAGATCTTGGAAAAAGGCGGAAAACTATCTCAAGAAACACGGGGCTGGGTTGAGAGCAAAGGAGTCACAGTCAGCCAGAGAAGCAAAGAGTATGCCCATGATTACCGCTATTTCCCAGAACCTGACCTGCCCCCCCTTGTTCTAGACAGGGCCTGGGTCGAAGAACTAAGGTCCCGCCTTCCTGAACTACCTGATGCTAGGCGCGATCGTTTTATCAACGATTATGGGCTACCTCGCTATGACGCCAATCTACTGGTAGAATCAAAGGCAATGGCAGACTACTTCGAAGAGTGCGTTAGAAGTAGCAACCTTGGCACAAGCGAAGAAAGGAAGAAAAGAGCTAAAGCAATAAGCAACTGGCTACTTGGTGATTTCAGCCGGATGCTTAACGCCACCGGCTCCAACATCGAAAACTCTAAAATTACGCCCAACCAACTTGCTGAACTGGTCACAATGCTAGAAAAGGGCATCATTACCGGTCCTACTGCCAAAGCTGTGTTTGAGGAAATGTTTCTCACTGGCGTAGGAGCCAGTGAAATTGTAAGCCAAAAAGGACTAAGCCAAATAAGCGATGCGGCAGAAATAGCCAAGATTGCCCAAGAAGTGATCAGCAAAAATACTCAGGCAGTTGCTGACTACAAAGCAGGAAAGGAGCAGGCCATTGTCTATCTTGTCGGACAGGTGATGAAGGCGACCAAAGGCAGAGCAAATCCCAGCATGGCGAGAGAAACATTACTGAGAATACTTGAGGGAGGATAAGATGTTCACCTATTTGCTTATTGCGCAGATCCTGGTGGCCGCAGCTTTAATTGCGGTAATCATGTTGCAAGCAAGGGGTGGTGGTCTCGGTGGTATATTTGGTCAGCCAGATACTGTGTACCGGACGCGCCGCGGGGTCGAAAAAAGTCTGTTCCAGTTCACTATAGCCTTGACAACGCTGTTTGTTATACTCTCAATCCTGGTTGTCCGAGTTTCCTGACACACTCAACAGCACCAATAAATGGATGGGATTATAACCCTCACCACAGACTTCGGCTCAGGCGACGCCTATGTGGCTGCTGTGAAGGGCGTCATACTTACCATTAATCCACGAGCAACCATCGTTGATATCTGTCACTCCATAAAGCCACAGAATATTTTTGAAGCTGCTTTCATCATCAGCACTGTCCATAACTACTTTCCCAAAGGAACCATACATGTGGTTGTGGTCGACCCTGGGGTAGGTAGTTCCCGGAAAGCGCTCATCTTAAAGACGCACTCCGCTCTTTTCCTGGCACCCGACAATGGTGTCCTGAGCTATATAGTTGCAGAAGTAAGTGCAAGCCCTATCTATGAATCCAACAACATCAGCCTGAACCTAAGGTCTCGGAAGCTGGGGGGTGAAGTTACGGCAATAAATATAACCAACCCGGAATACTGGCAAAAACCCGTCAGCACAACATTCCATGGTCGGGATATATTTGCTCCTGTTGCCGCGTATCTTTCCTTGGGCGTACCAGTAAACAAGTTTGGCAAAAAGATAACCCGGATACACGTTTTCCCTATACCACGCCCTTATCAGGATGCCTATGGTAATATAATCGGTCTGATACTACATATAGACAGTTTTGGCAATCTCATTACCAACATCAAAAGCACCGATCTGAAAACCCGACAGGTTAACATATCCCTAGGTGCTCACTGTATAAGAGGAATAAGTTCATTCTATGCACAAGGTAAGGGGCTGATGGCTTTGATAGGGAGCAACGGGTATCTGGAGATCTCCTTTGCCGAAGGTAGTGCAGCTGCAGTCCTGAACGCTAGAGTAGGTGACACAGTTACAGTAAGTCCGAATACAACCCTCTGATCATGCCACAAGGAAAACGTAGCCACGTTCTGACAAAACTAACGGGCATGACGCCAGCTGGTACCTTTGGGAGTATCCTCGAGAACAACACCCAACTCCGAAAGACGGCCACGTATCCTATCTGCCAGTTGCCACTGTTTAGCTTGCCGTAGCTCAGCACGAATCTCGATCAAAAGCTCAATAAAAGGCTCGGCATTAAGCACCGGCTTTCTTGGCTCTTCCAAGGTAAAGCCCAAAACACCAGCTAACTCTCTTAGAGTTTCCTGTGCTTTGGCTACTCTGACGCCGGCTGCACGTGCCCTGTTAATCTCCCTTGCCAGTTCAAAGAGCACGGCCAAAGCCTGAGCCGTATTGAAATCATCATCCATGCAAGCAATGAATCTCGCTCTGAAGGGTTCAGCGTCAAGGATACCATCGCCTCTTGCCTCTTCCCCAAACCTGATCGCTTGCCGCAACCGCTCCACACCGCTTTCAGCCGCGCTCAAAGCATCCTCGCTATAAGTCAACGGACTACGGTAATGGGAGCTCAGAACAAATAAACGCAATGCATCGGGAGTGTATCGCCTGAGCGCCTCCTTCACGGTTATCAAATTGCCCAGCGATTTGCTCATCTTTTCCTCGCCAAATTGCAGCAGCCCGTTATGCAACCAATATCTGACGAAGGGCACCGTCCCGGTAAAACTCTCCGATTGTGCTATCTCATTTTCATGGTGTGGAAAAATGAGGTCCTGCCCACCACCGTGGATATCGATACTCGCGCCGAGGTACTTCAACGACATTGCGCTGCACTCAATGTGCCACCCTGGTCTCCCATCACCCCATGGGCTCGGCCACCATGGCTCACCCGGTTTTGCCGCTTTCCACAAAGCAAAATCGAGGGGGAACTCCTTTTCACCTGCTTCAACAGAACCGCGAGCTAACATGTCATCCAAGCTTTGATGGGACAATTTCCCATACTCAGCGAAGCTCTTTACCCTGAAATAAACGCTTCCTTTCGAAGCGTATGCATGCCCTTTTCTTATCAGACCCTCGATTATTTCGATTATCTTGGGTATTTCCTCCGTCGCCTTGGGATAGATATGAGCCCTCTTTATGTTTAGCGCATCCATATCCGCAAAATACTCAGCAATGTACTTTTGTGCCAGCTCCGACGCCGACACACCCAGCTCCTGTGCGCGATTTATTATTTTGTCGTCTATGTCAGTAAAGTTCTGGACATGTTTTACCTTATAGCCCTTGAACTCTAAATAACGTCTTATAACATCGAAAACTATGTAACTCATGGCATGACCAATATGGCAATCGTCATACACGGTCACGCCACAAACATACATAGTGACCTCGTCGCCACGGGGGGTAAATTCCTCCTTGACACCCGACATAGTGTTAAAGACTTTCATAGTGTTTCTCCAAAGACATTCTGTCCAATGCATTCCTCAGATGACACTGTCCTTCAGCCTTTTTTCAAGTTCCGCGATGCGCTTCTCCAAGCTCTCCAGCTTCTCCCACACCGGGTCCGGCAGTCTCTCAACGGTATCGGTATCTGGATTCCGAATTTCTACTACTTTACCAGGCACACCAACCACGGTGGCATTGGCAGGCACCGATGTTACTACCACAGAGCCCGCGCCTATCTTTACGTTGTCACCCACTGTAATAGCACCTATGAGCTTAGCTCCAGCCCCAACCACTACATTGTTTCCCAAAGTTGGGTGGCGCTTTGTTCTTAGAAGGCTTGTACCACCCAAAGTTACACCTTGATACAGAGCAACATTATCACCTATCTCGGCTGTCGCGCCAATCACCACACCCATCTCATGATCGATAAAAACCCTCGCCGATCTTAGCCTCAGGGTGGATTTCAATTCCAGTAAGGAACCGGCTGACATGCGAAATGAAGCGAGGGAAAAATGGGATACGCCAGCGCCATAGGGTATGCACCAGCCGATGGAACTGACGGGCATGGAAACCCGGGTAAGCGAAAATAACCTCCCATGTGTTTCTTGCCGCAGGGTCATGCTCGAACACCGCCTGTATGTCTCTTTTAATGCTTCTGAAAAAGCCTCGCATGCCTTATCAGCGGACTATTATTTTTCAGTAACCATTGATACAGCGTAGGCAGCGATCCCCTCGCCTTTGCCCACAAATCCAAGCCCTTCGCTAGTCGTTGCCTTGACCATAACCTGCGAAACATCTACACACAACGCACGGCTAATCTGGATTCGCATCTCGTCAATGAAAGCTGACAATTTGGGCTGCTCAGCGACGATAACCGCATCAATATTACATACTACGACCCCTTTATCCCTCAGCAGCTTCCCCACCTCCTGCAGCAAGATGAGGCTGGAGACGCATGCGTACCGAGAATCGTCGGGCGGGAAATGGGTGCCAATGTCCCTTAATCCTGCCGCCCCCAACAGAGAATCAGCTATAGCATGAATCAACACGTCGGCATCGCTATGACCGCTCAATCCCTTCTCAAAAGGTATCTCCACTCCGCCTATGACCAGCCTGCGCCCTAGCACCAAAGGATGCACATCATATCCTAGCCCAACTCGCCCCATTCCTGTGCTCCTCAACTATGACTCTGGCCAAAGCAAAATCCTCAGGGCTAGTAACTTTGATATTGCTATAGGAGCCCATATACAATTTGACGGTATACCCCAGCTTCTCTACCAATTCAGCGTCATCTGTCACGTCGTCCTTTATCTTCGCATGGGCATCCGTTATTATATCAAAGCGAAACACCTGTGGTGTCTGTGCCATCCAGATATTATCGCGAGGCAATGTCTGACGGACAAACATATCGGCATTTGAGAGTTTTACCGAATCCTTAGCCGGAACGGCCGCTATGGCTGCCCCCGTCTCTTTTGCCGCTTCAAGCCCACGATGTATTAGCTCTGCCGTCAAAAACGGTCTTGCACCGTCATGTATGATGACCCATCTATGTCCTCCGAGTAAGTTAAGCCCTTGCATAACAGAATCCCGTCGCTTTTCGCCGCCGAGGCACAGACGTGCCTTGGTCCATCCTCTTTCCACAGCTAGTCTCTCAACAGAACCGAAATTGCCCTTGTTCAGTACTATGACTACTTGGCTAATGAGATCACACGCCTGACAGATATCCACAGACCAGGCTATCAAAGGTTTGTCACCCAAGGGCAGTAAAATCTTGTCTACACCCATTCTCTGGCTGCTTCCCGCAGCAACAATAATAGCCCCCACGTCAGAACTCATGAATTATCCTCTTTCGATTTTACTTTGGGAGTCCGGCTCAAAGCGAGTCTTAACGCCTCTGAGAGAGTGCCAGCCTTCAAGACTTCCATCTTACCTACTACCAGCTTGGGTGAGCTAGCTGGGACTAAACATCGTCTGAAACCAAGTCTGGCAGTCTCCGCAATGCGTCTTTCCAATTGAGGTACCGCACGAAGTTCTCCACTTAGCCCGATTTCCCCCACAGCTACAAGACCCTGGGTAATTTCCATATCTTTGAAACTTGAAGCAATGGCTAATGCAATACCCAAGTCAGCAGCCGGCTCGCTTATCCTTAAGCCACCGGCTACATTCACTATAACATCTTGACTGGACAAGCTGACACCAGCACGTCTGGACAGTACTGCTACAATCATGAGCAAGCGATTAAAATCAACCCCGTTTGCGATACGCCTTGGAGGTCCGAAACTAGTAGGATTTGTTAAAGCCTGCACCTCGACAAGCAACGGACGGCTACCTTCGAGAGTAGGGACTACCGCTGAACCGATCATGCCCTCGCAGCGCGAAGCCAAGAATACCTCGGAAGGGTTCGGCACCTCCAGTAGGCCCCTACCGGTCATTTCAAAAACGCCCACCTCGTTCGTGGAACCAAAACGGTTCTTCGTACTCCGCAATACCCGGTAACTGCTGAAAATCTCGCCTTCAAGGTACAACACAGCATCTACAATGTGTTCCAATACCTTTGGCCCAGCAATCGCCCCATCTTTAGTCACGTGCCCAGTTATGAAAATCGGAGTCCCACTACGTTTCGCCCACTGCATAAGCCTCAAAGTACATTCCCGTATCTGCGCAATGCTGCCAGGTATACCCACCACATCTTCAGCATAGACGGTCTGGATGGAGTCAACGACCGTAAGCGCCGGCGCCATTCTTTCAAGCTGCTCGATAACAGCGTTAAGGTTTGTTTCGCAAAGAACAAACAGTCCATCACCCGTAATACCCACCCTTTCTGCTCGCAGTCTCACTTGTTGAGGAGATTCCTCTCCAGAGACAAAAAGTACCTTCGAACCACGATCTGCCATCGCTGAGCAAACTTGAAGCAATAAGGTCGATTTACCTATACCGGGATCACCGCCGATCAGCACCAGCGAGCCAAGTACAAGACCACCACCTAAAACCCTGTTAAGCTCAGCCAAGGGCAAAACCAGTCTTGGCTCGCCGCTTGCAGTCAGCCTTGATAATTCGTGCGGCGCATTTTCTCCGGGCTTTACTCGTGATGGCGAAGTAGCAACGACGCTGATCTCGGTCTCGACAAAACTATTCCACTCCTGACAATTCGGGCATCGGCCTAGCCATTTAGGGCTTTCTTTTCCACACTGCTGGCAGATAAAAACTGTTTTGTACCTCGACTTGCTCAAAAGCAGCCCCCTAAACCATATCTACAAGTAGCACCGCTAGACACAAAAAGGGACGGGATTCTACCCAATAAAAAATCCCGTCCCCCACATTGGCAAAGCTAACCAGCCTTTAGACCTCAGTCCAGAAGCGACATCTCTTCTGCTAATGCGGTGGCAATTGCTCGGTTGCTGTGTCCCCAGCTAACGCTCCAGCGGCGGCTCTAATCAGAATCTTATCTCCATCGTAGTCCACTATCACAGTGTCACCTGGTCTGAACTCACCCCGCAATAATGCTTCAGAGAGTCTATCTTCGACCTCACTCTGGATCACACGGCGCAGGGGTCTTGCTCCATATGTGGGGTTGTAACCCTTCTCCCCAAGAAAGTCTTTCGCCGCCTCAGTGACCTCCAGTTTCATACCTCTATCAGCAAGCGACTTGGCTACCTGACTGAGCATGAGGTCAACAATCTGCCTAATGTGTTCCTTTGTGAGTGAGTGGAAAACTACCACTTCATCAATGCGGTTTAAGAATTCGGGTAAGAAGGTAGTCTTCAACTCAGAGAGAACCTTTTCTTTCATTTTTTCATACTCTGCCTGACGACTTGCCTCGTCCTCAAACCGTGCAGTGAAGCCAATACTCATGGCTCCCTTAATGTGCTTAGCACCCACATTGCTGGTCATCACTATGATGCTATTGCGAAAGTCCACCCTTCTCCCTTTAGCGTCAGTGAGATGACCATCATCGAAAATTTGTAGCAAAATGTTGAAAACATCTGGATGTGCCTTCTCGATCTCGTCCAGCAGTATTACACAGTATGGCTTGCGACGCACGGCCTCCGTGAGTTGGCCCCCTTCCTCATAACCGATGTACCCTGGGGGCGCTCCGACCAGCCTGGCAACAGTATGTCGTTCCATAAATTCAGACATGTCCAGACGCACCATGGCATCTTCAGTACCAAACATGAACTCAGCCAACGCCCGCACTAATTCCGTTTTGCCAACGCCAGTCGGACCTAAGAACATAAAGCACCCAATTGGACGGCGCGGATCCTTAAGCCCTGCCCTAGCCCGTCTGACAGCACGCGATACAATGCTTATCGCCTCATCTTGGCCAATGATGCGGCGATGCAAAGCCTCCTCCATATTCAACAGACGGCTTGTCTCATCCTGCGTCAGACGCGCTACAGGAACGCCTGTCCACATACTGACCACTTCAGCTATGTCCTCAGCAGTTACCACCGGTTTTTCAAGCTCTCGTTCAGCCTGCCACTTCTGCTCCATGGCATTGATTTTCTCGATTAACTGGACCTCCCGGTCTCGTAGCTCAGCAGCATACTCATATTCCTTGGCAGCGATAGCAGCCTCCTTATCCCTGCGTACTGCTTCTAAAGCCTTGCGAGCTTCGGTAAGACCGATAGGGACTGACCCGCGCTTGATGCGCACCCGCGAGGCTGCCTCGTCCATCACATCTATGGCCTTATCTGGCAGGAAACGGTCCGGAATGTATCGCGCTGATAGCGAAGCTGCGGCCTGTAGCGCCTCATCACTGATAATGAGCTTGTGATGTTCTTCGTACCGTGACTTTATGCCGCGAAGTATCTCCAACGTCTGCTCAACAGTTGGTTCAGCTACCAGAACCGGCTGGAAACGGCGCTCCAATGCTGCATCCTTCTCGATATACTTCCGATAGTCATCCAGCGTCGTAGCACCTATGCACTGTATCTCACCCCTGGATAGAGAGGGTTTCAAAATATTCGAGGCGTCGACAGCGCCTTCAGCAGCACCAGCACCGACTATGGTATGCAACTCGTCGACAAAAATCACACAATTGCCTGCAGTTTTTATCTCCTCTATTACCTTCTTTAATCTCTCCTCAAACTCGCCGCGGTACTTGGTTCCAGCTACCAAAGAACCTATGTCAAGAGTCACCAATCGTTTGCCCTGCAACGTCTCAGGGACATCACCAGCAACGATTCTATGGGCTAGGCCCTCTACGATTGCTGTCTTGCCCACACCTGGCTCACCAATAAGCGCAGGGTTGTTCTTAGTACGCCGACTTAGTATCTGTATAACACGCTCTATCTCTTTCTCTCGATTTATTATCGGGTCAAGTTTTCCTGCCCTAGCAGCAGCGGTCAAATCCACGCCAAGCTGATCCAGCACAGGAGTCTTCACTGTACCACGCACGGCAGAGCGAGGATGAGCCATTCCTTGACTTAATATCGCATTTATCTCAGCCTGAACCTTTTCCAAAGTGATACCGAAACTCTCCAGAACACCGACCGCCGCTCCCTCTCTCTCACGCAACAGGCCAAGCAAGAGGTGCTCAGTACCTATGTAGTTGTGATTCAAACGCCGTGCCTCATCAACTGCTAGCTCTATGACTCTCTTCGCCCTCGGCGTTAGTCCTACTTCCCCTATCGTGGTCCTCTCTCCACGCCCCACCACAAACTCAACCGCCGCCCGTATTTTGTTCGGTGGTACACCCAGATTCGACAGAACCCTGCTAGCCACACCCTCCTCTTCTGCCACCAGCCCAAGCAAAATGTGTTCCGTGTCGATGTAATTATGCCCGAATCTCTGGGCTTCTTCCTGGGCTCTGCTTAAAGCACGACGGGCTCTTTCTGAAAACTTCTCAAACCTGCTAGCCATATCTAGCGCTCTCTTCCGGTCGCCCCTTATATCTACCACTCGGGCTACCGAATTAAATTATAGGCTGTCCATTACACGATGTCAAAATTCGGAAGACCAACGAGGACATGCAGACAAGACTAAAAAGCCTCTGGCAGTGACATATTTTCCCAAGGGGTTGCCCCCTCAGTATCGTCTGCGCTGAGGCGTTTCACTTCCGTGTTCGGGATGGGAACGGGTGGTTCCACCTCGCTCAAACCACCAGAGGCTAGCAACCTGATACACTCAAGATTTAATAATAACCCAAAAAGCCAATTTTGTCAAAGCCGATGTGCAGTAGCGTTCACTTTACTCAGGCTTTTCTAAGAGGATAAAGGTAAGGGGCTCACCTACCTTGTGATAGACTCTTTGTTTAGTAGACTGAGAGCAGAGCAAGGAGGTAAGCCCGAAATGAAAGTAAC
>Ga0315298_1002413_pt1 | contig 31756 bp, 29 predicted proteins | sample WHS_1_MG_FD_203077 | JGI IMG/M metagenome (GOLD analysis project Ga0315298, IMG submission 203077) | Extremophilic microbial mat communities from Washburn Hot Springs, YNP, Wyoming, USA - WHS_1_MG | ecosystem: Environmental > Aquatic > Thermal springs > Hot (42-90C) | place: USA: Wyoming... | reverse complement strand
GGCAACCACCCGTAGGGGTAGGCCCCCGTGCCTACCCTGGGCAACCACAGGGGGTTGCCCCTACGATGGGGTTGCCGGATGTTGTACATCGGTTCAAAACCATGACGACCAAACGCTACGCCGACGGCGTGAAACGATTAGGGTGGGAACCGTTTCGTGGTCGCCTGTGGCAACGCAATTATTACGAACACATTATTCGTAACGAGGAATCCCTCAATCGCATTCGGGAATATATTCTAACCAACCCGATGCGCTGGGCATTGGATCGGGAGAACCCGCATCGGGTCGGGATGGATGAGTTTGATACATGGCTAGACAGCGTCGGCAAAGAAAGCAACGGAGAACCCAATGCTCGTAGATAACCCCATCCTCAACTCCCCCTTTGAAGAGCCTGCGGGCCACTGGACCTACGAGGAAGGCCAGCCGGTGGTCAAAGAGGGGCGTCGCCCCGCCGGCTACTATCTGAAGCCCCGCACGCGCGACTCGCATAAGGCCATGCTGGAGAAGGAGTTCGTCCCGCTGGATCTGGTCAACACCATCCGGGAACGGGTCAAGGCGTGGCGAGAAGGAGGCTACCCCGGCGTCACACCCATCACCCGCCAGCTCCTCCAGCACTGGAAGCATCCCGATCGGGAGCGCAAGCTGTTTTTCTGCCAGCGGGAAGCCGCCGAGACCCTCATCTGGCTCGTGGAAGCCTCCGCTGCCGAAAAGCAGGGTATCGTCATCCCCAGGGACAACGGCCTTACCCGCTACGCCTGCAAGATGGCCACAGGCTCCGGCAAGACCGTCGTCATAGGCATGGTCATCGCCTGGCAGGTGCTGAACAAGCTGGCCAATCCCCAGGACCGACGCTTCTCCGATGGGGTGCTCCTGGTATGCCCCAATCTCACCATCCGGGAACGTCTGCAGGTGCTCCTCCCCTGGAAGTCCGGCAACTACTACGAGAAATTTGACCTGCTGCCGCACGGGATGATGGAGCGGCTGCAGCAAGGTCGATTTCAAATCACCAACTGGCATCTCTTCCAGCCCAGAGATGACAGACGCTCGAAAAGCGTCATGCAGCGCGGCCCGGAAAGCGATAAGGCCTTCGCTCGCCGCGTGCTCAAAGAGCTGGGGAACAAGCAAAACATCTTGGTCATCAACGACGAAGCGCACCATGCCTACCGTCCTGCTCCACTGCCCGAGGAGTTACGGGAGCAGCTCTCCCCAGAGGAGATTGCCGAGCGCGAGGAGGCAACGGTCTGGGTCAGTGGACTCGACAGAATCCATGCGGTGCGCGGCATCAACTTCTGCGCGGATCTTTCTGCCACGCCGTTCTACATCAAGGGCAGCGGGTACCCCGAGGGCGAACCCTTCCCCTGGGTCGTTTCGGACTTCGGATTGGTGGACGCCATCGAATCGGGTATCGTGAAGATTCCGCGCGTGCCGGTGGATGACAACACGGGTGCGCTTATACCCAAGTTTTTCCGCTTGTGGGAGGCGATCAACCAGGCGCTGTCCGCCTCCGAGCGTCAAACTGCCCGCCGTCGTGCCAAACCCGAGTCAGTGCTCCGCGAGGCGGAGGGCGCGCTGGCGACCTTGGCTTCCGAATGGAAGAAGACCTTTGAGGAGTTCCAGCGGGCGGGATCGCCTGTACCGCCTGTGATGATCGTGGTTTGCGACAATACCGGCCTGGCGGAGTTGGTGCACGAACGCATTGCCCGGGGCAACGTGCTGCCCGAACTCGCCAACGGTCCAAACGGCGAGATGACGTTCCGGATCGACACCGCGCTGCTTGCCCAGGCTGAGACGGCCATCGAGGGCGAGAAGAAGAAAGAGGCGGCAGATCGCCTCCGCAAGACCGTGGACACCATCGGCAAGACCGAATGGGAGGACGAAGGCGATCCGCCGGGCAAGAACATCCGTTGTGTCGTCTCGGTCGGAATGCTTACCGAAGGCTGGGATGCCCAGAATGTGACGCAGATTCTGGGGCTGCGGGCTTTCACCTCGCAGTTACTGTGCGAGCAAGTCGTGGGACGCGGGCTGAGGCGGCTGAACTACGACGACTTCTCCGAGCCCGAGTACGTGGATGTCTACGGCGTGCCTTTTGAGGTCATCCCTGTCAAGAAGAAGCCCCTTAGCCGGACGGAAGTGCAGAAGGTTTCCACGCTTGTGCGGGCGCTGCCGGAACGTAAACACTTGGAGATAAGCTTCCCGCGCGTCGAAGGCTATATCGTGGACGTGAGAAGCCGCATCCGATTGAGTCTCGACGGCGTGCGCTTTTTACAAATCGGCGGAGACGAGCCGACCGAAGTCACGGTCAAGCCTCGAGTGGGATACCGCATCGGGCGGCCGGATCGGCTGGGGCCTGGCCTCGAAGTCGTGCACGACCGCAATCCCTTCCATCGGGAGAAGCGCCTCCAAGCCACAATATACGAGATCGCAGCGGAGCTCACCCGCCGGCTGAAGGAAAAACGAGAGGAATGGAGCGCCCGTCATACCCTCTTTCCCCAAGTGCTCGATGCGGTGTGGCGGTACATCGAGGAGCGCGTGATTGTCGAAAGAGATGTCCCGCTGGAGGAAATTGCTCTCCTCAAGTATAAACAAATGATCGTTGAGCGGCTGACCGAGGCGATCGAGCCCGACACGGAAGCCGGCGAACCGCCCATCCTCCCCGTGATTGAGCGCTTTCGCCCTATTGGGTCCACTTCTGAGGTGCTTTTCCGCACTCTTCGCCCCTGCGTGGGCACGACCAAGAGCCACATCAGCCACGTCGTGCTCGACGCGCCCAAATGGGAGCACAGCGTGGCCTATCAATTGGAGCGGATGCCTGAGGTCATCGCTTACGCGCGTAACGATCACCTGGACTTCACCATCCCCTACGAGTGGCAAGGTGTGCGGCACGAATATCGCCCGGATTACCTTATTCGCTGGCGCTGCGGCGATGGGAGTGAGGCCAAAGTGATCCTGGAGGTAAAAGGCTTCGAGACAGAGAAGGACCGCCAAAAGGAGACTGCCGCAAAGAGGTGGGTGCGGGCAGTGAACCACCATGGAGAATTCGGTAAATGGGCCTTTCGGGTTTGCAAGGATCCTCTCCGATTGAAAGACCTTCTGGCAACTGGAATATGCGAGGCTTAGGGTCTTATCCCGGAAATGTGCGACCCAGGGCCTTGGGGGGTGGGCCAAGAAAAGAGCGGGAACCCCCGTGAAGCCCCTGGCAGACCGCGGATCCTCCACCTCCGCACAACCTTGGCCCTCAGGCTCCATCACGAAGGCATGAGAACTCTCTATCCCCAAAAAGGAAAGCTCCCGTTTTGAAAATCCCGCGACATGTATCGGCTCCCATGAGCATGACGCACTTTGAGATTCTGATGGGGGAGCTAGAAGGGCACTCTCCCTCATAAGCCTCAATACCCTCCGCCTCGAGGCCTGAATCCCTCGAGACCTGAGCCTCGCCCTTCCCCAAAAGCTTCCTCCCTCCTTCATCCCCAAACCCCTCAGTAAGGGTTCCTCTGGCCACCTATACCCCCTAACCCGTGTCCAAAGAAATTGGAGACTGGGGGAGGAATATCTCGCGGCACCTAGAAAAGATGAATTATGGGCCGAGGGGAGCGTATGGGGGGCGCTTTATCTTTCGCCTTTTGGAGAGGAGAGAAATTGTGCCTTCGTGGTTTGTCCTGTCCTTCCCGGAGGACTGGGATCCTTTGCAGTAATGAGGCCTCGGGGTATAGGAAAAGCGCAAGGAAAGAGATTTCCTCCTACGAGGTATGTCTTCACAAGGCAAGTTGCCCTCGACGGAAGAGAAATCACGCAAGGGAATCGAGCCTCGGATCTCTTGGCCCCACCGAGAAGGCTAAAACATGGGCTTGGGGGCTCGAGAATTGCTCCTGGGAATTAACCTACAAAGTTTCGGGGGTTAAACTGATGATAAACGCAGGTGGACAAACTGATCACCCGTTGGGAGGGAGCGGATGAACAGCATAGCGACAGAAAGAAACCTAATTTACGAGGCCAGCTCTTTCAGGAGAGACGATGAGACACCGGATAGGATCTTTTACCGAAAGGCCCGCTTGGTCGAGCATTTGGACAAAAAGGCCCTCAGGACAGTCGAGCATGTCATTGGGACATTGATCATCGAGCCAAGACCTCGCATTTTGGACCTCACGGCGAGCTGGGATTCGCATATCCCGGATCTCGTGAATCCCGAGTTGGTTGTGGGATTGGGCTTGAACGGGGAGGAGCTTCTCGCTAATCCAAAGCTAGGCCTTCGCATAATACAGGACATAAACGAGCATCCGGTTCTGCCTTTTCCCGAGGCCTCCTTCGATGTCGTGCTCAATACGGTCTCCCTTGACTACATCACCAGGCCCCTGGAGGTGTTCTCGGAGGTCGGAAGGATTCTGAGGCCAGGAGGCCTTTTCCTCGTCATATTCAGTAACCGGTATTTCCCCCCCAAGGTCATCGACCTCTGGAAGAGGCTCTCGGAGCAAGAGAGATTGCTCCTCGTTGCAGAATATTTCTCTCAAAGTGGCCTTTTCGAGGAGCCATCTTTTTTCGTCTCCAAGGGAAAGAGGCGTCCTTCTGACGACAAATATTCGCATCTCAATATCCCAAGTGACCCCCTGTACGCTGTGTATGCGGAGAAAAAGGGGGCCCCTAGCCCAAGGGCCAAAAGGCCCGAACCATTCGACCCGGAGATTCCCGGACCGCCACCTGGCTCCCCTTTGAATCAGCTGAGGGGATGGGTGATGGAGAAAAAATGGAATACGGACCACTTTTACGTTTCCTTCAATGATGAGTGCCCTTACTTTCTCAGAGGCTGGATGACGATGGTGAGACAGGGAAACTTTGGCTTCTCGTACCGGTTCAGGTTCAACCCTGAGATCTGCTGCATGGATGCGATGCCTGTACCCCACCCCAATGCTTACAGGGAGAGCATTGTGGAGGAGGATTGACCAACGGGCCCTTTTGACAGGGCTCAGGATTCCAGGCGTACTTTTGGGGAGATGAGGGAAGGCATCGCTTGCCGCCCGAGGGGGGAAGTTGAATTCAAAGGCCCTCGAACCGCACGGGCACGGAGAATCTCGGCCTTCGGGGTTGGCAGGTATGGAAAACAGTGGCTATGATCAGGAAAAAAATGGGAGCAGGGACAACTCCTGGCTGCTGAGGGAGGAGCCTCCATGGAAAGACCCCGAGTCGTGGTGAGCAAGTGCCTGGGATTCGACCATTGTCGTTATGACGGTAACATCATCTCCGATCCCTTCATCCAGGCTCTCAGCCAGTGGGTCGAGTTCATGCCAGTTTGCCCAGAGGTGGAGATAGGCCTGGGGGTTCCCCGAGAGCCTGTAAGGCTTGTGGGAGTGGGTGAAGGGGTTCGTCTCCTTCAGCCTGCGACGGGGAGGGATGTGACAGAACCCATGAGGGATTTCGCCTCATCTTTTCTGGATCGCTTGCCCTCGGTTGATGGCTTCATCCTCAAGAATCGCTCCCCTTCATGTGGCATCAAGGATGCCAAGATCTACCCCACAGCCGAAGGTACTAAGCCAGTGGGACATGGGCCTGGGATTTTCGCAGAGGCCTTGAGGAAAAGATTTCCGGATTTGCCCTTTGAGGATGAGGGCCGTCTCACCAATCGCGAGATAAGGGAGCACTTCTTGACAACCATCTTCGCACTTAGGGACCTGAGGGAGGCGGCATCCAAGGGTCAGATGGGCCCGCTGGTGGAGTTTCATACCTCTTACAAACTGCTACTTCTGGCTTACAATCAGACGCGTCTCAGGGAACTGGGTCGAATAGTTGCCAACTTGGAGCACCTCCCCGTTGGTCAGGTCTTGGAGACCTACGCCCGTCACTTCAAGGCAGCTTTGGCGAGGCCCCCTCGACGTTCCTCGGTTGTCAATGTGATGATGCACGCATTGGGCTACGTCTCCAAGGGGCTGAGCCCAGCGGAAAAGGGACACTTTCTGGACCTTCTAGCAGCCTATCGCGAAGGAAGGATTCCCTTCAGTGCTCCCCTCAGTGTGCTCAGGTCCTGGATCATCCGATTCGGGGAAAGGTATCTCTCTGGCCAGAAGTTTTTTTCTCCCTTTCCCGAGGGATTACTCTCTCTCAGGGATTCGGGCCGGGGAGAGGCTTAGCATCTGGGCCTTTGTCTACCGAGGAGAAGGAGCCGTCCCGAGGAGAGCGGTTTTGGGCGCCGTAGAACCCGAGAGAGTCCACCTCCTGAATTCCAAGGCGTGGAGGACCGGATACTATTACTGGATGCAAGCATGCCAAAAGGCCTCTTGGAATCCCCCATTGGAATTGGCAGTTGAGCTGGCAAATGATCGCGGGCTTCCCGTACTCGTTGCTTTCGGTCTCAGACCCTCTTATCCAGAGGCCAATCTTCGCCACTACCTCTGGATGCTAGAAGGCCTCGAGGAGACAGCCAGGGCACTCGAGGAAAGATCCATAGGATTTGTCTTGCGCCTCGGGCATTCCCCAGATGTGGCCCTGGAGCTAGCGAAAGATGCAGGGGGCAGTGGTCACAGATAGGGGATGTCTCTCCCACCAAAGGCTCTGGCGCCAATATTTGGCAGAGAGGGCTCCTTGTCCAGTGGTGGAAGTCGAGGGAGATGCCGTAATTCCACTTGAGCTAGCCTACCCACAGGAGGCCAAAAGGGCGGATCTGCTTCGCCCAAATATCGTCCCCCTTCTACCCCTTTTCTTGAGACCCCTCGAAGAGAAGGCCCCCAAAGGTGAGGGCTAGATTTTGAGAGCCTTCCTTGGATCTCGAGCCCTTAGAGGAGATCCCTCATCTCTTGGAAGTGGACAAGGGGGTGAAGCCAGTTGCCCTCCCTTCGGGGACGGAAGCAGCCAGAGAAAGGCTCGAGAATTTCTTGAAAGAAAAGCTCAACCTATATGCGGATTCACGCCTCAGTCCCTTCGCGGATGTCACATCAGGGCTCAGCCCTTATCTTCACTTTGGCCAGATATCGCCCGTTGAGGTCGCCCTCGCCATAAAGGAGGCAGGCGGCAGAGGGGCGGATGCATTCCTCGAACAACTCGTCGTGAAGCGCGAATTGGCCCTCAATTTCGTCTGGTACAATCCCCACTATGAGAGCTTCCAGGGTCTCCCCACTTGGGCGAGAAAGAGCCTCCTGAGACACAGACTGGATCCCCGTCCACAATTGTACAGACTGGAAGACTTGGAATCCGATCGAACTCATGACCCCATATGGAATATGGCCCAATCTCAGTTATCCGAGACGGGTCACCTTCACATTTACCTGAGACAAATCCCGAGCCAAGCCCTCCCGGGGACTCGAGCCTGATACCTTCGCCCGGAGAATCGGCCGGACGTTTCTCCCAAGGGGATATTCCTTCCGGGATCTCAACGGCTCACAGAACCCGGCCCAGTGGGGAGTTCCCCCCCGAGAGACTCCCCTCTGTGAGTCGAGCCCATGCGATCCCAGGGGATGGTCCCCACCTTCTGCCATTGACAAAGGCCTAGGGGTTCTGATAAAGGATACAGCCACATCAATCCGGTTTTTTACAATTAGGGGTCCAGTGAGACTGGCCGAAAGGAGGGATCCGCCATGGGGAGGAAGATCACCAGAAGGGCCATGATCAAAGGAGCCATCGCTGGCGGGGTCATTGTGGGAAGCGGCCTCAGAGGATTCAAGATCACTTATGGCAAGACCAAGTCCCCCAAAGAGCCCATCAAAATAGGCGGACAGGGAGCGACCTCAGGGGCCCATGCCGACTATGGGTGGCAAATGATGGCTGGGGCAACTTTGGCCATCGAACAGATCAATGCAAAGGGCGGAATCCTGGGAAGAAAACTGGAGCTCAAGTTCATGGATGAGGAGCTCAAGCCCGCAACCGCTGTCAAGAATGCGCGCTACTTGGTCACCGATTGGGGAGCGGATTTTCTGTTCGGTGTGGACTCGAGTGGCAGTGCCATGGCCGTGGGACCAGTTCTTCCCGAGCTTGACAGGCTCTGCTTCTTCTGCCACGCAGCGACCCACAGGTTGACAGAGGAGTTGGTGGCGGAGAAGGGGATCAAACAGATATTCCGAATGGTGGCACCAGTCTATCAGGACGCCCTGGCTGCCTGGGTTTTCAAGGACAATCCCGAGATAAAGAGGTGGGCCGGGATAAACTGCGATTACGAGTACGGATACGTGGCGTGGAATCTCTTCAAACAGAATATGAAGAAGTTCAGGCCGGATGTGGAGTTCGTGGCAGCAGCCTGGGCCCCCTTCTGGACCATGGATTTCTCCTCTCACATATCGGCTGTCATGGCTGAAAAGCCAGATGCCATATTCGCTACCCCGTGGGCAGGAGAAGGAGTGATGCTCCTCAGGCAGGCTCTCCTTTTGGGCGTATTCGAGAAGGTCCAGGTATGGTGGCAGGCCATGGGAGGGTCTGTGGATCTCCTCGAAGGGATCTCGAGGGAGGTCAGCGCTGACAAGTTCCACGGGAAACTCTGGGCAACAGCCCGTTACATCCACAACTATCCAGACACCCCCGAGAACAAGGCCTTTGTGGAGGCCTTCAGGAAGAGATGGGGAAAGCTTCCCAATTATTCAGCCGAGGCTAGCTACTCGGCCATCTACGCCATAAAGGCAGGGGTTGAGAAGGCCAAGACAACCGAGACAGCGAAGGTGGCAGCGGCTTTGGAGGACATGGAGCTCAATACCCCAGCCGGAGTCCGCCTCATAAGGAAGGCAGATCATCAAGCCATTTACACCGTCCCAGCAGGAAGGGTGGTGGCCAAGCCCGAGTACCCGATCCCGGTCCTGGGGGATCTCAAGGTGGTGCCGGCAAAGGAGTATTTCAGAAACCCACCCTTCGAGCCAGTTGCTGCCACCAAGTAAGGAATCAAAGGAGGGGCCTTGTGCAGCGAGGCCCCTCTTTCACGTGGGAGAGGTAAAGGTGCTGGACAATCTCGTCTTTCAGGGGCTCATCGGGCTCAGCCTAGCCATGTATCTGTGGCTTCTGTCGGCTGGTCTGACCCTGGTTTTCGGGGTGGCGGGGATCTTGAACTTCGCCCACGGAAGCCTTTTCATGCTGGGAGCCTACTTCGCTTTCACCCTTTACGGAAAATGGGGGTGGGCCTTTGGACCCTCTGTGTTGGTGAGCCTCATTGGGGTCGGAGTCGTAGGGGCTGTGATGGAGAGGGTCTTCTTTCGCAGAATTTACGACCTGGACCTCCCCTATCAGCTAATACTGACCTTCGGTTTCATTCTCATTTTCGATGACTTGGTGAAGATGATATGGGGCGGTGTGGCCATGATCCCCCCTATGCCCCAGTGGCTCGACGGGCAGCTCGTCATCCTCGGGAGGCCCTTTCCGGTTTACAACATCTTCATAGTGGGACTGGGGGGGGCCGTGGCCTTGCTCCTCTGGATCGTGCTGGAGCGGACATGGTGGGGCAGGACCATAAGGGCCTCGGCCTACGATAGAGAGATGGCGAGCGCCATAGGGGTCGACATCCCCAGGCTCTTCACGAGCGTCTTCGTGTTCGCGGCGATGCTGGCTGCCCTTGGGGGGGCGCTGGGCACACCCGTGAGGGTGGTGGCCCCTGGAATCGGCACTGCGATGATAATACAGGCCTTCGTCATAACCGTAATAGGTGGTTTGGGAAACCTCAAAGGAGCCTTTGTGGGAGCCCTCATAGTGGGGGTCCTGACAGCTTACGGGATACTGCTCTTTCCTGTTTTCGAGCTCTTCATAATCTTCGTGGTCATGGCCCTGGTCCTCATGGTCAAGCCCGAGGGACTTTTCGGGAGATGAAGGTCTTGGGGGAGTAAATGGAGAGGAAGGCTCATGGATATCTCTTCACTTGGATCTTGATAGCGTTTCTTCTGGCGCTTCCGTTTTTCGGAGGGCAATATGTCCTGTACATGGTGATCCAGATACTGATCCTCTCGGTTTTCGCCTTGGGATTCAATCTCCTTTTGGGCTATACCGGGCTCCTCTCCTTCGGTCAGGCTGGCTTCTTCGCTGTAGGCGCGTACGCCTCGGCAAAGGTGCTTTTGGTTTTCCCCTCCCTCATCCTGGGAGTAGGTGCCGGAGTATTGGCAGGGGCCTTGGCTGCAGCCATATTGGGGGTCTTGTGTGTCAGACACACGAGGATCTACTTCTCCATGTTGACCCTATCCTTCGGCATGATGATCTATTCCCTGGCATGGAAGTGGAGGGAGGTGACTGGGGGCGATGACGGCCTCGTGGGGATTCCCAGGGCGCCCATGGGAATACCGGGGATATTCCAGTTGGACATGTCGCCCATGAGCCACTATTACTACTTCGTGGTCGTAGTGTGCCTGGGAGCCATATTTCTCCTCCGCAGGATGGTTCAGTCCCCCTTCGTGCTGATCTTGAAGGGAATAAGGGACAGCGAGACCAGGGCCTCCTTTGCCGGCATACCCGTGAGGCGCTACAAGCTCTTGGCATTCATCGTAGCGGGCGCTTATGCTGCCCTTGCAGGGTCTTTGCTTCCTCCCCTCGAGAACACCGTCACTCCCCCCATAGCCCATTGGACCCATTCTGCAGAGCCAGTGATGGTCACTCTTCTCGGCGGAATCTACAGCTTCTATGGCCCCATTGTGGGCTCCTTCTTCTTCTACATCCTCAAGGATGTGATCGTGCGCTTCACCCAGTATTGGCTCATCTGTTTCGGTGCCATAATAGTGTTCCTGGTCTTGGCCTTCAGGGGAGGGCTGGTGGTCTTCTACGAGGAGAGGATCCTTCCATGGTTGAGGGGGAGGATCACTAAGGGGGGTTGAATGTGGCAGAGCTCTTGAGAACCGAGGGGATAAGGAAGTTTTTCGGAGTGGTGAGTGCTGCCAATAATGTGAGCCTATCTTTCCAGGAAGGAGTGCTCACATCCATCATAGGACCCAATGGAGCTGGGAAGACGACATTCATAAACATCCTCACCGGCCACGTGAAGCCGGACAGCGGGAAGATATTCTTCAAGGGACAGGACATAACGGATCTTCCAGTCCATTCCAGGGTGCAAAAGGGCATATCCAGGTCCTTTCAGATAGGGGACATATTCCCCAAGCTCACAGTCAAGGAGAACCTAGCCATCCCGGTCATAGCCAAGAAGGGAAAGGGGATGAATTTCTTGAGCCAGGTGGAAAAGGACAGGGAGGTGGGAGAGAGGGTCCAAGACCTCATGAGAACCGTGGGCCTCGAGGACAAGGCGAACATGGAGGCTGGTTTTCTCTCCCACGGCGACCAGAGATTGCTCGAGATTGCCCTGGCAATGGCCTCGGAGCCTTCTCTTCTCTTTCTGGACGAGCCAACAGCGGGGATGAACCCAGTGGAGAGGGTTAGGATCCTGGAACAGATAAGGAAGCTCTCTCAGGACAGGAGCATGACATTCGTGATAGTGGAGCACGATATGGACATCGTGTTCGCGCTGTCTGACAGGATAGTCGTTCTCCACAGGGGAGCTGTGGTGGCAGACGGAAGGCCCCAGGAGATTCGCGAAAACGACCAGGTAAAGGAAATCTACCTGGGTGAGGAGGTCCTTTGATCCTGCAGGTTGTGGAAATAGATACCTTCTATCGCCAGAGCCACGTCCTCCAAGGGGTATCGCTGGATGTGGAGAGGGCGAGGGTCGTCGCCCTTTTGGGGAGGAACGGGGTGGGAAAGACGACCACCCTCAGGAGCATCATGGGACTGGTGAGGCCCAGGAGGGGCAAGATACTTCTCCAGGGCCAGGACATAGTGGGCAAGAAGGCCTTCGAGATAGCGAGGCTCGGAATCTCCTATGTCCCGGATGACAGACGGATATTTGCCGAGCTCACGACTTACGAGAACATGGAGATGGCGAGAAGGACATCGGGGCAGAGGCCTGGCCCCTGGAACTACGAGAAGATCTTCGAGCTCTTCCCGATCCTCAAGACTTACAAGGACAGAAAGGGCAATCAGCTAAGTGGCGGGGAGCAGAAGATGCTTGCCATAGCAAGGGGCTTGATAACAAACCCCCTACTCCTCCTCCTGGACGAGCCTTCAGAGGGACTCGCCCCTCTGATAGTGAGGAACTTGGCAGAGGTCATACTCCAAATAAGAGACCAGGGAGTGACAATCCTCCTTGCGGACCAAAACTTCAAGTTTTGCAGAAAAGTGGCCACAAGAGGCTACATCCTGGAAAAGGGAAGGATCCAGTACTCTGGGAGCATGGAAGAGATATGGAGGGACTCTGAGATCGTGACCAAATACCTCGCCCTCTGACTCTCGTGTCGAGCCCTCGAGGAGCGGCTTTCTCTCGTCTTTTAAGACGAGAGATATCACACCAATGAGACCCAAGACCCTCTTCAAAGGGATCTTCTGTAGATCTCCTCTGCGTCTTTCTGGGTCACTGTCCTCGGGTTGTTGGCCAGAAGACGCGTCACCTTGAGGACTCCCGATGCCAACCTGGGTATGTCCTCCGCCGTGACCCCGAAGTCCGACAGATGACTCGGAAGGCCCAAGTCCTCCCTCAGCCTTTCCATGGCCATCACCGCCCTCTGGGCCGTCTCCCTCAAGCTCAGCCCCGCAGGGGCCTCCCCCAACATGGTCGCTATGCTGGCGAAACGCTCCAGTGCCCCTATCATGTTGAATTCCATGACCCTGGGGAGCATGAGGGTGTTCGCTATACCGTGAGGGATGTGAAATTCAGCCCCTATGGGGTAGGCGAAGGCATGGACCGCTGTCACTCCGGCATTGGCGAAGGCTATGCCAGCCAGTAGGCTCCCCTCCAACATGTGGGAGCGAGCCCTGATATCGGATCCGTTGCAGTAAGCCTTTCGGATATTGGAATAAAGGAGCTCCATGGCCCTCGCAGCCAGAAGGTCCGTGAAAGGGGTCGCGTTTATGGAGGTGAATGCCTCTATGGCATGGATGAGCGCGTCCATGCCTGTCGCTGCTGTGACCGAGGGGGGCATTCCCACTGTGAGCTCCGGATCGAGAATGGCAACGGAGGGGACGAGGTGGAGGCTCACGACTCCCTTCTTCAGCTTCTCCCCCTCATCGGAGAGTATGACAATTGGGGTGACCTCGCTTCCTGTCCCTGCGGTTGTGGGCACAGCCACAACTGGGACCCCGGGCCGGTGGATCAACTCGACTCCGAAAAAACTCGAGATGCTCCCTTCACCTTTCAACATCACGGCCACAGCCTTGGCCACATCCAGAGAGCTACCCCCACCCACACCGATCACGCACTGGATCCCCTGGGGCCTGGCCCACTCGGCACATTCATCCACTATCTCGTACCTGGGATCCGGCTCCACCCGATCGAAGACACTCACCTTGACCTTGGCACCCTTCAATGACGAGAGGACCCGCTCTACGATTCCCGCCTTCATCACCCCAGGGTCACTTATGAGAAGGGCCCTTTTGGCCCCGAGGCCTGTGACCTCCTTGCCCACCTCCCCCACAGCCCCCACTCCCATGAGGATCTTGGGTATTCTCCGAATCGTGGTTATCTTGGCTTGCATGGCTGGCCGTGACCTCCTTCCTGTAGCCCTTCTGCCTATCTGCCCACTATCATCATGAGCCTCTCGTCTTCCTTTATCTCTTCAGGGGAACCTTGGAAGATTATCTCCCCCCTCTCCACCACATATGCCCTTTCCACTACCAAGGAGGCATTGCGGAGATTCGATTCCGCAAGGAGAATGGACACCCCCATCTCCTTTATTCTCACCATCGCCTCTGTGAAGTGCTTCACCACGAGGGGTGCCAACCCCTCGAAGGACTCATCCAAGAGAAGTAGCAGGGGGCTCAGGGCCAAGGCCCTGGCAATGGAGACCATCTTCTTCTCTCCTCCGCTCAACTGAGAGCCTTTCCTCTTGAGAAACCTCTCTATTGCCGGAAAAACCTCCAGGGTCTTGTCCAGGGGCCACCTCTTGGGTTTCTTCATGTCCTCGAGGACCCATTCCCCTATGGCGATGTTCTCCTCCACTGTGAGATCGGGGAAGACCCTCGTATCTTCGGGGGAATAGGCCAATCCCTGCGCCACCCTCTCCCTAGGAGGAGAGTCCGTTATGTCCACTCCCTTGAACCTTATTTGGCCTCTAGATGGCCTGTACAGTCCTATCACGTTCTTGAGAATGGAGCTCTTGCCCGAGCCATTTCGACCTAAAAGGCCAGCTACCTCCCCCTCGCCCACTTGCAGGTTTATGCCCCTCAGCACCTGTGTCCTACCTACCTGAAATTCCAGATCCACGGTCTCCAGGAGCATCCTTCAGGCCCCTATACCGAACAGAGTGGCCCTAACCTCTGGCTCCTCCATCACTTGGCGAGGCACGCCATCTGCCATTATTGTCCCTTCCCTGAGTACCAGGACCCTGTCCGTGTAGTCGAACACAATATCCATGTCATGCTCCACTATCATGGCTGCCATCTTGGATCTGTCTATGGCCTTCACGATCGTCTCCATTATCTTGAATTTGTCGGAAGTGGCAACTCCACTTGTGGGCTCGTCAAGAAGGAGGAGCCGAGACTCCAGGGCATAAGCCATGGCAATATCGAGGACCTTCTTGTCCCCTTCTGAGAGATTTGCTGGAAGTTCCCCTTCTAGATGGTCGAGATGGAATCTTCGGAGGATCTCTCTCGCTCTCGAGGTCACTTCCTCGTAATTGTCAGAGGGCTTGAAGAACTGGCCAATGAGACCTCGAATGGAAAACACACAGTTCCTCACATTGTCCAGAACTGTGAGCTCCGGAAAGAGTTGCGTTATCTGGAAATTGCGGGCTATTCCCATCTTTATTCTCTTGTGGGGAGGGAAGCGGGTGATATTGCGCTCCATGAATATTATCTCCCCCTCATCTGGCATGATGTGGCCGCTTATGAGGTTCACCAGGGTTGTCTTTCCAGCTCCGTTTGGGCCCACCAGGGATACCACCTCTCCCTCTTTGATTTGAAAAGATACCCGGTTTACCGCCCTCATCTTTCCGAAGTCCTTCACCAAGTTCCTCACAACGAGCATCAGGACCTCCAGGGAGCCCTTGCCTTGGCTCGCTCGAGAAGGATCACGAGTCCCCCTACCAGCCCTCCTGGCAAAAGGAGCACTATCCCTATGAGGGTTATGCCTATGATGAGCATCCAATACTCCGTGCCACTCACAGCGTAGAGCTTGAGGAAGGTGAAGACTATTGCCCCCACTATGGGACCTGCGAAGCTCTTGAAGCCTCCGAGGAGTGTCATGTACACGACCTCTCCCGAAAAGACCCAGTGGGCAAGCTCCGGTGTCACATGCCCGTTCACAAAGCTCCAGAGGCCACCTGCCAGCCCCGCATAGGCACCCGAGACCAAAAAGGCCCACCATCTGAATCTCTTCACCCTTATCCCTATCATCTCCGCCCTTATCTCGTTGTCCCTAACAGCCTGGATGGCCTTTCCGAAGGGGGATCTCACAAGGAGATACATGAAAGCCACGGATACGATCACCCAGCCCAGGAGGAAGTAGTAGTAGAAGCCTTCTAGGAACTGAGGCCTCCTCATCCCTTTGAAGGCGTGCCCGAGGACGGGTGGAATTCCCACCCTTATGCCATCCGAACCCCCTGTGACGTAATAGAGCTTGACGAGGGTCGCAAACACTAGCATAGAAAGGGCCAGGGTCAGGATGGAAAAGAAGATTCTCGTGTGCCTGACACACACGAAACCGAATATGGCAGCGAGGATCGCGGAGAAGACAATAGCGGCCGGGATCAGGACCTCCATCCTGTAAAGTTCTGGCGCATAACGACCGATCATTCCCACTGCGTACGCCCCAGCCGCAAAGTAGGCCCCGTGACCGAAGGAAAGGAGCCCCGTGTATCTCAGGAGGAGGTTGAACCCAAGGCCCAGTATGGCGAAGCAGAGCCCCGACTCGAGAAGGACCAATTGGTAAGAGGGGATCACTTGGGGAAGGAGCACGAATCCAATGATGAGAAGGACCAAAGCCCCTGTCTTCTTCCTCTTGGTCGCCAGTCCCGCCATATCAACCCTTCCCGAACATTCCCTGGGGTCTCCCTATGAGGATGAGCACAGCTATGAGAAACAGTATGGGCATCTCCAGTTCGGGCAAGAAGCCCACTCCGAAGGACCGGGCCTGCCCCACGAGGAGTGAGCCCACAACCGCCCCCTTCAAACTCCCCATCCCCCCTATAACGACCACTATGAAGGCCATTATCAAGGGCTCCATCCCTATGCCCAGAAGGGCAGGAGATGTGGGCACCATCAGGGCACCGGCCAACCCCGCCATGGATGCTCCCAGCATGAAGGCCAGACTGCTCAACCTCTTTATGGGTATGCCCATGGCCTCGGCCATGTCCCTATCCATGGCTATGGCCCTTAGCATTATCCCAGCCCTTGTCCTGGCCATCACGACCCAGACAGCCGCCCCAGCTAGCGCTGTCAAGGCCATCACGAAGACGAAGTACCACGGATATTCCAGCCCCAGGAGGTTTGCCCTCCCCATGGAGTCAAAAGGGGCTGACGCGTACCTGGCCTCCCCACCCCAGACGAGTTTTATCACGTCTTCCATGAGGAGAAGGGCCCCGAAGGTAATGAGGAGCTGGTATTCCAGGGGCCTTCGAATTATGGGCTTTATGAGACTCCTTTCCAAGAGGAATCCCACTGCCGCGGTCAGGGCCATGGAGCAGATTATGGCCAAAATCAAGGCGGTCGATGGGGGGCCCGTTGCCAGAAGGCCAATTGTCCAAGCTGCCATGAATGCCCCTAGGGCGAAGAGGGATCCGTGGGCCAGATTGAGAATACCCATGACCCCGAGGATTATGGTCAGGCCCAGGGAGGTGAGAAACAAGAAGGCTCCGAAGTAAAGCCCGTTCAGGATATAGAGGACCATGGTTCGACAACTTCCAGCTCATCACGGGAGGCCCCTGAGGCCTCCCGTCCAATGGGCCACAATTGGATCATCAGACCTTCCAGCTCTGGATCCAGTCTTCTGTCCTCACTCCGGCAGGGGCATTGACCATGTGCGCGGGGAAGACCTCCATCCTCTTGGGATCGAGAATGGGGAAGGGATATCCCTCCACCTTCTTGGTGAAGCCAACGAGCACGTCTTCCCTGCCATTGTGGTCTTGGTCGATGTGGAGATATCCAGATGGGGTCTCTATGGCCAGGCCTTTCATGGCAGCCGCTATCTCTTCCGGGGTTGGCCATCCGCCCACAAGGGAAGCGGCCTTCTCCACGGCCGCCTTGTAAACGGCAAATGCTTGGTAAGCGTGATAGCACGGGTAGGTGGGGTACTTGTTGTATCTCTTGTGATATTCCTCCACGAACCATTTGTTGAGGGGCCACTTGTCGTGGGGAGGATAGAGGAAATAGTGGGTTCCAGCACAACAGATGAGCTGATCCTCGGGGAAGTCAGCCCCCAACTCCTGCGGGTATGGCTCTCCCCTGGAATACGCCATCCTGGTCTTCTGGAACAAGCCCATTCCTATGGCCTGCTTCGTGAAGGTGACAGCATCGCCTCCCCACAGGGAGGAGTGAACTATATCCGCCCCTGAATTCATGAGAGTGGTTATGTGGGCTGTGTAATCGGTTGCTCCGAGGGCTGGCCATAGGGTGACCGCCACCTCTATCCCTGGAAAGAGCTTTTTCATGGCCACCTCGAAAACCCTCCACGACTCTCTTCCCCAAGCATAGTCAGGGTTTATACCAGCTATCTTTTTCACGTTGGGCAGGTACTTCTTTATCATCAGGGCGAGGCCTATGTTGTCTATTCCCAGGTGGGCCTTGCTTCGGAAGCCCAAGGTGTATTTGGGGTACTTGAAGGGGCTCTTCTCCCCTTCCAGAAGCTCGTGGGAGCCGCAATCGTAAGCCACAATGAGCGCTCCCAACTCGTCGGAGAGGGGCAAGACAGCCTTGCAGTCCCCTGAGGAGATGTAACCGAGTATCACATCCACCTTGTCCTCCATGATGAGCTTCCTCGCCAGCTTCACCTGGGCATCGGCCCCGCCTGCCTCGTCGTAGCTCTTGAGCTCTATCTTTCTGCCCAGGATCCCCCCCTGCTGATTGTAGATATCGGCCATCATCTTGAAGGTATTGTCTCCCGGGATCCCGAAAGGCGCCGCGGCAGCTCCAGTGAGAAAGCTCACTGCAGCTATCTTTATGGGCCCTTTGGGGACCTCCTTCTTGGTAGCCCCGTATGCCCTTGAGGAAAAAGTGGCACCTGTTGCCACTCCCAGTGCCCCAGCCCCTGTCCACTTGACGAATTCCCTTCTCCTCAGTCTTCCGGCCATGGCTACCTCCTCCTTTGGGGAAATTTCTTTTCCCTCCAAAGCCTCGAATCCCATCCCCCTTTTCACGGGATCCCAAGAAAGTCCTCTCTCCCCTTTGGCCTGGAAAAAGGACCCCCTTTCGCCCCATTTCCTCTCTAAGAAGGTATCTCCCTAAAGCCCGATCTTTGTAGCCAACTGCCAAGGAGATGTCAAGAGCCTCCTTGTGGTACAGGTGCGCAAGAGGCCTCCCCCAAGGCCCCACGATCCCGGATCTCCCCCTCCCTAGTTCAGCTCCCTGTTCAATCCAAAGGCCAGAAGCGAGCCTCGTGCCATATCTCCTCCCTCATGGACCTCTCGAGGGCCATGAGCCTACTCAGATGTCCCTTCTCCCATTCCACAAGCCAAGAGAAGAGTTCCCTCTCAGAGGGATCCTTGGATGTCTCTTTTCGCCTCTGGTAGTACTCTATCGCCCTCCTTTCCAACATGACCCCTATGGCCAGGGCTGCTGACTCGAACCATGCATCCTTCAAGCCCCCCTTCAGTTCCCTGGATATGACATCGTCCTTGAACTTGAGGTCCTTGGGTGGTCCTTTGGGCGGGGTTGATATGGGTTTTCCCTGGAGAAGATCACGAAAGTGTCTTTCCAGCTCCTCCTTGTGTCTCTTTTCGTCCTCCGCCAAATCCTCGAAGAGAGCCCTTGCAGCCTTGCTTTGGGTCCTCTCGGCAGCTACCTGATAGAATCTGAGCCCGTGCATCTCGAGCATCAAAGCCCTCTTGAGTGCCGCAATTTCCGCCCTTCTCTCCTGTCCTCGTCCCTTTGCCATGCCCTTTTCCTCCCCGTGGTGGCAATACCAAGCCCCATTTAAGGTCCTTGTCAACCTCTAGAGTTCCGGTCCCCCTTTTTTCTTCTCGAGAAGGCCTCAATAGCCCGCTTCATTTCCTCCGTTTCCCCGCAGAGTGCCTGGGCGTGAGACTCCCTCTCGAGGAGATCCTCCAGGGTGTGGGTGAGGGCCATGTAAACCGACTTCTTCACCATTTGAACCGCCTTGGAAGAAAGGGCTGAGATCTTCCTCGCGATTTCCATCGCCTCTTCCATGAGGCGGCGAGGCTCCACTACCCGGCTCACTATGCCCATTTCCATGGCCTTTCTCGCAGGGATAGGTTCCGCAAGCCAAAGGAGCTCCAGTGCCTTGGCCACACCCACTAACCTGGGCAATAGATAAGATGCACCCAGGCCGGGATGGACACCGAGTTTGAGGAAATTGGGGTGGAAGCTCGCCTCCTCGCTGGCTATCCTGAGATCGCAGGCCATAGCCAGGCTGAAACCAGCCCCTATCGCAGGACCGTTTACAGCTGCCAGGGTCGGAATCGGAAGCTTGGTTATGGAGAGAAAGCTAGAGTAAAATCTCCTCACCCTCGGTTGTATCTCCACTGCTGGGAGGCTGAAGTCGGCTATTATGCTTTGGAAGTCTCCTCCTGCGGAGAAACAGTCTCCTGCTCCAGTGATGATGAGGAATCGCACCTCACTGTCCCTGGAAATCTTCTCGATGGCGTTCTCGAATGCCTCAGCCATCTTGTAGCCCAGGGCGTTTTTCCTGTCGGGGTCGTTGAGTATCAGTACGGAGACATCTTCTTCTCTCTGGACAAGAACCGGTTCCCCAGTCACCCCTTTTGGCCTCCTTCAGTGCCTGAAAGCTCTTTGTCCTGTGAAAACCATCGCGACAGGCGGCCTCGCCTCGTTGCAGGCCTGGATTGACTCGTGATCCCTCTCCGATCCCCCTGGATGGGCTATTGCGGTCACCCCCTCAGCTATGGCCACATCCACCCCGTCCCTGAAAGGGAAGAAGGCATCCGATACCATTATGGAACCCTTGATTCCCCCCCTCTCTCTTCTGGTCTCCTCCTCTATCTCCTCTAGAAGCTCCCTTTTCCTCGCACCCCTTTTGACTTCCGCCTCCAGGGTCTTGAAGGGGATACCGTATCTCCTGAAACAGAGAGCGTCCTTGAATTTGGTATATGCCTTGAAGATCGCTATCTCCACCACACCGACCCTGTCCTGCTCTCCTGTCCCGATGGCGACAGTGGCCCCGTTTTTCGCAAACAGCACAGAGTTCGAGGTGACCCCTTGTTCCACAGCCCACCCGAAGACTATGTCCTCGAGCTCCTGCTGGGTTGGCTCCCTCAAGGGCCTGTACACCTTTCCCTTGTATTCTGCCAAAGCCGGCCTCAGGTCCGATGGGGACCTTATGGCATTGAGAGAAGATTGCTGCACCACTATCCCCCCATCCATCAGGGACGTGAACTCGAGGAACATGAGGGAAGAATACTCCTCCAACCTTTCCATTTTCGGGATGCGTATGATCCTCAAGTTCTTTCTCTTGGCCAGGATCTCTACTGTGCCCTCCTCGTAATCGGGTGCTGCGACAACCTCCAGGTATTGGGAGGATATGGCCTCTGCGGTCTCCTTGTCCACAGGCCTGTTGAGGGCCAAGGCCCCGCCGAAGGCGGCTATTCGATCGGCCATGAGGGCCCTCTCGTACGCTTCACACAGAGTCCTTCCATATGCAACCCCTGAAGGATTGTTGTGCTTCATTATGGCAGCTGCGGGCCCCTTCCCCAGAAATCTCAGGATCTGAAGGGCCCTGTCTACGTCCGTCAGGTTTATCTTCCCAGGATGCTTGCCTCCTTGGATGAGATCCTCCTCGGTTATGGCGGATACTAGCCCCTGGCCTGGCTGAACCCACTGGGCCTTCCCGAGGGTGAGATTGCCGCCTATCCACTCGTAGAGGGCCGCCTCCTGATGGGGATTTTCCCCGTATCTCAGGCCCCTTTCCACAAGCTGACCCGTATCGGGATCCAAGATTCTCCACCTTCTCTTTCGGAAAAGGAGCCTCTGGTCTCCTAGAATTATGGTCATTTCCTCGGGAAAGCTGTCTTGGACCACGGTCCTGTAGATCTTCTTGAGATCCTCCATGTCCCTCCCTCTAGCTCCTTGCCCCTAGAAGTCTTCTGTGTTCCTTGAGCATGCACCTGTCTTGCACGACGATGAGGCCAGCTTCCCTCGCCCTCGATGCGGCATCCTCGTTCACAATCCCCTCTTGGAACCAAAGGACCTTGGCTCCTCTCTTTATGGCCTCCTCTGCGATGGGGAGGACCTCTTCTTTCCTCCTGAAAACATCGACCACTTCCACCTCTATTTCAGGTGGAATCTCGAGAAGTGATGGATAGGACTTCTCCCCCAAGACCTCTGCGCAAGAGGGATTGACTGGGATTATGCGGTAGCCGTTTTCCTTCAAATACTTGCCAACCCAGTAGCTTGGCCTTTCCTCTTTGGGCGAAAGCCCCACAACTGCAACTGTCCTGTAGTTCTCGAGGACCTCTTCGAGCAAACGGTCTTCCGCTTCTGAACCATGCGTATCTCCAATCCGGCAGAAAACCCCCTCCACACGATCCTCCATGACGTCTCCTCCTTCCTTACCTTTTTTCTCTTCATGCCATAGCCAGGTCCTTTCTGCAACCCCCAAAGGGCCGCAACTTGACTCACCCTCCCCTCCCCAATCCCTGAAGAAGTGATCCTCTTGGGGAAAGAAGCAATTTGGGGCATACCCCCGAGAGGATTGGAAGGTATGCCCCGTTTCACCTCCAGCCGCTACTCTTCAATCTTTATCCTTTTCCTTCCCCTTGCCTTTGGCCTTTTCACCTCCATGGGCCTTGGGTGCGGGTCCCGGAGCAACTCCTGGAGGTGGACCACCAGGCGCTCCAGGCCCACCTAGAGCGTGCCCTGATCTCGGAGCCCCTCCTCCTGGGACCCCAGGCCCATGCCCACCTGGCCTCTCCATCCCACCCGGAGATTCCTCTGGAGGTCTCCTCACGGGCTGTCTCTTTCCCGCTGGCCCCTGATCTTCAGGCCTCACCATTCTCTTGGGGCCTTCTCCCTCCGGAGCTCGGGGGGGCCTCTCCCCTACCCTCGATGGTCTCTCCACCTCCTTTCTCTGAGGGGGTCTCTCCACATCAGAAGGCCTCTCTATCCTCTGGCCAGCTCTGGGAGGCTGAGGCCTATGTTTTTCCTCCACTGCTTGTGAGGATGGAGGCTTGGGGCCACGTTTCTCCACCTCTGCCGCCTCCCCGGGTGGCACCCTCTTGGGTCTTTCGGGCCTCTCAGGCGCTTTCCTCTCAGGCCTTGCCCCCTCCTCTGTCAGCCTAGCGGCACCAGGTTTGGGACGTTCGACCTTCTCGCCCTTAGGGCTAACCCCTTCGGCTTCCCTCCTCCCTGAAACAGGAGGTTTGGGTCTTTCAGGCTTTGCCACGGCCTCCTTTTCCACAGCCGGCCTCTGGGGCTTCCCCTTTGGTTTCAATTCCTCGAATCTTGCATGAGGCTTTGAAACCTCATCAGCCTTGACCATTTTGTGGGTCACTTTGGGCTCGGGAATCCTCTTTCCCGCCTCTATCTTTCCCTGGGGTGCTTTTTTCACCTTTTCGGCGAGAAGGGATGCCTTTACAGGCTCTACCTTTCTTTCCCTCAATGTTCGGACTACATCAGGATGGGGTTTGACCTTGACATCCTTTTCCACGAACTTGTATTGATTTTTGGCAAAGTGCACGTCCTTGAAGACGGTCTTGTGGACAACTGTTGTGGGCCTGAAATTGTTTATGATGACCGTCTTGTTTATGTTGGTCACTCTCACCCCGTAGTAGCCGTGATGATGGTAATCCACACCCCAGAAATGGTGATGGTGGACACAAATGGCGTAATCCACGAACGCCAAGGTCCCGATGGTTATGGCTGGGACCACTGGACCGGCCCAGACCGTAACCCCTGGCCCCCAGAAGTGAACCGCATAGAAAGGCTCCCATGGGGCTAGGGGGACCCATCCCACATACACGTCCGTATAGATCCATGCCACTCTTCCCGGATACCAGTAAACCCACGGCCTAGGGAAGCCTGCCACGACCGTCACCGTGGGAGGCATCCAGTACCAGACGCCCCCGACTACAACCCAGTTGCCATAATGGTGGGTCACATATCCGAAGGGCTCGTAAGGAATCCAGACCTGTTCGTCGTACCAGGTGGTCCATCTCCCCACTGTATAGGGAGCCCAGTCAGGAGGAACTGTTGTCGGCCTCCAGAGGGTCCTGTATTCGCCCTCGTAATATACCCTCTCCCACCTCCCATTCTCCTCCAATACCCAGGCATCGTCCTCCAGGGGATCGGGCACATGTTGGGACCTCACCCTTCGCTTCTGAGCCCAGAAGCTATCCCTGTCACCGTTCCACCTGTCCCAGTCTGCATCCACTGTTCCGTCACCCCTCGCAACCGCATCCTTGTCCGCGATTATGGAGCTGCCCCCCTCGAGGAGGTCGTACTTGGTCTCGTAGCCGTCCCTCACGTGCATGAACTGGGCCTTTCCTTTCAAGGACAGGACTTCCACTGACTCGTCCCCAACATACATTTCCACTATGGTCCCTGGCGGGGCGACCGCGTATCCGAAGGGTGTGGAGATCCTGAAATAGGTATCGGAGCTCCTGTTGTAGGCCCTGAACTGTCCCGATGCCACATAGAGGTCCGTGAGATCGGGCTCCAGAGAGACAACTTCCACCTGGGTCGATGGCCCAAGCCTGGCTTGGGTCTTGTTGGGGAAGGAGATCTCCGCCCTCCCATCCTTGTCGGAGTAAAAGACATCCTTCGGGCCAACTGGGCTGTCAACCACCGTGGCCACCCAATCCTCTTCTGCGGGAACATATCTCAAGAGTTCCCCTTCGAGGTAACTTACCCTGGCAACGAGCGTTGGCGGTTTGGGTGCAGAGCCCTGAGCCATTGCCAATACTGGAAAAAGGACAAGTAGCCAGACAATGAATAACGCTCCTTTCGATCTCATAGCCTGCTCCTCCTTTCTTTGGATCCAATAAGTGCTCGGCCGACTATGGAAAGCGAGGCCTGATCTCCTCTCCCACTTTCCTTTTCCCGATCCATCTCCGGCCATTATATTCCTTTTTTCGCAGCCGAGGAATCTGAAATCCTATTACTCTCACGACAAAAATGAGTGCCAATGGGTTTACAGGGACCGTAAAATATGGTTTATGGACCCGGCCATGGAAGTCTCTCCCTTGGAGGGGATGCGAGATCCCGGCGAACCATCTGGCTCGGGGAAGTCTGGCCAAAGAAAAGACTATGGGACAAATTAGAGTGCACCAGGCCTTGAACATAGATCCGCAGGGAGCCAGGGACACGATAGTGGAATTTCTCCATGAGGAGTTGGTTCGGTCCGGGAAAAGGGGATTTGCCTTGGGCTTTAGCGGTGGGGTGGACTCCTCTCTCGTTGCGGCCCTCTCTATTGAGGTCACATCCGATCCCTCGTGGGTCCACTGCCTTTACATGCCGGATTTCCATACAGACCCTGCCCTGAGAAGGCGCACGAGAGAATTGGCCCGGAGATTCGGATTCCAGTTCCTCGAGAGGGATATAACGGAAATGGCCAGGAGGGAGGGGGCATTTGGAAGCCCCATCTTGAGACTCCTTTCCCTATCGGGAAGGGCGAATAGGGCCCTCGTGGGGATCATCCAGAGGCTTCTCTGGGCCCTTTTGGGCAAGACCGCCTATGAGCTGACCCTGGAGGCCAGAAAGGATAGAGGCCAAAGGGGAACTATCTTTCATCAAGCGGCTTGGCAGGTGGAGGAGAGCTTCAATATAAGGCACAGGATAAGGAGGAGGATTCTCGAAAGATACAGCCGAGAGAACGAGCTTCTGCCCCTTGGATGTGCCAACAGGAGCGAATATTTCATTGGGTGGTTCGTGAAGGACGGGATCGACGATCTGCCCATCGAACCCATTCTGGGTTTTTACAAGACGCAGGTGAACAGGATTGCCCGAGACTTGGGGGTTCTCAGCGATCCTATGAGGATCGCCCCATCTCCTGACATGATAAAGGGCTTGAACGACGAGCTCTGCATCGGTCTGACGTACGAGAACTTAGACCTCGTTGCCTTCGCAGTGGAACATGGTATGGAAGAGGAATCCCTCACAGCTTGCGGCTTGAGCTACCGAGAGATTCGATCCATCAAGAGGCTTCACCATCTGACAAGTTGGAAGCGCACGAATCCTCACCGTTTTCCGCCGATATAACCCGCGTTACCTTCAAAAGGCTGGACTTTTGGGAGGCGAGGCCTCCTTTTTTCGCCTCCCAGATTCGGAGTTCAGGAGGTTTTGGCCCCCTCCCCTTCCGCCTGGGACCCCAAGGAAGGGGATCTTTTTTGGGGGACGGGCCCACGGGAAGGGGAGGTAGGTCTCAGGGATTTCAGAAGTCGGGGACGAGAACTATCCTCTTTGTGAGTTTACCGCTATGGGCCTCCTCGAATGCCTCCTTTATGGAGCTCATGGGCCTTGTCTCGAGGAATGGCTCTATCTGGATCTTCCCCGTCTGGACCATCTCGAGAACTTTTGGATAATGCTTGGGCGGGCATCCCCATGTGCCGATGATCTCTGCATCGAAGGCCATGAGTCTGGAAATGCTGTATTCCACCTTAGCCGTATTGAATCCCACTACGATCATCTTCCCCACAAAGGAGAGGAGAGCGAGGCCTATCTCCTGCCCAGCCTTGCTTCCGGAGACCTCGAATATCTTCCATCCCCAGTTGTGGGGAAGGCCCTGGGCTTTGCAGATCTCCCTGAACTCGTCCTGAACAGATCTCGGGTCCTTGCCTCTGGAATTTATGGTAGCATCAGCTCCATATTTCAGGGCCCTCTCCAGCTTCCAATCGTCTATGTCCACAGCAATGACGAACTTGGCTCCCAGGGCCTTCACCACCTGTGTCATGTAAACTCCCACGCCTCCCCCTGCACCTATGACCACGGCCAGGTCCCCTTGCTGGAGGGACGCCCTCATGGCCGCCTGATAAGGGGTTGTCACAGCATCGGCAACAACAGCATAGTGAGCCAAGGGCACTCCCTTGGTATCCTCGATGACGCAGAGATCTCTGGAGGGGACGGGAATGTGACTCGCAAAGCCTCCGTATGGGCCGAGGCTGTTTCCCGGCATCTTCTGGGCAAGGCACCTGTTCTCCCTCCCTGCGGCGCAGATGGGACATTTGTTGCAGGGCATGACAGCGGGGACCAAAACATTCTTCCCCTCCAGGTCGCCAGCCACAACTCTGCCGCTTATCTCATGGCCCAGGATCAACGGGGGCTTCTGCACAGTGGGCACCCCCTCGTAAAAGTAACCGAGATCCGTATGACACACCCCGCAACCAGCAACCTCCACCAAGGATTCTCCGGGCTGGAGTTCTGGAACCGGCATCTCCACCCTTTCCAGAATCCCCTCTATGGGGGCACCCGTCTCTTTGTCCTTGCTCCAAGGTCTCACCATTTGCCAAGCCTGGATCTTCTGAGGGACAGCCATGACAACCTCCTTTTGTCAGTTTTGTCCTTTAGGAGCTAGCGGCACTCTCTCCTGGAATCCTCAATTTCCCCTTGTGGAACTGGGCAGTCATCCCTTTTTATCCCTCGCCCCTTCAATTCCCCCTCTCGCGACAAGCACCTCGTGTAGATGACCCTCATCCTGTCACGCGATCCCCTGAGACATTCCGTGCATTGGCCCTCTTCTTGGAGCTCATCGAGCTCGAGAGGCTCCAGGTGAACCTCCATCCCCAAGGAGAGGTAGAGCTCCACTGCCTCGCTCAACCTGGGCTCCTCTGCCACGAACCGCCTGACCCAGCCCTGGGATTCCAACTCCTTTTCCCTCGACTTGGAGATCACAACCTTTCGCTCTTCCCGATCTCCCCCCACCCTATTCCCCACCGACTCCTTCGGGCCCAACCCTCGGCCTAATCCACCCCCGGTCCACTCCCTGCGAAGGCCTCCACAAGCATGTAGGCTGCCTGTAGAGCAGATGTGGGACACAGGGGGAAACACTCCTTGCAGTCCCAGCACACCTTGGAGGCGACCTCCGGGACAAAGGCAATCTCCCTCCTCGTGCCTCTGCCTACGAAGCCCACAGCGTTGAGCTTCTTTACCTCGGCACAGTAACGAACGCACAGACCGCAATGGATGCAAAAGGATGGCTCCTTGTCGAAGATGTCCTCCTTGGCCCCGTACTCCTGGGCTAGCTCCTTAAGGACTGGGGAGTCGGGTGCGTGGGCTAGGAGAAGCTGCAAGATCATCTTCCTCAGCCTGTCTATCTTCTCGGATCGAGTCCTCACGGATATTCCTTCCTCAACAGGATAAACGCACGAGGCCACGAGCCTGCTTCTGCCCCTGCTTTCCACCTCGACTGTGCAGATCCGGCATGCACCATAAGGTTCTAGTTTTTCGTGATGGCAAAGGGTGGGAATTTGGATGCCCACACTTCTCGCTGCATCCAGTATGGTCATGCCCTCCTTGGCTCCGACCTCCCTCCCGTCTATCTCCAGGACCACTGATCTCATTTCCCCTCCCTTTCCCTCACTATGATCCTCTTTTCTTCGGGAAGCGGCGGAGGAACTGGCTCCCCCGAAACCTTCCTCACAGCAGCGAAGCGCGGAGGGCAGACCTCCAAGCATGTGCCGCATCTTGTGCACTTATCCTGGTCTATCACGTGAATGGTGTCCTTGGCTCCCGATATCGCCTGAGCAGGGCAACTCCTCAGGCATCTCAGACAGGCTTGACACCTTTCGGGATCGATGTAGTAGGAAACGAGGGCCTTGCAAGAGAGGGCTGGACACCTCCTCTCCTTGATGTGGGCCTCGTACTCGGAGGCGAAGTACTTCAAGGTGCTCAGGAATGGGTTGGGGGCTGTCCTTCCCAAGGCACAAAGGGAAGCATCGCAGGCCACCTCCGCCAGATCCACCAAGAGTTGGAGATCTCCTTCCTTGGCCTTCCCTTCCGTGATGGCAGTCAGAAGCTTCAACATCTGCCTTATCCCCTCTCGACACGGAACGCACTTGCCACACGATTCCTCGGACAGGAAGTCCAGAAAATACCTGGCTACATCCACCATGCACGTGTCCTCATCCATCACGATCATCCCGCCTGAACCCATCATGGATCCAGCCTGGGTGAGTTCGTCGAAACCCACCTTCAGATCCAGGAGTTCAGCCGGAAGACAGCCCCCCGATGGGCCTCCTGTCTGAACAGCCTTGAATTCCTTGCCACGAGGTATACCGCCTCCTATTTCGTATATGATCTCCCTTAGGGTCACGCCCATGGGCACTTCCACAAGTCCGGTGTTGTTTATCTTGCCCACCAGGGAGAAGATCTTCGTCCCCTTGCTCCCGTCAGTGCCGAATTGAGTGAACCAAGAGGCCCCTTTGTTGATTATCAGAGGAATGTTCGCCCATGTCTCAACATTGTTCAAAACACTGGGCCTGTCCCACACTCCTTTTATGGCAGTGTGTATGTACTTGGGCCTGGGCTCGCCGACCTTCCCCTCTATAGCTGTCATCAGGGCGCTCGATTCTCCGGAGACGAAGGCCCCAGCACCCTGGTGTACCTTCACCCTGAAGTGGAATCCAGAGCCCAGTATATTCTCTCCCAGTAGCCCATATTCCTCTGCCTGTCTGATGGCTATGGTGATGTTCTCCACAGCCAGTGGATACTCCTGACGCACGTACACGAAACCCTGGTGCGCTCCCACGACATAGGCCCCTATTATGAGGCCTTCCAGGACCGAATGGGGGTTGCCCTCGAGAAGGGCCCTGTCCATGAAAGCACCGGGATCCCCCTCATCGGCATTCACGATCACGTACTTTACGTCGCCAGGGGCATTTCTCGACTCCTCCCATTTTCTTCCCGTTGGGAAGCCCCCTCCTCCCCTTCCCCTGAGTTGCGACCTCTTGACCTCTTGGAGCACCTCCTCGGGTGTCATTTGGAAGAGGGCCTTGGCCAAGGCCGTATACCCGCCAAGGGCTATGTAATCCTCTATGTTCCTGGGATCGATTCTGATGTTGTTCCCTATGAGATTCCTCACCTGCTTCTTGTAGAAGGGTATTTCCGACTCCCTCTGGACCCTCTTCTTTGTGGCCGGATCCACGTACAGGAGACGGTCCACTACTTTCCTGTTCATGAGGGTCTCGGCCACGATCTCTGGCACATCTTGGGGAGCCACTTGGAGGTAACAGATCTCCTCTGGGTAAATGACCACAACCGGGCCCCTCTCGCAAAAGCCCGGGCATCCTGTCTCCTTGCTCTGGATCTTGGCCGCGATCCCGCTTTTCTCCATCTCCTCCTTGAAGGCCGCTATGACCTCCTTGGCTCCGGCTGCGAGACATCCTGTGCCAGCGCATATGGACACGAAGAAAGCCGTGGAGGGCCTCCGAGACAAGAGCTCTTCTTGGAATCTGTGCAGTTCTTGTGGAGAGTTCAGTCGAGCCATTTTCCCATCCTACTTGTAGTTTCTTATGACCTCCGCTGCCTTGGAAGGGGTCATCTTTCCGTAGGTCACCCCATCTATCTCCACAACGGGCCCAAGGGCGCAGCAGCCCACGCAATTGACCGTCTTGAGGGTGAATGTGAGCTCCATGTCCGTCTCTCCTGGGCCAATGCCAGTTACTTCCTGAACCGCATTGAGGACCCTCGGAGCCCCCCTCACGTGACAGGCCGTGCCCATGCAAACGTGAATCTCGTGTCTCCCTCTGGGAACGAGGCTGAAAGCCTTGTAGAAGGTAGCTACATGCCGAACTCGAGCCATAGGGACTTGGAGCCTCTCGCTCACCCTCCTGAGGACTTCAGGAGGCAACCACTGGTTCTCCTTCTGGATATCCAGCAGAACCTGGATCAAGGAGCTCGGATCGGCCCCATGCCTCTCTATGATCCCGTCTACCCTTTCCAATTCCATTTCTCCCTTCCTCTTGGTTCCCAGTCTTTCGTGGCCGTGCCATCAACTGGCCAGGGCAAAGGCCTTCTTTTGCGCCTCGTATCTTATGAGACCGAATGTGGCCAGCTCATCCAGATGCCTTGCCACCTCCGATGGACTCATCCCGAGCCTCTTGGCAATCTCTCCCGTTGTCAGGGGGGCCTTTTGGAGAAGAAGCTTTATCCGCATCGAGTCCAACCGATCCACTATGGTCCTCTGGATGATCTCCTTGGTCTTCTCATCCTGGAGGAACTTCTCGTAGAGCTCTTCTCTTTTGGCTGGCACCCTCAGTCTCTCTCTCTCCACAAGTTTTATGTAGGGGACGATCCTCGATATGGCCTCGAGCCCGAGCAAAAGACCATCGTCCCTTTCACCATCGGCCTTCCCCAGAGGACCAAGCTTCCTCAGGACCTTGGCGAAATCGTTCATGACTTCGGCGAAACGAACCCCTTCGGAAGCCGATACCCACTCCAGCCTCAATCTCTGGGGATTTATGCCTATTCTCTCGAGGAGTTGCTTGCATATGGCCACCATGACCATGGCATCGTAGTTGCCCTCTGTGACATAGTGGCACTCCCCAGGCCAGCATCCGCCTATGAAAACCCCATCGCTTCCCTTGGAAAATGCCCTCACAACGAACTTCATATCAACCCTGCCCGAACACATGACCCTGACGAGCCTTATGTACGGTGGGTACTGGAGCCTGGAGACGCCACAGAGGTCTGCCCCAGCGTAGCAACACCAATTGCAGACCAGACCTATGATCTTGGGTTCGAATTCAGCTGACATTTTCCCTTTGCTCCTCGCTTCCTCACTGTAGGTTCCCGTCTTCCCGATGGAGGCTCCCCCTCTTCAGACTCGGACCGAGGCGAATGGCCATGCCACCCCCCTATCGAAACCCAGCTCAGAACTCCTCCATTGCAGCATCTATCTGGGAGATTATCTCCTCGTCAGTGAAATGTTTCAGGATTATTGCACCGGTCGGGCACTTGGCATTGCACAGACCATCTCCCTTGCAAAGCACTGGATTGACCCTCGCCTTTTTCCCCTTGGGGGTATCGTGAAACTCTATGGCACCGTACGTGCAACAGGTTATGCACGCCCCACAAGAGACGCATCTTTCCTCATCCACCTCGCAGACGGCCCCCGAGGCTATGACGAAGTCCTGGGAGAGCACAGTGAGGGCCCTTCCCGCTGCGCCGTAAGCTTGGCTTATGGTCTCGGTTATGTGCTTGGGATAGTGGGCACTTCCGCAGAGGAATACTCCCTCGGCAGCGAAATCCACTGGCCTCAGCTTCACGTGGGCCTCCTGGAGGAAGCCGTCGGGACTGAGGGGCACCTTGAAGAGCTTCGCTATCTCCTGGGTCCCCTCGGACGGCACGACCGCCGCCGAAAGCACCACCATGTCGGCATCCAGGGCGATTTTCTTCTCCAGGATGGGATCCGGAACCGTGACCCTCAGGAAACTCCTTCCATCCTCCTCCCAAGGTTCCACATCTGGCTTGGCCGAGGGCTCGTATCTTATGAATTTCACGTCCTTGTTGGATGCCTCGAGGTAATAGTCCTCCGCGAATCCATATGTCCTCATGTCCCTGAAGAGCACGTACACATCCACCTTGGGGTGAAGCTCCTTGAGCTTGAGGGCGTTTTTTATGGCCTGGTTGCAACAGATCCTGGCACAGTAGTTTCTCTTCTCGTCCCTGCAGCCCACACACTGGATCATGACCACGGTCTCCAACTCCATGAGGCGAC
>Ga0315298_1002410_pt1 | contig 31773 bp, 27 predicted proteins | sample WHS_1_MG_FD_203077 | JGI IMG/M metagenome (GOLD analysis project Ga0315298, IMG submission 203077) | Extremophilic microbial mat communities from Washburn Hot Springs, YNP, Wyoming, USA - WHS_1_MG | ecosystem: Environmental > Aquatic > Thermal springs > Hot (42-90C) | place: USA: Wyoming... | reverse complement strand
GCCGGGATACCCTTTCACCCGTCGTCCCAGACCGCCCCTCTTGCCTGACCGAACTTGCAAAAGCTGACGTGCACCCCAAGCAATCAAGCCCTGCCAGAACCCTTGGTACTGGACCACTGGTACTGGACCGCATCGCGCTAGCCCAGGTAGTGCCGCGCGCAAGCGGAGGCTACAATTGCGGGTTTAGCCGCGCGGCCTTCTAGAGGAGTCCGGCGCGTTGCAAAGGCGGACCGGCCTCCACGCAGCGTCGCTCTCCACAGTTGGCCTCACGGCAGGACCGAATGCATCCCAGGGAACCAGAAAGGACGTAACCGGTGACTCGAAGACCGCTTGTGGCGGGCAATTGGAAGATGAACCTGGATCGGGCCGGCGCGGTTGCCCTTGCGCAGGCCGTGGCAAATGGCCTCTCCGATGCCACGGAGGTGGAGGTCGCCGTGCTTCCCCCCAGTTTGTACCTCCATGCGGTGTCTGCCGTGTTGACGGGGACGCCCGTGCGTTGGGGGGTGCAGAATGTCTATTGGCGTCCTAACGGGGCGTACACTGGCGAAATCAGCGTGGCGATGGCTAAGGACCTCGGGTGCTCGTACGCGGTGATCGGGCACAGCGAGAGGCGGCACATCTTGGGCGAAACCGATGAGGACGTAAATAACAAGGTCCGTGCCGCACTAGATGGGGGGATTATCCCCATCATTTGTGTAGGTGAAACCCTCGAAGAGCGGGAGGCGGGCCAGACGATGGTCGTGGTCGAAAGGCAGCTTCTCGCCGCCCTTGCGGGCGTTTCTCCAGCGCAGGTCCGACAAGTGGTGATCGCTTACGAGCCGGTCTGGGCCATCGGCACCGGGCGCAACGCCACTCCCCAACAGGCCGAAGAGGTCCATGTCGCACTTCGCAAGTTGTTGGCAGACCGATACAATGCTGAGGTGGCCCAGGGGGTCCGCATCCAGTATGGGGGGAGCGTCAAGCCGGACAACGCACGGGATCTGCTTTCGCAGCCGAATATCGACGGGGCACTGGTTGGCGGCGCCAGCCTGAAGGCCGACCAGTTTTTGAAGATCGTCGCGGCCGCTGTCGGCTGACCGGCCACATCGGACCCATCGCCATAAAGGTAACGGGCTCATGACGTTCCTACTGATGCTCTTGCTGTTTATCCTGGCGATCTTTTTGATCGTGCTGGTGCTCATTCAAAAAGGCCGCGGAGGCGGTCTGGCCGGGGCCCTGGGGGGCATGGGCGGGCAGAGCGCTTTCGGCACCAAGGCGGGCGATCTGTTTACGCGGATCACGATTGGGGTGGCCGCCGTGTGGATTCTGGTGTGTATCGTCAGCGTGGGGGTTCTGAGCCGGGCATCCTCCAGCCGGTTGCAGGAAGGAGTGTTTCGGGCGCCGGGCGAAACCGGGACGAGTTCTTCGGCACCGGCCTCGACCGACCAAGCGGGGGGACCTGCGGAGTCCCCCACCAATGGCGGAAGCCAGGATGGCGGCGGGTCGAAGTAGCGGCCACCGCCAGGAGGAGCATCGTGCTGCGGAGCATGACAGGCTTCGGCGAAGCGCATTGCCAGCGCGACGGCCTGTCGGTGGCTGTCGAAATCCGAACCATCAATAACCGCTATTTCAAACTGGCCTTGCGGACCAGCGAAGGGTACTCCGCGCTGGAACCGCTCATCGAGGAATTAGTCCGCCAGCGGATTCGGCGGGGCACCATCCAAGTTACTCTCCGCGTGGACCGGGCCCGCACCGCCGACGACTACCGGATCAATCTGGCGGTGCTGGCCGGCTACCGCAAGCAGCTTGATAGCATCCGCCAAGAATGGAACCTGGATGGCGGGGTGCCCCTGGAGACGCTCCTGTTACTGCCCGGGGTAGTCGAGGAACGGACCGGCCAGGCCACGCATGCCCGAGATGACTGGCCAGTGATCCGCCAGGCCATCGAATTGGCCATGGAGCACTTGGAGCACATGCGGGCTGAAGAAGGGCGGGCCATGGCCGCGGACTTGCTGGCCAACGCCCAAGCGGTAGGCCAGTCCCTGGAGCGGATTGCGGCTCGTGCCCCTCTGGTTATCGAGGGCTACCGGGTGCGGCTGGAAGAGCGGATCCGCAAAGCCCTGGAGGATTACCAGATCACGCTGGACCCCTCGGATCTGCTCCGCGAGGTCAGCCTGTTTACCGAGCGGAGCGATATTTCTGAGGAGGTTGTTCGGCTGCGGAGTCACTTGGAGCAGTTTGCTGGGTTCGTCCAGTCACCTGAAAGTTGCGGGCGCAAGTTGGAGTTTCTTACCCAGGAGATGTTCCGCGAGGCGAACACCATCGGCTCCAAGGCTAACGATGTGGAGATCGCGCGCGAGGTCATCCAGATCAAAACGGCCTTGGAGCGGATCCGCGAAATGATCCAGAACATCGAGTAACCATGGGCAGCCAGCCCGGCAAGATCGTGGTGCTTTCGGGTCCCTCGGGGGTAGGAAAGACTACGGTCCTGGGGCGATTGTTGGAGACCTGCCCGCTGCCGCTGGTGCGAAGCATATCGGCCACAACCCGTCCCCCTCGGCCGGGCGAGATCCACGGCGTGGACTACTACTTTCTTTCCGCGGAGGAATTCGCCCGCCTTCGAGAGAGTGGCCAGTTCTTGGAGTGCGCCCAAGTCTTTGGCAGCGGCGATTGGTACGGCACCCTGGAAAGGGAAGTACTCCCTAGCCTCCAGGCCGGAAAATGGGTAGTGTTAGGAATTGACATCCAAGGCGGAGCGGCCGTGGTGCAGAAGTATCCAGATGCGGTGACGATTTTCTTGCGGCCGGCGTCCTGGGAACAGCTTGAATCGCGGCTTCGTGGCCGCAAGACGGAGCCCGACGCGGCGGTCGAGGCCCGGCTGGCTCGCGCCCGGCGCGAACTGGCCGAGGGGCAATGGTACCGCTACCACGTGGTCAACGACGACCTGGAACGCACCGTTCAGGAGATCTGCCAGATCCTGCTGCGTCATCGGGGAGAACCACGACCATGATCGATGAACTGCGCGAAGAGCAAATCGTCAACAAGGTGGGGGGCCGGTTCAAGCTCTCCACGTTGATCCAGAAGCGGCTGGTGCAGCTCCAAAAAGGGGCGCCGCCTTTGGTCTCGCTCAACACCACCGACAAAATGAAGATTGTGATCCAGGAAATCATGCAGGACAAAATCTACCTGGACGTGAATATGAATGTCTGCACCCGGCCCCCGGAACCCGGCCGAGGAGGCCCCCCGGAACTGGACTTTGACAAATGAAGGGCCGCGAGCTGCTCATCGGGGTCACGGGGGGCATTGCCGCCTTCAAGACGGCGGCCCTGGTGAGTCAGTTGGTGCAGGCGGGGGCCGGTGTGCGGGTGGTCATGACCGCCGCCGCCTGCCAACTGGTGGCCCCCAAGACGTTCGAGGCGTTGACGGGCCGGCCCGTACTGACCGATATGTTCGGCCCCGGCGCTCACCCCCACATCGAACTGGCCGAGGCGGCCGAAGTCCTCTGCGTGGCCCCGGCGACGGCCAACTTGCTGGCCAAAGCGGCCTGCGGGCTGGCCGACGATCTGCTCAGTACCGTGCTTCTTGCCTTCCAGGGACCGATGATCCTTGCCCCGGCCATGAATAGTCATATGTGGCAAAAGCCCGCGGTGCAACGCAATGTCCGGCAGCTTCGCGAAGATGGCTTCCTTTTGATTGATCCCGAGGAAGGCTACCTGAGCTGCGGCACAAGAGGGCCGGGCCGGATGGCTTCGCCCGAGCGGATCTTTCAGGTGATCGCCCAAACCCTGGAGAGGCTGCCGCCCCGCTGAACCCCACCGCCAACCGCCTCACCAGCCCCTGGCCGTAACCTATACTCTCCCAGTGGAGCTTTGGGTTTGCAGCACGGCCTCGCGCACCACAAAAGCGCAATGAGCGAAACTGACCAAGAAGCCAAGCAAGCGAGCACCACCCCTCCTTCGACTGGTAAAAGCGGGGGAATGCTCATAAAGATTATCGCATTACTGTTCGTGGTGGCGGTGATCTTTGCCGAATGCTTGATCGCGTTCTTGTTCCTGGGCAACACAGGGCAAGCGCAGCAGTCGGCTGACCCCTCCAACGCACCGGCTGCGGAAGACTCTGCCCCTCCGAGTGCCCCTTCAGAGGGCGGTCCGCACGATAAAGCGACCGCGTCGCACAATGCTTCCCCGCACTCGAAACCGGACAAGCACAAGGGCGCCCCTTCCAAAGAGGGGACAGCGAAGGGCGAGTCTGGCAAGCAGGGGCATGGAGGGAAAAAATCCCACGGGTCTGGGGGTCATGGAACTTCGGGCGATAGCGGTCCCAACGATTTGGTGGAGATGGACTTGGAGCGGTTCGTGGTAACCGCGTATCAGCCCAACTCTTCCACCGTGATGAGGGTCGATTTTCACCTCTTTGGCATGGTTGCCAGCAAGGACCGCGAGGAGTTCGAGCGGTTGATGGAGATCCATCAGCACCGGTTCCGCGAGCAAGTGCTAGTCATTGTGCGTCGGGCCGAGGCGGCCGATCTGGCGGATCCCGGGTTGGGGTTGATTAAAAGGCAGATTTTAGAGAAAACTAACGCCCTTCTCGGGAAGCCGCTCCTTCAAGCGGTCGTGGTGAGCGACTTCTCGTACCTTGAACAGTGACCGGCGATGCGCCAGCCCGAACGACACGCTGGCGCACAAGGGCCGGGCCGGTCGGGAATGGAATCCCATGGCCGACGAAAACGAACTGCTCAGTCAGCACGAGATCGAGCGGTTGCTGCAAGGGTCGGGGCCGCCGGCGGGCGCGCCGGCGGGTCAAGAGGCCCCTGGGCCTGCGTCGGCCGGGGCCGCCGCCCCATCGGCCTCTCCGGCGGCACCCGCAGAGCCTCCTGGCGCACCCAAGCCCGCAGCCTCTTCCGGCCAAGGGGAGATCGGGCCGAACGAACTCGATGCCCTGTTGGCCGGGGCTAAACCGGCACCGGCGCCAACCGCGGCGCCGCCAGGAACCGGCGCGAGCTTGCCCCCCATCAAAGATGCTGACCGGCTGCTGCGGCAGAGCGAAATCGACAGTCTCTTGAAAGAGGTTCAGGGGCAGGGCGCCGCATCGGCCGAGTCGAAACCGGGGGGACCCGCGCCGCAGCCCGCTTCGCCGTCCCCCGTCGCCGAAAGCGAGATCAATCCCCACGACATCGAGCTGTTGTTGAACCAAGCGGAGCGGGCCTTGGCCTCGGTGGCGGGAGAATCGACGGCGACGCTGCCCCCCGGAATCAGCCAGTTTCGACTGCCGGAGTTTTCGGGCGCGCCTCCCTCGACCGACAACGCTACGCTGGATCTGCTGCGGGACGTAGAACTCGAAGTGAAGATCGAGCTGGGGCGGACCAACATGTACTTGGAAGAAGTCCTGAAACTCCGGCGCGGGTCGGTCGTGCCGCTGGACAAATTGGCGGGCGACCCCGTGGATATCTTCGTCAATGGACGGCTAGTGGCCCGCGGCGAAGTGCTGGTGCTCAACGACAACTTTTGCGTGCGCATCGCCGAGCTGGTTGCCGGGGTGGGGCCTGGTTGAGCTGCACAAGGGGATGGATTCGTAGCACTGGCGGAAGCCAAAGCCGGGATGCCGCGGCGTCCCAAGGCGGGCCGCAAGTGGTGGGCCACGGCGGCGTGGCCGCACCACACCATCGAACCGATCCACCGAACCTGGCGGCTACCCGGTCGCCGCCAAAAAACCGAAGCGGAGCGCTCGGATGCCTTCCGTAGTCCAATTGGCGGGAATGCTGGTGTTGGTGGCCCAGGCGGGAGGGGCGTGGGCCCAGTCCCCTCCGCCTCAAGGTCGGGAACTGTTGCCTAGGCACTTCGATTTTCAGGGAGGAGAAAGCCCGCTGGCCTCGGACAATCGTACTGTCTTGCCTGCGGAGAACGCTTCAGGACCAGGGGCCGACCCGGCCGCGCCGCCGGGGCACGCTGCAACGACGGCCGAATCCCGTGGCAATACCAACCGCTCGGCTGCGGCGCCGGCGGGGGAAATCCGCGGTCGCGGCGCCACGCCGCTGGCACCGCCGGGCCCGGAAAAGAAGAAAACCGGTTCCGATGGCCAGCGGTCTCTGGCCGCCCCCGTCTCGCTGCTCAAAGTGGTCGGCGCACTGGGACTGGTACTAGGGCTGTTTTTGATTGCGGCTTGGGCCATGCGGCGAGTGGGCCCAGCCAGCCCCCCGCTGCTTCCCCGCGAGGTGGTCGAGGTGTTGGGCCGGGCGCCTCTTGCCGGCCGCCAGCAGGTCCATTTGATTCGCCTGGGGCGCAAGCTGGTGCTTGTGTCGGTCACGCCTGCCGGGATCGAAACTCTCAGCGAGGTGACCGAGCCTGAGGAGGTGGACCGGCTGGCGGGCCTCTGCCGCCAGGCCGTGCCAAGCAGTGCGACCGCAGCGTTCCGGGAGGTCCTTCGCCAAGTCGTGGGCACAGCCGAGGGGAGTACAGCATGAGCCCGCGAATAACGAGGTCCGGGTCGCTGGTGGCGGTGGTGCTGGCCGCCGCAGCGCTTGGCATAGCTAATACCGCGGTAGGCGCCGATGTCCCTGCCAACGCCCCGGTGTCCCTGGAGATTCCCCAGGGACTGGCGGGCGGTCCCAAGGCATGGACCAGCCCGACGGGGCTTACCTCGGCCCTTCAGGTGATGCTGCTGTTGACGGTCCTCAGCCTGGCCCCGGCCGTGCTGCTGATGACCACCTGCTTCGTGCGGATCATCGTAGTGTTGGGACTGTTGCGCCAGGCCCTGGGCACACAGCAGTTGCCCCCCAGCCAAGTCATTACTTCGCTGGCCTTGTTCGTAACGCTGCTGGTGATGACGCCGGTATGGAAGCAAGTGTATGACCAGGGGGTGGCTCCCTACACCCAGGGCCGCATCGGCCTGGAGGAAGCCTGGACCGCGGGCATCGAGCCCATCCGCCGTTTCATGAGCCTGCAGATCGAACGCACCGGCAATAGCGAGGATATCTGGCTGTTCTGCCAGTACTTGCCCCACCACCCCCATCCCGCCTCGTATGAAGAAGTGCCCCTGGCGGCCTTGTTGCCCGCCTTCATGCTCAGTGAGCTGAAAACCGCGTTTCTGATCGGATTCCAGATCTATCTTCCTTTTTTGGTCCTGGACCTGGTGGTGGCCACGGTGATGGTCTCGATGGGCATGTTGATGGTGCCGCCCGCTTTGGTTTCGGTGCCTTTCAAACTCCTGCTGTTCGTGCTTCTGGACGGCTGGCACCTGGTGATAGGCATGCTGCTGGAGAGCTTTCAACACTTTACCTGAGGCAATGGCGCGATTCTTGAAGGTGCACGATTTTTGGAAATGGCTACGCTGCGGCCTGGCCGGTAGTTTGGCACACATGGCAGGACGCGTCGCCCGTTTTTTGGGGTGGCCCGGGCCCTTCGGCGTGCCGCCCCACGTGTCTGTTTGAAAACGGCACAACACAGTCTCGCGTATGAATGTCCAGGACGCCATCGACCTGGTGCGACAAGCGCTGTGGCTGGGATTGCTCATCGGCGCGCCGGTGCTGCTGGTGGGAATGCTGGTGGGGCTGGTGTTGGGGCTGGTGCAGGCACTGACGCAGGTGCAGGAACAGACTGTGGCCATGGTCCCCAAGATCGTGGCCATGGCGGTTACCCTGGCGGTAACCCTCCCTTGGGCCCTGAGCCGCTTGCTGGAGTATGCCAACGACGTCATCGCGGCAATACCGGGGCGATTGTAGCATGGATTGGCTTTCGCACATTCCCGCCCAGAAGGTAGTGCTGATTGCCCTGGTGTTGGCCCGCGTCAGCGGCTTGGTAGTGACCGCGCCGGCCTATGGCACCGCCGAGGTACCCGCGCAGGTCCGGGCGTTGCTGGCTGCCAGCCTGACCGCGCTCCTCCTCCCGGGGCAATGGCAGGTAACGCCGCCCCTGCCCGGCTCGCTGGTCCATTGGCTGGTGCTTGTGGGCAGCGAACTGCTCGTGGGCATGGCGTTGGGGCTGGGCGTGGCCATCTTGCTGGCCGGTGCCGATGTGGCCGGTCAGGTCATAGGGCAGTCCAGCGGGCTGATGGCGGCCGAGCTGTTCGATCCCACACAGAACGAAAGCGTGCCGCTCTTCTCGCGACTGCTGTTTTTGACCACGGTGGCGATGTTCGTGTTGGTGGGAGGTCATCGGTTGGTGATGGCGGCCCTTTTGGATACGTTCCGCGCGATGCCGCCGGGCAGTGCAGTGTGGAACGAGTCGCTGGCCGAAACCTTCGTTACTCTGGCCGCGCAAAGCCTGGCGTTGGGCGTGCGGGCTGCCGCGCCAGCGTTGGCAGCCCTGTTATTGGCCAACCTGGTGCTCGGGCTTATCGGACGCACGTTGCCCCAGTTAAACATCTTTTTGGTGGGTTTTGGTCTGAACGCCATGCTGGCACTGGGCGTCCTGGCCCTCTCGCTGGGGGCGGCGGTCTGGGTGTTTCAGGACCAGGTCGCCCCGGCCATCGAAACTCTGGCCTCGGCCTTGGGGGAACCGCACGGGGTTGGGGAATGACATCGCTGGCCGTGCCTGCGCGGCGCTGTCTGTTGCCCTGCCATGCCCGAAAACGACAACGAAAAATCGCAGGAGCCGACCCCGCATCGCCGCCAAAAGGCCCGCGAGGAGGGGAGCGTCGCGCGGAGTCATGATCTGGTATCGGCGGCGGTGCTGCTGGCCGGGGCGAGCGCGCTTTTGTGGCTGGGCGGCGGTTTGATGCACTTTTTGGCGCGGTATGCGCGGCAACAGCTTGGCGGTCAGGCGTGGCTGCGGGCGGACCTGCCGTGGGTGGTCTCTCATACACACGGGCTGATGCTGGCCCTGGCCCAGGCGCTCTTGCCCATCCTTGGCACGCTGCTGGCAACCGCGATTGCGATCAACCTCTTCCAGGTCGGATTCCTCTTTCTGCCGCAGAAGATCGGGTTCGACCTGACCCGGCTGGATCCGCTGGCCGGCTTGCGGCGCGTCGTTTCGCTGGCCAACGTGGTGCGGCTGGGATTTGGCTTGCTCAAGGTGGCGGTGATTGCGATCGTGGCATCGGTAGCGCTTCGCAGCGAGCTGCCAGTGGTGCTGGGACTGTCCGAGCGCAGCGTGCCGGAAATTGCCGCTTATCTGGGCCAGGTCCTGCTTTGGACCATGCTGAAAATCGGCTTGGCTCTTTTGGTGCTGGCGATTCTGGACTACGGCTTTCAATGGTGGCGGCACGAGCAGGACCTCCGCATGACGCCTCAGGAGATCCGCGAGGAAATGCGCAACCTGGAAGGCGATCCCCACATTCGTGCCCGCCGCCGCGCAGTCCAGCGGCAACTGGTGATGAACCGCCTGAGCGAGGCCGTGCCCAAAGCCGACGTCGTGGTCACCAACCCCACCGAGCTGGCCGTGGCCATCCAATATGATCCCAAGAGTATGGCGGCCCCCATGGTGGTGGCCAAGGGGGCTGGGGTGTTGGCCCAGCGGATCCGGCAGTTGGCCCTCACGCACGGCATTCCGGTGATCGAGCGCAAGCCCCTGGCCCAGGCCTTGTACCGGGAGGTGGAGGTCGGCCGGCCCATTCCGCAGGACAAATACGCCGCGGTGGCCGAATTGCTGGCCTACGTGTATCGGCTGAAGGGCAGGAGGTTCACCGGGGCCTAGTCATCTTGGTGTTGGTGTGCCACTGCTTGCCGCAAGGCAAGCGGTGCGGATTGGGGCGAAACAGGGCACCGCTTCTGCGAAGCCGTGGCACACAGCCGGCTGTGGGTAATTAGTGGAGCCTTCGGAGCGTGACCGCCTCGGCGGCTGCCCATACGCTGGCCGGGTCCAGCCGGCCTGGGAAAAGCTGGCGGAGATTGGCGGCCGCAGCGGCAAGGGCCAGCTTTACGCCGGCCAGCATGTCCCAGCCGGCCCGTACCGCATACGCCAGCGCGGCAGCCATTACGTCGCCGCAACCGATGGGGTTCGCCACTTCTTCCACCGGAAGGGGCAAAGCCTCCCAGGCCCCCTCCGCCGAGGCCACCAGCACCGGCTCTGCGCCATGGCTTACCACGACCCACTGGGCGCCCCGGGCCACCAATTCCCGCATGGCGGCAAGGGCCTCTTGGGCCGAGCGGAGTGGCCGGTCCACCGTTTGCCCCAGTTCCTCGCGATTGGGTTTGACCACCAACGGGCGCAACTCCATGGCAGCCAAGAGCCCTTCGCCCCGAAAATCCAGGATGGCGGGGCAGGGGGTGCATTCCAACAGATCGCGATAATAGGTTGGCGGTGTTCCCGCCGGCAAAGAACCGATAAGCACCGCTACCTCGGCCCGCGAGGCTTCTTCGGCATACGCCTGGCGGAAATCGGCAAGCTCTTCGGGCCGCAGGGGAAGGCCGTTCTCGACCAACTCGGTGATTTTTCCGGCCGCTCGGTCGAGGATGGTGGTACATACCCGGGTGGGCGCCGCCGTTACGACCCAGCGGTACGGCACGCCCGCTCGGGCAAAGTCTTGCTCGATCTGGGGTCGCAATGGCCCGCCTACCGGTGCAAGAGCAAGGGTGGGGCTGCCCAGCCGATGCGCAGCGATGGCCGCGTTGAACACCTTGCCCGAGGCGCACCAGTAGGCATGGCGTGCCCGATTGACTTCGCCGTAGCGGAAGTTGTCGAAAACCAAAATGTGCTGCCAGGCGGGCGTGAGGCCGGCGCAGAGGATCACGGCATGTCCAAGGGTGGCAAAGACCGGGGTTAGAGAATCTCTTCGAGGATGCGTGTCAGTTCGTCGTCAGACAAGTCGCGGGGATTGCCGCTCATGCTGCTGCCCCGCGAGTCGCGGACGATGGCCGGAAGCTGATCGGCCCGCACCCCGACTTGGGAGAGGCGCGCGGGTATGCCTACCCGCTGGGCCAATACCGCGATGTCGCGGGCAAAGGCTTCGGCGGCCTCGGCCAGCCGCAAGGCCGCGTACCGTGGGTCCACCCACTGAGCCAAGCGGCCCAGGTCGTCTGCGCAGACCGGCATGTTCACGCGCAAGGCGACCGGCAGCAGTAGCGCGCAAGCCACGCCGTGAGGGACGCGGGCGTGGACGCCCAAGGCGGCCGCCACCCCGTGCGCCATTCCCAAGCCGGAGTTGGCCAGGGCCATGCCCGAAACCAGGGCCGCATGGGCCATGTGCTCGCGTGCCGCCGGATTGGTCCCGTTTTCCACCGCCTCGGCCAGCCAGGGGAGGGCGTGGCGGAGCCCATCGACCGCCAAGGCCCTGGGAATGGGGCGGCTTTTGCGCGAAATATAGCTTTCGATCAACTGGGTAACCGCATCCATTCCGCTGGCGGCGGTGACCGCAGGCGGCACGCTCACGGTTAGTTCGGGGTCCACCAGGGCCACTCGCGGCAGGATTTTGGGCCAACGGAGACTCTTTTTGAAGGGCGGATCGTAGCATGAGATGACCGCGTTGCGGGTGGCCTCGGCCCCGGTGCCTGCCGTCGTGGGCATGGCCAGCACGGGCAGCGGCTCGCCAGCCAGGGGCAGCTTACGGCCCACGTTCTCCAAATAATCGCGGACCGAGGTGGAGGGGTGCTGAACGGCCATGGCCGCCGCCGCTTTGGCCAAATCCATGGCTGCCCCGCCTCCCAGAGCCAAAAGGAAATCGCCCGCTTCTATACCCAGACCTCGCAAGTGGGCTGCCAGGCCGTCCACGTCGGCCACCTCCGGCTCGTGCTCGATGGTGGCAACGGGTACGGCTTCGACCTCGGCCGATTTCAAGGCCTGTACGATTTCGTCCAGAGCGCCTCGGTCGGCCAGGGCGCGGGCACCGCAGACGAGGAAGGCCCGCCGGCCCAGCGACCGGGCCAGCGGCCCCACTTGGCGGCGACTGCCCCAGCCGAAGACGATCCGCTGGGGAGCCAGGAACTCGTATGAAATGCCGGGCGCTGTTTCCATCGAACACTCCGCGGGCAGCCCGAGCCACGCGTCTGCTATCTCGCGCCACATAGCAGTGCCTATGGCCAGGGGCTTTGCAGCTTCCCGCAACCGGGCGCGGCGGCTGTGGAACCCTAATACATTTCAATATAATGGCGGTCCCCTTTGGGCGGACAAGTCCTCAGGAACCGGGAGTCGGTTTATGCGTCGCAACGCTGGCGGAATCGTGGTGTTGGCCGTGGCTGGTTTGGTGTGGGCCTGGGCTGGGGAGCGGGGGCTGGCAGCCGATGCGGGGGCCGCACCGGCCGCGGGCTCGGGGGCTCCCCAAAGCAGTACCGTCCCTGCCGATGTGCGTGAGGCCGGCAGCGATCGCCTCGCCGCACTGCTTGCCAAGCTCCGCGCTGTGGGGCCCCATGCGGCAGGGCATGCGGAAGCCGCCGCGGCCTGGGCAGAACTGGCCAGGCAGCCGGCCCACCGGCTCCCCCTGTTGCTGGCTGGCCTGGATGGGGCCAATCCTTTGGCCGCCAATTGGATTCGCACGGCCATCGACGCGGTGGCGGAGCGGCAGCTTGCCGCGGGCCAGCCCCTGCCCGCTGCCCAACTGGAGCGGTTCGTCGGCGACAGGTCGCATGATCCTCGCGCCCGGCGCCTGGCTTACGAACTGTTGCTTCGCGTCGATCCGGCTGCCCAGGAGCGGATCATCCCCCACATGCTTGACGACCCGAGTGCCGAGATGCGCCGGGACGCCGTGGCCCGCCTGATGGACCAGGCGCAGGCCCGCGCCGCCCAAGACCAGGCCGGTGCCTTGGCCCTGTACCGGCAGGCATTGGCCTCGGCCCGCGACATCGAGCAGGTGGCGGCCATCGCCGAGCGCCTCCGAAAACTGGGCCAGCCGGTGGATCTGGCCCGGCAACTCGGCTACATCGTGCGGTGGAAAGTCATCGGCCCGTTCGACAACACTGGCGGACGCGGCTTCGACCAGGTATACCCCCCGGAAAAAGAGTTTCGGCCCGAGGCGGTGTATCAAGGCAAGCACGGCCCGGTCCGCTGGCAAGAGTACACCAGCCGCGATGACTACGGAATGGTCGATTTCAATCAAGCTCTGGGTGAGGAAAAAGCGGTGGTGGGCTATGCGGTAACCGAGTTCGTCTCCAGCCGGCGCCAAGAGGTGGAAATCCGCATGACCTCTTACAACGCGCCCAAACTGTGGGTCAACGGCAGGCTGGTGGCCCAGTACCCCATATATCATTCGGGCGGACAACCCGACCAATACGTCCATCGGGTGGTGCTGGAGCCGGGGCCCAATCGCATTCTGGTCAAGGCGTGCCAGAACGAGCTGACGGCCGACTGGGCCCGGGAGTGGGCCTTCCGCCTCCGCGTATGCGATGCCTCGGGGGCGGCCGTGCTCTCGGCAGACCGGCCCCAGGCGGCGCCGGACAAGAACCAGCCCGCCCGCGGCGAAAAGCCCGGTAAAAGCGCCTGGGGGCTGCGGGTTCCACGAGCGGTGGCTGGCGCGGCCTCTGCCAGTGCCGGCGTTTCGTGCATCCTGGCCCCATGGCTATTGGCCACCACGGATTGGCGGCATTTCCGCGGCACGCGCCAGACGGGTCAATCCGACGCCACCGGCCTGCCGGTAGCCTTCGGCCCGGATAAGAACGTGGCTTGGAAGGTTCCGCTGCCGGGGCCCGGCCCAGCTAGCCCTATCGTGGTCCGGGGATTGGTCATTGTCACGGCGGCTAGCGGGCCGAGGCAGGACCGGCTGCACGTGCTGGCCTTCGACGCGGCCCAAGGCCGGCTGCAATGGCACCGCCAGCTCTGGGCCACCGGACACGTGATCTTCAACCCCTTTGGAGGCGTGGCCGCCTCAACGCCTTCCAGCGACGGTCGGCTGGTCGTGGCCCTGTTCTCCTCCAATGACCTCGTGTGTTTCGACTTGGAAGGCAACCTGCGGTGGCTGCGGGGACTGGCCCTGGAATCGCCCATGACGCGGAACGATGTGGGGATGGCCTCCTCGCCCTTGATTGTGGGCGATACCGTTGTAGCCCAACTGGAGTGTCCGGGCGAGTCGTTCGCCACGGGGCTGGATCTGGCCGACGGCCGAACCCGCTGGCGCTTGCCCCGCGAAGCGGCGGGGTGCTGGACCTCGCCCACGCTGCTCGCCGGCAGCACGCCGGCCGAGGACATGGTCCTCCTGCAATCCCGCTCGGAGCTGACCGCCCACGATCCCCGCACCGGCCGGCAGATTTGGCGCTTCGAGGCCGCCTGCTCGACCGTCTCGTCGCCCGCGGTGGCCGACAATACCGTCTTTGTACCGGCCGATGGAATTACGGCCCTCCGCTTCGATCGGCAAACGCGCCAAGTGAATGTCGTCTGGCAGCAGCCGGCCTTGCGGTGCGTCAACGCCAGTCCGGTGGTGCATGCCGGCCGCATCTACACGATCAAATCGCCCGCCATTCTCGTGTGCGGCGACGCGCAAACCGGCAAAATCCTATGGCAACTGCGGCTGCGTGGTTCGATCTGGGCCACACCGGCCATCGCCGCCGGCCACCTGTACGCTGTCAGCCACGATGGAACCGTGCAGGTGGTGCGCCTGAATGATCGGGGCGAACTGGCGGGCACCGGCCAACTGGATGCCACGGTGCTGGCCTCGCCCGCGGTGGGCGATAGCGGCATCTTCTTCCGCACCAAAACCACGCTTTGGAAGATCGGCCAGACCCGCAAGGCGTCGGGCACCAGCCAGTGACGATTCGGCATCGGGCGAAAACGCTGTTTGCTGCGGGTTGACCTGGCATCTTTTGTCGGCGGCGGCAGCCGAGCAGCCCCTATCACAACCAAGAGGGGGCGCAGCGGCGGTCTTTAGCCAGATTGCCCGATTTGTCTAAGCCGGCCCACTTCGCGCTTTCCTGGAGCTTCCGATGGGGCGAATACAGAAAAACCTATGGGCCGGGGGGAAAATCCGTCAATCTCAGCTTCGGTCTGTGGCGAAAAATATGATGAGCCCTTACCGCTGCTGCGGGAGCGCCTGGGTGGAAAAAGGCTTTCTGCGTCCGGTGGCAACGGCCGGGGGCGTGGCGTCGCCCTCTTAAAGCCACGGAATGGCCGGCGGCGCGCCTGTCGATCGCTAACCGCAAGGAGGTGTAGCCGTGCGCAGCACCAACGCTGGGGACGTCCCGCGGCCGGTTCGTATTCTGGGATTGGCGATCGCGGGGTTGCTGTTGGCTGCCGTCGCCGCTTGTCAGTCCTCCCATGCTCGCTCGCGCCGCACGGAAGCGCGAATCGAGCCGGGCTGGCCGCGCGGCGACAATTTCTTCCATCAGGTTTCGTACCAGCCGGTGCGCGGCCAGATTCCGGCGATTGAGGGCGCGGAGTACGTCAACGACGACGAGATCTGCGCCCAGTGCCACGAGACCTATGTCAAGCTGTTTGCCCAAAACGTGCACCGGGGCGACAATTGCGAGTCGTGTCACGGGCCGGCCAGCCGCCATGTGGAGACCCGCGGCAAGGAGCCGGGGTTGATCTTCAGCTTCAAGACGGCGCAGGCGCTGGCCAAGGCCGAGGCCTGCCTCCGCTGTCACGAGGAGAACCAGTGTACGGCGGGGGCCCGCTGGCGGACCTCGAAGCACGCGCAGTGCGGTGTGTCGTGCACCGATTGCCATCGGGCGCACTATAACGTGCCTCCGGGGACGCCGGCCACGACCGAGCCGGGCCAAACCGCCAGTTTCACCGGGCACCTGCCCGTGGCGTTGACTTCCTACGCCGAGGCGGCCAAGCCGTACGCCAAAGACTCGACGCGTGGGGGGACGTTGCCGTCGCTCCGCGGCACCTCGAATAACTTGGGAGCGGTGGCGCCCGGCATCTGCTATCAGTGCCATGCCGATTATCGCGAGTTCCAAGAGATTGCCGGGCCGCACCAGATTGGAGGCCCCAACGGGTTCAATTGCACCACGTGCCATGATCCGCACGGGCAGGTGCGCGAGGACACCCGGCGCGATTTGTGCCTGGAGTGCCATGGGAACTCGGTCCCGGCAATGGCCTACCATTCCTCGACCCACGCCCGCAACAACGTGGCGTGCACCGATTGCCATAATCCGCACCCGCGGACGCAGGTGGCCCGCATCGTAGAGATCAGCCATACCGATATCCGCCGGCCCAAGCGCCTGCCCATGTCGGTTCAGGAGCCCGAGATGTGTTACAAATGTCACCAGAAAATCTTCGGGCTCACCGGTCTGCCGTCGCACCATCCGATCCGCGAGGGGAAGATGGTGTGCTCGGACTGCCACGATGCGCACGGGCAGCGCGAGAGGAACCTCAAGGCCGAGACTCTCAACCTGCTTTGCTGGCGGTGCCATGCCGAAAAGCAGGGGCCTTTCGTGTATGAGCATCCGCCCGTTACCGAAAACTGCGCCATCTGCCACGAACCGCACGGTACGGTGGCCAACAACTTGCTCCGCCAGCCGACCGTCTTTCTGTGCCTGCGGTGCCATGACGGGCACCGGGGCAGCCACGGGGCGGGGAACCGCACAGGCATCGACAACAAACCGTGGCTCCAGCGGGTGTTTTACACCGACTGCACGCAATGCCACGACAACATTCACGGCACGGACCTCCGCGGGTCCAGCGTGACCAACGATTTCAACCGATTCTAGGTCTTGACGCCCATTAGGAACGGGCCTGCTCCGCACGGGCCGCCCCCTGGGGGAGCGGCCGATTCGGAGGCGAGGACCAGGGGGGAATCATGAACCGCAAATCTTCGCTATTGCTGGCTGCCGCTCTCATGCTGCTGCCCGGGATGGGATTGGCACAAACGGCTGCCCCTGGCGGCCCCGACAACCTCCCGGCGTACCCGGGGGTGTTTGGGCAGGGGAACCAGCCCGGGCCGGCGCCTGCCGATGCCCTGCGGGGACAGTCTCCGGAGTTCCAGCCGGCCATCGTTCTCCGCGGCGGCTACTGGGCCCTGGATAACCAGGGGAGCCCGGTTAAGACCGGCGAGTTCCAAAGCCTCAGCTCGTCGGCTTTCTGGGATGCCGATGGCCTGTTGAGCGACGGCCTCCGCACGCTGGACTTTTTTGCCACGGGCACCGACGAGGACGGCAACAGGGCCGGCTTGACCTATTACGGGCCGCGGCTGTCGGCCACCGTGGACTTCGATCGGTACCTGCGGCGGTTGGACCGCGATCAGTTCGACGCCTTCGACCCCAACGTGCCGCCCCCGCCGGCCCCTGCCGCCCAGCGGGTGCTCAACCGCACGGTGCTCAATGCGGGCGAGGACTACGCCTTCCGGGTCGAGGAGTTCGATGCTCGCTTCAAGGGCGAGATCAACGACAACCTCCGTTGGCGGCTGAACGTGTGGGGCATCCGCCGCCACGGCGAGCGCCAAGCGCAGAAACTGGCCCACTGCTTCAACGAAAGCCTGCTGGTGCCCGGCGCCCCCACCGGCAACCGCTGCCACATCCTGGCCCAGCGGCAGCAGATCGACTGGACCACGGTGGAGATGGAGCCGGTGATCGAGGCCCGCTTGGACTTCCTTACCGTCGAGTACTCGCGCACCATGCGGGCCCTGGACCAGGACGATCAGGTCGTCACGCGGCAATACACCAATTCCACGCATACGGGCTGGCCTGTCGCCTTTACCGACGTCCCGTATAACTTCACCACCGAGAATTACACGGAAATCGACCGGCTGAAGCTCGGGGCCGACCTGACCGACTACACCAAGTTTTATGGCCTGGCATTCATCGGCAACACCAAAAACGAGTTCCGCGGCACGCACCGGTACTTCAACGGCTTCGATCTCCGCGTAACCAACGATGCCCTCGACGGGGTAACCGTTACCGGCTACGGCAAGCGGACCAACGAACACAACCGCCTGCCCACCACCTTCCCCGAAAGCGGTCTGGTACAAGGGGGCGACAGCATCGCTGATTATCATCACCCGGTGAACTATGAACGGACCGCCGGCGGCGTGAAAGCCCGGTGGAAGCCCTGGGAGTCGGGTTGGAACCTGCCCCGCGGCCTGTCGTTCAACGGCGGTTACGAATACAACCTCCTCGACCGCGCCTATGCGGAGTATGAGATCGAAAACAGCGGCAACCGCACGTTTTTCCAGCCCTCGACCATCTTCCACGAGATCCAGGCCACGACGGCCATGCGGTGGTCGGCCGCGTGGGATACCTTCCTCCGCTATCGAGTGCGGTTCATCGAGGACCCCATCTTCGGCGTGCGGGCTACCAACGGCGATGTGAACACCAACCAGCCCGAACAGGAACATCGCATCGAGATCGGCGGCACCTGGATGCCCGAGGAGAACTTTCTGCTGAGCGCTACTTTCGGGATCGAAGACCGGACCCACGCTTCACTGCACGAGAACGTCAACAATGCCTACAGCGTGTTCGAGAGCGGCCCGCGTCTGACGGCCTTCGACGAGACCAGCTACCCCATCGTGGTGTCGGCTTGGTATGCGCCCACGCAAAAGCTTTCGCTGTCGGCCGGCTACGCCGTGTACACTAACTGGATCGACCAGCTCATCACCTTGGGCGACCAGTACAACGATAACTTTACCGGCGGATTCAACTACGTGGAGCCTCAGCCCGCGCAAGGCTGGTGGAGCTATGGCGGCCGGGCTCAGGTCGTCAACCTGGGCGCCGTGTATGCCTGGACCCGCCGCACAAGCCTGCGGGGCGGCATCGAGTGGGGCCGCAGCAAGAATGCCTTTGCCCAGCCGCCCGCCCCGGCCACCGCGCTGGATGCCGCGGGCAATACGATCGTGCCCGATTGGTCGCTCCTGCCCTCGCTGTCCGACGTGATTGTGGAGACCACACGCATCAGCGCCGGCGTGGATTATGCCCTGCGGGAACGCATCGATCTGTATTTCCGCTATACATACTTCGATTACGAGGATAAAGCCGGCACGGGCCTGAGCGGCACCACGCACGGCTTCCTAGGCGGCTTGAGCGCGCTGTTCTAAAGCGGCGTGGCCCGCATGCCCTCGACCGCGCTGCCGAAATCGCAGGACGCTTTACCGCCCTGAGCCGGGCACGCAAAAGCCCGGTGCGGCTGAGCGTCGTATTGCTTTGCGGCAACTCGTCTGCGGCCGGGGCGGACGCTGCCCTCCAAACCCGGATTTCATTGCCGGCCCTTTGTTCCCTGCGCGGTGCGGAGGAATTCCTCGACCGCCTGGCGGCGGGGAATGCCAGCCTGCCCGCCAAGCTGTGTGGCTTTGATTGCTGCGGCGGCCGCAGCGTGGCGGAGACGTTCTTCCAGGGGCAATCCGCGAGCCAGAGCCGCCGCATACACCCCGTGGAACACGTCGCCGCAACCCGTGGTATCGATCACTTGCACAGCAAACGCCGGGTAGCGCTGGGGCGAAGCCGCGCGAGAGGCAGTGGGCAATTCGCGGCCGAGATACCATCCGCCCGCCGCCCCGCAGGTAACGACCACCGCTTGCCGGGCCGCCGTCCAGAGGGCCTCCACCGCGGCGGCTGGATCGGCCAGCCCCGTCAGCCGCGCGGCAAACGCCTGCGACACAATCAGGTGATCCACCTCTTCCAGCAATTCGCCAAACCGCGGATGCTGGTGGTTCTCCAGGTCGGCCACCACCGGAATGCCCGCCTGCCGGGCGATTCGCGCGGCCCGAATCATCCCCTCGATGCCGAAGTGATCCACGAACAGCACCCGGCAGGAGCGAATGACGCCTTCCTCCGGCCACTCGGGCTCGGCGCCGTACGCCCCTTGCAGGTTGTAAACAATCGTGCGCGTGTGGCGGGACTGGTCCACGAGGATAATCGAATGGATAGGCCGGGCATCGGACCGCTGGCGGACCAGCGATACATCGATCCCCTCCTCTTCGAAGCGCCGCCGGACGAATTGCGACAGCTCGTCGGTCCCCAGCACTCCGGCAAACGCACACCGGGCGCCCTGCCGGGCTGCCGCCACCAGCGCCGTAGCCGTCAATCCGCCGCACTGCCGGTCCGTTCGTTGCACCGGCACCTTGGAGTCGGGCGGGGGATACTCGGCCAGGAACAACAGATCGTCGATGGCCACGCATCCCAGCCCCAGGACATCATATTGCCAGCGTACCATGCGCCTAGGTTGCCAGCCGGCCGGGAGCATGTCAAGCCGCACGACCAGACCGACCCCAGCCGCCGGAGGTGCATTGCCCGGCAACCGCTGGCCGGTAAAGCGAGCGGTTTGGCCGGCTCACGGCCGCGGCGTCGCACCCCAGCCACCCCCCGCTGAAGCACCCTGGTGCGTGGCCGGTTTTTTCCCGATTGGTTGCCGGTCAACAGTGCCCTAGGGTAGGCTTTGGGCAGGGCCCCCACCAGGCGCCTGCTTTTCCCGCACCAGAAGACCAACGCGGCTGGCGGCATTCCGATGAAACGGTACTGGGCATGGCTGGCCGGGCTGGCCGCCGTGGCTGCGGCACTCTTGGCGGCTGCTGCGGACCCCCGCGCGGCCTCCCTGTTGCGCAACACCGGCATGTTAGTGCTCTGCACGCTGGCGATCTGTTTGCCGGCGGGGGCCTTCCTGGCGTGGCTCATCGCCCGCACCGATGTCGCCGGCCGCAATGCGGCGCTTCTGCTTTTGATTGCAGGCCTGTTTGTGCCCTTGTTCGTACAAGCCGGCGCCTGGCAGGCCGGCTTTGGACTTTTGGGCTGGCACACCCAGCTCGGCCAAAGTCCCCCGTGGCTCCGGGGATTGGGCGGAGCGGCCTGGGTCCACGCCATGGCCTCGCTGCCCTGGGTGGTGCTGGCCATCGGCCTCGGATTCCGCCTGGTCGAGCCCGAGTTGGAAGAGCAAGCCCTGCTGGACGCTTCGCCCCCAAAGGTGTTCTTCCACATCACGGCCCGGTCGGCCGCCAGCGCCGCACTACTGGTCGGGCTGTGGGTGGCGGTGTACACCGCTGGCGAGATCACCGCCACTGACCTTTTCCAGGTCCGCACTTATGCGGAAGAGGTGTACACGGCATTAACGGTCGGATCGCTGGAAGAATCGGCGGCCTCGCTGTGGCCCGGCATCGCACTGGTAGCCTGCCTTGCCTTGGGCGGACTGGTACTGGCCGTGCGCCTGGGCACGATTGATCGGCCCCCGAGCTTGCGGCCGTGCCGAGGGTTTCCACTGGGCCCGGCCCGCTGGCCGGCAACCGCGGTCCTGGCACTGATCCTGATGGTGTGGGCGGGACTGCCGGTGGCAAACCTCGTGTATCAGGCCGGGGTGGAGGTGACGCTCACCCCTACCGGCCGCATCCGGAGTTGGTCGCTGGCCAAGGCAGCGGCTATGGTGCTGCAAAGTCCCTGGCGATTTCGCCGCGAATTCGGCTGGTCGCTGCTTTTGGGCGGCTTGGCTGCCACCACCGCGGCGGCTCTTGCCGCCGGGTTGGCCTGGTGCGGCCGGCGCCACCTCGGCTGCCGAGCGTTGAGCCTGGTAATCGTGGTCCCGCCCCTGGTGCTCCCAGGTCCCCTGGTCGCCCTGGCCACCATGCAAGTTCTCAATCGGCCGGGCTGGCCGTGGCTTGACTGGCTGTACGATCAATCGGTATTGGCCCCGTGGCTGGTTTTGAGCTTTCGAGCGCTGGCTCCCGCGATGCTTGTGCTTTGGCACGCCCTGGCCACGGTACCTCAAGTTCTTTTGGACGCAGCGGTGGTGGACGGAGCCGGACCGTGGCGGCGATTCTTTTGCGTCGTTTTGCCCATCCGCTGGCCCGCCCTGCTGCTTGCATGGCTGGTGGCATTGGCAGTAGCGATGGCCGACCTGGCCGCCGGCATCCTGGTCGTTCCCCCTGGCGTTACCACCTTGTCCATCCGGGTGTTCGGCTTGCTTCATTACGGAGTGTACGATCAGGTGGCGGGCATCTGCCTGGCATTGGCCGGCTGGTTCGGGCTTTTGGGCGCGGCCGCCGCTTGGACCGCTACCCTGCTGGACCGCCGCTCAAAGGCGTTCAACACCTGACCGCTGCGATCCAGACGTGGTCGCAGGAGAAGGCGCAGAGCCTGTCCTCCGGCACCCTATCACCGCGTTTCGGCTGTCACCTGCGGGGGCTGGGCGTAGCTGGCCCAGACGGCGCCCAGGGTTTTGGCGTCGGCGATACCCGGGTGAATCCACAGCCGATGCCGCAGCACCAGCGTCTGGCCCCTGGGCAGCGGCACCTCGCGCTGCCCGGGAAAGGCGGGCATCACGTAATTCAACTGGGGGTATTGCAGCAATTGGCTGGGATACCCAGGATTGGAAGGATGTTCGAAGATGGCCAGGCCGCTCGTCCGACCGGCCCCAGCAAACCGGCCGCTGTAATCGATCCAACTGCGGCGAGGTTGAGTTCCGGCCGGGTCCCAGTGCAGCGTGATCTTCTGCTGCTCGGCTGGCGCCGCGCGCAGCCCGAATCCGCCATACCCCGCGTGGGGCCGCCCTCCAATGGCCACGCCCTCTTCCAAACCTTCCAGGTGCACCTCGATATCCACAAAGCGGCCGGTCGCCGTCTGTCGAAACGCCTGGATTACGACCATCTCGCGCACCAGCGGCACTTGGTCGCCCCACTTCCACACATTCTCGACGCAAAGCGAGGCCAGCACCGGCCCTTCGCGCTTGCTGCGGACCGCCACGGGTCGCGACCAGACGCCCACCACCGCCCAGATGTCGCGAACCTCGTTTTTCCACCGAGTTACCGGCCAGGACCAGCTCACCCCGCGATGGTGCGGATGGTCTTTGGGATAATCGTCGGTGAGCACCTCGCCTGCCAGCCCGTACAGGGGATGAATGTAATCGCCCCGGGCATACTTCGGGTCGATGCCCGGCGGCGGCGGTACCGTACCATGGTTGTAACGGAGCACCGGCGAGTCCCCCTGGCCGAAGAGGAACCAATCTGCCCGGCCGGCGGGCCCCACCCGCATCATGGCTTGGACCTGGGGGCCCGGGGAGGCTTGCCGCTCCGTTCCGGGGCGCCGCTCGACCGGCTCCTTTCCCGTCTTTGCCGGCAGAAGCCGGAATCGCCGCGTTTCGGCGGTGCCAGGTGGCAGAAGCCACCACAGCGCAAGGGCCCGGGCGTGCCGGCCTGTTTCGGCCGCTGGGGTATCAAGTTGCGCGTCGATGGGTTCACCTATGGGTTGGCCCGAGGCGCTCAGTTCAACCAACCGCACATGCCCGGCGGCCTGAACACCAGCGCGCTGCGGATCTATCCGCACACAGACCGGTGCCTCGACCGCTGCCGCCCGGCCGCCTGGGTCGTTGACGGTCAAGACCGTTTCTGCCCGGGCTGCCTGGCCCGTGGCCACGATGGATATCCAGACCAATAGCCTCTTGAGCATGGCCCGTGCTCCGTAGGGTTGCGAATTGCTGGTAAGAAATACGCCAGGCGCTTCCGCAGTCAAGGGATCAGTTCCACGAGGGCCCAAAGTTCAAGCCGCGGGACATGCAGCACGGTGAACTGGCCACGGCGAACCATTGTCAGGTCCAATGGCTCAGCCCGCGGAACATGGAGCCGCGCCCGGGTAAACCGCCGGCCGCCGAACAATGCATCGGCCAACTCCACGACCACCTGTTGTTGAGGCTGCATTGCATCTTTCTCGGCGTCGTACTGGCGATTGAGCAGATGGAGGACGGCTGGGGCGCCAGCCTCGTTCGGCTTGGCCCGAGGGACGACACCCACCGCTTTTTCTGGCTCGACGCGGACCAGGGGCGGCACCAGCCGGGCGAAGGCCTTTTCATCGGGCCAGGCGACCAGCCGGCCTGCGGCCTGCACGGCTTGTAGCGCTGCAGGCCTGGCAGGGTCCTCGGCCAGATCCCGCGGAATCACCACCGCCCGAAAACGCGCCAACTCCGAAGCGTCCAATCTCATCGCCAGCCACTCGTCGCCTGATACCACCACCGTAAATGGCACGTTTTGCTCGGCTAAGGCGGCACACAGGGGCTCGATGTTTCCTTTGCCGCGCCGGCGGGCCGCGTTGTCCCACACCACCGCCACAGACGCAACCGCCTCGTAGCCATCCAGCAGCGTCGCCTTCTGCCGAACGAATTGATACAACCACGCGTATTCTTCCACCGGTCCCTGGTACCAGTGTGTCCCTTTCTTGTCGGTGTAGCACCATTGGCGGTGCGGGGCCATAAAGTTATGCCCATGGGCATACGCCAGGGCGATCCAGGTGCGGACCAGCCCAGGCAGCTTGTGCTCGGCGATGTAAGCCCAGTCCCAGCCGCCGGCGGTCGAAGCCACCGGCCGATGCACCCCATCGGCCAACTTGTAGATGAACACCGGGTGCATGGGCACCCGCCGGGACGAGGCCTGATGCGACACCTCGCAGCAGAAATAATCCACCTGGAATGCGATGGCCAGCGCCTGCGGGTCGCCCACCCCCGAGTTGACACACAGCGCCAAGGGGGCGCCGCGCAGGCGCTCGGCCTGCTTGCGGTATTCTGCCACGAAAGCGGTGTTGGCCCGCACGTGAAAATCCAGAAACTCGGCCGAAAGTGGAAGGCTGGCCCGCTTCTTGCGGTATTCCTCCGGCGTCACCCCCCGGTCCATCAAGTACTGCCGATAGTCGAATCGTTCCACGTCCGTTATTCCCAAAGCCGCCAGCTTTTCGCGCGGGACGTGCTCGGCCAGATACTTGCGGAACGCGGCCATACAGTGCCGGCAGAATCCGCCCGATAGCCACGTGACCGCCCCGGAACTGCCCCGGTAATCGTCGATGTGCAGCCCGTCCAGTGGCGCCTGCATCAGCTTCTCCAAGCGCGCGGCAAGATACTTGCGATATAACGGGCTGTTGGTACACCACCACCACGCAGGCTGCCCCTTGTGTTTGTGATCCCAGAGCCAGGGGACTACAAACGGCTTTCCCTCGAAGTTCCGGCAGGCCGCATCGAGAAAATCAGGGCTGAAATCAATCACCCGGGAGAACTCGGTCAGAAACCCCACGCTCGACGAAAACAGCCGAATGCCCTGCTGGTGCGCCGCTATCCCGCGCTGCGGATCGGACGACCCCGCCCACCCCACCACTGTGCAGCCATAGGCCCCATACATCTTCGGATCGTCGTACATGAACACGACGTCGGAGTGCCGCAGGGCCCGGCCGGTCGATGCTTCGCCGGCCACTCCCCGCCCGGCTGCCACCACCCATCCGCTACCCAAGACCAACAGGAGCACCAATTGCCGCATGGGGTGTACCTCCCTTCTGTTGGATCGCATGTCTGGGGCCTGTACCCGGCCAGCATCCAAGGACCGGCCGCATAGTAGCCCATGCGCTGGGGGCGCACAAGCGGGGCAAAAGCGCCGCTGGAACCCGGCCATTGAGCCCAGACGGCTCGGGCCTGCCGAGTTCGTTGGGAACGCGGCCAACGCAGTCCCGGATGCAGGACCGTGTTCGCACCGGCCGCTTTCGCTACAAAAAACCGGCACCCCTTGGCGGTTAACGCTTGAAGGGCCCGCGCGCGGCAGCACGCCTTCAGGCTCATGCTTCTTCCCTGTAAGAGACGCAGTTCGGTGTGCCGCTGCTTGCCGTAAGGCCGGGTGTGCCACTGCTTGCCACAAGGCCGGGTGTGCCACTGCTTGCCGCAAGGCAAGCAGTGCAATGTGGCCTTAACTAGGGCACGGCTTCTACGAAGCCGTGGCACACAACCGGGTGTGCCACTGCTTGCCGCAAGGCAAGCAGTGCACTCTGCGGGGGGGCGCCGCAATTGACGGGCCCGCCCAAACCGGGGTACGATGTGTTGAAGGCGTAGTTGGGCGATTAGTTCAGTTGGTCAGAACGCCTCGCTTACACCGAGGAGGTCGGCCGTTCGAGTCGGCCATCGCCCACTGACATACGAACAGGGCTTCGGGGGTGGTTGCCGCGGGGGTTGATCGGGTGGCGCGGGTATCCGCAATGGGGTGCCTGGGGGCGTTGGGGGCTAATAGCTCAGCCCGGCGCGGAGGAGAAAGGTATCGTCGGGGTGCAGGTCTGGGGTGGGTTGCTTGTATTCGAACCGGCGGCCGAAGACATATCCGGCTTCAAGAAGGGAGTTGAGCCGGCCGGGGGCTTTGCGTTCCAGGCCCACCAGCAGCCGGTAGTCGCGGGCCGTCAGTAGGTCGCGGGTGCCATCGGCCCGCCGGATGGCCCAGGTGCCCCCGCCGAGCTCTCCGGCCAGGTAGAGCCAGTGCTCGATGCCGGCCTCGGCCCCGGGGAGGAATTCCAGTCGGTGGGCGATGCGTGGGCGCGGGGCTACCAACTCGAACGCGACCTCTTCGGCCGGTGTCCAGATGATGCCGCCGATGGGCAATACGGGCACGTCACGGCGATCGAGGTAGGCCACGCCGAAGGCCAGTTTTAGCGTCTGGCTGCACGTGTACAGGCCCGCCCCGTGGCCGGTAATTCGCAACGCCTCGCCCGACCCCTGTTTCAAATCGCTGTACCAGCCGGGCGTGACGGCCAAGTCGATGCCTAACCGGGGCCAGGGTCGGGCCAGCCAGCGAAACTGCATGTACGCGTCGTAAACCCCGGGCGGCAAGTCCCCCAGGGCTGGTCCGTCGAAAAGATGGACGGCCCATCCCGGAGTTACTACCAGGGGCGATTGGCGGGTGGGGCAGGGAAAACCGAAGACGGCTTTCACCTCCACGTCGGTAATGCCTACGTCCTGGCCGTGGCCGGGTGCCAGCCAGGTACTTTCGAGGATGGCTTTTTGAAAAACGCCCGGCCGAGTGCCTGGGGGAAGTTGCGATGGGTCATCTGGAGTGGACCCGTCCGGCTGCGGCGCGTTGTGGTCTCCGGGTTGCGGGAGAAAACGGCGGCCTTGAGGAGACGGTTGGGGAGCCGCCGGGTCGCTTTCCGGAGGCGGCAGCGGTTCGGGCAACGGAGTGCGCAGCAATGCCTCGGACCGGCTGAAATCGTAGCGCTCTTCCCGATAGTCGGTCAGCTTCGCGGCAGAATCGTCGGCCGGGGGGTCGGAGCCGGGAAAAAGCGGGTGCCCTCTGGACTGAGCCCATCCGGGGCTGCCCAGTGCCAGCCAACCGGCCAGGGCGGCCACGGCAATGGCCAACCGGATCGCCCGGCGCAGGCAGTTCGCCGGTGGCACACACCGCGTAAAACGCGGTGGGTGGCGCCTGTTGGGCAGAGGCAGACCAGCGCAACGGATAATCGCGGAAAGGAGCAGGCCGCGTTCCATAATCCAAGCACACCGCGCCGCTTACCGCCAACGGGCCCTGCTAAAACGCCAAACCAGCGCCGAGAAAGACCACATTGCTAGCTCGGAAGTTGTCTTCGGGCGATTCCACGTAGATCACCTTGCGCTCGAAAGCCAGCCCCACCTCCACGAAGCCCTCTAGCCCGCCGGTCCGCTGAAACTCCAGGCCTAAGGCTGCGCGGAGGTCGTTGTAGTCGATTCGTTCCACATCGCCGGTGTACTTGCGGCGCACCGTCCAAGCGCCGCCGCCATAGTCGCCTCGGACGTAGTACCACCAGTCGGTGGTGCCAACGGTAGTCAAGCGGCGCAACACGCGGGGATTGGGAAACAGGATCTCCAGGCGCGTGTCGCTATTGGGATTCCAGATCACCCCGCCGGCCGGCAGCAGCTTGACGTCGTTGCGGTCCAGGTACATGATGCCTGCCTTGATCTGGAAACTGGGCGAAAACGACAGCACTGCCAAGCCATAACTGGGAATGCGAAGGCTGTCTTGGGTTACCTTTGAGAAATCGGAGTACACGCCCACCCGTGCTCCGAACTCTCCGCCCAACCAGGGCGTGAACTGCGGATTCCACGTGGTGTCCAGATAGGCCTGGTACGTGCGCGGTGGCAGATCGGGCGAGGCAACCAGGTGCAGCGGATCGGGGACCGGCAACGGCGAGACCGGACCATCCCACACCTGTACGCCAAACCCTGGAGTTACCCGGATAGGTGTGGCCTGTCGCAGAAATGGGAACTGAAATGTGGCACCGATGTCCGTGTCGTTCAGTCCAAGGCGTCTGCCCCCCGAACTGGCGAGCCAGTGATGTTCCAGCCGGATTCCGTCAAAAAACCTCGTCATAGGCGGGGCGGTTCCCAGCGCCGGTCCAAAGACCGGGTCTTGGGGCAACAGCGGCGCGGGGGGGCTGCCCGGCGTGCCATATGGATCGAAACTCGGCGGCAGTATTCCGCCTTGGAAGCTGGCCGCTGGCCCGCCCGCTCCTTGGCCCGGGGTCAGGCCCGGCACCGTGCTACCCGGCCCGGGCTGAGGTGGAAAAGGGGGCGGCCAAGGAGTTGAAGGCGTAGACCAGCCGCCCGGGGGGTTAAGCGGCGCGCTGGAGGTGGCGGGCGGCATCGTGGCGGTTGGGCTAGAGGGGACCGTAATTGTGCCAGGCCCCGTCCCCTGAGAAGGAGCTGCGCTGGTTCCCGGCGGGGGTTGCGTGCTTGCCGGCGCGCTCCAGGCCGAACTACCTCCGCCTGAATACGAACTGCCTCCCCCCGAATACGCGCTCGGGGGGCTGGCGGTGGATTGTGCCGGTTGGGGGGTAACTCCCTGCGCCGAGGGGAACTGAATGCGTTGAGCAAAGACAAGTGTGGGCCACCCTATGGCCGTCCACAAAGCCAGCGCCATTAGCACACCGCGGCGATTGGTCACCGATCGCTCCCGCCAACAGGGGATCGCCGACAGCAGATGAGCACGCTTGGATCCAGAAGGCGGCCTTGAATATCAGGTCCCAGGGCCCAGGTCAAGATGGGTTGTTTGCCGAGCCGCCGGTTTTTGACTTGCTGGGCCCTGGGGCATCACAAGAAGCGGGCAGGTTGGCTGCGCTTTGCCGGATTCGCTGTACGTACAGCTCCAGCAGTTCGTGGAGTTCGTCGGGCCCCAAGGTATGAAAGTCGCCGCGGACCGTAACCGTCAGCTCCCCGGCATAAACGCCCACTCCGAAACCGGCTCGGGTACCGGGCCGCAATGGGGGCATCCCCACCAGCGACTGCAGCACCAAATCTCCCGCCACTACCCGGCCGTTTTCGCGCGGCAGGCGGGCCGAAAAACGCCGTGCCAAGTCTCCGATGTTGGTAAGCACCGTGGTGGCGTGGCAATCTCGGCCGAACAGCGCCACGGCGAGGGGCAGAACGCCGGGCAAGCGGTCGGCAAGAGCGAGTCCGCCAAGGAAGTATAACCCCAGACGCCATCGCTTAATGGCGGCGGTCTCCGCGCATAACCCCCGAAGCAATCGCTCGGGATCGCCACAATCGCGGGCTTGCCGGGTAAGAAACGCCTGGGTCATCACGTTGGCCGCCGGCATGTGCTCGTGATGCCGCTGCCGGAGGCTCTGGGGCATATTGATCCGGAGCCATTGGTGGGGCAGTATGTGGCCGTGCCGCACATTCCAGTCGTGGCACGCTAGGAACAGATCGCGCAACAACAAGTCGTTGATGCTCGCCCGCTGGCCCTGGGCGGCAAGGCGCAGCCGGCGGGTTTCCGCCTCGTCGAAGGTGTGGGCCAGAATGCCTGGATACGATAGGCCGCCGGGGCCGAATCTCCCTGAGGACCGGGCAGATCGTGGCGGCCCCTGGGGCGCCGCCAGGGGTACGGGCCGGCGCAACAGCCACTTGCCGGCTTCGCGCACAGTATCTTTCAGGATGGTCCACCGGCCGATGTTCGGGGGGATTTCTACGCGATAGTCCCCTCGCCGCACAAGCAGAGGGGGGGGCAATTCGTCGACCGGGCGCGGCATGCTTTGGCCGCAATGAGAGGCGTAGCTGGCCAGCACATCGCCGATAACCTGGAGCAGCCCCAGGCCGTCGCAACACGCATGATGGACCTGAAAGGTGGCGGTGGTTGTTTCGGGGCCCAGGCGTACCCACACCCGGAAGCCTGGTTGGCGGTGAAGGTCGATTCGGGCAGCCGACCGCGGGTCGATGGGCGATTCGTGCTCGGACCAGTCCAGGCAGGGGCGGCTCGAGGCGGCCGCTTGCCACACAGGTCGCTGTCCGAATCGCCGGCGCACAGTGGCTTGGAGCAGCGGGTGCCGGCGAGCCACGTCTTCCAGGGCCTGTTCGAATATCTTGCGGCGGGCTTTTCCCCGAAATCGGGCCTGCACAGCGAACGTCATGGGGTAATGCCGCCGATCGTCCAGAAGCATGTACCGCTCGAACAGAGTCAGCGGCAAGGGGAACAGGGCGGCGCAGTCCACGGGCGTTTCCCAAAGTGCAGGGCCAGGGGCGGCTGCCCAGCCCGGCCATGCTCAAGCATCCAGCCGATCCAGGCCGCAAATCATGTAGGCCTGAAGAATACCCGATTCGTCGGAGTTGAAGAAGGCCATTGTTCCATCGGGCGAGAGGAAGGGGTGGATGTGGGCATTCTTGGTGCAGGAGGAGCGGGGGCACAGCAGTCGCCGGAGGTTGCGCAGGGGGTCTTTTCCCGGCTGGCCCAATTGGCCCAGATAGATCGTGGCCCGGCGATCTAGCGGCCCGGCGTCGGAGACCAGTCGTTTGCCGGCCAAATCGGTGGCGAAGTGGTAAAAGTGGGGGTTGGGAAACTCGCGGGTGAGATCGTTACGGACGCCGCCGGGCGTCTTGATTCCCACATGGTCGGCGTGAGGTGCGGCCCGGCCCTCGATGAGCTGGGCCTCGGGGGGTTTACGAGTGCCGGTGCTGGTGATGGCCCAGGCGGATCGGCCGCGCCAGCACTGGTGCCCCTGGCAGAATTCGTTGCCGTCGCGTCCCCAGGGCATATTCCGGAAATGCGTGCCGTCGTCGCGGATGACGTGGATATCGGCCCCCTCGCCCCCCACCAGACGCACGATGCTTCCCGTGGCCGAGGCCACCGACCCGTGATTCTCCTGAATGAGCACGTCGTGGCTTTCCTCGGGATCCAGCGAGCGGCTGTATTGAGGGTGCATGTTGCACCAAGTGGGGCCATGGATGACCAGGCGCACCGCCGGTTTCTCCAAATCGAACACCATCAGGCCAAAGGGCGCGCCTTCGGTCTTGCCGTCGCCCAAAAACGCGGAAATAGCGATTCGTTTGCCGTCGGACGATATGGTGGACAGGGGATAGAGGTTGGTGGGGCGGAATGCCGTCCCGGGGATGGGCGTGTCGAGTACCAGGAGGGTTTCGCGCTGGGTGCCATCCAGTCGCACCCGTTTGAGCAGCAGGCGCCCGCCGCCAAGTGTGGTTTCGTCGACGAAGTAATAGCAGTAGTTTCCGTCGGGCGAGACGGAGGCGCCCGTGGCCCCCAGTTCGGTGGTCAAGGGACTCAGCGTGCCTCCGTTTTCCAGGTCGCACAGCAGGTATTGGTGTTTGGGATCGGTCTTGCGGCTGCCGTGGGCGGTCGCCGAGCGGTGGAGCACAAACCGCTTGGAGTCAAGGGTAAAGACCTGGGCCTCCATGTACAGATGGGAGCTGGGCACGTCGGGCTCGGTGGTAAGCTGGAAGACTTCCAGGCCTTGGGGTGAATCCTTGTCCAGCAGGTCGGGCCGGGGTTTGGCCTTCTCCGGCCGGCGCGATGTCACCGCGGGAGCGGGCCAGGCTTGCGCGCCGGCCGCGCAAAGGCCAGCCAAGGCTAGGGTGGCGCGCCCTGCGCCGGCAAGGAATCGGCGGCGAGTCCAGGCGGCCCGATGGACAAAAACGGGGCGTTTCTCGATCAGGGCGTTCATATCCTGTCTCCTGTGACTGGTGCGGTGGCGGCTCCCACCCCTCGCCGTAACTGGTACGTGGTTCGGCCGCAAAACGCACTCCCAAGGCAGTTGCAGCCGGCAGGGCAAGCGGCCGACCCCTCCAGCCTAGACGACTGCCCAGGCCGCGCAAAGGGTTGCGTACTTGCGCCTGGGAACTATAATGCCGGGGTCTGGGGATCGACCCTAAGAACGCCTGTTGGGAGCGCAAGAATGACCGGCCAAGACAACGGTGCTGTGCGTCGAGTGCTTTGGGCGGAACTGCTTCCCTGGTTGCTGCTCATCCGCTGTTTCCGCATTGCGCTTCAGGTGCGGTGGATTATCGCAGGGGCAGCAGGCATGGTGCTGAC
>Ga0315298_1002408_pt1 | contig 31777 bp, 25 predicted proteins | sample WHS_1_MG_FD_203077 | JGI IMG/M metagenome (GOLD analysis project Ga0315298, IMG submission 203077) | Extremophilic microbial mat communities from Washburn Hot Springs, YNP, Wyoming, USA - WHS_1_MG | ecosystem: Environmental > Aquatic > Thermal springs > Hot (42-90C) | place: USA: Wyoming... | reverse complement strand
AACGCCCTGATCGCCCTCTCCGGATCTCTGGTCACTCAGGATCAGGGCTTTGCCGATATCAGTATGGGTGTGGGCGTTATGGTGACCGGCCTCGCCGCGATGATCATCGGAGAGACCCTTCTCAGGCCGAGAACCATTCGACGTCTTAGCACAGCGATGGTTCTGGGCACGATCGTCTATTACTTTGTCATCTCCCTGGGCCTTCGGCTCGGGCTTGCCCCAACGGATCTGAAGCTGGCCACGGGTCTCATGGTGGCCGTTGCCCTTTGTATCCCTGCCCTTCGGGACCGTTACGGGGTCAACAAGGTCTTGAAAGAAGCAAGGCGAAGGGCCCTTGCCAAAGGAAGAGCTTTGGGATAGGCGGAATGCTTGAACTCGAAGGCGTGACCAAGATCTTCAACCGCGGCAGTATCGACGAAAAAAGAGCCCTCTGCGGAATCGATCTCAAGGTGGGAGAAGGAGATTTTGTCACCATCATCGGAAGCAATGGAGCAGGGAAAACGACCCTTCTCAACGTCATCACAGGAAGCGTGCTCCTCGATGAAGGAAACGTGGTGATCGACGGCCTCGATGTCACATGCCTACCCGAGTTTAAGCGCGGCAAGCTGATTGGAAGGGTTTTTCAAAACCCCCTTATGGGAACAGCCGCTGAGATGACCATCGAGGAAAACCTCTCCATGGCCCTTCTTCGCGGAAAATCGAGGGGCTTGAGGAGGGGCGTCACGGATGAGCAACGGCGCCTTTTCCGGCCTCTTTTGGAGACGTTGGGCTTGGGTTTGGAGGGCCGCCTCGGCGACCGGGTGGGGCTTCTCTCGGGCGGGCAGCGCCAGTCGCTCGCCATTCTGATGGCCACCTTGGCTATGCCGAAACTTCTGCTCCTCGACGAACATACGGCCTCCCTGGATCCCAAGACAGCAGCCCTCGTGATGGAGCTCACGGAGCGGATGGTCACCCAAAACCACCTCACCACCCTCATGGTCACCCACAACATGGAGCAGGCGATCCGCTACGGTAACCGGCTCATCATGATGCATGAAGGCCGGATCGTTCTCGATGTCTCGGGCGAGGAAAAGCAGAGATTAACCCTTTCGGACGTGATCGAACGATTCGGCGTGGTGGATGAAAAACTCCTCCTCCAACCCGCACCAGCATTACCCTGATGCTGCGATCCTTCTCGGCTTCACGCAATGGGTCTTCCGGCTATTCTGACGAGTCTCTCGTCCTTTGGCGAAGTCCTGCGATTCACGGAACCGTAGGGAAAGCCCTGGGACTCCTTAGACGAATCCGCCTCGATGGTTTATAATTCAGCCTAATGGACTCCGAAGAAGGCACACAGAAAAGACCCGTCTTACTCGTCACCACCCTTGCCTCCTTTCTCATGTCCTTCATGGGGTCGTCGGTCAACATCGCCCTCCCCTCCATTGGAAGAGAATTCGGTATGAGCGCCCTCACTCTGAGCTGGGTTGCAACGGCCTTCCTCCTCACCTCTTCGATCTTCCAAGTCCCTTTCGGAAGGATCGCCGACATCAAAGGCCGAAAGCTCGTGCTACTGGTGGGGACCTTCCTCCATGTCCTTTCTTCCCTGACGGCAGCCCTCTCCTTTTCAGGAGAGATGCTCATTGCCTCGCGTGCCCTCCAGGGCATTGCCGCTTCGATGACCTATGGGACGGGGCTGGCCATCCTGGTCTCTGTCTTTCCGCTCCAGGAGAGGGGAAAAGCCCTGGGGATCAACGTGACAGCGGTCTATACGGGTCTTTCCACGGGGCCTTTCTTGGGCGGGATCCTGACTCAGTATCTGAAATGGAGAAGCATCTTCTGGCTGACCGCTCCCCTTTGGTTTCTCATCTTCCTGCTCGCTTGGAGGAAGCTTAGGGGCCAATGGGCGGAAGCAAAAGGTGAGCGTTTTGACTTCGTCGGTGCCTTCATTTACAGCGTCACCCTCGTTGCCATCATCTATGGCCTCTCCCGGTTGCCCTCGAGGGAAGGCATTTTCTCTCTATGCACAGGCCTCGCCGGCCTATGGATCCTGGTCCGCTACGAGACTGCGCATGAGAGCCCTCTTTTTGACATCCGTCTCTTCAAGGAGAATCGGGTTTTCGCTTTTTCCAACCTTGCAGCCCTGATCAACTACAGCGCAACCTTTGCCGTCGGATTCCTTCTGAGCCTTTACCTTCAGTACATCAAAGGACTCACGCCCGAAAAGGCAGGCCTCGTCTTGCTTTGTCAACCCCTGACTCAAGCTGCTTTTTCTTCTTTCACAGGCAAGCTTTCCGATCGGGTCGAGCCCCAGATCGTCGCCTCCATCGGCATGGGAGTTACCGTGTTAGGCCTTTTTTCGCTGATCTTCCTGACCCCCGAAACCCCTCTCGCTTTTGTCATCGTGAGTCTCGTTGTTTTGGGTTTCGGTTTCGCCCTCTTCTCCTCACCGAATACGAACGCGGTGATGAGCTCTGTGGATAAGAGGTCTTACGCGGTGGCTTCCGCCACAGTCGGCACCATGCGACAAATCGGCATGATGTTCAGCATGGGCATGGTTATGATTCTTTTCTCGGTCCTCATGGGTCGGGTTCAGATCACCCCTCCGTACTACCCTGCTTTTCTCAAATGCCTGAAAATCGCTTTTGCGATCTCCTCCCTCCTCTGCCTGGGTGGCGTCTTTGCCTCCCTCGCCCGAGGGAAGCTTCGTTAGCCCATAAAATCCTGGCGAGATGATCCGCTACGCTTCCTTTTCCATAGATTGGGCCGATGTTAAGAAGATTTTTCGCTTTCTGACTTCGGTCCCAAAGTTGACCATGGAGGTGGGCAAGCATCAGCCAAAACCGTCTCAAAAGGGCGAATGGAGGTTTAGAGGGTCGGGAAAGCGATGCTAAGGGTCTCTTCTTCGCCCCGACGATCCAATTCGAATCGAAGATCGACCCGATCGTTCCTCAACCCCATCGAAACAGGCAAAACCCCATGGTCGTCCTCAATGTGCGTCATCGATCGACCTATGGCGATGATACGCTCTGCCATTTGAGGACCGGGCGCTGGAAGCTGATACTTTCCCTCCCCTTCGATTTCAAATCGCACCTTACCCTCTTTCGAGCGATGAAAAACGATTCGATTCACTCTCTCGCTCGCCCCATAAAGGATCGCAAGGCCGAGAAACTTCAAGGCCCCTTCGTCGAGATCCCCGGAGGGATCACCTGAAAGCCCCTGGCTTGCTTTCTTTAGCTCGGCCATAAGATCGGTCTCCATGAAGCAGTCGCAAAACTCCTGTAACCTCTGGTGGTAATTCCTTTCGTCTTTCATCCTCTTAGCCCTCCTTCCTTTTTTCTTTTAATCTAATAACCCTCGCGCCAGGAGTCAACCCCGAAATCTGGAGAAAAATCCCGCTAACGATCGCTGGCTCACCGGTGTTAATTGCACTTGGGGAGCTGGAACAATTGCATTCGTTTCGGAAATAGAACAAATCCTTGATGTTACAAAATCCCTGCGCAAAGAACCCCGGTGAGGGCACCAAAGAGGCCTTGGGGCGGCACCTTGACGAAGCGAAATACCCACTTCGGTAAACTCTCCGGAAATCCACTCTCGGCGAAGCCTATGACAGCCGTACAGATTTCAAAAAGACCCCCTTGACAAGACCTCCAAGGCATCCTCGACGGAGTACGCGGCGGGGAATCGTGAAATCCCTTCCGTTGACAAGGATTTGCAACTTATACGATAATGAAATAAAAGTCATCTTTCCGCAAAGGAAAGGGTTCCCGATGGGTGATAAAGAAGAGGAGAAAGAGGCTCTCCTCAAAGAAATCGAATCCCTCCGCCAAAAGGTGAAAGAGCTCGAGCTGGCCCTGAAGGATCGGGCGCCGCAGGAGGCTTGGCGCGACCGAGAACAGGCCTATGCCGATCTCTTCAACGCCACGGAAGAAGTCGCCTTCTTGATGGACCGTGATGGGGTCATCCTTCTCGCAAACGAAAATGCTGGCCGTCTTTACGGGTTGCCCGCGAAGAGCCTCTGCGGGAAATCGGTCTATGAATTCATCCCCGAAACGAGCGTTGAAAGCAGCAAGAAAAAAGCGGCTGCCGTTTTAGAAACTGGCCGAACCCTCCGTTTCGAGGGAAAGCTGGGAGATCGGTACTTCGAAAACAGCCTGTATCCCGTTTTGAGGGATGGATCGCCTCCCGAACGTATCGCTGTCTACATTCGTGATATCACAGAGCGAAAACGCCTCCAGGCGGTTTTGGAGCAAACGGAGGAGAAGTATCGAAGAATCTACGAGAACGCCATCGAGGGGATCTTCCAGATCAGCCCGGAAGGCCGTTTCCTCAGTGCCAACCCTTCTCTCGCTCGAATCCATGGTTTTGAGTCCACCGAGGAGCTGATCGATCGCGTCGAGGACGTTCGGGACCTTTTCGTCAATCCTGAAGACCATAGCCGCCTTCTCGCTCTGCTGTTCGAGGAAGGTTCCGTTCAAAACTACGAATCCCAGATGTATCGGAAAGATCAGAGTCACCACTGGATTTCGGTCAATGTACGAACCGTGAAAGATCCCGATGGGAAGATCCTTTATTACGAAGGCACCATGAGGGATATCACGAAGCGCAAGCAGGCCGAACTCGCCCTCTCCGAAAGTGAAGAGCGCTATCGGGCCGCCATCGAGCACTCCAATGATGCCGTGGCCTTGATCGAAGGCGACAAGATCCAATACGTCAACCGAAAGTTCGTCGAGATCTTCGGCTATGATCACCCGCAAGAGATCGTCGGCAAGTCAATCTATTTCACCGTTCATCCGGACGATCGCCCCCGTGTGAGAGCGATCAATCGGAGCCGCAAGCGTGGGGAGCCTGTTCCGGACCGATACGAATTCAAGGCGATCACCAAGACGGGCAAGGCCATCTATTTAGAGGTCTCGGCCACGAGCATTCTTTACCGGGGAACCCCGGTCTATCTGGTTTACCTCCGGGACGTCACCGAACGGAGGGCGGCTCACGAGGCCTTGATGAAGTCCCACCAGGAGCTCGAGCGTCTCAACAGAGCAAAGACCAAGGCGGTCCACCATATTTCCCATGAGCTGATGACCCCCCTTGCGGTGATTCAAGGAAACATCCGTTTATTGAAACGAAGACTTCAGGGGCTATCTTCGGAACTCAACATAGAACGGATCATCGAGGCCCTCGAGCGAAACTTGGCCCGTCTCTTCGAGATCTCGAAGGAAACGAACGAGATCTTCAAGATCTCTCAGGAACTCGAGGCCACGGCCCTTCTGGACAACCTCGATCGTCTTTGGCAGCGGGTCGAAGACTTATCCGAAATCCCTCCTTCGGTCCGGGTCCATTTCGATGCCGTGAAGACCTGGCTCAGTCAGTACCTCTCGGGAAACATAGAAACCTTCCAATCGATCGATCTCTACGCCTTTGTCCGCAAGACCTTGAAGAAGATCAAAGCGTTGGCTCGCCATCGCCGCATCCGCTTCCAGACGGAAGGCGAAGAAGGCTTTCTCGTCCTGATGGATCCTCTCGTTCTCGAAAACGTGCTCGTCGGCCTCGTACGGAACGCCGTAGAGAATACCCCGGATGGGGGAACCATCACGCTCAGAACCGAGAGAAAAAACGGTCGGATCTTTCTCCACGTCATCGATCGGGGAGTGGGAATCCGGGAAGAAAACCAGGCCTATCTTTTCGATGGCCTCTTTCACGCTACGGAGACAGAGCTTTACGCCTCGAGGAAACCTTACGACTTCGGTGCGGGCGGCAAAGGCCTCGACCTTCTTCGGATGAAGGTCTATGGCGAGCGCTTTGGCTTCGACCTTTCCGTGACGAGCGAGCGCTGTCGCTTCATCCCAACCGATCAGGACGAATGTCCGGGCGATATTGCACGATGCCCCCACATAACGAAAGAGGAAGAGTGCGCCCGATCCGGAGGCACGACTTTCAGCGTCTCCTTTCCTCCCAAACAAGCCCTGATGACCTCGCTCCAGAGACCTCCCGCAACCTTATGAGTCCCGGGGGGCACATCCTGGGGAGCGGCCCTTCTAATTCTTCTTTTCGCCCTTCTCGGCCCAACACGATTTCAAAGCCTCGACAACCGCCCGTGCGAACTCGGGGGTGTTGATGTGGGCATCGACCATGAGAATCCTGATTTCGGGATCGAGGTGTTTTCTCAAAGCCTGGACGAAAGACTGATCTGCCAAGGGATCGTAAAGGGCACCCCCTTCCACACTGAGGGAGGAGAACCCTTTCTGAGGGATGACAAAGGCGATCCGTTTCTTGTCGGGGTAGCGATTGAGCTTTTCAGCAACGGCCTGGGCGATCGTCTCCATCTCGCCGATGCTCGTTCGTGCTTGGACCCTCATCGCATCTTGGACGAGGAGTTTTCTCTCCGCCAAATGGCGGGAAACCCAAAGGGGATCTCCCTTGTCCCTTCTCTCGATGGGACCACAACTGATCATGTCGAACCCGCACGGCGAAAGGATGTAGGGGATGGGCTGATTCAGGGCAGCATCGAGCCGGTTTGGTCCAGAGGCCCGGTTCCCACCGAAGAGATACTCACTGAAGCTTGCCGGCACGAGGTCGATGAAGGCCTCAAAAAAACCCTGACCGACCAAATCCACCGCAGCCCGGTCACCGACTCCCGTCGCATGAAAGGAGACGACCTCGTACTCGTTTTCAAGAAGCTCCCTTACGTAGTGGGCGCCTTTGTCCACAAAACCGAACTCCGTCAGGGCGATAGAGGGCTTTCCTTCTTTTCGGGGGGCTTCCAACCCTTCCACCATTCCGGAGATCGCATTGGCACCGTTCAGAGCCAAGGTTCTCACCAGGGGATTGAGGCCGACCGTGTCGACCACGCTATGCATGACCGTGATATCTCTTACCCCGAAGTATTCGGCGAGCCTTCCTGCATAGGCCGGCATAGCCGTGACACTCGAGATCAGCACCTTGGGCAGGCCGAAAGGCAGGGCTCTCATCGCTGTGATCGAAAGGAAGGTGCCTGTCATGCCCGCGATGGCGATCACCCCTTTCAGTTCTCCCTTTTGGTGAAGCTCGCTCAGTTTCCGGGTCAAGCCTTCGGCCATGATCGAAGTGGCTCTTTCTCGTTCCTTGGCCAGCATGCTCCGAACTTCCTCGATCGTTGCCCCACCAAGCTGAGCCAACTCATCCGGTGTGACATCGGCTTTCATCGCTGTGACGATGGCTCCCGTGCCAATGCTGAAATCGATCAGGATCGTCTTGTGACCACGCTGTTCGATCCGCTCCTTGATGATTCGAAGGGCCTCCTCACGCTCGTCGAGCATTCCAGCAACCGCAATTCCCATGTGTTCACCTCCTTCACTGGCGAACGACGAAACCATTCGCCACCAGGCCGGAGCGAAAAACCGCTCGCCCCGGCCCTCTTCTCATGAAAGGCCAAGCTCCGACCACCGGGCTCGAACCCTTTTGACCACCTCCGGGTCGAGCTCGATGGGGATGGGCTTCTCTTTCCACTCGAAAGGAATCGTAGCATCGATGATGATGCGCGAGGTGATATCCCGCGAATCGATGGGAAGGGAAGGATCGAGAGGGGTCGATCTTCCCCGGTTGATCATCTGGGAACGGCTGGGCTGGAATCTGAAGCTGAGGGCCCAGAGCACCCGAGGCAGATCCCACGGATCAATATCCTCATCGACGACGATCACCGTTTTCAGTCCGTAGGCACCCATCTCCGTGGAGATGGCCGCCGTCCCCACCTGGTTCGCATGGCCTGGATACATCTGCTTCACGGAGATGATGGCGATGAAGCGACCTGCTCCTTCGGGTGGGCAGTAGACGGCCCGAATCCCAGGGATCCGCATGGCCTCAAGCTCCTGCCAGAGGGTAGCCCCATAGGTGAGGGCCATCGTCATGTGAGTATCCGTTACCGCCCTTCCCACCGTCGTGAACCAGAAGATGGGGTTGTGGCGATGGGTGATGCAGTTGATCTTGATGAAGCTTCTCGGAGTGGTGCCAATGCCGGAATAATACCCTGTGTACTCCCCAAAAGGACCTTCGGGCCTCGTTGCGTCGGGATCGACCTCTCCCTCGACCACGATTTCAGCGCCTGCAGGAATGGGAAGATCGACCGTCTCTCCCCTGACCACCTCCACCGGTTCGCCCCGTATCGCCCCTGCAAAATCGAACTCGGACTCAAAGGCCGGAAGCCTTGCTGCCCCCATGAGGAAGAAAAGGGGATCCCCTCCAATCCCAACGATCACGGGCATCGGTTTTTTCATGGCCCGATGCTTCTGAAGCATGAGATCCGCATGTTTTCCCTTGATGAATTGGGTGCCCAGCGTCTTCTCATCGAGAACCTGGAGCCTGTAGACGCCGATATTGAGCCACCCCGTCTCCGGGTCCTTTGAAACGGTATAAGCCGTGGTCCCGAAGAATCGACCCCCATCCTTCGGAAAAACCTTAGGAACAGGGAACTTCAGAAGATTGATCTCGTCGCCCTTGAGAACGTTCTCTTTGCAGGGCCCTTTCTCCACCCACTTCGGAGGGATCTTCTTTGTCGTCCTTTTTACCCACTCCCTCATGAGTTCAACGAGGCTCGTCGATTTGGGCATCCCCATGATGAGAGCGAGACGAGACGTCGCTGTGCACACACTGGAGATCACCGGATTGGGATAGCCCTTGACCTTTTCAAAGAGAAGTGCAGGGCCACCCCTTTCCTCGTTGAGCTTGGCGATATGGGACATCTCGAGATTCCAGTCGACCTCTTCCTTGATTCTCTTGAGCTCCCCTTCCTTCTCGCAAAGTGAAATAAAATCCCTTAGATCCATAGAAAACCTCCTTTGCCTCATCTCAAATTCTATCGATCAGCCTTGAAATCAGCTCACAGCAGTCGGCCATCAGCCATCCGTCATCGGCTAACCCTTCTTAGCCCGTGGAAAATCCCCTTCCCAAACCGGGATGGCATCCCTTTCTCCCTTTTGTCATTGCGAGGGACGAAGTTCCGAAGCCATTTCAGGCCTTCACGCGGCCTTCCATATCCAGAGCCCTCTCTAAACGACAAAAGCACGAAAGGTCCCTCTTGAAGTTCGAAATGCTTCACCCGATCTTCAGCTTCGTCGGTGTCATCGCCTTCTCGAAAAGGAGCTCGAAGCCGCTCTTCTTGCCTAAGACCGATTCCTTTTTCTTCTTTCCCCAAACGCTTTCCGGCCGGGCTTGAACAAGAAAGATACTTTCCGGAAAGGGAAGGCTTCCCGAAATCGAATACTCGATATCCTGAGGGCATCCGAAGTGGGCTTCCACCCTTTTTGCGATCCGGGTGAGTTCCATGACCTCTCGATCGTCAAGACATTGGGTTCTTCTCTTGTCCTGAGGAAGTTCCCGGTACTCCATCTGCCGGGTTTCAGGATTGTAGATAAATTCGGCCCCTTTGTCGGAGATGATCTTCTCCTCGATCTCGAGGGTCACCTTATCCACCAGATACCGATCGGGGGTCACGTTTCCGGAGACGACGGCCTCGCCGTAGCCAAAACCGGCCTCGATCGCCACTTTTGACTCATCGCCGTTCACGGGGTTTAGCGTAAACATCACGCCAGCCGCCTTCGCATCCACCATCGCCAGCACCGCCACACCGATCGGGTCGTAGTGGAGGGGCAAGCCCAGACGGGCCCTGGCAATGAGGGAACGGGTGTTAAACGTGCTCGACCAGACGCGAATAACGTTTCGCACCACCTCCTCTTCACCGCTGACGTTAAGATAGGTTTCATATTGACCGGGGTGGCTCACCGGGCCCGCTGATCGCGTGGCCACGAAGAGGTTTTCAGAACCGGCAACCTGACAGAGCTCCCTGTAATAACGCCTCACCGTTTCCTCCATATCAGGAGGCATTCGGATCGATTCGACAATCCCTCGCATTTTCTGAGACGCCTCCTCGAATTTGAGGGTATCGCGAACGTTATCCGGATCGGCCTGGAAAGTGCTTAAGAATTTCGTGAGAAGTTCGGTGGCCTCCGTCTCTTTCAAAAACCGGCTGTAGGCCTCTACACTGAGGGCATAGCCCGGTGGAACGTGAAACCCTGCCCTTGTGAGTTCACCGAGGTTTGCACATTTCTTCCCCACGATATCGTTATGCTCTGCCCCCAGCTCTTTCAACCAGTAGATCCATTTTCCGGACATGGCTACCCTCTCTCCCTATGTCGGAACAGGGCCTCACAAAGGGGAGAACGAGATTGGAAGCAAAGGCAAAGGTTCCTTTCATCCCTTCCCCCCAGACCCTTTGGAGGCCCCTGACACGAACTCGGCCTAACCATTGGCCCTTTTCAGGATTGTCACCACGCCGGCCATTCCGTCGACTCGGATGAGATCGCCTGTTTTGATCACCGAGGTGGCGACACCTGTACCCGTTACAGCAGGAAGCCCATATTCTCTCGAGACAATGGCTGCATGGGAAGTGAGGCCTCCGATATCGGTGACAGCAGCCTTGATCTTCGTGAAAACAGGGGCCCAGGACGGATTTGTAGAAGGAGCAACCATGATCTCGCCGGGAAGCAATTTGACCACATCCTCCATCAGCTTGAGCACACGGGCCGGACCCTCCACAACGCCCGCCGATGAGGCAAACCCTTTGATCTCCGTCACCTCCCCGCTCACCGCCCCCTTCAGCCACTCCGCGACCTTCTCCGTGGTCACTCCCCACAACATGACGGTGAAAGGCTCCGAAACCTCTTCCGGGGGAATCCCTAACCCTGGAACGGGCACCCACCTTCTTGCGGCCTCGAGGATCTTTTCCCGTTTCTCAGCTTTGGTCTTCCAGTAGCCCGCCCGCGCGGGAGCCCCCTCTCCAAGGGCCCATGCTGTTGCCACATCTTCAAGCAGCATAGGCACTTCAAAGCGGTTAAAAAGGTAGATGTCTTCCGGCTCTCTAAGGACACCGGCCTGGGTCAGAAGGCTTCCGAACTCTCCGATCTTCTGAAACCAGATCGTATGAAGCCAATGTTCGACCCAGAAGAGATGGTCCTCTGCGTAGCGGTAGATCGCTCGCACCACTTTATAGGCATCGTCGAAGGACTTCCTATCGTCTTCGCTCTTGATGAGCTCTCGGTATTCTCTGACGATCCTCTCCCTCTCTTCCGAAATTTCTGTGAGGGAGCGCTCAATTTTTTCACCTTTTTCGAGCCTCTCCACATAGCTCTTCAAATAGCTGAAGGGAACGTCCATCTTGTTGATCCAGCTCCCCTCGAAATGGTACCAGCCACTTCCACAAGAGACATAGAACCATGGGTTCTTGATTCGGTCGAGCTCTTCAAGCCAGGCTCGGCCTGCCTCGATCTGCCTCAGCATCTCAAGTTTCTGCGAGGCTGAAACGTTCCGCTTCAGAATATCCCCAACGGGTGGTTGAGCGACGGCCAACCGGCTCAACCGACAAAGTTCTTCCTCGGGACGAAACATGGAAACCTCCGCTCCCGCCACCATCTTTCCGATGGTGCTCTCCTTGATACCCGGAAAGAGCTTTCTTGCCGTATCGACGAACATGAGATAGCCCAGGTAAGCGAGGTTCAAGTATTCAAAATGGTACTGCCAGGCCTTAAAGATGAGGCTGATGATCGTGTTAAAGGCTTCGATCGCTTCGTAGGCCTCTGTATACCCTTTGGGTGCAGGAAAGATCTCGTTATCCGGTACGAACCGGGGAAAGGCTTGAGGGACGTTGATCGATTCCATCTCTCTGCCCAGCTTCTGAAACTTCTCGAGCCAAAGATCCCAAAGTTTTTCGTAATTCTCGAAAACAAAGGGAACCCGCTTCCCGAACAACCCCGCCTTTTCTTCGATGACAGCAGGAGGGGGTGGCTCCACCGCGGTGATGTACATATAACACCCCAGCATCCTCTGGGCGACCCCTTGAGCCGGGGGGATACAAAAAACTCGGGTGGTGTACTGAGAAAGGGCGATCTGCCATGCCTCCTGAAATATGTCGTCCAAGGGATACATGGGCTCCGGCGCATGGATCTTGTCCTGATACCAAAAATGTTTCTTCTCCCACTCTTCTCTGTCCTTGCTGAACAGTCGATGGGGAGGATACATCTCCTCCCACCCCGCTAACTCTGGAGGGAGAACAACCTCTTCCGCATAGGGAAACTTTTTGACCTCTGGCATAAGACCCTCCTTTTTCGGCCCGAAACGGTCTCCAATTTCGGCTCTTAAGCATGGAGGCTCCGAAATATCGGTCGTCGCAGGCCCATGGCATTGCAACAAGGAAATGGAAAATAGCTCGATAAACAATCAAATGAAACCTCTCCGAAAAATCTCCGGACTTGGATCTCCGGCCTTAAAAGCGCATCCTTCTGGCGACCATAGAAATCGCCCCCGAAGACGAACGCTCCCCTTGCGCACCTCCTTTCTTGGCCCTTATTTGGATCCCCTGTATGAAAGACCGGAAAGAACTTTTCCGTTGAAGCCTGATGTTTTGAAGAGCCCGGCAGCAGGGGAAGGATGGCCCGTGACCGGGGCTTGAATGAAAGCTGGGTAGCCTTTTCCACGCGGACGAAGACGATCTTCAGATCGACCCTTCACTTTCGATTTTAGACAAGAGAACGACAGTTGTCAACAAAAAATTTCACAACCTTTGGAACCGTGGCAATTGCACCATCTTTTCTTGTCGGAGGCTGGCCGATTTGGGTCGGGGCTATCCCATTTTCTCGAGGATCCCCTCAAGGAAGGCGACCAGGTCCCCCTGTTTCTTCGAGGCCACAAGGGGAATATCCCTTGCAATCCCTTCGATCGTTTTCGCTCTTTCTTCTTCTGCCATGGAGAGAACCGCTTTAGCGGAAGTCCCTTTCCGATCCAGGGCCTCCTCAATCTTCTTTCTCAAGGTATCGAGGAAACTCTTTTCTCCTCTTTCGAAGGCATAGTGATATTCGATGCGCGTCCCCTCTCTGTACGTGGAGGCCTCCCCTAATTTCCGCTCGTCCCCTCCTTCCACCATGGCCATCCATTCGATCTCCATGGGGTCCCGGTCGAATAGGAGGAGTCCAGGGTATTCCCCTTCCGATCTTTCGATCACCAATCTTCCTACCCGTTCCACCCTCTCGATCACGTAGTAGCGGCTGAGGCCGATGGCGTCAGGTTCCACCCTCGAAACCTCATGCCAGCCATCTTTCCATCCGATCAGGACGTATCTTCCCTCTCCCATCTTCACCTCCTCGGTTCACCTGAAGTGCCACTCCAGAGCACCGTCAACCTTTTCATTGGCTTTGTGGCATCCTAAAGGGGGTTCACAATCGCTCAAGGATTTCCTTGACCTTGAAGAAACTCTCAGCGACGTAATCGCTTTCGTCACACGGCCCCTCATCGATGTGTCCCGTGTACTGAATTGTGATCAAACCCCGCCTCTTTGCAGGAATGATGTCCGTGATGCGCTTATCTCCAATCATCACACATTCCTGAGGCTGGATGCCCTGTGTTCGAAGTTCCTTCAGGATCTCGTCGTAGAGGGTACCGGATTCCTTCGATGTGCCTCGATAGTTTTCGAACTGCTCGCCGGTGGCAAGATCCATCTTTCCATGGGGGGTGATGAAGTATTGAAAGGATCCGATGATGCCCTTGGCGATGAGGAATTTGGTGATCATATCCGTCCCCACCGGGCCGAGCGTCTTCTTCAGCTCCGAAACGACACTGGGACGGATCCCTTCGGCGTTGATCCAGATGAGGAACTCACGAAGCCCGGGCGCCATCGACAGCAACTCAGGCTCCTTCTGCCCGAAGAGCTCATAGGCCTCCCGGTCATGATCGAACACGAAGGTGAGGATTTCTTCCCGGTGCTTCTCCTTGACCAGGCTGTAGGTTTTGTACTTTTCTTTGAGCCTCCGCATGCGCTCGATCCAGACTGGGATCATCTCGTGTTTCCCGAGAAGTTTGCCAATGTCGCCAAACATCCGAGGATTGCGGAGGGAAGATGGACTCATAAGGCATTGGCCGAAGTCAATCCCTACCCACTTGACGATTTTCAAGGCCATTCCCATTGCCTCCCGGATTGATTCCTTCCACCAAAATGAAGCGAACCTGAAGGTGCGGAAGAAGAGCGGCGCAACACCGCACTCCAAAAGGCTCTTAAAGCATCGATGCTCTTCCGGACTTTCGGCAAAAACCCCTCACGATCTGGGTTTCACTCGAACAGCTCAGGAAACTTCGATTGAACCTCCCGGACCAACTCTTTCGAAACATGGATCGGCTTCGGGAACTTCTCTCTCCAATGCCAAGGCTTGCAGGCGTCGATCAGTACCTTGGCCGTCGTAATGTCTCCGCTCGCCTTCTTCTCCGGGCTCAGAGAGGGATCAAGACCACTGTTGAGAAAGCCTCGAACGATGTCGACGGACTTTTCAATATCGGCGCGCAGGCAGATGGCTGTCCAAACTTCCTCAAAGTTCGAAGGGTCGATATCCTCGTCCACGACGATGACCCACTTTCCCACACAGGCCCCACCCGTGAGCAAACCCGCTGCCACGGTCGCCACCTGTTTCGCATGTCCGAGATACCTCTGTTCGATGGAAATGACACAGATGGGTCGGTTACCAGGCCCGTGGATATAGACACCTTTGATCCCCTGAAGGCCTGCCGCAACCAGGTTGTTCCACAAGGTGGGAGCCGTATGAACGGGAATGGGGAACCAGGTATGGCCAGGAGGGGGCACTGGCGGCTGGCCCTGTAGAATCGGATCGTTTCGATGATAAATGGCCAGAACCCTTGCCACCGGACATGGCCTCGCTCCCATAGCATAGAAACCGGTCCACTCTCCGAAGGGTCCCTCGACCTTCTCGTCTTTGGGTTTCAGTACGGCTTCAACGGCGATTTCAGCCGTGGCGGGAATGGGAAGGCCCGTCATGGGACCTTTGACCACCTCCACAGGTTTCCCTTTGAAGAAACCCGTCGCCTCAAATTCACCCATGCCCCAAGGTAGGGTGATCATGGCGAAGGCCAACAGGAGGGGATCCTGGCCAAACGTAAAAACAACCGGGCAGTCCTCTCCTCGAGCCCAATACTTGTCCCGCATGATCGTAAAATGTTTCCCGGGAGAAGAATAGAGGCTAAGGGTATTCTCATTTTGAACCATTTGCCGATAGGTTCCAACGTTATAGAAATCCTCGTCAGGATCTTTGCTGATCACGCAGTTCGCGGTCCCGATGTAGCGCCCCCCATCTCCTTCGTGCCAATGGGGGACAGGAAACTTCAGAAGATCGATTTCTTCGCCCCCCATCCGGTTCTCCATCACGGGCCCCTCTGAAACATACCGGGGAGGCACGGGTTTGAACCGGGCCAATTGATCGGCCCATTCCCTAATGATCTCCGTGCGGGATGCTTCTTCGTCCATGCCCATGGCGATCCGCTGTCCGGGTTCGGTTTGAAAAACATTGGTCAGTACACGATAGCCAGTCGGATAATCCGGGATGCGATCGAAGAGGGTTGCAGGGCCCTTCCGCAAGGCAAGGATCTCATGAATCGCCCCGATCTCAAGATGCCAATGCGCTCCATAGACCCTTCTCAAATGGCCTGCTCGATCAAGGGCCTCGACCAATGTCCTCAAATCGTCATAGAAAACCCCTTTCATGGCAACCCTCCTTTGAGCGATGGATTGGAACCTTCCAAAACTGGGAACCGCAGAAAAACTTCTTCGAATCTCTTGGAGACCCGCTTGAAAAGGCCTTCAGCCCGCCTTCTCCGGGGCTCCCCAATGGGACGAGCGGGTACCTCTTTTCACAACGTCGGAGGAATCGCCATGGGCCTTTTCGAAATCACCCGCTTATTGGGCGGAGGCCCTTCGTTCGTTTCGGATCCGCTTGGCAATCTGAAGGACGGTGTCGACATAGGGTTTGCTGTGATTGTAGAGCCAGAGAATACGCTTCTTTCGTTCGTGGCTCATACCCTTCTTCCAGCCGTGGGACTTCAGATAGTTGGCGATGCTGAAAACAGCCTCTTCCTTGCTTCGGATCCAATGTTCCAGGTTTTTCTGCTTATACGCAAAGGTCACATAGCTTGAGGGGACGAACTGGGCCATTCCCAGGGCGCCGGCATAGGAACCACGAATCTCCAGGGGATCGGTGGTTTCTTGGCGGGCAATCCTCAAGAAACACTTCAGCTCCTCGTAGGCCCACTGGGCTCGCTTCTGTGCCCGCTCGCGAAACCCCTCAAAGGCGATATCGGGGCTTACGGCCCAGAGGGTGAGAAAGTTGCACCAGAGGTTTTCGGGGGCGTCGAGAAGGGCCAGACTCGCCAGGGCCGGGATAACCCGGTATTGTCCGATGTTCTCTCCTAACCTCGACTCGATGAGAAGGATCGCCACCACGATCTCCTTCTCCACAGGGTAGCGCTCTTCCATCTCTGCGAGGAGCCTCTCGTTTACCCGAAGAAATCTTTTGGCTCGCTGAATCGATTCCGGGGTCAGAAACTGCAGATAGGCGTCCGGAACCTCCCGGGGAAGCAGGGAGAGGGTCATCAAGGCGGGCAAAGGCTCGGAACGGGGATCATCAAAGATGCGAAGGACGTAATTCGAATCGAGACCATCTCGAGCCAGGCGGTTAATCAACTGCTCGTACGCAAGCAGGTGATCTTGAGCAAAAAGCCCTGACGAAGAGGCCACGAGCAGAAAAAGACCGCATAGGATGAAGAACGGTGCTCTCAAAGGTCGCCCTTTCAAAGCGAGGCAACCCACGCCTCGAAACTGTTGATCTCAAAATCGGGTTTCACTGCTCCGAAATCCGCGGCCTCCCGAACCCCGGCGGGCCTGAACAGGATTACGCTCAAACCCGAGTCCCTTGCAGCCCGGATGTCATCCAGGCTATCGCCAACGTGAACGGCTTCGTCTTTCTTGACCTGAAGGATCTCGAGGGCACGCCCAATGCCCTCGCCACTCGGTTTAGGTATCCGGACATCGTTTCGGGTCACCACCGCCTCAAAGCTTTTTTCGAGGGAAAGCTTCGCGAGTCCCTTTAAGATCCCTTTTCTTCCCACGTTGGTCACCAGCCCCGTCTTCAGTCCTTCCTCTTTCAGCCGATCGAGCAGGGCTCGCGCACCCGGTCGAAGCCTCCATCGCCTCAAGGCGTCTTCGTCATATCCGTCGTAGATCTTCTCGATCCGCCTCCTCACCTCTTGAGGGGAGTGTCCGTATTCATGGGCTATGGCCGAGCCCTCCGTCAGCAGGGCCGAGTAGCTTCGCCCCTGAAGCCGCTCTGCAGGGATCCCCAACCCGCCGAGCATTTCATGGACTTCGGAAACGGCCTCCGCGATGTTCCACTCGAAAGGGACCAAGGTTCCTTCGAAGTCAAAAAGCATCGCCCTCAGCCCTTGAAGGGAAAAGCCGTCCATAGCACCGTATTTAGCAGGTCCTGAGATCTTTTTCAACCCTCCTTTTCTTCGCAAAGGAGGGGCCTCTTGACAGGACGAAACGGACGGGTTATATTTGGGGCAGATACCTTACGGGGGTATGGTATGAGGGATCAAAGACCGAAAAAGGAAGTGCTCCTCCGGCTCAAACGGATCGAAGGGCAGTTGAGAGGGCTTCAGCGGATGGTTGAACAGGATGTCGCCTGCATCGATATTTTGACCCAGGTGGCAGCGGTCACATCGGCTATGAAAAGGGTGGGGATGCTCGTCGTTCAGACCTACATGGACGAGTGCCTGAACGCTTCCGACAAAGATTCGTCTTCCTTTCGGGCAGAACGGTTGAAGGAGCTCCATCGGGCCATCTCACAGTATATGGACTGGGCCTGAAGAGAAGGCTCCAAAACCCGGGCTCGAAGAAACCTTTTTCTTACGGGGCCCGTCGACATGGCAAAAGTACAGGGGGATTTCGATGAGCGAAAAAAAGCAATGGACACGAAGAAACTTTCTTAAGGGCGGTGCCGCAGCAGCCGGCCTGGGAGCCGTAACGGTCCTGGGCCTTCGTGAAGAGGCCCAAGCCAAAGCGGGGTCCTACGCAACCCTGATCGATCTCACACGATGCGACGGCTGCAAGGATGAGCCTATGCCAAGGTGTGTGGAGGCATGCAGGAGAACAAACGAGAAGAAGTTTCCGAATCCCAAAGAGCCTATTAAAGATCTCTGGCCCCAGAAGACCCACGACGACTGGTCCAAGAAAAGGGATGTCATCCATACCTTGACCCCCTACAATTGGACGATCGTACAGAGGGTGGAGATCGACGGAGAAGCGATCTTCGTCCCACGACGTTGCATGCACTGCGACAACCCTCCCTGCGCCCATCTCTGCCCTTTCGGAGCCTTGAACAAACATGCGGATGGTTCCGTCGTCATCAATCCGAACCTCTGCCTGGGAGGGGCGAAGTGTAAGGCTGTCTGCCCCTGGCACATCCCCCAGCGACAAAGCGGTGTGGGAATTTATTTGAAACTTCAGCCCATGCCTGCCGGCGGTGGCGTCATGTATAAGTGCGATCTCTGTCACGACCGCCTGAAGGCGGGGCAGGCGCCGGCCTGTGTCGAAGCCTGCGAAAAAAGATTGGGAGAAAAGCGGCCCCTCTTTTTCGGAACGCGAGAGGAAATCTTAAAAAAGGCCCATGACAGGGCCCGTGAGATCAACGGATTCCTGTATGGAGAAAAGGAAAACGGTGGCACCGCGACGATCTACGTGAGTCGAGTGCCTTTTGAAAAGATCGATTCGAAACTTAGAGAGGCCAAATCGACTCTCCCCATGGGCAAAGTCGAACCCTCTCTCAAGAGTGTCAACGCGTGGGCGAAGGGGTTCTTGATCGCCCCTCTTTTGGGCGCTCTGGGAGCGGTGGGTCTGGCCATCTCCCACCGAAAAAGAGAGGAGGGCCCCTCTTCCAGTGAACCCCCTCGCGAGAAAGAATGACGCCGGAGGAAGAACTATGGCAAAGCCGTCCCTCGAAATCCAAGAGAGCATACGCCGTCACACGGCAATCGAAATTGCAGAGCATTGGCTCTTTGCTTTGTCGGGATCGGTCCTGATCTTTTCGGGATTCGGTGAACTTCCCATGTACAAGCGATTCATGGTCACCCAGATCCCTGGACTGTCCTGGGCCGGAGACTTCTTCGTCCACTTGAAGATTCACTACCTCTCCGCCCTCGTTTTTGTTGGGGTGATGGTCTTTCATGGAGTCTACCACGGAATGTTGGGTCATCGGGGTCTCCTTCCAAAAAAAGGCGATCTCAAGGCCTCCCTCGTGACGATCCTGAGCTTGTTCGGGATGGGTGAGGAGCCGAAATCGCACAAATACCTTCCGGAGCAGAGGTTGGCCTACATCTATATTGGGGCTACGGGTCTCCTGTTGGTCGTGACAGGACTGGTCAAGGTGGTCAAGAATCTTCCCACGGTCCATCTGCCCCCGGACCTCATCAAATGGACGACTTTGACCCACACCTTTGCAACCCTGTTCTTTCTTGTCGGCGTGATCGCGCATCTGGCAGCCCTGATCTTCAAAGTGAACCGACCTCTCGTTCGTTCGATTTTCACCGGCAAGGTGGACCTCCAATACGTCCGTGAACGGCATACGCTCTGGTACGAAGAACTCCTCTCGGCAACCCCCCTCGAGAAGAGGGTCGAGGCAGAGCCCGAGGTCGAAGAGGAGGCGATAGGGCCACGGGGCGACGAGGTCGTGAAAGAGGAAGAGGCTTCGGCGTCTCCGTCCCCCGAGGCGGAAGAAAAAAGTAAAACCGAAAAGGAGGAAAGACCCATGGTATCAACGATCCGAGTCAAAGGCATGACCTGCGAGCACTGTGTCATGGCCGTGAAGAAGGCCTTGGGCACGTTGGAAGGGGTGGAGAAGGTCGAGGTCGATCTTTCCACAGGGGAGGTCCGCTTCGAGAACACCAAGGCTGTAGAAATGGACCGCATTAAGACGGCAATCGAAAAGGCAGGCTATCAGGTTTCAGCTTGATGAGACGAAAGGAGCGCAATATGCCCATCTACGAATATCGATGCAAGAAATGTGACTCCCTCTTCGAGAAATTTCATTGGAGAAGCAAAGAGGAGGAGAAGATCACCTGTCCCCGCTGCGGTTCGGAGGAGGTTGAAAGAACGCTCTCTTTCTTCAGCTCCTTATTCGGGCGAGGGAGCTCCTCTTCTTGCGGTGGCGGTTCGACCCGATTTACGTGAGGCTGAGGGAGGGCCGGCGGTCTGCCGGCCTCAAGCCTCTTTTCTCGCAAGATCTCTGTTCCTCGCTCGAAGAAAGGGGAGGATTGCCGTGATCAAAGATCTGCTCTCTTTGGTGAAAGGGAAGATGAAGGGTTCCCAAAAAGCGCTCGGTGAAGTGCTCTACGGCATGATGCTTCACGAGATGGACCTCGAGATGAAGAAGGAACGGGGCCATCTCGACAACCTCTTTATGCTCGTCATCTTTGGAGACCTGATCGGCCTCCCTCTCCTTCCTCCTTACTATGCCATGCGGCTTCTTCCTTACATTGTCCCTTCCTTGGAGACCTGGAAAAGAAGGGTTTTGAGGGAAAAGGACCTGACCGATTTTGTCGCCCATGATCTCTAAGCCTTCCGTACGATTGCCAATCCCTGATGTTTCATGCATGATAAGGGAAGTGCAGGAAGCAGCTTAAGGGAAGGCAACACGACTGAAGGAGGGCTTCTTAACGATGGAAGGCGAACGAAGAATCGGTGTCTATGTCTGTCACTGCGGAACCAACATCGCCGCCACGGTGAACGTCAAAGAGGTTGCTCAGTCGGCACGATCCCTGCGGGGCGTCGTCGTAGCCCGAGACTATATGTTCATGTGTTCCGACCCCGGGCAGGAACTGATCAAGAACGATATCAGGAAAGAACGACTCAACCGAGTCGTTGTGGCAGCCTGCTCGCCTTTGCTCCACGAGCGGACCTTCCGCCGAGTCTGCCGCGAAGGAGGCCTGAACCCGTATCTCTTCGAGATGGCCAATATTCGGGAACAGTGTAGTTGGACCCATGCCGAGGGCGCAACCGAGAAGGCCAAGGAGATCGTACGGGCTGCGGTGATGAAGGTCTACCATCACGAGCCTCTCGAGATGAAAGAGGTTCCTGTTTATCCGGCAACCCTCGTTGTGGGCGCGGGCATTGCGGGCATCCAAGCGGCTCTCGATATCGCCAACGCGGGATACCACGTCTACCTGGTGGAAAGGGAGCCCTCCATTGGCGGCCACATGATCCAGCTCGACAAGACCTTCCCTACCCTCGATTGCTCCTCCTGCATCCTCACGCCCAAGATGAGCGATGCAGGGTCCCACCCCAACATTGAACTCTTCGTGTTCAGCGAAGTGGAGGAGGTTCGGGGATTTGTCGGAAACTTCAAGGCCAAAATAAGACGAAAGGCCGGTTACGTCGATCCGGGTCGATGCACGGGCTGTGGCCTCTGCCAGGAGAAATGCCCTTCCAAGGTCCCGAGCGAATTCAACTTTGGCCTCGGCCAAAGGAAGGCTATTTATACGCCTTTTCCTCAGGCCGTTCCCAACAAGCCGGTGATCGATCGGAACCATTGCCTCTATTTTTTGAAGGGAAGGTGTCGGCTCTGCGAGAAGGTCTGTGAAACCCATGCGATCGATTTCGAGCAGACCGATCGTCTGATCGAAGTCGATGTGGGTTCTATTATTTTGGCGACCGGTTATGACCCCTTTGACCCAAGGCGAAAGCCCGAACTGGGCTATGGAAGGTATCCCAATGTCATCACCGGTTTTGAGCTGGAGAGGCTTCTCTCTGCGGCAGGCCCCACACGGGGTGTGGTAGAGATCGGAGGGAAAATCCCCCAGAGCGTGGTCTTTCTCCAGTGTGTAGGCTCACGAGACAAGACCGTTGGTCACGAATACTGCTCCCGGGTCTGCTGCATGTACACGGCCAAACATGCCCATGCCATCAAAGAAAAGATCCCCGGCGCTAAGGTGACGGTTTTCTACATCGACATCCGGGCCTTCGGAAAGGGGTACGAACAGTTCTATGAACGCGTCCAAAAGGAAGGGGTGATTTACCGCAAGGGAAGTGTTTCGGAGGTTTACCGCGATGGGGAGAAACTGGTGGTCAAGGCCGAGGACATTCTGTTAGGAGAAGTGGTGGAGGAGAAGACCGACCTGGTGGTCCTCGCAGTCGGTTTAGAACCGAGAAAAGATGCCTTCCAAGTCATGCGAACCTTCACCATTCAGGCCGATGCCGACGGGTTCTTTCTCGAAAAACATCTGAAGCTCGATCCGGTTGCCACATCGACCGACGGCGTCTACATCGTAGGTTGTTGTCAGGGGCCTAAAGACATCCCCGACACGGTGGCTCAGGCCAAGGCAGGGGCTGCAGAGGCCTTGGGGCTTCTCGCCCGGGGCAAGGTGCTCGTCGAGCCGATCGTGGCTTCTGTGGATCACGATCTCTGCGCTGCATGCGGGCTCTGCGAGAGGATGTGCAGCTTTGGCGCTCTCGCCCTTGAAAAGTCGGGGAGATTCATGACCGTTAACGAGGCCCTCTGCAAGGGCTGCGGAGCCTGTGCAAGCGTCTGCCCTTCGGGCGCCATGACCCTCAAACACTTCACCTATCGCCAGATTCTCAATCAACTGGAGGCGTTGGCAGGATGAGGCAAAAGGGTCAATCGGGCGGCTTGAGCCATGCGGGATCGGCTCCGTAGTCTTGGGCTTCTCGGGGAAGGGTCTTTTCGAGCATCTCCTTGGCCTCTTTGATCTGCCTCTCCCAATGATCCACTTTTTCTTCAAGGGCCTTCTTCTCTGCCTTCAGTTTTCGCTGAAAGCTATCGGGCTTCAATTTGGACGCTCCGATCTCCCGATTCGTCGCCTCGAGGGCCGCCCGTGTCTCTTCGTAATGTCTTTGGGCCGTTTCGAGCTTGTCCTCCCACTCCTTCACCTTTGCCCTCCACCAGAGCTCTCCGCGGCCCAACTGATCCGTTCGACTCGGGGCAGGCCCTCTCTGGTCTGGAGGCGAATGGACTGCTTCAGGTCTCGTTTCGGGCGATTCCGGAGGTTTCCTCTCCTCCGTTTGCTTCCGATACTTCTCGGGAATCGAGGTGGGATCGTCGGTGAAGTGAATCGTTCCCGATTCGTCTACCCATCGGTAAACGACCTGCCCCTGAATCCCACCCACGACGAGCCATGACGCCATGAGAATCATCGGTATCCATCGCTTCATCGTTCGCTCCAAGAGAGAGTCCCTATTCGACCACGGTTTGAAAGCAAGGGCTCCGTCTCCTCAGTGCACTTCTGCCCAGTTGCGGCCGTGGTGGATCGAAACCTTCAGGGGGACGACGAGAGGAATGACATGCTCCATCTCTTCCCGGATCAGGGGGACCACCCTCTCCACTTCTTCTTCGGGAGCCTCAAAGACAAGCTCATCATGGACTTGCATGATCATCCGCGTCGAGAGGCCTGACCGATCGATCAAGTTCTGAACCCGTATCATGGCCACCTTGATGATGTCGGCGGCTGTCCCTTGAAGCGGAGTGTTGATGGCCATACGTTCCGCGGCTTGCCGAACGGGAGTCGCGGGCGAGTGGAGCTCCGGAAGATAACGCCTCCGGTTGAAAAGGGTTGTGACATAGCCCTTTTCCCTCGCTTCTTGAAGCCCCCTCTCGATGTAACCCGCGACTCCGGGATGTTTCTTGAAATAATCGTCGATTCGAGCTTGGGCCAGTTTCGGATCGATTCCCAACTGCTGGGATAACCCGTAGGCGCTCATCCCGTAGAGGATGCCGAAATTGATCACCTTCGCTTCGCGGCGCATCGATGGTGTGACCTGCTCCTTCGGGACTCCATAGATTTCAGAGGCGGTGTGGGCGTGAATGTCTTCATCCCTGCGGAAGGCACCCACGAGTGCCTCGTCTTGGGAGAAATGGGCGAGGATTCTCAGTTCGATCTGGGAATAGTCCGCCGAGACCAGTCGGTGGCCCTTTTCCGGAATGAAGGCTTGGCGAATTCGACCTCCCTCCTCCCCCCGGACCGGAATATTCTGAAGGTTGGGATCACTCGATGAAAGCCGTCCCGTCGCCGTCACCGTTTGGTTGTAAGAGGTATGGATTCGGCCTGTTTGGGGATGGACCATCTTGGGAAGGGCGTCTACATAGGTCGATTTCAGTTTGCTCAGATTCCGGAAAGCGAGCACTTCGAGAGGAAGTTCATGGTGCAAGGCCAACTTGGTGAGCACGTCGACATCGGTTGAATAACCCGTCTTGGTCTTCTTGACCATGGGAAGCTTCAACTTCTCGAAGAGGATCTTTCCAAGCTGCTGGGAAGAGTGGATGTTGAAGGTCTCGCCGGCGAGGGCGTAAATTCGATCCATCTTCTGCTGAAGCTGGATCTCGATCTCCTTTGAAAAGTCACGAAGAAGATCGAGATCGATCTTTACGCCATGCATCTCCATCCGGGCGAGGACCACGAGAAGCGGAAGCTCCATCTGGTCATAAAGATCTTTCAACCCCTCCTCGGCCAGCTTCGGAAGAAGCACCCGAGAGAGGGCAAGAGTGACCTCCGCATCCTCACAGCTATAGTCCCGTGCTTTCTCGAGGTCGATTTCTGCGAAGGTTACGGCCTTCGAACCGCTTCCCACCACATCCTTGTATGAGGAAACCCTTCGACCCAGGTACTCCTGGGCGATCTCGGCTAAATTGTGCTGGTGTTGTGTAGGATTGAGAACATAGGAGGCGATCATCGTATCGCACGAGATCCCCCGAAGCTCAATCCCGTAACGCCTTAGAACGATCCAATCGTACTTGATATTCTGGCCCACTTTCTTGACCGTATCGTCTTCAAGAAGCGGCTTCATCTGCTCGACCACCCAAGAGAGGGGAAGCTCCGTCTCCCCCTCCCGCAGCTTGTGACCCAGGGGTACGTAGAAGGCCTGATCCGGGGCGTAGGAAAGACTCATACCGACCCATTCCGCCCACATGGGAAACGGAGAAGTCGTTTCGAGGTCGATCGAAAAGGTCTCCGCCTCTTTCAAGGCTTCGAGAAGGGAGAGCAAGGCCTCCCGCTCTGTAACCAAACGGTAATCCCTTTTGACCGATCCTCCTGTCTCGGGCAACTCCCGAAGAAGCTTGTTGAACTCGAGCTCCCGAAAGATCGTCCTGAGGCTTTCGAGATCGGGATGAGCCGAGGCAAAATCGCGGAGTTCAAAAGAAAGGGGAACGTCAAGCCGAAGGGTGGCAAGCTCGCGACTTAGGCGAGCCTGTTCGGCATAGGCCTCGAGATTGTGCCTCAGTTTCTTTTGCGGAACCTGATCGAGGTGGGCGAGCACGTTTTCGATCGTGCCGAAGGTTTTGATCAACTCGATTGCCGTCTTCTCACCGATGCCCGGCACACCCGGGATGTTGTCCACCGCATCCCCCGCTAGCCCCATGATCTCGACCATCTGTTCGGGCCGTACGCCGTAGCGCTCCATCACCTCCTCCACTCCGAACGTCTGCCCCTTCATCGTGTCAATCACCCTCACCCGATCGTTGACAAGCTGGAGGAGGTCCTTGTCTCCGGAAATGATCGCCACATCGACTTCAGCAGAAAGGGTCTCGGCTAAGGTCCCGATGAGATCGTCCGCCTCATAGCCGTCCTGCTCGAGCATGGCGATCCGGTAGGCGGCGACGATCCGTTTGATGTAAGGGATCTGGGGAACGAGACTTTCAGGCATGGGAGGGCGATGGGCTTTGTAGGCCTCGTAGCGTTGACTCCGAAGGGTTGGGGCTTTCGAGTCGAAAACCACCGCGAGATATTCAGGTCGATATTCTTTGACGACCTTGAGGAGCATCTGGGTGAAACCATAGATGGCGTTGGTGGGAAGACCTTTCGAATTGGAAAGGTGTCGAATCGCGTAGAAGGCACGAAAGATATAAGAAGAACCATCGATCAGAAAAAGCCTTGGCCGCTCAGACATGACCGCTCCTGAAATAGCTTGAATGATTCATCTTCTCAAAATAGAAATGACACACATCTCCCTCTCCCGCCTTGGCGGTGGAGGGCTGGGGTGAGGGTGTTTCCTCGGAATTGCCCCTCACCTCGATCCTCTCGCCAAGGGGAAAAGAAGATTCTTTTTCCCTTGGTTTGTCGAGACGAATGTGAGCATCCTAAGAATTGCCCTCGATGGGGACCCCAGCCGGAAGAAGGTTCTTTTGAATTCGGTTTCCACCCGAATGCTTGGCTAAATACATGGCGTCATCGGCGCACTTGACAAACTCCTCCAGCGTGAGGAAGAGGTGGTATTCGGCCAGACCAACGCTCACCGTGATATCACTCAGTCCCAGCTCTTCAATCGAGCTTCGAATTCGTTCCGCTATGGTCATCGACTGCTCCAGGGTGGCACCGATCAGAAGGATGGCAAACTCATCGCCTCCGTAACGGAACCCCGAATCAACGTTGCTTCGGATCGACTGCCTGACCACCTCCCCGATCTTCCTGAGCACGCGGTCGCCCTCGAGATGGCCGCGCGTATCATTGTATTTCTTGAAATTGTCCACATCGAACATGATCAGAGAAAGGGAGGTTCGCTGGCGTCGAAGGCGGGCCAGCTCCGATTCGAGGGTACTGAAAAAATGGCGGTGGTTGTAGAGGCCTGTCAGGTCATCCGTAATGGAAAGCCGCCGCACCTCTTCCTCCAACCTCTCCTTCTCCTTGAGCGTCCGGTGCTTCTCCATGCACTGGTGCACGATGTGAATGAGGTGATCGTTTTCGAAGGGCTTCTTGATAAAATCGGTGGCCCCTTCCTTCAGGGCCTGGATGGCATTGTCGACGGTGGCAAAGGCGGTCAACATGACGACACAGGCCAGGGGATGAAACATTCGGATCTGCCTCAAGGTCTCCGTTCCATTGATGCCAGGAAGGTTGATGTCAAGAAGCACGACCTCGGGGTTCTCGGCCCGGGCCTTTTCAACGCCTTCTTCGCCGGTTGATGCCGTGATCACCTCGTAGCCTTCGTATTGGAGAAGCTTCCCGATAATCTCGAGGGTGTCGGGAGCATCGTCCACCACGAGAACCTTTCCTTTCGGCGCCTCAACTCTCCAAAGCTCTTCCATGTTCAAACTCGACTGAGCACGGTAAAGTGAAGAAGAACGTGGAACCCTTACCGATCTCCGATTCCACCCAGATCTTGCCACCATGGCCCTCCACGATCGCCTTCGTGATGGCCAAGCCCAGACCCGTGCCTCCTTGCTTACCCGTTTCCACTTGATAGAACTCGTCGAAGATCCGATCCAGCTTATCGCGGGGGATACCGATCCCCGTGTCCTGAATCGCATGGAGAACGGTTTCCCCTTTCCGTGTGGCACGGATGAGCACCTGACCTCCGTTGGGCGTGAACTTGAAGGCGTTGGAGAGAAGGTTGACGAAAATATCGTGAAAGCCGTCCCGGTCCGCCTGGACGTAAAGGTTTTCCGGGACTTCGGAGACAATGGTAAGATGTTTGTCGAGGGGTTGAATCTCACGGATGAATTCGCTGATCGCCTCGGACAAGAGGATGGGCTCGGGCCGTAACAGAAGTCTGCCGAGCTTGATCCGCGTTAAGTCCATCATATGATCCAGCGTCCGTTGAATCCGATTCGTGTTTCGCTGAATGGTAAGGAGGTACGAGCGGAGATGATCGGGAATCTTCCCCTCTTTTTCCGAGAGGATGAAGTCGATGTTGGCCTTGATGGCCGTCAGAGGCGTCTTCAACTCGTGGGAGGCGGCTCCGATGAACTTCAGCTTCGTCTCGTCCATCTCTCTCAGTTCACGGTTGGCCTTTTCGAGCTCCTGTTTTGCCGCCTCAAGATCTTGAAGCATCTTTAGGGCCGCCGTCCTGGCCCGGTTGAGTTCCCTGACCTTCTCCCCGAGCTCTCGCGTCCGCTCTTCGACCTTCTTTTCAAGGTTTTCCCGCGATTCCCGAAGTTGAATCGTCATCTGGTTAAAAGCCTTGGCCAGATCCCCAATCTCATCCCGAGACTGGATCGGCACGCTCAGGTTCAACTCGCCTCCCGCAACCCGCTCGGTCGCAGCCACCAAGCCTTCGATCGGACGGAGAAAAAGTCGCGTGAAGATGAGCGTGAAAAGGATCCCCGCGCCAATCACACCCAACGCTGTGTAGAGGATGTCTTTCATGAGATCGTCCATCCTCCTCTTGAGCTTATCGGGTGAAAAACTGATTTCGATGCTGCCAATCGTCCCTCCCCTCTCATCCTTGAGGGGTTGGCGGAACGGGGCCAGGCTTTGGGGATCGAAAGAGGCTTGGGCCTTTGTGCTCTGGGCGAGCTTTTCCCCTTTCGAGTCGAAGATGGACCACGAGATCACGTCTTCGTCCCGAACCATACGCTCTGCAATGCGTTGCAGCCTGGAGCGATCTGAAAAGCTTATCCCTTCCTGAAGGAGAAGGCTCATGGAGTCGGCCACAAACCTCGCCCGAGCCTCGAGCTGGCTCCTGAGAAACGCCATCTCCCTGCCGATGAAAAACCATCCGAAGGCGGCCGAGCTCATCACGACCAGGATGAACATGGCCGCAAGGAATTTGAAGTTGAGGCGGACGCGGAAGCGGAAAAAAGATTCAAGCCGGCTCATAGATACAGTAGGGCTCCTCAGCCATGTAGTCGCCACACGTCTCGTAGGCTCTGGCTCGGCACCCTCCACACACTCTTCGAAACTCGCACCGTCCACACTTTCCTTGATAGGCATCGATGTTTCGAAGGTTTCGAAACACCTCGGATGTCGCCCAAATCTCCTGAAAGGGTCTTTCCTTCACATTTCCGCAATCAAGCTCCAAATAGCCACAGGGCTGAACCTGACCCAGATGGGAGATGAAGCAGAAGGAGATCCCTCCCAAACACCCTCTCGTCATCGCGTCCAGGCCGTAGACCTGGGGCGTCACCTTTTTTCCCTCTTTCTTGGCCCGTTGGCGAAGGATGCGATAGTAGTGGGGAGCGCAGGTGGCTTTAAGCTGAAGGGGCACCTTGGCCCGTTGCTCGTAGAACCATTCCAGGGTCTTTTCATAGTCAAAAGGGGAGATCTCCTGATCCTGAAGCTCTTTGCCCCTACCCGTGGGGACCAGGAGAAAGATATGGAGGGCCACAGCACCAAGTTTGACTGCAAGCTGAAGGATCCCATCGATGAGGTGAAGGTTCACCTTTGTGATCGTGGTGTTGATTTGAAACGGAATCCCTTCCCTTTTCACTATCTCAATCCCTTTCAAAGCCCCTTCGAAAGCGCCTTCCACCTTTCTGAAGGCGTCATGGGTCTCGGAGCTATCGCCATCGAGGCTGACGCTGATCCGCTGAATCCCGGAAGCTTTGATCTCTCTTGCCGTCTCCTCGGTGATCAGGGTTCCGTTCGTTGCCATCACCATCCGAAACCCTTTCCCGCTTCCATAGCGAGCAAGTTCAAAGAGGTCGGACCGTAGAAGGGGTTCCCCTCCTGTGAGGATGATGACAGGCTTCGAAAGGGTCGAAACCTCTTCCATGACCCGCTTACATTCCTCTGTGGAGAGTTCACCAGGATAGGGCCCTGCCTCCGCTGAGGCCCGGCAATGAACACAGGCGAGGTTACACCCCCGAGTTAACTCCCAAGCGATCATCCTGAGCTCGGGTGGAGCACTAAAGAGCCCTTCAGGGGGTGATTGGGAACGATGAGCCATCGATCAAACCCTTCTATTGCCCCTGATGTTGCAAGAACTCCCCCCGCAAAGGCCCCCGGCGAGGGCGCCAGAGAGGCCTTGTAGCGGCGGGCACACCTTACAAGAGTGAAATCCCCGTTTCGGCTAACTCTGTTGAATCCATTCTTGGTGTGAAAAACCTTTGATAACCGTAAAGATCTCAAAAAAACCCGCCTGAGAGGGCCTCCAGGACGCCCTCACCGGGGTTCCGCAATGGAGCGACGGCTTAAGACCCTTGAGGCCCTTTTCAAGGCAATCCCTCTCCCTCCATCTCGCTGCCTGGAATCTTTCTTCTGCCTTTACGACGTCTTGAGCTTTTTCGCTGCTTCCTTAGCGAAATAGGTCAGGATGATATCGGCTCCCGCCCTCTTAATGGCTGTCAAGAGCTCCATCATCACCGCTTCTCCGTCGATCCACCCTAACTGGGAGGCAGCCTTTACCATAGCGAATTCGCCGCTGACGTTATATGCCGCAACCGGCCGATTGAAGGCCTGTTTCACCCGGTAGAGGATATCAAGGTAGGGAAGGGCGGGCTTCACCATGACGATATCCGCGCCTTCTTCCAGATCGAGAGCCACTTCCCTCAACGCTTCGTCCCCGTTGGCTGGGTCCATCTGATAGGACTTGCGGTTCCCGAATTGAGGCTTCGATTCAGCCGCCTCACGAAAAGGGCCATAAAAGCTTGAAGCATACTTCGCCGCATAGGCCATGATGGGAACATCCTCCAGACCGTTTTCATCCAGGACCTTTCGGATTGCTCCGACCCTCCCATCCATCATGTCCGACGGCGCCACGATGTCAGCTCCTGCCTTTGCATGCGAAAGGGCCTGCCGCGCGAGGAGAGGAAGGGTTTCATCGTTGAGAATCCTGCCTTCTTTGACAAGGCCGCAATGACCGTGGCTTGTATATTCGCAGAGGCAAACATCGGTCACGACCAGAATATTTTCCACCTTCTTTTTGATCTCCCGAACAGCCCTCTGAACGATACCCTCTTCGGCATAGGCCTCGGAGGCCACCTCGTCCTTTTTCTCTGGGATGCCGAAGAGGATCACTCCCAAGATTCCCAGGGCTTGAGCCTCTTTCACCTCTTCAATTAAGAGATCGATAGAAAGTTGAAATTGCCCCGGCATGGAAGAAATGGGCCGTTTTACCCCTTTGCCCGGACAGACAAAAAGAGGGAGGAGGAAGTCATCGGGTCGTAGGTGTGTCTCCCGGATCATCTCCCGAAGAAGAGGGGTTTTCCGAAGCCTTCTCGGTCTGTAATAGGGAAATCGCATTGCCGTCTCCTTCTTTAGGAAAAAGCAAGGCCGTTCGAAGGTCCTTTTCTGGAGATCCCTTCGTGAGCCCCCACCCCGCTCGTAGTCTTTTGGCCTTATGAAAACTCTACAATATTTCAGATCGGATGTCTACACCCAAGCCTTTCATTGCGGAGCTTCGGTGAGGACACCCTGGAGGCCTTCTCAAGCGGGTCTTTTTGACATCTGGGCGGTTATCTTAGCTTCATAAAGAGGAGCTTCAGAGAGTTCGGCCAGGTGGTGGGTATTTCGCCTTCTTAAGGTGCTGTTAAAAGGCCTCTTTAGTGCCCTCAGCGGCATCCTTTTTGCGGGGATTTTACAACAAGAGGATACCATTTCTTGAATTGGAAAGGCGGGCGCCGAATGGTACGAATCTTTCAATCTTCTCGTTACGGATTGAGGCTTCTCCTTAGGGAAAGAAACGATCAGGAGACGGATCGGTTCTCGATCTTTTCGACCCTTCTTCGAAGTTCAAGGAACTCCTTTTCGAGGGTTGTGAGTCGTCTATCCAGTTCCGCGTAAGAGAATTTCACTGCTGCCAAGATCTCCTGTCGCGTGGTTTGGTTCTCAGCCTTCAACTCAACGGCAGTCATGTCCAACTTTTCATGAACGGCCTTGATCTCTGCTCCTAACTCCTGGCGTACCCCCTGAATTTCGGTCTTTAATTCCTGGCGGACCTCTTGGATCTCACCCCGGACCTCCTGGATTTCACGCCCGAGCTCTTCCCGAACCCCTTGAATCTCACCCTTTAATTCCTGGCGGACCTCTTGGATCTCGCCCTTTAACTCCTGCCGTACCCCCTGGATCTCACCCTTTAATTCTTGACGGACCTCTTGGATCTCGCCCCGGACCTCCTGGATTTCACGCCCGAGCTCTTCCCGAACCCCTTGAATCTCACCCTTTAATTCCTGGCGGACCTCTTGGATCTCGGTCTTTAATTCCTGCCGTACCACCTGGATAT
>Ga0315298_1002407_pt1 | contig 31795 bp, 25 predicted proteins | sample WHS_1_MG_FD_203077 | JGI IMG/M metagenome (GOLD analysis project Ga0315298, IMG submission 203077) | Extremophilic microbial mat communities from Washburn Hot Springs, YNP, Wyoming, USA - WHS_1_MG | ecosystem: Environmental > Aquatic > Thermal springs > Hot (42-90C) | place: USA: Wyoming... | reverse complement strand
CCGACGGCCTCATCGTCGGCCTCCGCGTCGACGTAGCCATCGACGTATCCCAAATGTCAAGTGCCCCTCCGAATGGTGGTCAGGTGTAGGAGTAATGAGAGAGAATCCTGCACTCTCAATGGCAAAATATGGTCAAAAATGGCCGCAAATTGCACTTAACCATCTGCGATAAACAGCACATAACCTCAAGCAGCTATGGGACTTACGTCACTAGCGTCTCCCTTTGGACGGTAAAGGGTTCGACGCGCCGGGACGAGTGCTTGTGGTCGCTACCGGGCTGGTGCAAAACACCGATGCAGTCCTCCAGTCGCTGGGTGACGACCGCGTTACCTTGCGCAACCAGTGGGGCCGTGAGCCTGTCCTCTGCGAGAGCGTGCCGGCACGCATTCTCTTGCCGGTACCGCCAGCCCGCGTGCGACTCTTCCCGCTGGACGAATCGGGCAACCGCCGGCCGGCGGCCAGCGTGGGTGCTGCCGATGGCCGCGCTGTGTTGGAACTCGGTCCCCAATATAAGACCCTTTGGTACGAGGCCGAGATATTGCCGTAAGGGCTCGGCGGGGCGTCTCGGCCATCGCCGCGTCCGGCGTTGCGTGCCACTCGTTCGTCAGAAGCAGTGCCTGGGTAGTGCAGGGCACTGCTTGCCTTGCGGCAAGCAGTGGCACACTGGCGAGCCGGCCGTGTAAAGGCCCGCCATGAGCACGCTGCAGCGTGGCCCTCTAACCCGCGCTCTGGAGTCGCGCCGCCCCCTGGATATGGACAGGCGTGGCGGCTCCGTCCATCATGAAGGCACGTGGTGCAGGCAACCGGCTTCAAAGACCTTCGTAGCGGAGAAACTGCTTATGAGTGGCATTACGCGACGCAAGTTCATGGGGCGCGCCGCCCAAGGGGCGGCCGCGGCGGCAATGGCCCTACCTGCGGTGGCCCGCTCTGCCCAATCGCCAAACAACCGGGTGGTGTTGGCCCTGATGGGCGCCGGCGGGCGCGGCATGGACCTCATCCGAAAGATGCTCGAACTGGAAAACGTCTCGGTCAAGTATATCTGCGAGGTGGAAGGATCGCGGGCCGAGGCCGCCGCCAAAGCGGTGCAAAAGCTCCAGAAATCCTGGCCCAAGACAACCCCCGAACTCCGCGAGGTCCTCGACGACAAAGAGGTGCACGGCGTGGTTATCGCCACTCCCGAGCAGTGGCACGCCCTGGCCACCATATGGGCTTGCCAGGCGGGCAAGGATGTCTATGTGGAGAAGAACATTTCCCTGACGATCTGGGAAGGGCGCAAGATGGTCGAGGCCGCCCGCAAGTACGGGCGCGTGGTGCAGGCCGGCCTTCAGAATCGCAGCGCTCCGTACGCCTTCTCCGCCCGCCAATACATCGCTGAAGGAGGACTGGGCAAGGTACTGTTCGTGAATGTGTTCGGAATGTTGGGAAGCGTGGTGGGGGGTTACCCCTGCCGTGCCGAACCCGATGGCCCGCCGCCCGCCGACCTGGACTGGGACCGCTGGCTCGGCCCCGCCCCCGAAAGGCCCTACAACCGCCAGGTGCATCGCAACTGGTACGGATACTGGGACTACTCGGGCGGCAATGCCTCGGACGCTATCCATACGCTGGACCTGGCCCGGATGGTGCTGGGCGATCCGCCGCCTCCTGCGATCATTCAGTGCCTGGGCGGGCGATTCCAATTCAACGATGGGGGACAGATGCCCGACGTGCAGATCGTAGCTTATCAGTTCGACACGTGGGTGATGAGTTTCTGGAACACGGGTTTCACGCCGTATAACACGAAGTCGCCGGGAGAAGTCCGCTATGGATCCAAGTGGCCCTACTGGCCGCAAAACGCCGACCGCATCGAGATCTACGGCACCCGCCGCATGATGTATCTGGGACGGCATGGTGCGGGGTGGCAAGTGTTCGAGGCCGACGGAAAACTTGTCCGGGAGCACAAAGGTTACCATCCCGACAAATGGCACCTGCCGAACTTCATCGAGTGTATCCGTACCCGCAAGGAGCCCAATGGCCAGATCGAACAAGGACACCAAAGCGCCTGTCTGGAACATTTCGCGAACATCGCTTACCGCACGGGCAACCAGCGCCTGGTGTTCGATGCCAAAAGTGAAACGTTCGTGGACAACGAGGCAGCCAACCGGCTGCTCCGTCCCGCCTACCGGAAACATTATCGCGTGCCGGAGACCGTGTAGGTCGGCCCATGTGGCGTGGCCGGCAGAGGGCCGCAGGCCATCGCACCGCAGCGGGCTCGCCGGGCGTAGTGTGCCACTGCTTGCCGCAAGGGAAGCAGTGCTGCTGGGTTGTTCACGCACTGCTTCTGGCGAAGCAGTGGCACACAGCACAGAGGCCCGGCTCGCCGGGCTTTTCTGGGACTAGGTGTTGCGTGGAGAAAAGATGGATCCCACCGATGTTGATGCGGCAGAACGCCGCCGCCGCAAGGCCGAGATGCGATCTTGGGCCGAGGAGGCCCGCCGGCAGCAGGCCGACAAGGATGCGCTGAGCCGTGCCATCTGCCAGCGCTTCGCCTCGCTGGCCGACTATAAGCGGGCGGGCACCGTGTTGCTGTACGTCCACGTGCGGAACGAGGTGCGCACCCGGGAGTTCCTCCAGCACGCCATGGCGCAGGGCAAGCGGGTGCTGGTCCCCTGGTGCGAAGGGGATGAGTTGGAGTTGTTCCATCTAGAGGACTTGGCCGAGTTGGGGCCGGGCGTATTCGGCCTGTTGGAACCACGCCGTGAGTTGCGTACCCGGCCGGGCAAGCGGCGTGACATAGCCGAAGTGGATTTGGCGATGGTGCCGGGCGTTGCCTTCGATCGCCAAGGAGGCCGGCTGGGTCACGGCAAAGGATATTACGATCGCCTGCTGTGCCGCGCCCGGCCCGACGCCTTGCTGGTCGGTGTATGCTACGAAAGCCAGTTGCTGCCTGAGGTGCCCATGGGCCCCCGCGATGTCCGCATGCACCGGGTGATCACCGAAATGGCGATCTACGGCCGGTGACGCCGCGACCGTGCCGGACCCAGTGCAGTGTGCCACTGCTTGCCGCAAGGCAAGCAGTGCTCTTGGGTTGTTCAGGCACTGCTTCTGGTGAAGCAGTGGCACACGGGGTGAAGCAGTGGCACACGCGCCCAGGGCGGCGGGGGACCTTCTGCCGGTCTCGAAGTTTGACCTATTTCCTCACCGGTCCGGTTGGCTTACATTGTGGAAAACGAAAGGGAACTCCCATGCATTTTCCGCCACTTCTTACCTGCAAGCGGCGTCCGGGGCGCCGCGGCACCGTCAACCAGGGTTTTCTGCTGTGCGCGATAGTATGCGCGGCTGCGTCGGCTTGGGCGGCCGGGGGCCAATCCCCGCAACCGGACAAGCCGCAAAGGCCTCCCAACATTATGGTAATCCTGGCGGATGACCAGGGCTGGGGCGACTTGAGCCTGCATGGCAACACGAATCTGCGCACGCCGAACTTGGACCGTCTGGGCCGGGACGGGGCGGTGTTCGACTACTTTTATGTGCAGCCGGTGTGCTCGCCCACTCGGGCGGAGTTTCTCACTGGCCGGTACCATCCGCGCGGGGGTGTGCGCGACGTAACGCGGGGTGGCGAACGGCTGAATCCAGACGAGTTCACCATCGCTCAGGCATTCCAGAAGGCCGGGTATGCCACCGGCGTTTTTGGCAAATGGCACAATGGCTCGCAATACCCGTATCACCCCCTGGCCCGGGGTTTCCAGGAGTTCTATGGATTTACCTCCGGCCATTGGGGGATTTACTTTGATCCGCCGCTGGAGCACAACGGCCGATGGGTTCGCGGCCAGGGGTATATTGCCGACGATCTGACGGACCATGCCATCCAGTTTGTCGAGGCGCACCGCGATCGGCCTTGGTTCTGCTACTTGGCCTTCAATACGCCGCATTCGCCGTTTGAGGTGCCGGACCGTTTTTACGACCGTTTTCGCAATGCGGAGATCGGTTTGCGCTATGCGGGCCCGCAGCGCGAGGACTTGGCCGTAACCCGGGCGGCTTTGGCCATGTGCGAAAACCTCGATTGGAATGTGGGGCGGCTGTTGGAGGCCCTGGATCGGCTGGGCATGCGCGAAACGACGGTGGTGGTGTACTTTTCGGACAACGGCCCGAACTCGTGGCGCTGGAATGGCGGCATGCGCGGCCGCAAAGGCTCGACCGACGAAGGCGGCGTGCGCAGCCCGTGCCTGGTTCGCTGGCCGGGACATATTCGGGCCGGCACGCGCATCGACCGCATCGCGGGGGCGATTGACCTTCTGCCCACACTGGCCGAGTTGGCTGGCGTGCCCTTGGCCCCGCCCAAGCCGCTGGACGGCAAGAGCCTGGCGCCTTTGCTCTTGGGTGGGACGGTTGACTGGCCTGACCGCATGCTTTTCGCCCATTGGGCGGGGCGCGTGAGCGTCCGCACCCAGCGGTTCCGGCTGGACGATCGGGCTCGGCTCTATGACATCCTCAGCGATCCGGGGCAAACCCGCGATGTGTCCGCCAAGCATCCCCAACAGTCCCAACGGCTCCGCGCCGCCGTCGAGCAGTGGCGGGTGGAGGTGCTGCCGGCAGGCCCTGACACACGGCCGTTTCCGGTCGGTTACCGCGAATTTCCCGTGGCTTGGCTGCCGGCCCGCGACGGCCAGCCTGCCGGCGGGGTGCGGCGGAGCGCCCCAGCCCCCAACTGCTCGTACTTCACGAACTGGACGCGACCCGAGGACGCCATTACCTGGGACATCGAAGTCCACACCGCCGGCCGCTACGAGGCGACCCTCCACTACACCTGCCCGGCGGGCGACACGGGCGCGACCATCCAGTTGTCGTTCGGCGATCGGCATGTGCAAAGCAAAGTGACGGAGGCCTTTGACCCGCCGCTGCGGGGCGCCGAATTCGACCGCGTACCCCGCCAAGGCGAATCCTACGTAAAGGACTTCAAGCCGCTGGTGCTGGGCACGCTCGAGCTTCCCGTGGGCCGGGGGACGTTGACGCTGCGGGCACTTGAAGTGCCCGGCCGGCAGGTGGCCGACGTGCGCATGGTGGTGCTCCGGCTGATCGAGTAAGCGGCAAGACAAAGGAATCGGCTGGCTGCTTCCCAATCCTTTTGCTTTCCAGCGACTGGCAGCCGGACTTTGTTTTGGGGGGCGGCGCCTGCCAGGTGCGGGCTGTCTTATCCTCCGGATGCCGGCTATGCGGTTGCTTCCGGGGGAGGGGCTTGCGCGAGAGGCGAGGTTTCTTCCGACTCGCCGGGCCCCGCGGCCGCGGGATCGGCTGCGTGCGAAGGCGGCACTTGGCCATCAGCCGCCGCGCGCTCTCCGAGGCCCTCGAACAGGTGGTGGCGGAGTTGTGTCAACCTAGCGATGCGATCGGCCCGCAGCCCCTCCAACCGGACGGGAGCGAAGCTTTCGGGCTGGACGAACAACAGTGCCGGCTGCGTGAGTTTCAGCCGGCATGCCAGCCGGTACAGCAGCCAGATATCGCGCCACGCCAGGCGATGCGCTCGCGCCAGTTGGAAAAAGAGTGACCACGGGCGTCCTATGGTGGGGGCCTTTCGGCGGTGCAGGTACCATGAGGCCACCGCCCACACCGCAAAGACGGCGGCGATGCCGCAAAGGCCCGCCACGAATGGCCAAGCGCTGCCTGTCGGCAGTTCGGCGGCGGTGTCGGCCGCTTGCCCGGCCAGCGGGTCGAGCAGCCAACGGGCAGGGGTCTGGGCCAACGGCCAAGAGATCATGAAGAGGCCTCCCGTCCATGCGAAAAGGCCGGCGGCGAAGCGGCGGCGGTCCCCACGCCCAGGGTTTCCAGCGCTTTGCGCGCCGCTTCCTGTACCACCGGGCTGCGGTCATCCAAAGCCTCGGTCAATGCCAGACGTGCGGCGGGGGTCGAGCAGGCGGCCAGGGCAGCAGCGGCCTCGGCCCGGACCATGTGATCCTCGTCGCGCAGCAGCCGGATGATCCCTTCCTCCAGCTTCGGCTCGAGCTGCAGCGCCCGGGCCACGGCCAGGGCCCGCAGGCGCCGCCGCCGCACCCGCGAACGCATCTCCTCCCATAACCGGGCGATGCATCGCGGGTCCACCTTCTTGACCAGGCTCCCAGTGGAGTGCCGCATGGCGTCGTCCATCATGTCGAAGTCTGCAAGGAACCGGTCGAAATGGAACTCGGGAAGGCTCTTGCGTACGGCGGCCCGCACCACCGGCGAAGGACTATCCACCAAAGCCAGGATGCGAGTCAATGCCCCCGGAATGCCCCGGCTGCGGAGTTGGGCGATGACTTTGGCCTGGACCTCGGGGTCTTTGTCGGCCAACGCGCGGAGGGCCAGCCGGTTGGCTTCGGCCCCGTGGAACTTGGCCAGGGCGTCAGCGGCCGCCCGGCGACCGGCCGGCTTGCCGTTTAGAAGCAGCCACTCGATGCTGCCGAAGATTTCGCGCCGCGGGGCGGCCGAAGCCATCAGCAGTCGCACCGCCGCATGCTGCTCCGCGTCGGCGAGCTTCTCCAACAGCGCGAAATTGCGTGCCCACACAATCGACCCCATCCGCCGCAGATTCTGGGCCACGACGGCGGAGGGCTCCCGGCCGATCTTCCGCAACATAGCGACCACGAAATCCAAGTCGTTGCGCCGCGCGATGACGGACAGTGCTGCCGAGGGTGCTTGAGGATCGTCCAAAAAGCCCAGCAGCAGTCGCAGGATGCTCCGCTGCGCGCTGCGGGCCAACAGATCCACCAGCGCCACGAAGGCCGCATGATGGGGGTTTTCCAGCACTTGTTTGAGTGTGAGGTTGTCGCGGTTGACCAGAGCGGCAAAGGCCTCCAGCACTTCGCGGCGTTGGTGCCGGCCGTACCGCGCCACGGCGTTTTCCAGCACGCTCAGCATGCGCCGGCGGACCAACTGCGGCGAGTCCCCTCCATGCAGCGGGCGCAGCGTTCCCAGTTCGGCGCACAGCAGCCCGACCAGTTCGGTCAGCGTCTTTGCCACCAAGTCGGCCTGGGGATGGTGGGGCTCCTCCAGGGCTGCCAGCAGGGTGGGCACCAGGTCGTATTCTCGAAACCACACCGCTGCCCGACACGCGTTAGTGCAAAGCTGCGTGTCGCCCCCCAGCAGCGCCTGGCGGAACACCGGCAGCAGGCGGCTGTGGAAGCGTTGGAGCACGGCACGCCAGGACTCGGGCATCCGGTGCAACCGGGCCAGCACCTCGCGATGGCCTGCCGGGTGGGCTCGTTTGAGGATGGCGGCCAGGGCGTGCTCCTGGAGCGAAGCGTGCCAACTGTCCAGGGCCGCAAGAAGCACAGGGCCTGCCGCCTCGTTATCGGTACGGGAGAGCACATCGAAGGTAACAGAAAGGCCGGCAGGCACGGCGTGACAATCCTCCGGGGAAATATAGGCTACGCCTGGTGCCGAGCTGCGCCGCCCTGTTGGGGTACCGGCCCCTGGCAAGCCGCCATCCTCGGCATGTGCGGCAACTGCGGCGCCAATGGCAAACTTGATTTTCCCCTCGCGGTCGCTAAAACTGGATCGAGACGACCATTTGCGCGGAGGAAGGTCATGGCAACCGCCGCCCAAGGCGCCGAGGTATTTGAACGCGAGTTCCTAGCACTGCGGGGTCGCTTGCTGGAGGTGGCGGCGACGTTGGATCGGCTGGATCGGGCCGGCGGGCCGCCAGGCAACGATCCCCGGGCGGACCAGCTCCGGCGGAGCTTGGAGGTGCTTGCCTCCCCAGGGCCGCGTTCCGACCGGGCCGAACAGATCCAGTTGATCTTTTCCCTCCCCTACGATCCCCATTGGCGCAAGTAAGCCGGAGGGCAGCATGGAGTTCTTCGATCCCCACATCCACGTGGCGTCGCGCACGACGGACGATCTGGAGCTTTTGGCCCGCATGGGCTGCGTCGTGGTGGGCGAGCCCGCCTTTTGGGCCGGTTTCGACCGCTCCGGCACCGGTTCCTTCTATGACTACTTCCGCCAGTTGACCGAGTGGGAGCCCAAACGCTGCGCCCAGTTCGGTCTGGCCCACTACTGCTGGCTGGGCGTCAACGCCAAAGAGGCCGAGAACGTGGCCCTGGCCCGGGAGGTAATGGCTTGTTTACCCCAGTTCCTCGACCGGCCCAACGTGCTGGGCATCGGCGAGATCGGACTGAACAAGAACAGCCCGAACGAGGTGGCGGTGCTGGAGCGGCTGGTGGACTTGGCCATGCAGACCAACGAACAGATGTTGTTCCACACGCCGCACCTGACCGACAAATATGCGGGCACGCGGATGATCCTCGATATCTTGCGGGCGGACCGGCGTGTGGATCACAGCCGCGTGTGCATCGATCATTGCGAAGAACATACTATTCGTCTGGTTCTGGATGAGGGGTATTGGGCGGGCATTACGCTGTATCCCACCACCAAAGCCACGGCCGAGCGTGCGGCCGACATGGTGGAAATCTACGGTCCGGAGCGGATTCTGGTGAATTCGTCGGCCGACTGGGGCCCTTCGCGTCCGGCGGCGGTTACCGACTTCATTTTGGTGATGCGGCGGCGGGGACATGACCCGGCCCTGATCCGCCGCGTGGTGTATTCCAATCCGCTGGAGTTTTTCAACCAGAGCCGCAACTTCCGCTACACGCCCCGCTGCGGCTGAGCGTACCTTCGAGGGCGGCGCTGGCCAATTCGGCTCGCAAAACGCGAGGCCGCAGGGCCCGGGGCAGCGCACGGAGCGGAAATCGGAGGAGGTACCCATTGACTACGCGTGGCGTTTCGGCACCGGGGACCGAGAGCAGCGGAGCCTCAGACGTCCCGTTGGCACCGCCCCTGCGGATCGGTCCCGTAGTGGTCGATCCGCCGGTTCTCCAGGCTCCCATGGCGGGCTTCACCAATTACGCCTACCGGCAGATCGTGCGCGAACTGGGCGGGGCAGGGCTATTGGCCACGGAGATGATCAGCGCCCGCGGATTCGTGTACAGGGAGGCTCGCGACGGCGAACTGCCCGACCGACTATGGGGCGTGCGCGATGAACCCCGGCCCTTGGCCGTACAAATCTGGGATAACGATCCAGACATGCTGGCGGCCGTGGGCCAGCGCCTGGCCCAAGAGTTTCGGGTCAGCGTGGTGGATATCAATTTTGGCTGCCCGGTCCGCAATATCGCGCAGCGGGCCCGCAGCGGTTCCTATCTGCTCCGCGAGCCGGAGCGGGTCGGGCAGCTTGTGGCGCGGGTGGTAGAGGCTTGCCGCCCCACCCCGGTTACCGCCAAAATTCGCCTGGGATGCACGCGCGATACCATCAACGCCATCGACGTGGCCCAGGCGGTCGAAGATGCCGGCGCTGCGGCAATCACCGTGCACGGCCGGACCGCTCAGGACATGTTCCGCGGCTCGGCCGACTGGCAGCGCATCGCCCAGATCAAGCCGCACTTGCGCCGCATGCCACTCATCGGCAACGGCGACCTGACCACCGCCGCCGAGGTGGTCGAGGCTTTCCGGCGGTACGGCACGGACGGGGTGATGATTGGACGAGCGGCCCTGGGCCGACCCTGGCTCTTCCGGCAGATCCAGGCTGCTTTGGCCGGCCAGCCGATCCCTCCCGATCTCACCCCGGCCCAGGAGCGCGAGCTTTTGATGCACCATTACCAATTGCTGGTCCAGCGATTTGGGCCCACACGGGCCACCGTGCTCATGCGGCGCTATGCCTGCCGGTACGCCCTCGGCCGGCCCGGCGCCCGGATGTTTCGCACCTATGTCTCCGAGGTCCGCACTCCCGAGGAGTTCCGCGAGGTGGTGCTTCGCTATTTCCCCGGCCAGGCGCTATCGGCCGATTCGCTTTCCAAGCGGCGGTGACGCCAGGCATCGGCCAGGGCTCGTGCCAGGAACTTGGGATTGCCGACCAGATACCGCCGGGCTTTATGCCGCTGATGGAGCAGCACCCACACCCACTCGATCCCCCATTGCCGCATCCAGTGCGGTGCCCGGGGTACGGCGCCGGACCAGAAGTTCAACAGCCCGCCCACGCCCATGGCCACCGCCACTTCCAGCTCGGCCGCGTGCCGGTGAATCCAGCGCTCTTGAAGTGGATTGCCCTGGGCCACCAGCAACAGATGCGGCCGCTGGCGGTTGATCTGGGCGATGACCTGCCGGTTCAACTCTGCGTCCAGAAAGCCGTGATGCCAGCCGACAAACCGCCAGCCGGAAAACCGCGCGGCGGCCCACCAGGCGGCGCGCTGGGCGATATGCGGTTCGGCCCCCAAAAGAAAGCAGCGCAAGCCCCAAGCTGCCGTGGCGTCGAGAAGTTCTGGCACCAAGTCCGTGCCGTTGACGTTATCGCGTACCCGGATTCCCCGCATCCGGGCCGCCCAACGCACCCCGGTGCCATCGCCAAACACATAGTCGGCCGCGTTGAGCACCGTGCGATACTCCGGGTCTTCCACCGCCAGATTGAGTGTGTGGGCGTTGACAAAGTACACGCGGCGGGCGCCGCCAGCCGGTTCCCCCAACAAGCCGCTGATCAACTCCACCGCACGTGGCCGAGTAACATCTGTAATCCGCACTCCAAACAAGTCGAACACCCGGTCCGCCGCGGCCTGGGCAAGGCTGACCCGGCTTTGCTGCGCAAATGCGATTTGGCCGTCGCTCATTAAACCGGCACCTCCCTGGTCAACCATAGCACGGGGCCACGCCCGGTGCCGGTGGAACCGGGCCTTTATAGGCCCGGCTCGCCCCGCCCAGTATGCCCCGTGTGCCACTGCTTGCCGCAAGGCAAGCAGTGCTGTTGCGCGGTTTAGCACTGCTTCTAGCGAAGCAGTGGCACACGGCCCGGTGTGCCACTGCTTGCCGCAAGGCAAGCAGTGCTGTTGCGCGCTTTAGCACTGCTTCTGACGAAGCAGTGGCACCCCGCCCGGTGTGCCACTGCTTGCCGCAAGGCAAGCAGTGCTGTTGCGCGGTTTAGCACTGCTTCTGACGAAGCAGTGGCACACGGCAATAGGCCCGGCTCGCCAGGGCCGCGCCGCCGGTCCGCTTGCGGTTTTGCTCAACTCCGCGCCGGGGGCGTGCCGACAACGAGGGGGGAGGGTATCGATGCCAGGCTCTCGCCAGCGCCCGCTGCGTCCCCGGCCGCCGGCTGCCCCGCAGGTTGGACGGGTGTGGCTGGATGCGTTCGTGCAATACGCCGCCGGCGAGTGCCACCTGGCTGAGAACACGGTGGCCGCCTATCGCCGGGATCTTACTCGGTTTTTTGTCTGGCTGGCCGGGCGGGATGTGGCCAGTTTGTCGATCCGCGACCTGGCCGATTATGCCGCGTGGCTGCATCGGGCAGGGTTGAGCCCAGCCTCACTGGCACGCCACCTGGTATCGCTGAAGGTTTTCTTCCGGTACCTGCAACTTGAAGGGGTGCTTCGCGACAACCTAGCCGAGCTGTTAGGAAGCCAGCGGCTTTGGCAGCGGGTGCCCAAAGTGCTCAGCCCCCAACAGGTCGATGCCCTGCTGGAGAGCCCGGCGCCCTACGACCTCCTGTGGCGGCGGGACCGGGCGATGCTGGAACTGTTGTACGCCACGGGCTGCCGCGCCTCGGAGCTTTCGCACTTGGCGCTGGCCGACGTGCATCTGGACCAAGGCTATTGCCGCTGCCGGGGCAAGGGGAACAAGGAGCGGCTGGTGCCGCTGGGGGCGCGGGCAATTTCGGCCATCGAGCAATATCTGGGACACGAACGGGCTGCGCTGGCCAAGCACGCGGGCAGGGAGCCTCCTTGGCTGCTCCTTTCGTATCGCGGGCGCCGGTTGCGGCGCGAACGCATCTGGGAGCTGGTCAAGCGCTATGCGGCCCGGGTGGGCGCCCCGCCCGACATCGGCCCCCACACCCTGCGGCACAGCTTTGCCACGCATCTGTTGGCCGGCGGTGCCGATCTGCGCCAGGTGCAGGAGATGCTCGGCCATGCCAGCATCGCCACGACGCAAATCTATACGCACGTCGATCCCACCCGCTTGAAGGCCGTACACCGCAAATTCCACCCGCGGGCGTGAGCGGTTCTGGGGTGACGGGCAGTTCGTGGCGGCTCACCTCCGGAGCCAAAAAAGCGATTCAACGCCGGCAAGAAGAGGGCAGCCCGAGCAGTTCGGCATACGACCGCGAGGCCGCCTGGCTGGGCAACTCCACCCCGCCCGTGTCTTCGTTTTGAAGCCACACATGGCCACGCTGGAACCACGCCCCGTTGTTGGTGCCATCGGCCCGCACGAAGGGGAAAAGTGCCCCGGCTTGGCCTTGCTCCTTGGCCAGCGTCGGGGGCGACCATCCCTTTTCTAACGACACGAACCGATGCACCGCGCACCGGCGGGAGTCGGAAAAAACGAAATCCAGACGGCCGTCGCCATCGAGGTCCACCAGGCGAGCCCCGGCATCGCGGCCCTGAGAGTCCACAATACGGGTGCCGGGCGGCAAAGCCCACGGCAGCCGGCGCCACGCGTGCTGGCTTTCCGACCACGTGAACACGGCTTGCTGCCTGGGATTGGCCACTAACAGCTCGCAGATGCCGTCGCCATCGAGGTCGGCCAGGCGCACGCCCTGGTCGCGGCCGTGCCGGCTGGTCCAGATTGGCCCGTCGGCTTCCAAGCCTGCAAGTCCCTGCGGATCGGCCTGCCAACCCGCCCCGTCAAAATGCCACACGCCGGCCGATTGCTCGTTTCGGACCAGCAGGCTGGCCATGCCCCCTGACCGAAGAATGCCGAACCGCACCCCTGTTTCGCGGTGCCCGGCCTGAGCATCGCGAGTTACGATTTCCACCGGAAATTGGCTAGTTACCCACTGTCGGTTTTCTTTGGACCACCGCCGCGTCTGGCGGATCTGCGGGTTGCCAATCACCACGTCCATGAAGCCATCGCCATCGAGGTCCAACACGCGCACGCCGTTGTCCTGGCCGTCGGGTCCCCGCAGCGGCTGGCCGCCCAGCGCATGGCGGATGATACGCTCCAGCACGTCGTGGAACTGAAGGAACTGCACCTTGCTGCCATGCCGAGCCGCCGCATGGTTTATGATCTCCACCACCTGTTCGGCTTTGAGCCAGTCGTAGGGGTGAAAGCACAGCGTATACACGCCCTGCTTGATGACCACCGCGTCGATGGCTGCCTGCATGTCGCGCACCGTCTGCGGGTTGCAGGGCTTGTGCAAATTGATGCCCTGCCAATCGCCAGGCACGGTTACCGGCAGTTCCCAGCACAGTCGGTCGATGACATAGGGATAGGGGTAATTCTGGACGTAGTTGATCCATTGTTTGTTCACCGGGCAGTACTTGCCCAGGCGCGGCCGCCCATCCGTATCCACCAGCAGTTCCCGCGGTAAGGCAGGGTCGTCGGCCGTCAGCAGCACGAATACCGACGAATCGACCTGGAGATACCGGCCGCGAGGGGTCGTCTTGTTGAAAATCTCGCTGAAGAACCGCGGGCTGGCCGAATTCATCGAATCGCAACACGGCAGCCGAAAGGCCACGGGGTGGCCCTCCGGCAGCCAGGTGCTCAGTTCGTCCACACAGGCATCGAAGCTGGCCTTGGCTTTCTCGAATTGCTTGCCCTGCAGACAAGGGCAGGGGTGCGTTTTGGTATGTGCCCCCAGGTTGACCCCCTGCTTGAACCATGCTGGCAGGCGCGGATCGTTAGGGTTTACCGTATTGGCCATCATGCTGATCGGGGTACGGCCAGTGAGTTCCTCGAGTCGTTGGAAGATGGGCCTCAAATACTTCTCGAACAGGGCCGGGTCCCGCAGGTCATCGATCGAAAGCACCACCACTGCATCGACGCCCGGCTCGCCCACCCACTGCGGTGTTACGAACCGGGCGGTCTCTAGCCCCACGTAATAAGGATCGCAAGGCGCGTCGAGGTACATCAGCCGGTTGCCTGGGCGGGGAACGCTTTTTGCGGACTCGGCCCCAGGCGCCTGATGCAGCCAGACCAGCGACACAAGCATTGCGAGGACCTGAGATGCGTGCAGCGTGCGATGCATGGCAGGAAGACTCCACAGGCGGGGGACTATGCGAGGCCGGCTTCTTAAAGCGAACCCAACCGCGGACAAAGATATTCAAGCGACGAGGCGGAGACAAGCGGCCACTGGGTTGATAGCGTGCGGCGGCCGCGACCGTAATGCGTCGTGGGCCGCCCCGGGCCTTTACACGCCCGGCTCGCCAGACGCCGTGTTGCCCCCGTTGGCCCAAGGCAGGGTGTGCCCTTGGGCTTCTGAGGCACTGCTTCTGACGAAGCAGTGGCACACGGGTACCCCATGAGCCGGCAGCGTAAGCTGCGGGTGGAAGCGAGCCACCTATATGCAGTGGCACCACCGGGAGCTTACGCTCCCGGCTCTTGCTTGCGACACAGGCTCTAGCTCAGGCCCGGCTCGCCAAGGGGGGCGACAGCGACCGTAGGGCCACATTCTGGCCCCCCAAAGGTTGTAGGCGTCCGTTCAGGCCGCAAGGTACAATCTAGTGCTATGCGGGTTCGTGAGCTGATCGACGTGTTGCGCCGCTTCCCTCCGGACGCTACGGTACGGCTTTGCGTGTGTCTGCCCAACCGGGTTATCGAGACCCACGATCAGCTTTGGGTGGGCGACTACGGCGGTGGGCCGCAAATCAATGCCGCTCTGGATTTTCGGGGATTTCAGGTATACGTGGGATGCGGGTTGGAACAAGTGGTGCGGCCGTTGCCGCCGGAACCGGTGGTCGACTTGGGCCAGTATGCTGATCCGGTCGATGCCGCTCGAGTCCGTGACTTCTACATCATCCATCGGGGATTGAACGAGCCTTTGAGCTACCCCGATTTCGACTACGAGCATTGGATTCCACCGCGTACGGTGTCGGGGCAGTACAATCCCATTATCGCGCAGATCCTCCGGGAAAAACTGTTGCGCGAGTAGCGCCGTCTGCCATTCGTTGCCGCAAGGCAAGCAGTGCTCAGTGGGGCAGGCACTGCTTCTGACGAAGCAGTGGCACACGGGTACGCCATGAGCCGGCAGCGTAAGCTGCCGGTGGAAGCGAGCCAGCTATTCGGAGGCGCCACCGGGAGCTTACGCTCCCGGCTCTTGGTTGCGACGCAGGCTCTAGCTCAGGCCCGGCTCGCCAAGAGGACGCGACGGGGCCAGGTTCTGCCACCAGCGCCGGTAATTCATACCCCCAGGGTGGCCATGATCCGTCGGTCCCTTATGCATGATTCCTTGTGCCTGCGCCCAGAATTGCGGGAACCCGCAACTATTTGCGGATTCTCGGGTCCGCCTCTGCCCCAGGGGTAGACGATTTTCGTGTCTTGGCAAGGTATGCGCGACTGAAGGAGGTGGAGCTCGGCGCCATCGCTAAAAGGGTGATTAGTTTCCCAAAATCTCATTGCCAGGGGATTGAAGCAACCTCAAGCGGAACAGTGCGGAGGTCTTCCCATGGGGCAAACCCAGCCGGTGGTGTTCGTTGTGGACCCCAATCTTGGGATTCGGCAGGGCATTGCCGCAGTGGCCCGGCCCGCCGGTTTTCGCGTGGAGTGTTATGCCTCGGCCGAGGATTTTTTGGCCGCGATGGACCCTAATCGAACGGGGTGTCTGGTGCTGGAAGTCCGGTTGGAAGGCATGAGCGGGTTCGAACTTCTGGGGCGGCTGCGGGAGATGGGCAGCCTGCTTCCGGTGATCGTGCTCAGCGGCTATGTGGATGTGGGCCAAACGGTCGAGGCCATGCGCTGGGGTGTCCGAACCGTGCTCGAAAAGCCGTGTGCTCCAGGGAAGCTCATGGAAGAGATTCGCGAGGCGATCGCATGGGATCGCCGCACGCGGGCCGTTCGGCAGCGCCGCCAGGCTCTCTGCCGACGGGTGAAGGCCCTCGACCCCCGGGAGCGCCGGGTGCTGGCACTGGTTTTGGAGGATTGGCCGAACCGTGTGATCGCCCACGAACTGGGGGTCAGCCAACGCACGGTGGACCGCCTGCGAGCCAGGATATACTCTAAATTGGGGGTGCAATCTGCTGTGGAGGCGGCGCGGCTGCTAGGGCCGTTTGAAACAGAACGATGGCCGCAGGAATGCCACGAGCCGCAGACCGCGAGCATGCCCGCCCCTTATGCGCCGGTTTGCCGCCCGATGTCGCCGCCGCACTGGCCTGTGTCCACGGTATAAGGCTCGTCGGCCTCAAGGAACTCGTATTCTGTCACCGCGGGCGGGCCGAAGCTATCATAATACCTTTGCCGCGGGGGAAGCCGGCCGGCGTCGCCTGCGGGGTCTGTGCGGGTTTTCTGCGGCGCAGGCACTCCGAAGCCTCGCGGGCCGGTTGCGGCGCACCGCCGGGGAAGCAAACTGTTGCATGCCCAACGCGAAGAAAAGAGGACGGGATGAGCGAGTTTCGGATCGAGCGTGATTCGATGGGCGAAGTGCGGATTCCGGCTTTTGCCTATTACGGGGCGCAGACGCAGCGGGCAGTGGAAAACTTTCCGATTTCGGGCACGCGCCTCCCACCGGAACTGATCCATGCGTTGGGGCTGGTGAAGTGGGCGGCGGCTACGGCCAACCGCGACCTAGGCCGGCTGACCGGCCAAGGCAAGCGGCCCCTTTCGGCCCGAGAGGTCGATGCCTTGTTGGCCGCGTGCCGCGAAGTTTACGAAGGCAAGTTCGACGACCAGTTTCCGGTGGACGTGTATCAGACCGGCTCGGGCACGTCGAGCAACATGAACGCCAACGAAGTGATAGCCAACCGGGCGATCGAACTGGCGGGCGGCGATCGTTTCCTGGCCGAAAAGTCGATCCATCCCAACGATCATGTGAATTTGGGACAGAGCACCAATGATATTTTTCCCACGGCGATCCACGTGGCTGCGGCCTTGGCCCTCCGCGACCAGCTCATACCGGCCCTTCGACGGTGTGCGGCGGCTTTGGCGGAGAAGGCTGCGGCTTGGCAGGGCATTCTCAAGATTGGGCGTACGCACCTGGCCGACGCCACGCCTTTGACGCTTGGCCAGGAAATCAGCGGGTTGGCGCGGCAGTTGGAACTATCGGTCCAGCGGGCCGAGCGAGCCATCGAGGCGGTGCTGGAACTGCCGGCGGGCGGGACGGCGGTGGGCACCGGCATCAACACGCATCCCGAGTTTGGGCGCCGCGTGGCCGACATCCTGGCACGCGAAACCCAGATCCCCTTCCGCGAAGCCGCCAATCATTTCGAGGCCAACGCCCAACGCGATGGGCTGGTGGAATGCCACGGGCAGTTGCGGTGCATCGCGGTAACGCTGTTCAATGTGGCCAACAACCTGCGATGGCTGGGCTCGGGTCCCCGCTGCGGTTTCTATGAGATCAAATTGCCGGACCTGCAACCGGGCAGTTCGATCATGCCGGGCAAAGTCAACCCCGTCATGTGCGAAAGCCTGATGCAGGTCGCTGCACGCGTGGTGGGCAACGATCAGACGATGGCCCTGTGCGGGGCGGCCGGGGGCCAGTTCCAGCTCAACATCATGATGCCGCTGATGGCGGCCACCGTGTTGGAAAGCATTTTGCTGTTGGCCCGCGGCTGCACCGCCTTTACCGATCGAGCCGTGGCAGGCATGGAGCCCAACCCCGAGGCCTGCGCCAGCGCCGTGGAAAAAAGCCTGGCATTGGCCACGGGCCTGAATCCGCTTTTGGGGTATCTCCAGGCGGCGGCCATCGCCAAAGAGGCGTTTCAAACCGGCAAAACGATCCGCCAAGTATGCCTCGAAAAAAAGGTGCTGCCCCCAGAGCAACTGGAAGCAGCCCTGGACCCCTGGCGCATGACCCGGCCCCAATAGCGGCTGGACGTTTGCAAAGGCCGAATCCAAGGCGCCTGCTCCCGGAGCCACGATGGAATTGCCGCACCCCAAGGGGGATCGTTAGGCTAGCCAGGTGATTGGCCGCCCCCCGGCTGGCAGCACTTGCTACAGGGTTTCCCATGTCGCTACCCTCGCCGCACCGCACCGCCCATCAACGCAGTTATGTGGTGATCCCCGCGCGCCTGGAGTCCACGCGATTACCCCGAAAGTTGTTGCTGTGCGACACCGGCAAGCCGCTCATCCAGCACACCTACGAGGCGGCGGCCCGGGCCACACGCCCGGCAGGATTGTGCGTAGCCTGCGACCATCCGGCAATTCTCGAAGCGGTGCGGGCCTTTGGCGGCAATGCGGTGCTAACCGATCCGGCCGCCCCCAGCGGGACCGACCGCGTAGCCGAAGTGGCCGGCACGCTTGCGGACTTCCCTATTATCGTCAACGTCCAGGGCGACGAGCCGGAGATCGCCGGCAGTTCCATCGACTTGGCCATCGCGTTGTTGGAAGAGCATCCCGAGGCCGTGATGGCCACGCTGGCCGCCCCTATCCGCATCCGCGAACACCTCGAAGACCCGGCGCGCGTAAAGGTGGTATTTGACCGGCTTGGCCGGGCGCTGTACTTCAGCCGCAGCCCCATCCCGCGGCCGCGGACCTGGGACGACGCATGGCTGCACACCTCCCCCCCGTCGTTCTATCAGCATGTGGGGCTTTATGCGTACCGCCGCGATTTTCTGCTGAAGTTGGCCGGAATGCCCCAAAGCCAACTGGAGAAAATCGAGAAACTAGAGCAACTGCGGGTTTTGGAGGCCGGATATTCCATTCTGGTAGGCGTCATCGATCAGCCTACACTGGGAATCGATACCCCTGCCGACTACGAGGAGTTTGTCCGCCGTTGGCGGGCCGGAAAAGCGTAGCCCCATTGGGGCAGCGAGTGCCAGTTCCGGCCCCTCAGCCCGGGCGGCCAAGCAGCCAAGCGGTTGATCTGGCTACGAGCGGGGCGCTTTGCTATCCTGCCGCCCTTCTCGGAAAAGGGAGGCGCGTTGGACGCAGGAGTTCGCCTATGAGGACCCCCCGTTTGGGCCGCGCCCTACCAATGTGCGGCTTGCTCTTCGTTTTCCTGACCAACGTGCTGGCACTTCCTGCCGAGGCGCAGGTCGCCAGTGCCCCAAGTGCCAATGGGATGCCTCTCTACGATTTCCAATCCCCTGCTGCGCCCAGCCCTCCCCAGGGATCCGCATCGCCTGGGTTGGAGGAGCTGAACCAGGGACTCTTTTCCGCTCAAGGCGGTGGGCAGCACACGGCTGCGGCCGTAACGGGGGTCGGCGGCCAGTCCGGGTGGAATGCGGCGCCGGGGGCAAAACCCGGCCCCACGTGGCCGTCCAGTGGGGAAACAGTTCCCGGCGCGCCCACATCGCCACTGCCCGCGGGGGTGTGGGAAAACCGGTATGTAGCCCGCCGAGGGGATGGCACTTTCTTTCTTCTGCCGGGCGAGTCGGTCTTCAAGCTCGATTACCGCCTCCGGTGGTTAACCGATAGCCACACCTCCTACGAGTTCGGCACTCCGGAGTTGCCCCCCGACGGCTGGACCCCTTTGAGCCGCCTGGTGTTCTCGCTCGATTCGCTCTGGCACGGTGTGGGCGTAGGCTGGGAACGGCCGGGCTGGAACGTCCGCTTCGAGTGGCTTACTCCCATGCAGCGCCGCGTGCAGGGAGATTTAGAAGACTATGATTGGTTTCCGCCCAACCCCGACGGCTCATTTACCGATCTGGGTGTGATGCGCCAGCGCTGGACGGACGCGCAGATGCTGGACCTGACCGGCCAGTTCCGTTTGCTGGACCGGCCGTTGAGCCTGCCGCTGGAGGTATGGCCCGGCGCCGGCTTCCGCTGGCAGCGCCTGGGACTGATGGCCTCGGACCCCTTTCAACTGAAGGAATTCAATGTCTGGCAGGAGTATCCCTGGTCGTATTATGGCGACGTGATCGCTTTCAAGCAGGAATACTTCGTCGGGTACGTGGGGGGCGAAATCCGCGCCACCCTCGAAGGCTGGCGCCTGCCGCCCTTGCAAGTGACGTTTCGGGGCGACTGGGGGTGGACCGATGGCTACAATATCGACCATCACCTGATTCGCGAGGGAGATCGGTACACCAAGGAGAGTACCCACGGCGACACTTGGCGCGTGGGAATGACTTTCGAGACGCTCGTGCGGCGATGCCTGAGTTTGGGCTTCGAGGTGGATTATCTGGAGTTCGCCACCAAAGGCCGCCACCATCTTATCAACATCCCCGAAGGGCAGGACCTGACATGGGACCACGGTGTGCGGGCGTGGTCCGATCAGACTTGGCTGACTGCTTTCCTTCGCCTGCGGATATGACAAGGCCTGCCCAGGCTGAAGGCTCGGCGCCAGGGCTTGGAGTGGGGTATGCCGGCTGGCTTGGCACCGAGGCCGGCCGCCCGGCAAACGAATTGGCCCTAGCGGCATGGCGGGTTGCCGCTGGGCGGCGTCGCGATTCGTCTTGACGCACCTGCCGGGGCCTGCCTATATTCCGCGGTCCATCGACGCGGCCGGAGTGCTGGCATGCGCTGGCCACGCGGCGTTGGAAAAAGCGGTTTAAGGAGGAACCGTGATGACCCGGACCGTCGGAAGTGCGGGGATACCTGCTGGCTGGCGTATCGGCCGGTGGTGCGCCATGTTGGGCGCAACGGTGGTAGTTGTTGCCGCCAGTGTAGCCGTCCGCTGGTACTGGAATGCCGAGCCGGCCAGCGCCGAGCCCAGCGGCGGGCTTGGGGCGGCGATTCGGCCAGCCACCCCAGCGGCCCCAGCCGCCCCCCAGCCTCCTGCTCAGCAACCGCCCGCCCCCGCTGCGGGGACTGCGGCGTCTATTCCCAAGATCGTGGCCACGGTCAACGGCGAGGACATCACCCGCGAGGAACTGGCCAAGGAGTGCCTGCGGCACTATGGCCAACAAGTTCTTGAAGCGCTCCAGCACAAGTACCTGATCATGCTGGAGTGCCAGCGCCAGGGCATAACGGTCTCTCAGGAGGAGGTCAACGCGGAGATCGAGCGTATGGCGCGGCGGTTCGGCCTGCCGGTGGACCAATGGCTGCGGATGCTCAAGCAGGAGCGGGGGATCAAGCCGGCCCAATACGCCAGCGACATCATCTGGCCGACCCTGGCCCTGCGCAAGCTGGCTGGCAGCCGCCTGGAGACCACGCCACAGGAGCTAGCCGCCGAGTACGAGACGCTCTATGGCCCGGCGGTCAAGGCCCGGCTGATCGCTTGCTCAGACTTGGAGACCGCCCAGCGGGTGCACGCCATGGCGGTTGCCAGCCCGGGGGACTTCGGCAAGCTGGCCAAGACCTATTCCGAAGATTCGACCAGCGCCAGCCTGATGGGCATGATCCAACCCATCCGCAAGCACGCCGGCGCCCCGGAGATCGAGCAGGCCGCCTTTGCCCTCAAAGATGGCGAGGTGTCACCGGTGATTCCGGTGGCGGGCCAGTTCGTCATCCTCAAGCGCGAGGAACTCATCCCCGCCCGCAATATCCCCTTCGAAAAAGTCAAGGCCCAGTTAGAAGAGATCGTCAAGGATCGCAAACTGCGGGCCGTGGCCGCCGAGACTTTTCAGGGGCTCAAAGAGGCGGCCCGGGTGCAGAACGTGTTGAACGATCCGGTGCTGAGCCGGCAGATGCCGGGCGTGGCCGCCTTGATCAACGGCAATCAGGTAACCATCCATGAACTGGCCGAACGCTGTCTGGAGCGCTACGGCGAAGAGGTTTTAGAGGGCACCATCAACCGCCGCTTGCTGGAACAGGCGTGCCGGCGGCGCAACGTCACGGTCAGCGAGGCAGAGATCGATCAGGAGATCGCCCGCTTGGCCAGCACCATGCTCCGCCTCAACGACGATGGCCAACCGGATGTGGAAGGCTGGCTGAAGCTGGTTACCGAGCAGCAAGGGATCACGGTCGAGGTGTACCGCCGCGATGTGATTTGGCCCTCGTTGGTGCTGCGCAAACTGGTGGAGAACAAGGTGCAAGTGACCGACGAAGACCTGCGCAAAGGGTACGAGGCGAATTACGGGCCGCGCGTCCGCTGCCGCGCTATCATTCTGGATAATCTCCGCCGGGCCCAAGAGGTGTGGGCCAAGGCCCGCGATAACCCCACCGAGGAGTTCTTTGGCCGGCTGGCTGAAGAATATTCCTGCGAAGCCAACAATCGCATTCTCAAAGGAGAGGTGCCTCCCATCCAGATGCACGGGGGCCAGCCCGTCCTGGAAAAAGAGGCGTTCAGCCTCAAGCCGGGCGAACTTTCGGGGATTATTCAGGTGGGACCCGACAAGTACGTAATCCTGCTGTGTCTGGGGCGCACCGAACCCAAAGCGGTGGAGTTCGCCCAGGTCCGAGACTTGATCTACGAAGACGTGCGTGAAAAGAAGCTTCGCCTGGCTATGGCTGCCCACTTTCAGGAACTGAAGGACGCGGCCACGATCGACAACTTCCTGGCCGGCACCAGCCAATCGCCGCGAAGCGTGGTAGAAAAAGCGACGCCGCGGCGGACAACCGCGGCAGGGGAGGTCCCGGGCGTCGGCCGGGCTGGTTCGGCACTGACCCCGGTGCAGCGATAGCGGTTGGCCCGGCGCCCTCCCTGCCGCCGACTGCCGCGGCACCCCATGCCGCAAGGAACGCCCTATGCCCGCCGTCGAGCTGCCGGGGCTGTGGACTTCGGCCTTTCTCGGGACCCTGGGACTGGTGATCGCCTGGGTGTTGGTCCGCAGCCTGGCGCCTCAGCCCAGAGCGCTTGATGCCCCGCCGCCCTCCCCGGCAAACGCCCTTTCCGGGCCAGCACAGACGGCTACCACGGCCCCCCATTCCGCTACACTTTCGGAAGAGGCGATGCGCGAGACGGCCCGCGAACTGGCCGCCCGGCTGGACGGAAAAATCCGCCTGCTGGAATCTTTGCTCCGCGATGCCGATCGGGCGGCGACCCGACTGGAAGCCGCGATCGCGGCCGCGGCCCGACCCGAGTTGCGCTCCGCACACGGCACATCCCTTTTGGCACCTGCTGAGCCGATCGAACCCTCGGTCCCGGAATGCAACGCAGCGCCGCGGTGTGTGCCGGGACAGGCCGAGGGGCTTAAAGAGGCCGCCACTGCAAAGACCACTCCGGTGCGTGCCGAGCCGCCGCCTCCTGCTGGGTACGGTGCGTCGCCGGGCTCGTCCCGGTTCGAGCCCGTTTACGCGCTGGCCGACCACGGATGCTCGGTGGAAGAAATCGCCCACCGCACTGGCATCCCCTTGGGCGAGGTGCAACTGGCCCTTAACCTTCGCCGTGTGCGTCTGCCGGCCGGGATGCTTTAACCCGAAGTACCGCGCTTGCAGGGGCGCCCTCCGTCGTGTGCCCGCCGCAAGCCAGGTTGGCAGGAGTTGTGTGCCACTGCTTCGGCAGGAGCAATGCATGAACAACCCAAGGGCACTGCTTGCCTTGCGGCAAGCGGCGGCACACCGCGGCTTCGAGGCTCGAGCCGAAAGCGTAAGCAAGAGCCGGGAGCGTAAGCTTCCGGTGGCGCCTCCGAATAGCTGGCCTGCTTCCACCGGCAGCTTACGCTGCCGGCTCATGTTGTGGCCGTGTGCCCCTGCTTCGCCAGAAGCAGTGCCCGAGAAACCTAAAGGCACTGCTTGCCTTGCGGCAAGCAGTGGCACACTGGCCGCGCAGCACCGCTGAATTGCTATCGTGGCGTCGTTCGGGCCGGGGCGATATAATTTACTAGCAGGGAAAAGCGCCGGCGGTTCTGTATCTTTTCCTGGAGGGCGGGCAAAGGGTACGGCCATGGACCTCATCCGCAAGCAAGTTCGCCACGCACAGTGGCGCTTGGGTGTCCAGCGGTTCGTGCAAGCGTTGGGCTGGTGCTGGGGCGCCACGCTGGGCTTGGCGGCGGTGCTGGTAGGGGTCGATAAGTGGTGGCCCCTGGGAATCGAGGCATGGGAGCTTGCGGTCGCTGCTGTGTTGGCCGGGGTGATGCTGGCGTCGGCGTGGGCCTGGTTGCGCGGCCGAGGACCGCTGGATGCCGCCATCGAGATCGATCGCCGCTACCGCCTGAAAGAGCGGATTTCCAGCGCGCTGGCGTTGGAGGAGCCACAGCGCCACACTCCTTTGGGACAGGCATTGCTGGCCGATGCTCAGCGCCAAGCCGCCCGCATCGACTTGGCCGAGCAGTTCGCCATTCGTCCTCCTCGACACCTGCTTTTGGCTTTGGTGCCGGCGGCGGCGGTGTTTCTGATTGCGGTCCTGGTGCCAGCCGCGGGCGATCGCACCGCCGAAGGGCGTGTCGATCCCGAAGCCGTGCGCCAGCAGGTCGAGAAGTCGCAGGCTGCGCTTCAGAGCCAACTGGCAGAAAAGCGCCAGCAAGCCCGGCAAGAGGGCCTCAAAGAGGCGCAAGACCTATTCCTCCGCTTGGAGCGGGAATTGGCCGAAGCGGCCAAAAACCTCAGGGATCCCAAAGAAGCGCTGGCCAAGCTGCACGACCTGTCGCAGATGCTTGAAAAGCGCCGGCAGGAACTGGCCGGGGCCGAGGCGGTCGAAAAACAGCTTGAACAACTGAAGAATCTCAGCCGCGGTCCGGCCGATCGGCTCCTGGGCGCTTTGACCAAGGGCGACATGCAACGGGCCCAGCGGGAGCTGGAGGCCCTTCGCAAAGACCTCGCTGAAGGCAAGCTGGACGCTGCCCAGCGCCAGGCTCTGGCCCGCCAACTGGGCGAGGCGCAAAAAAAACTGGAGAATCTGGCTCAGGCGCACCGGCAGGCGGAAGAGGCGCTTGCCCACCAAGTAGAGCAGCTTCGCAAAGCGGGGCAACACGCCGAGGCCGAGAAGCTCCAAGAGCAACTCCGCCAGCTTCAGCAGCAGGGGCCCCAGATGAAGCAGCTCGAAGAGTTGGCCCGCAAACTAGGCCGATGCGCTCAGGCGATGGAAGGTGGCCAGGCGGACCAAGCCGCCAAAACGCTGGAGGAAATGCGGGCCGATCTGGAAGCCCTTCGCGAGCAACTGGGTGAGTTCGAAATGATCCAGGAAGCGATGGACGAGCTGGACAATGCCCGCCGGCGCATGCTGTGTCCCCGCTGTGGCGGCGAAGGGTGCGAAGAGTGCCAAGGCGATTTGGCCATGGAAGGCCCGGGGCTGGGCAAAGGCCGCGGCGCCGGGCCTCGGCCGGAAGAAGAAAACCCGGTGAGTTTCTACGACACGCGCACGCCGGGCAAGGTGCGCCCCGGTGCCGGCACGGTGGTCGGCGAGGTCGAAGGCCCCATCGTCAAAGGCCAGGTCCGCCAGCAGATTCTCCAGCAGGTCCAGGCCGCCCGGGCTCAGCCGGCCGATCCTCTGACCGACCAGCGCATGTCCCGCAAGCACCGCCAGCACGCGCAGGAGTACTTCGACAAGTTCCGCCAAGGGCAGTAACCCGGAATTGGCGGCCTGCGCCCGGACGAACGCTTTGCAAATGCTTCCAGGGCGGCTGCTTTAGCCCTGCGCTGTGGCATGGGACGGTTCGCGTTGCACGGGGCTGCGCGGCTGGTTACCATGAGCCAAAACTGGCTTCAAAAAAGCGGCGCGGCGGGGGACGCCCCCCGGCTTCGACAGTCGTGTGGCCATGGAGCGTGTGGTAAGCTTTTTGGGCCTGCTGGTGGTGATGGTTCTGGCCTGGCTTTTGTCGGAGAACCGCCGGGCCATGAACTGGCGGCTCATTGCCAGCGGCATCGTGTTGCAACTGCTGTTGGCGGTAACGCTGCTTTGGACAGCCCCGGGCCAAGCCGTTTTTCAGGCCGCACGCGACTTCATCACGCGGCTGGTGGAGTTCTCGGACGCCGGAGCGGAGTTCGTGTTCGGCTCGGGGGACCCCAAACTGCCCGAAACGTACAAGCACCATTACCTGGCCTTCAAGGTGCTTCCGACCATCATCTTCGTTTCCACGGTGATGGCTGTGCTGTTTCATCTGGGGGTCATGCAATGGGTGGTCCGGGCGATGGCCTGGATCATGGTGCGGGTGATGGATACCTCCGGCACCGAGTCGCTGGCGGCTGCCAGCGAGGTGTTTGTGGGCATGACCGAGTCGCCCTTGGTGATCCGGCCGTACCTGGAGAGCATGACCCGTTCGGAGATCATGGCGATGATGACCGCGGGCATGGGGACCGTGGCCGGCGGTGTGATGGCCGCGTACGTGGGCATGGGTATCGACGCGGGGCACTTGCTGGCCGCCTCGCTGATGGCCGCCCCCGCCTCCCTGGTCATCGCCAAAATCATGGTGCCCGAGACCGAAAGTTCGCTGACCAAGGGCACGGTGCGGATCGAGGTCCCCCGGACCGACGTGAACGTGCTGGACGCGGCCTGCCGAGGGGCTTCAGAAGGGCTTCGATTGGCGCTGAACGTGGCCGCCATGCTCATCGCCTTCGTCGCGCTGGTACACGCCTTGAACTGGGCCCTGAGCGTACTTCCCCCGGTGGCCGGCGCCCCGTTGTCACTGGAAAGGATGTTAGGCTGGCTGTGCGCGCCGCTGGCGTGGGTCTTGGGGGTGGAATGGAAAGACGCCCGGCTGGTGGGGATGCTGTTGGGCAAGAAGATCGTGCTCAACGAGTTTTTGGCGTATAGCGACCTCCAGGCGCTCCGGGCTCAACTGTCGCCCCGTTCTGCCATCATCGCCACCTATGCCCTGTGCGGATTTGCCAACTTCGGCTCGGTGGCGGTGCAGATTGGGGGGGTGGGGGGCTTGGTGCCGTCGCGGCGCGAAGTGTTTGCCCGCTACGGCCTGCGGGCAATGGTCGGCGGCGCGCTGGCCACACTGATGACCGCCACCATTGCGGGCATCCTCATCGGCACCCCTTCTTAGATCAGCCAGCAACGAAGCAACCCGGGAGGTGAACCTTATGCGAGTGCTTGGCATTTCCGGCAGTCCCCGGCGCGGCGGCAATACGGATATCCTTGTGCAAACCGCGCTGGATGTGTTGGCCGACCAGGGCTTGGAAACCGAATTCCTTTCGCTGGCGGATCGGCCCATCCGGCCGTGTATGGCCTGCCGGGGCTGCGCCACGGCCGAAGGCTTCCGCTGCGTTCAGGAAGACCCCGCCTTTGAGGGCATGATTGAAAGGTTTTTGGCGGCCGATGGCATTCTGGTGGGCTCGCCGGTGTATTTCGGGTCGGCCACGCCACAGACCATGGCCTTGTTGGACCGCGTGGGCTACGTGGCGCGCATGAAGCAGAACTTCCTGCGCCGCAAAGTAGGGGCCGCCATCGTCGTCGCCCGCCGGGCCGGGCACAACTTCACCTTCGCTCAGATCAATTACTTCTTCCTGATCAACGAGATGATCGTGCCCGGCTCGACCTACTGGAACATCGCCTTCGGCCTGGAAAAAGGTCGGGTAAGGGAAGATACCGAGGGGATGGCCACCGTTCGCAACCTGGCCCTGAACATGGCTTGGCTCATGAAAAAGCTGGCCGCCCCCTAGCCATTATCCATCCTTTTCCGCCAAGCTGGGCGAACAGGCGGGAGTAAGGACCGCCGAGAAGGCCTTGCCCGCAAGGGGCCGCTTTCCGTCCGCCCCGGCGCCGCCTTTGGTCAAGACCGGTGGACTCGCATGGCACGCCTGGTACTCGAACATCTTGCAAAGCAGTATCCCGGCGGGCATTGGGCCTTGCAGGATGTGAATCTGGATGTGGGGGATGGGGAGCTTTTGGTTGTGCTGGGGCCCTCGGGCTGCGGCAAGACCACACTGCTGCGGTTGGTGGCAGGACTGGAAGAGCCGACCGCCGGCCAGATTCGTCTCGGTGACCGGCCAGTACGGGGTGTACCGCCCCGGGATCGCGATGTGGCCATGACCTTCCAGACGCCAGCCCTTTACCCGCACCTCACAGTGGCCGAAAACCTCGGCTTTTCCCTGCGCATGCGGGGAGTGCCTCGGCGTGCAATCCGGCATGGGGTGATCGAGGCCGCCCGGCTGTTGGGCATCGAGGCATTGCTCGGCCGCCTGCCACGCCAGCTTTCAGGGGGCGAAGCGCAGCGGGTGGCCCTTGGTCGGGCCCTGGTCCGCCGGCCCGGCTGCTATCTGTTCGACGAACCCCTGGCTGCCCTGGATGCCCGGCTGCGGCTGGAACTCCGCATTGCAATCAAGCGGTTGCATCAGCATCGGCCCACGACCACCCTCTATGTAACCCACGACCAGGAGGAAGCCCTGGCGCTGGGCCAGCGGATCGCCGTTATGCTCCAGGGCGAGGTACAACAAGTGGGCACGCCCGAGGAGCTGTACCAGCGCCCGGCTAACCGCTTCGTCGCGGGTTTTTTAGGCTCGCCGCCGATGAACTTCCTGCCGGGGGTCATCGTGTATGAAGCCGGTACGGCATGGTTTGAAAGCGGTCCATGCCGCCTGGCCCTTGGGAATCCCGCCTGGGCCCGGTTGGCGGGCCGGCCTTTGGTACTGGGATTGCGGCCGGAAGCACTCCGCTTGGGCTCGCCCGAGAGCGAAGGCGCCACGTTTCTTCGCGGCCGGGTGACCCTGGCGGCCACGCTCGGCGATCGGGCCGAGGTAGAGATCGCACTGAGCGACACCCTCCGCCTGGTCGCTCGGGTCGAAGCAGCCTCGGTGCCACCCCCCGGCGCGACAATCGGCATCCACGTTGCGACCGCGGGCGCCTTGATATTCGAAAAAGATGGGCTCGGCAGGCGGCTCGACCCGCCCGGATAGGGGCCGCCCATGTCCCCAAACTCACCGCACGGCGGCTTTCTGTCAGCGGACACGGGCAGAGGGACCTCGCCGGCCCCGTGCGCAGCCCCGCGGCGAGTGCTACTTCTTGCGATGTCGAATTTTAGAGCGCATACGGCGTTTTTTCCGGCCGAGCTTGCGTCGGCCCTTGCCTGTCTTCTTGACTCCCACGCGGTCCTCCCATCAACGCTGCAACATCCAGTACGTACCGACGCAGGGCTCGGCAGAAGTACCCCCTGTCCATTCGGCGCACGGCCAAAGTATAGCAAACCGACCGCCCGATGTCACCCCAGCGGCAAAAGGCCGACTGCTGCACCACCGCTGAGGCCAGTGCGTCTGGCATATGAACAGACAGACGGGAGTCGACGCCGCTGCACGAGCCAGCTCTATGAAAGTCCGGTGGGGCGGCCACGGACCGTGGTCCTACCAAACGGGCTTCCGATCGCTGACTGAGTCACCAGGGGGCCTCGCCACGTTACGTCACTTGGCGCTAGGGCTTTGCGCTTCGCTTTTGCCCCTCGCGAGTTCGCCCAGTTCAAGCCGCGGCCGGGCGGCTACCGGGTGCAGCTTGCCGAACCTGCGCTCGATCAGCTCGGCCAACTCGGCCAGCTTTCGCCGGAAGGTGGCGGCATCCACCTCGCGGTTGTTCTCGGCCTTGACCTCCGCGTCGGCCTTAAAGTTGAACGTATGGGCGAGGTTGCCGCGCACGGTGTTGCCCTGGGCCTGGTGCTTTTTCTGGCCCAGCATGATCCATGGCCGCATTCTGCCCGGCCAGGGGCTGTAGCACACGTTGCCCTCGATGGTCGATGCCTGGGCGTCGTACAGCGACACGCCGTGCCAATGTCCCACGCACACTACGTTGCCTTCTACAGTAAAGCGGACCAGGGGCCCGTCGAACAAGCCGATCCCTTGCAGCGGGTTGCGGAATGGCAGCCCCTCGGTCTCGCGCTCCAAAATGATGTTGCCTCGGATGGTCACATCACGAAGCGTGCCCGTGCCCACATTGAACAGGAAGGCCTGGATGCCGTCGTCGTGGTTGTCATCGCCGTCCTTCTGCCCCACGAAGTTATTCTTGATGACGTTGTACTGCACGACCTGGCCATCGCGGGTGACACGAATGCCGTCGGCCGAAAAATTGGCCACCACGTTGCCCTCGCAGAGGCACTCTCTAGCGCACAGGGAGATGCCGAATCGCGTATTGAGGACATAGTTGTTGCGCGCGACGTGCTTCTTGCCGTGGCGTCCCAGCCAGATGCCGCTAGCAGGCTTTTTGACCCAATCTTCGGCGGTCCAGTGGGAACTATCGAGTTCGGAGTACACGAAACAATCTTCGACCACAAGAGCCGTACTTTCCTGGCTCCCGCCCTCGCCCAGCATCACCAAGTGATGCGGCCGGCGGCCAAGCGTCCCAGGGGCCAGCGAAGGGGAGACGACCAGTCCCCGGAGGACCCAATTCCGCCCTTCACCGATCTGGACCCACCCAACGCAAGGGGCATGTCCCGGCTCGGCCGCGATGGTGATGGGGCGCTCGTTGTAACCTCGCGCAATCCGCACCACACCGTGCCAGCCCGATCGCAGGAGGATAGTGTCGCCCGGTTTGACCGGGGCGTTCGGGCGGTCGGCACGGCCCTGGGCATCGCAAAACTGGACCAACCCTGCGGCGAGCACGTCCTCGATGGTTCGCCACGGCCGGGCGGCTGTGCCGTCGCCTTGGGCTGAGCCCTTCTCGGGATCGCAGTAAAAGGTGGCGCCGGGGCACATTGGGGTGACGGCCAACCACGCGATCGCAGCAACCAATGCTTTGCTTTTCATGGGGAATCCTCCGTCTTCGCTGTCTTTACCCAGGGGGCGCTTCTGGCCGTGTCTGGCGGAACAAAGTGGCGAAGGAACCTCGATGGATGGGGGGAGGGTGGATGGGGGCATGTTGGCGGTGCCTGGCGGAGGCCGGAACCGCTCACAACGAGAGCAGGAACTCCACCAGATCCTTCAGCTCTTCGTCGGTGAGCTGCTGCTGCGGCCGGCGGAGCCCGTGCCGGCCTTCGCGGAACAATTCGTCAAGCGTAAGGTACCGGCCATCGTGCAAGTAGGGGGCCGTCCGCCAAAGTTCGACCAGCGTGGGGGTATCGAAGCGGTCATTGGCATCCACCAGCCCCCGGGTGCCGACGTGGTGCGCCCGTAGATCGGTATACAGCGGCGCAGGATGGCAGGTAGCGCAGCCCAGGCGCGGGCTTTCGAACAGCTTTTGTCCACGCTGGGCCGCCGGACTCAGGCCGCCGTTGACCAGCCGGGGGCTGGGGAGGGGTTCGAGCGATTTGAGATACGCATCGATGGCGGCGGCTTCTTCCTCCGGCCGCTCGGAGAACAGAATGTGGCGGATCCCCGAACGGACCGCCTCCTCGGCCGACATGCGTACCCCTTCGGCCATGGCGGGCGGGGTGCGGTGCGACCACACCAGGCTTTTTGTGTTTTTGGGATTGCCCACGCCGTCGTTCATCAGGTCCCAATTCAGGCCGTCGATGCGCCCCTCCGGATGGCAGCTCGCGCAGCTCTGCCACCGCTGATAGCACAGGGTTGCGTCGTAAAACAGCAACTCGCCCCGGCGCTCCGGGGTCAGGTCCGGCGGCGGGCCCAGGCGAAGGGTGGTTACCCGGGGGGCTGCGGCACTGGCCAGATCAACCACGGCCACCGTGTCCGAGAAATACTCGGCGATATACACACGCGAGCCTGCTGCCACCATCGCCCGCGGGCCTCTGCCCGGCAACGACACTCGTCGCCACATGCTGGTACCCAGCGTGGGGTAAATAGGCCAGACGCCCATCATGGGCGACATGGTCCGCCGCGCGTCGCTGCCGAACAGATCGCTGCTGGCCAGCAGGCATAGCTCATGCGTTCCCGAAAGGCTGACGCACACGATGCGGCGATCGGCGCTCCACACGATGTCCCACGGATTGGCCGCCCCCAGGTCCTGCTCGTCCATCCCGATGGTGCTCAACACTCGCCGGCCGGGCACATCCAGAATGCTCACCACGTTCGTGTTGATCCAGCCCATATCGACCCGAAAAGGGACCTTCTGGAAATTGGAAAGCAGGTGCGTAACCACGGCGTGGCGGCCGTCCGGGGCAACGCGGATGCCGCGGAGCCCGTTGGAACCGTGGGGCAGGGGTACGTGGTCCGCCCGGAGACTGCGGGTATCGATCATCGTTACCGCCGCGCACACCTCGCCGCCGTAAGGATCGTCAGTGCGGGCCAGCGGCAGGTGGTTGGCCACGACCAGCGTCTGCCCATCCGGGGTGATCGCGGCCGCGACAGGCTCGCGCACCACCGGAAT
>Ga0315298_1002405_pt1 | contig 31806 bp, 42 predicted proteins | sample WHS_1_MG_FD_203077 | JGI IMG/M metagenome (GOLD analysis project Ga0315298, IMG submission 203077) | Extremophilic microbial mat communities from Washburn Hot Springs, YNP, Wyoming, USA - WHS_1_MG | ecosystem: Environmental > Aquatic > Thermal springs > Hot (42-90C) | place: USA: Wyoming... | reverse complement strand
GCTCCTTGCATTGCTTCAGCATATAGTCGCAATAGGCAAGGCAAATCCAGAGGCGGGTGACAAGATGGCAAAGGCATTTCACGATTCAATAGTAAACGTGGATACAACCAAGGCTGAAGAAGTATCCGCCCTCGTACAAGTGGCCTCAGTAATGGCGCAAGATCCAGGGACGTATCAAGTTGCATATCTCACGGCCATGCACCCCGGTTACACCTTCACCTTCACACATGCCCACATTGGTGGCGGTGTTTATATGACAGTAACCCATTTCAGGCCTAAGCATTAAGATCTAAGGGCCGGACCCCGGCCCTTTTCCCTATGGCAAGGATCGTAATAGCCCTCCTTCTTATCTTCTCGCTTACCTACTCCGTTTTCTCACAGACCGAAGAGGATCTTGTGATGCTCAAAGCTGGAGAGGATTTCTTTTTAGTGCTAAAGAATAGGGAGTACGGGAAGATCTGGGGTTTTCTCTCTCAAGGATCCAAGGAGAGGATCGTGAAAGACGTTTTAAAGGCCATAAGTGAGAGGGGCGAGACGAGTGATGAGGAGTCGATAAGAAAAGACTTCGAAAATCTGGGGCCGGTGTCCTTTGCATACTGGTCGACCTTTGTGCAGCGTTTCAACCCTGACCTTGTTCTCTCCGAGTCCAGGTGGGAGCTTGGAAAGAGGAAGGGAGATAGGGGAGAGATTCTCATTACCCATAGAGATTCGAAAAGACCTGCAGTGCTAAAGATGGTTAAGGAAAATGGGAATTGGAAGGTCGGTTTAACCGAGTCCTTCTGGGCAAAAAAGAAGTAAAGTGGTTGACTCTCCAGCTACTGTAAGAGCCTTCCCCCATTTATTTTCTTGTTTTTCCACCGCATACGCTTTTTATGCGCACTTCCCATTTTGGGTTAAGTAGCTTCTTGACCTGAAAGATAAAACCCTTGACAAGTCAATCTCTGGCTGATAGACTTTCCTCGTTCACTTGCTGAACACTTTCTTTGGGGCTTCCAGAGTTCATTAAGGGGCGGTAGCCTATTCTAAGAATGAGGACGATCCTCACAGAAGCTGAGTTTAAAGTCCTTAGCGAGTTCTCGAAGGGTGGAAGCTTAACCCAGAGGGAGCTCGCAAGGAGGCTCAATCTTGGCCTTGGAACGATAAACTATGTGCTCAAATCCTTAATAAAAAAGAAAATAGCTTTACATCGCCAAAGAGATCGGATAGATAAGTTTCTTGATCTAAGGGTTGAGAAAATAAGCGGCATCATCCGTAACCTGATAAAATCAGTGAGGGCTAAAAAATGAACCTTTGTCGCAATTCTCCCTTTTCTCTGCCTTATCTCGTAAGCTTAAATTCTCGCTGCTATCAAGCTTAAAAGCTTTAATGTCCATCCGAGCAAATGGAAAGATCACATAATGGCGGAGGCTTTGGATGAAAGAGAAAATGGCATTAAAGGAAGAACTGATTCAAAAGATTAAGACGAGGCGGGCCATTATCGGCGTTATTGGCCTTGGCTACGTTGGTCTTCCCTTTGCCGTAGAAAAGGCGAAGGTGGGCTTTAAAGTCATCGGCATAGAGAACAATCCCATAAGAGCCGAAAAAATTAATCGCGGCGAAAACTATATCCAGGACGTTCGCGATGAAGAACTTCGTGAGCTTGTATCAAAAGGGCTACTTGTTGCGGAGACAGGCTTCGATCGAGTTCCAGAAATGGATGTAATTGTGATCTGTGTTCCAACACCCCTTACCAAAAACCTCACTCCCGATCTCCAATACGTGGAGAAGGTCACCCGGGAAATCGCTGCACGGCTAAGACCAGGCCAGCTCGTGAGCCTTGAATCGACCACGTACCCGGGAACGACGGAGGAAGTGATGCTTCCCATCCTTGAGGCTTCTGGTTTAAAAGTAGAGAGCGATTTCTTTTTGGTTCATTCTCCTGAAAGGGTCGATCCTGGAAATAAAAGATATACGACACACAATATCTGCAAGGTAGTTGGGGGCGTTGGCCCAAATTCTTTAGAATTGGGACTCACTTTTTACTCTCAGACTGTAGAGAAGGTTATCGCTGTCTCAAGCGCAAAGGTCGCGGAACTTGTCAAGGTTTTCGAAAACACCTTCCGTGCGGTAAATATTGCCCTCGTCAATGAGCTTGCCCTATTGTGTGATCGGATGGGCATTAGCGTGTGGGAAGTTCTGGAAGCCGCCTTTACTAAACCCTTTGGAATAATGCCTTTCTGGCCAGGGCCGGGCGTAGGTGGTCACTGCATTCCTGTGGACCCGCATTACCTTGAGTGGAAGGCAAAGGAACTCAATTTCAGCACACACTTTATATCCTTGGCCGGGGAGATAAACCGAAAAATGCCAGAGTTTGTGCGGGAAAAAGCTCATCGAATACTGAATCAGCTGGGAATTGCTCCTTCCCGGGCAAAAATTCTCGTTCTTGGCGTGGCTTACAAAGGAGACCTAAACGATTATCGTGAGTCTCCAGCGATCGAAGTAATTCGCCTTCTTAGTGCGGACGGAGCCACAGTAATTTACCACGATCCATATGTGCCAAATTTCCGGGATGGTCATTTGACAATGGAGAGCCATCCTTTGACCTCAGAGCTGCTTCTAAGTCAGGATCTTGTAATAATCACCGCGGATCATGCTGTGATCGACTATTCCTTCGTGGTATCACATGCCAGGCACGTTTTTGACACACGTAATGCCACAAGAAGCGTGCATGAACATCGGGAGAGGATAACTTTACTATGAAAGTCGGCCTAATTGGAGCAGGAAACTGGGGAAAAAACATTGCCAGGGTGCTAAACGAACTCGGCGCTTTAGGAGGGATTGCCGAAATTAGCCCTAAAATATTGGCAGAACTGAGCCTGGTCTATCCTGAAGTCCCGCTTTATGAGGACTATAGAACTCTTCTGGAAACAGATCTTCCCGGCGTAATTATAGCCACCCCGGCCGCGACCCATTTTCCTTTAGCAAAAGAAGCCCTTCTTTGCGAAAAGCACGTGTTAGTCGAGAAGCCCCTCGCCTTGTCCGTGGTTGAGGCGGAAGAGCTGGTTGCCTTAGCACGGAAACAAAAGCGAATCCTCATGGTAGGCCACCTCCTCCTTTACCAGCCAGCCATCCGCTGGATTAAGGACTTTTTCGATTCACGGTCCCTTGGCAGAATCTGGAGTCTTCACCAGGAGAGGCTTAACCTGGGTCGCGCGCGCCCGATAGAAAATGCTCTCTGGAGCCTGGCAGTTCACGATGTCGCCGTGTTATTATACCTTCTTAAGCTTCCTCCTGAGGAAGTAAGAGCGGTGGGGCACGCTATGCTTCAGCCTGATGTTGAAGATGACGTACACGTACATATAAAATTTTCCGGCAGTACCCAGGCTCACCTCCATGCGTCATGGCTTTGGCCAGAAAAGATTCGAAGGTTGACAATTATCGGCGAGGCAGGGATGTTGGTATACGATGAGGTGGAGCAGATTGTGGTTCTTCACCGGAAGGGCATCACCCCTCAACTTACTAACCGTGACGAAGGTACGGAAGTTGTTTTCAGAAACTACGGTGAGCCTTTGAGAGACGCATTGACCCACTTTCTTCAGTGCATTGTCCAAGGAAAAAAGCCCTTAACAGATGGAGAAGCCTCCATTCCGGTAGTAAAGGTTCTTGAGGAAGCTTCTCGCCAGTTGGAGGCTTATCGATGATAGAGAAGAAAGAATACTTCGTTCACGAATCTTCCTATGTTGACCCTGGAGCAAAAATTGGAAAGGGCACGAAAATATGGCATTTTTGCCACATTATGGAGGGTGCTGAAATAGGGGAGAACTGCTCTTTGGGACAGAATGTCTTCGTAGCAAGAAACGTGAAAATAGGTAGTAACGTTAAAATCCAGAATAACGTCTCCATTTATGAGGGTGTGATTTTAGAGGATTATGTTTTTTGCGGGCCAAGTTGTGTTTTCACGAATATAAGGACTCCTCGTTCAGCCTTCCCTCGCAACCGAAGCGAAGAATACGTTGCAACTAAGGTAAAATACGGGGCAACAATTGGAGCCAACGCCACTATCGTCTGTGGGGTCACGATAGGTGAATGGGCTTTTGTCGCAGCGGGTGCGCTTGTCACTAAGGACGTTCCGCCCTATGCGATCTTCGGTGGGGTTCCAGCTCGCCTTGTAGGCTGGGCCTGTAGATGTGGTCTTCGCCTTCATTTTGAAAATGGTCAGGCTGTCTGCTCTTCCTGCGGCCGCCTCTACCGAAAGAGCGGTGACCGGGTGGAGTTGGAGGGAGGAGCATAGGGCGTTGTCCGTGGTCCGAGGTACATGGTCCATGGTGCATAGTGCGTAGTGCAGGGTCCGTCACCCTGTGCTGGGAGCGGTGAGCGATGGCCATTAAGCGGTTCGAGGACATCGAAGCTTGGAAGGCAGCCCGGAACCCCACTGGGTAGGTCTACGCCGTGTCGAGAAGAAAAGGTCTTTCCAAAGACTTTGGGGTGAAGGATCAACTAAGACGTACCGTGGCCTCCATAATGGCTAACATCGCTTAGAGGTTCGATAGCCGCTCGGACCACGAATTTGTCCGCTTTCTCAGCTACGCGTACAGGTCGGCCTCGGAGCTGCAGTCCCATCTGTACATCCCACTGGATCAGCGTTATCTCAACGAGCCTGAGCTCAACCGCCTATACGCCGAAACGGTGGAAGTGAAGAAGCTCATCAATGGTTTCATCCGGTATTTGAGCCAGAAACCTACCACAGACCATGGACCACGGACTAAGCTCAGAGGAGACTAATCGTGAACATTCCGATTCTCGACCTAACCCGTCAGTACCAAGCCATCAAGCCCGAAATTGACGCAGCAATCCGCCGCGTCCTCGAATCTGGCCGTTTCATCCTCGGCCCAGAAGTTGAAACCTTCGAAAGAGAAGCTGCCGAGTATCTTTCTGTAAAACACGCAATCGGTGTAGCAAGTGGTACAGATGCCCTCCTTTTAGCCCTCAAGGCTCTTGGGATAGGCCCAGGAGACGGAGTAATAGTCCCAAGCTTCACGTTTTTTGCCACTGCCGGGGTAGTCCACAACGTGGGGGCTACTCCATTATTTGCGGACATTGATCCCCGGACTTATAACCTCGATCCCGAAGATTTAAGGCGTATTTTGACCATGGACCATGGACAATGGACCCGCCCCAAGGCGGTTATCCCCGTCCACCTTTACGGCCAGCCTGCCGACATGGATGAGATCATGGCCATTGCTCAGGAATATGGCCTCTTCGTTGTGGAGGATGCTGCACAAGCCTTTGGAGCCGAGTACTCCGGACAACGCACTACGCACCATGGACCAACCCGCAAAGCGGGTACGATTGGCCACCTTGGTTGCTTCAGCTTCTTTCCCACCAAAAACCTTGGGGCTTACGGCGACGGTGGCCTGGTCGTCACCAATGATGATGAGCTTGCCGAGCGCGTACGGATGTTGCGAGTCCATGGTTCCAAACCTAAGTATTACCATCACATGGTAGGAACAAATTCTCGCCTTGACGCGATTCAGGCTGCGATCCTTCGGGCTAAACTTCCCCATCTTCAGGAATGGTCTTCTGCCAGATGTCGGCTTGCAGACCGCTATGGCGAGCTCTTAAGAGACCTCGATGGCATAGTTTTACCATGTCGGGCATCTTTTAGGACTCATATTTTTCACCATTTCACGATTCGAATTCAAGGGGGAAAACGTGACTCTCTTCGCTTTTTCCTCGCTGAGAAAGGGATCGGGACGGAAGTTTACTATCCTCTCCCCCTTCATCTTCAACCCAGTTTTAGCCATTTGGGCTACAAAGAGGGCGATCTTCCAGAGAGTGAGCGTGCATCACGAGAGGTCCTGTCGCTTCCAATGTTCCCGGAGCTAAAAGAGGAGGAACAAGATTACGTAGTCTCCATGATTAGGGAGTTCTTTAAGGAAAGCCGATGAACGGAAGGCCTTACGTGATCTTAGTGAAGGTTCTGGAGATTAAAGGACGTTGCCCGGTTTACCATGTGGGAAGCACCTTTAAAGTCTTAGACGGGTTTAAGCTTGAGGCGGATGAGCCAATCTGTATGCACTCGCTTGCTTCTCTTTTGCCGTACTATGTGGCTCTGAGTCGGGGAATAAGACCAATCGATCTCGGACTAAATAAAAAGGATGAGCCCTTAGCTTACCTTCAGTGCCTTGATCCCTGTGAACATACCGGCGGAGGAACCGTGGTCTGCGGGGTTTTCTTAGAGCAGGCAAATGAAAATCCTTGACATTGTTGGAGCGAGGCCTCAATTCATCAAGCTAGCGCCGATTTATAAGGCGATAGAGCTCCACGATCGCGAAGACTCGCAGAGCGCGATCGAGGAGGTCCTTGTCCACACAGGCCAGCACTACGATTACGAAATGTCCCAAATCTTCTTTGACGAACTTGGCCTCAAAGCCCCGGATTATCACCTGGGCGTCGGCTCTGGCACCCACGGTCAACAAACAGGAGAAATGCTCAAGAGGATCGAAGAAATCCTTCTTGAGGAAAAACCCGATCTCGTTATGGTTTACGGCGATACTAACAGCACATTGGCAGGGGCCCTTGCCGCATCCAAGCTCCATATCCCTCTGGCCCATGTGGAGGCAGGGCTCAGAAGTTTCAACAAAAAGATGCCCGAGGAGATCAATCGGGTCCTCACTGATCACGTTTCAGATCTTCTCTTTTGTCCGACCCAAACGGCTGTGGAAAACCTGCGTAGAGAGGGAATTGAAAAAGGGGTTCATCTTGTGGGCGATGTGATGTATGACGCGGTTCTCTTGTACATTGGCCTCGCTGAGAAAAAATCAAAAATAATCGAACAAATGGGGGTAAAACCGAAATCTTACGCCTTGGCTACAATACATCGTGCAGAGAACACGGACGAGCCGAGAAGGCTTCAGGCAATCTTTGAAGGTTTAGAACGAGTTGCTAAGGAGGGACTTCCTGTGATTCTTCCCCTTCACCCCCGCACACGGAAAGAGTTAAACACGCTCGATATCGATCCAGAGGAGGTGCTGGTACTTGATCCGTTGTCTTATTTGGACATGCTGGTTTTAGAGAAGAACGCTCGTGTCATCCTTACCGATTCTGGTGGAGTTCAGAAAGAGGCGTTCTTCTTTCGTGTGCCATGCGTGACTCTTCGAGAAGAGACAGAATGGGTGGAGACGGTGGAGGCAGGCTGGAACACTTTGGTAGGCTGTGATCCCGAGAGGATGGTTCAGGCAGCTCTCGAAACCCGTTTAGGGGGAGAACCGGTTTGGCCCTATGGTGATGGCCAGGCTGCGAAGCGGATTTTGGGTTTGCTCCGGAGAGTTGAGGGGGGATAAGGGTGGAGAGAAGTCGGGACTTCTTGGACCAGGCCGAGTGGGACCTCGAGCATGCCAGGAGCGACTTGGAGCATGGCTTCTATGACTGGGCTTGCTTTTCTGCACATTAGGCCGCTGAAAAGGCGGTGAAGGCTGTCTTTCAGAGGATGGGGGCCGAGGCCTGGGGCCATTCCGTAGCTGATCTACTTCAGGAGCTTGGTAGGACCCTGCCTGTCCCGGAGGATCTCCTGGACCGGGCACTGGAACTGGACAAGGCCTATATCCCTGCTCGATATCCCAATGCACATCCTACTGGCTCCCCCCGATCTCGTTATACTAAGGTGGAGGCCAGGAGGTCGATCCAGCATGCTGAGGAGATCATCAGGTTCTGTGCGGGCCTTCTATCCCAGGCTGACCAGAGATGAGGTCGTCCGCATCCTTTCCGAGCGCTTAAAGGAGCTCGACAAGGTGCTCCCACTGGCCTGGGCAGTCCTCCTCGGCTCCTATGCTAAGGGGAATTACACCATCGGGAGCGACATCGACCTCCTTGTGGTCCACCGTGGGGGAAAAAGAGCAGACGCCTATGCCTTAGTGAAAAAAGTCTTAGATCTTCCTCACCTTGAGCCCGATATTTACACGGAGGAGGAGGCCCTGGAGATGAAGGGGGCGATCGGGAGGATGGCAGAGGGTGGGATCATTCTGTTTCGTCGGTAGCGAAGCCGTAGATTATGAAATCTCACGTATCCCTGGTGTGGACCGGCGGCGTAAAGTTTTTCATCTCGGTTTTGTGGCTCATGTTAAGAAGGTCGTGAGCGAAGCGGTGCAAACTCGGGCCGTGGAGTCGAGTGCTACGGTTTCAAAGCCCTTGACGCTCTAAATCTTGCCTGTGCCGAGGCTGGAAGTACTGAGGTTTTTCTCACCACAGATGATCAGCTCATGGCAAAGGCTTAGCAGCATGGACATGTCTTGCATATAACGGTTGTGAACCCCATCCTATGGCTTATGGAGGTGACGAGCGATGGCTCTTCAAAAGGCGCCCCCGGCCGAGATTAGGAAGCGAGGTATTGAGGCCCTGACCAGGGCCTTGGGGCCCGTAGGACTAGTGCGGTTTCTCCAGCAGTTTGAGCTGGGAAGCAGCGACTATACCCGCGATCGGGATGAGGAAGGTTACTTCGCTTTTTGTCCTGAACTTCAGGGGTGCTATACCCAGTGTGAGACTTACGAAGAGGTGCTAAACAACATAAAAGATGCTATCCGCCTACATATAGAGGATCGCCTGGAGGCTGGCGAGGGAATTCCGCAACCCGAATCCGTCACCTTCGCCACCTTAGAAGTGGCAGTTTGAACCATGGTAAGGTTACCCCGAGTAACGGCCCAGGAAGAGAGTCAGCTTGGCCATACGGTGATGGTCGGGCTGGGGAGCAGATTATAAAGCCAATTAGTAGGTCCAGGGGAAGGGTTGAGCAATGATAAAGGGTAAAAAATTCTTCATTACAGGTGGAGCTGGCTTCATCGGTACTAATCTAATCAGACGGCTTATTGCTGATAATGAGATTATTGTCTATGATAATCTGTCTCGGAACTCGCTTGAAGGTTCGGGCTTGTGGGGGCATCCTAATCTTGAGGTTATTCAAGGAGATATCCTAAACTACGACCTTCTCAAGAAAAGCATACCTAGTGATGTTGATTTAGTGCTCCATATGGCTGCAATTGCGGGGATTGATACTGTGATCAAAAATCGAGCCGCAACTATGGAAGTCAATATGATCGGGACCTATTATCTATTGAAGGCCCTCGGGGAACTTGGGCTTTTAGGCAAGATTGAAAGGTTTGTGAATTTCTCTACTAGCGAGGTGTTCGGAATTCATGCTTTCCGAGTGGATGAGAAAGCCCCTACAAATTTGCAACCGGTCGGAGAGGCGCGTTGGACTTATTCCGTGAGCAAGCTGGCTGGTGAGCATTTGACATACAGTTATCATATGCAGTACGGTCTTAGGGCTGTTACCGTGAGGCCTTTTAACGTCTATGGTCCTGGACAGGTTGGCGAAGGGGCAATCCATCATTTCGTCGTCCGAGCAATCAGGAATGAGCCCCTGATTATCCATGGCGATGGTGATCAAATCCGGTCTTGGTGCTATATTGGCGATATGGTGGATGGCATTCTCCTTTGCTTGGAGAAAGAGGAAGCAATCGGAGAGGTATTCAATATCGGAAATCCCAAAGGGACCATTACCATCCTGGGACTCGCGGAGAAGGTCATCCAACTGGCTGGCTCCTCTTCTCAAATCGTTCATGTTCCGAAGTCATATGTGGATGTGGAACTTCGCATTCCAAGCATTGAAAAAGCCAAGACCCTGCTGGGTTTTGAGCCCAAGGTGGATTTAAACGAAGGAATCAAAAGGACTATAGAATGGTATAAACGCAAGATGGGGGTAACACGAGGGAGAAGATAAGGCTTTCTAAGCCATATTTGGGAGATAAGCAGAACTTAGTGAACTTGCTTATAGAGGTCTTAGAGAGCGGTTTCCTTGTTCAAGGGCAATATGTGACTCAGTTTGAGCAGCAGATTGCCGATTTTCTCGGAGTTAGACACGCAATAGCAGTCAGTTCAGGCACAGCCGCTCTGCATCTCTCCCTTATTGCGCTTGGGATAGGCCCTGGCGACGAGGTGGTTATTCCTGCATATACCTTTCCTGCTACAGCCAATGTGGTGGAACTGGTGCGAGCGAAACCAGTCTTGGTGGACGTTGGTTTAGAAACTTACAATATCCAGATAGAACAGATTGAAAGGGTTATTTCCCCGAACACGAAAGCCATTATCCCTGTCCATCTTTTCGGCAACCCAGCAGATATGAATCCAATTATGGAGATTGCTAAGAAGCATAACTTGTGGGTTATAGAAGACGCTGCTGGGGCTCTGGGTTCAACCTATAAGGGTGAGAAGTGCGGAACGATTGGCCACGTCGGTTGCTTTAGTTTTCATCCACGAAAGATTGTAACGACGGGAGAAGGCGGGATAGTGGTGACAAACGATAACGATTTAGCAGACCAAATACGCAGCCTCCGGAACCACGGTATGAGAGCAGTAGGGGGGAAAGTCAATTTCGTAGCAGCCGGGTTTAATTACAGGATGAACGAACTGGAGGCGGTCTTAGGTATAATCCAGATGAGAGAGATCCAAGAAATCATCAGCGAACGACAAAGGCTGGCTGGCTTCTATATGGACGCTTTGAAGAGTGTTCCAGGCATTGTATTCCAAAAAGTTTTACCGAACTGTACAACCGTTTGGCAGGCCTTCGTAGTGCGGTTCAAGGATAGAGATGCCGGTTCTATCCTAGAGTTTTTTCGAAATGCGAATATTGAAGCCAATATCGGCACTTATGCGCTACATATTTTGCAGTTTTACTCTAAAAAATATGGCTATAAGCCTTCGGATTATCCAAACGCAGCAGAGCTCTATTCTAGAGGTGTGGCATTACCATTTTACAACCATATGACACAAAGAGACATTGTGCAAGTACTCGAGACTTTGAGGGGGATCTTCAATGAGGATTGAATCGCCTAAGATAAACAAGAGTCATGGGAGCGGGGAGTTCAAACCAGAGGATTTCAGGCGATTAGGCAAAGGTGTTGTTTTTGAGAAAGGCGTGTTAGTCTTTCACCCTGAGAATATCGAAATAGGGGATAATGTCTACATAGGGCATTACACAATACTGAAGGGTTACTACAAGAACCTTATGGTTATTGACGACCATACGTGGATTGGCCAACAATGTTTCCTTCATAGCGCAGGAGGGTTGCGGATTGGCAAAGCTGTAGGAATAGGCTCAAGAGTCGTAATATTAACTTCGGAGCATGAAGCCTTAGATCGTGATGTTCCTGTCTACTTCACGCCTTTAAAGTTTGCAGAGGTCGTATTAGAAGATGGCTGTGACATCGGGGCGGGGGCAATAATTCTTCCAGGAGTGAGGATTGGCGAAGGAGCGATTGTCGGAGCTGGTGCCGTAGTAACCTGTGATATTCCTCCGTATGAGGTCTGGGCTGGCGTGCCGGCACGGAAAATTAGAACAAGGTGAATAGGTAGCGGTGTCATAGTGCGCGTGTTGCATTTACCCTTTAATATTGCATCTATTCCATCGCACACAGTCAGAGGATTGCGCCAGATAGGAGTTGAAGCATATGGGCTTATGCTCGGTAATGCACTGGTGCAGTCCGCTGATGGATTAAAAGTAATTGAACCTGTATCTCGACGTAAAGTATATCGCTGGATTTGGAGAAGTTTCCGGTGGCTATACAACTACCTTAAATGGGTTGCCTGGGCAGATGTGATTCACTGGTATTTTACTCCCGTGCTCCCTTGGGGACTTGATCTAAAGTATATCAAAGCTCTTGGTAAACCCGGAGTTGTTGAATGGCTTGGCTCTGATATCAGAATTCCAGAGATTGAATTTGAGGACAATCCTTACTATAAAGCGGCATTCTATAGTGGCTACGGATATCAATTTGGAAGTCTGCAAAGATCTCGGCAAGTACAAAAGCGGTTCGCGGAAGCTGGTTTTGTTAGTATAGTACCAGTCTGTATGTTGCGGTATGTCCAAACAGACATTTGCCCTCGGGTTTATGTTGTGCCGCAACGGATTGTATTATCTGATTATAATCCTGCCTATCCGGACCCTGCGGTGACCCGACCTCTCATTGTTCATGCCCCAACCGCTCCTATTATTAAAGGTACTCCTGCAGTGCTCAAAGCGATTGAAAAGTTAAAAACAAAGTACAACTTCGAATTTCGCCTCATCCATGGAATGCCTCGGAATGAGGCTCTTCAAGTAATGCAAAGGGCTGACATTTTTCTTGACCAGTTTGTCCTTGGGGATCATGGCATGGCCGCCTTAGAAGCAATGGCGTTTGGTAAACCTGTGGTATGCTACATTAAACCGTCTATGATTGACAAATATCCTCCCGACTTACCGATTATCAACGCCACCCAAGATAATTTAGCAGACGTGCTCGAACCATTATTGAGAGATGGTGAACTGAGACATGAAATTGGTAAGCGTAGCCGTGCGTATGTTGAAAAATACCATGACGCTATCAAACTCGCATACCGGCTTGTGGATATTTATCAAGAATTGATTGAAGACAAAGAGCACCGCAGATGCTAATCTATCTTAAACAACTGGCATCGGAAAGTCTGGTCTACGGTCTATCCGGGGTAATCTCAAGCTTTTTTATCATTTTTTTGGTCCCTATCTACACTCGTATTTTTACCCCAGAAGACTATGGTGTAATGAGCCTGGTGACCAGCGCGATGGGCCTGGTTTCGATCTTTGCGGTCCTGGCGCTGGACAATTCTGCTCACCGCTGGTATTGGGACACAGAAGATACAGACGACCGCAAAACCACGCTGGCTTCCTGGGCCTGGTGCCAAATCGTAGTTTCCTTGGCCTTTACTGCACTTCTTTTCATTTTGAGCGACTGGTTGGGGCAGGAACTTGTTCACCGCAGTGATGGAGGGGTATATTTCCGCCTGGCAGCGATAGCTCTCCCCTTCAGCGTGTTAGGCAAAGTGGTCACCAGCTGGCTGCGGATGCAACGCCGCCCTTGGGCCACGATGAGTTTTTCCCTTGGTACCAGCCTGTTTAATATTTTGCTGACTATCCTGCTTGTGGTCATCTTACGTTGGGGGCTGACAGGTGTATTCTTAGCACAGGTAGTGACAGCCGTTCTAAGCACAGCAATAGCAGCAATATTGTTGAAAGACTGGGTGGACCCGCGCAAGTTTCAGTGGTTGCGGCTTAAAGTTATGCTCAAATATGCCCTCCCTTTGATCCCAGCGGCGCTCGCCTATTGGATTGTCAACCTGTCAGGACCTTATTTTGTCCAGTTCTTCTCCTCAACTTCAGAGGTGGGCTTATATCAAGTAGGCAGCACACTGGCATCTGCAGTGGCTTTAGTGACCGGCGCCTTCCAGCTGGCTTGGGGGCCATTTGCTATGTCGATTCACAAGCAGCCTGAGGCCAAGCGGGTTTATGCCAATGTCCTTTTGATTTATCTTTGGGTTACCTGCCTTATCAGCACGGCCCTTGCTTTATTTGCTCCCGAGATACTGCGCTTTCTCACGACGGAAGCGTACGTTGGCGCTAGTCGAGTCATTGGACTTCTGGCTTTTAACTACGTCTTGATCGGCCTAAGCTACATTGCGGTCATTGGGCCGGCAATTGTCAAAACAACCAAGCCCTATGGGCTGGCAGTCACCGTCACGGCTGGTTTAACGATCGGGCTCAACTTCTTGCTAGTTCCTCATTGGGGCAAAGAAGGTTCTGCTCTCGCCACGCTCATCGCCCAGGCGATTGTCCCTATTTATGTCTTCTATCGCTCTCAGAAGCTCTATCCGATTCCATATCGTTTTGGTCCTGCTGCAGGAATCTTCGCGCTGGCGCTCTTACTGACGCTCATCGGCCAGGTATGGTTCTTTAGCAATCCCTCTCTGGAAACAGGGCTAAAAGCTCTGCTCGTGTTGCTGTTCTTTCCGGCTCTCTTCGTTTTTGGCATAATGACTCCTGGGCAAGTACGACGATTGGTGTGCCGCGCTAATCTTATAAGGCTACGAATTTAGGAGGGATTGAGAGCTCATGTGTGGCATCTTTGGCATCTGGCATCAAGACGGACGCCCTGTTGACTTAGTAACTGTCCAACGGGCGCTGACTACATTGCGCCATCGTGGGCCGGATGATGAAGGCTATCTTCTGGTCAACACCCGGACTGGTCAGGCTGTGTCCTGTGGCGGCAGGGATACGGATAGCCGGTTAATGTTGCCATCTGCTAAGGAGTTTCTTAGTAAAACTTTCGATCTGGTTTTAGGAAGCCGGCGCCTTGCGATTATTGACGTTTCCCCTGCCGGGCATCAGCCTATGGTGGATGAGGCAAGCGGCTTAGTTGTTACACACAATGGCGAAATATATAATTACGTAGAACTCCGCGCGGAACTGGAGCGGTATGGTCATCACTTCCGCTCGAATAGTGATACCGAAGTGCTTCTGGCAGCCTATAAGAAGTGGGGATCAGATTGCTTGCGTTATGTAAATGGCATGTTTGCTTTCGCAATTTGGGATGAAAGGCGCCAAGAGCTGTTCGCCGCACGCGACCGATTTGGGGAGAAGCCATTTTACTACCACTATGACCCAGAACGGGCGTTTTTCATTTTCGCTTCAGAGATCAAGGCCTTGCTCGCTTCCGGTTTGATTTCTCGCAAGCCTAACTATAAAACTATTTATCGGTATTTGGCATACCGCGAGATCGACGCTGGAGCTGGGACGGTCTTCGAAGGCGTTTCAGCTTTGCCGCCTGCCCATGCTCTCAAGTATTCACGCGCTCAGGGAACGCTTAGGGTTTGGCGCTACTGGGACTTGAATCCTGAGGTTGAGATTCGCTTGTCCAGCGACGCAGCTTATGCAGAGCGCTTCCTACAGCTCTTGACAGATGCGGTGCACATCCGCTTGCGGGCGGATGTGCCTGTAGGCTCCAGTCTCTCCGGTGGTCTTGATTCTTCTACGATTGTCTGCCTTATTGCCAAGGAGCTCCGAGGTAGCACCCAAAAAACCTTCTCCGCACGCTTTCACGACCCACGCTATGACGAGGGGAAGTACATTCAGAAGGTGATTGAGTGGGCCAACGTCGAGGGCCACATTGTCTATCCTGATCCGGCACGCCTTCCAGAAGAGATCGAGACTCTGACTTGGCATCAGGAGCAACCCTTCTTCTCTACTAGTATCTATGCTCAGTGGTGCGTGATGCGCTTAGCGAAAGAACAAGGGGTCACTGTGCTTCTCGATGGTCAGGGGGGTGATGAGACGTTGGCAGGATATCACCTTTATTTTGGCCCATATTTCCGAGATCTTTTTCTTCGCTTGCGCTGGACCGCACTGATGAAGGTACTCCATAACTACGTGCGTGAGCACGGTCTGGCCTACTTACCAATAATAGCCTTTACTTTTCTACCTCAGAGCCTACGCCACCCCATCAGAAAGCACATCCGACCGCTTGCCATTGCGCCAGAATTGGAGAAAGCCGGACAAAGCGATGCCAGACTTTTCCTTCCCCATAACTTCAAGAGCGCTTTACAAGCAGCCCTGTATGAGACTTTGACATGTAGGGTGCTGCCCGCTCTCTTGCGCTATGCCGATCGCAACTCTATGGCCTTTTCCCGCGAAGTACGGCTGCCGTTCTTAGACCATCGCTTGGTAGAGTTTTTATTTGCTATCCCCAACGACCAGAAGCTCCGAGGAACTACTACAAAGTTTGTTCTCCGTAATGCTATTCAAGGCCTGGTGCCGGAGGGGATCAGGCTGCGCAGGGACAAACTTGGGTTTGAGCCTCCTGAAGTCGGTTGGATGAGAGGACCACTCAGAACGTGGATTGATGAGATTTTACACTCATCCAGATTTTGTCAGCGCGGGTGGCTCGATCCTAAAGTTGTTGAACGTGTTTGGCGAGGATTTTTAGCTGGACGTGATAAATTGCATTCACTTACTTGGCGCCGGATCTCGCTTGAAATTTGGGCCAGAGTATTTCTCGACAATATGCATAACGTTGTATTCCCAGAAGGGGAGGTTTAGGGCGGTTCGAGTTTTCCATATCACTACAGTTCATCCGCCGTTTGACACCCGTATCTTCCATAAGGAAGCCAAGACGCTGGCACAAGCGGGTTACGAGGTGGTTTTGATCGCCCAACATGATGGAGACGAAATGGTGGATGGGGTAAAGATTGTGGCCTTGCCTATGCCCAGGAATCGTTTCGCTCGGATCTTTGGCTTTACTTGGCGCGCCTTCCATATAGCCTTACGAGAGCGAGCTGATGTCTGCCGCTTCCATGACCCGGAACTCCTGCCAATCGGGGTGCTACTCAAGATTTTTACAGGGGCAAAAGTTATCTATGATGTCCATGAGGATGTGCCCGAGCAAATTCTTACAAAGCACTGGATCCCCCGTTTATTGAGGCGCCCCTTAGCCGGAGTTTTTAATGCCTTCGAGAAACTTTTGGCCCGGGCGCTGGATGCGGTGGTTGTGGCTACAGAAGGGATTGCAGAGAAATTCGCGCACCTTAAGCCAATCGTAGTCCACAATTACCCGGACTTGGGAATGCTGCCCAAGCCCTGTACGAGGAGTGGAGGAGGAAAAGAAAAGGTCCTGGTCTATATCGGGGGTATTAGCGAGATCCGCGGGGCTATGGAGATGGTTCAAGCGCTGGAACATCTGAGCCCTGTCTGGGATATCAGGCTTGACCTTATCGGAAAGTTCGAGCCACCGGATTTGGAACAGGAGCTTCAGGCACTGCCAGGCTATCGGCGCGTGCGATTTCTGGGTTGGATGCCGCCAGAGAGGGTTTATACCCATTTAGAGAATGCCGATGTTGGCCTCGTATGTTTGCATCCCGAACCTCGGTTTATGATAGCCTGGCCCGTCAAACTCTTTGAATACATGGCTGCTGGGCTTCCGGTAGTCGCCTCAAACTTCCCGCTGTGGAAGGAGATCGTAGAGGGGAACCGATGTGGGGTTACCGTTGACCCTCTTGACCCAAAGGCAATTGCTCAAGCTATTGAATACTTGCTTACCCATCCAGAGGAAGCGCACCAGATGGGCGAGAACGGCCGCCGGGCAGTGGAGGAGAAGTATAATTGGGAACGAGAAAAAGAGAAACTCCTCGAACTTTACGAGCAGTTGCTGAAGCCATGAACATTTGGATTTTCAACCAGTATGCACGGCCGCCGGATCTTCCTGGATGGACACGCCATTATGACCTCGGACGGGGACTGGTGAGGCGCGGTTATCATGTGGTCATCTCTGTCACAAGAGTGCGCCACTCTCTGCACCCCGAGAGGCACCTGATGCCACGGAGCGGTCGAAGATTGAGAAAATGGAAACCCCAACTTCCTACGGCTTCTATCTAATTTGTAAGACTAAAAATCAGATCCCTATGGGAGGCGTGTGAAATCCCATGCGTTTTCTTTTTTTGAGCCAATACTTTCCACCAGAAATCGGCGCTCCTCAATTACGTTTAGCAGCAATAGTCCGTGAGCTCAAGCAGCTCGGACACGAAGTGGAAGTGGTCACTGCTTTGCCTAACTATCCCACAGGCCGGATATTTCCACGCTACCGGGGTCGATTGTATTTGCGGGAGAACCGGGATGGAATATTAATTCACCGTGTCTGGCTCTATCCTGCTATGGGCGCAGGAATAAAACGGTTCCTTAACTACCTATCCTTTACGGTAACCTCGTTGTTTGGGCTTTTGCATGCTAAACGGCCGGACTTCCTTTTCGTGGAATCCCCGCCCTTGCTACTTGGCATATCTGCCGTGTTTGCCGCATCGTTCTGGCGAATACCTGTGATTTTAAATGTAGCGGATCTCTGGCCCGACTCAGTGAAGGAACTTGGGCTCATGCGTGAGGGACTGGTTTTGCGCCTGGCTGAAAAGCTGGAGGCCTGGGTCTACCGAAGGGCCGCTTTTATTAACGCAGTGACCGGAGGAATACAGCAGGTATTGATAAAAAAAAAGAAAGTACCTCTCCAGAAAGTGCTCTTTTTACCCAATGGTGTCGATACGGAGCTTTTTCGCCCTATGGAACCCGACTTAAAATTAGCAGAAGAGCTCCAGTTTAATAAGAAGCAGATAATCCTTTACGCGGGTACACTTGGGTACGCTCAGGGACTTGAGGTTGCAATTGATGCTGCAGCCAGACTAACGAAGGAGCTGACTAATGCATCTCTATTATTCGTAGGCGATGGCTCCGAAAAGCCAAAGTTAGAGGTCATGGCTCGGCAGTTGAACCTTGACAATGTGCATTTTCTTCCGGCCAGTGAACCAGAATTTATCGTGAGGCTTTTTTCTTTGGCTAAGGCGGGGTTGGTGGCTTTAAAAGACCTTCCATTGTTTGAGGGAGCACGCCCTTCTAAAATTCTTACAATTATGGCTTGCGGTAAACCAGTTATCTACGGCGGTCGAGGTGAGGGGGCAAGATTGGTGAAAGAAGCGCAAGCTGGAATCGTGGTACCCCCAGGGGACCCCGTTGCCTTGGCCAAGGCTATTCGTTATCTTCTAAATCATCCAGACGAAGCCGAACGTTTTGGCGCAAATGGACGTAAGTTTGTCGAAGACAATTTTGCTTGGTCCTTCCTTGTGAAGCGGTGGTTGAATGAACTGGAGAAAAAGACCTATGAGCGAAATTGAGAGAATAAAAGAGCGGTATGAACGCCGGAAAGAGATACCGGCTGAAAGGTATTCCTTGTTTAACCCTGGAAATCTTTTTATAGTCCAGGAAAGAGAGCGCGCCATGCTAACAGTATTGAGAGAGCACGGTATGACCCCGCTTACAGGTCGGAAGATCCTTGAAGTGGGCTGCGGGACAGGAGGGTGGCTTCCTGACTTCGTTCGGTGGGGTGCTCTTCCGGAGAACCTATATGGGGTGGATATACTTCAGGACCGGATATATGAGGCAAAAAGGCGCATGCCAGGAGCAAAAATCATTTACGCCAACGCGGAACATCTTCCATTCACCGATGGAAGCTTTGACATTGTGTTACAATCAACAGTATTTACTTCTATTCATGAGTTTCATATGAAAGCGAATATAGCACGGGAAATGATAAGGGTTCTAAAACCTGGTGGTGTAATCTTGTGGTATGACTTTAGATACAATAATCCCTGCAATCCAGATGTGCGGGGTGTCAGAAAAAGTGAAATTGACCTGCTTTTTCCTGATCTGCAAAGGGAGTACCACACTTTAACCCTGGTTCCTTTTGTAACACGTTTTTTGGCTCCATGTAGCTGGCTTGCCTGTTACGTATTGAGCAAGATCCCTTTTTTTAGGACTCATTACCTGGTAGTAATCTGGAAGCAAAGGGGTAAGGCATAATTGCGTGAGAACTTTTTAACTTTCTCCCCCCCATCCATAGGAGAGGAAGAAATTCAGGAGGTTATAGCTACATTACGTTCAGACTGGATTACCACGGGGCCGAAAGTCCGACGCTTTGAGGAGGAATTTGCTTCCTTTATCGGCGCACCGGCTGCGTTGGCGCTCAGTTCTGGCACCGCCGCTCTCCACGTGGCTCTTGCCGCTCTGGGTATCGGCCCCGGCGATGCAGTTATTACGACCCCGATGACTTTCTGCTCCTGCGCCCATGTTATAGAACACGTGGGCGCGCGGCCTGTCCTGGTGGATGTGGAACCGGACACCCTGAACATTGACCCGAGCGAAATCGTTAAAACGTTAGAACGGTTTAGGTTGAACGTTCGAGCGATCCTGCCGGTTCACCTCTACGGCCACCCCTGTAATATGGATGCTCTCTGGGAGATTGCCCGTCAACACGACCTGGCCATCATAGAGGATGCTGCTCATGCGCTGCCAGCCAGGTACAAGGGCCGCTTTATCGGCTCTCTTCCCGAGACTCGCAATTTGCGACAGATGACCTGCTTTTCCTTTTACGCCACCAAGAACCTTACTACTGCTGAGGGGGGTATGCTCACCGGACCGCCGGAATTTATCGAGGAAGCACGGAGCTGGAGTCTACACGGAATGAGCCGAGATGCGTGGAGGCGCTATAGCGCTGAAGGGTCTTGGTACTATGAGGTGGTCCGTCCTGGTTTCAAATATAACATGACTGATATACAGGCTGCTATCGGCCTACATCAGCTGCGCAAGCTCCCAAAGTTCCAAGCCCGTCGTCTGGAGATTGCCCGCCGATACAACGAGGCATTCTGCAAAATGGAGGAATTGCAGGTTCCTACCCAGCGCCCTGAGGTAGAACACGCTTGGCACCTTTACGTTTTGCGCCTCAATCTGGAAATGCTCAGAATTGACCGTGCCAGGTTCATTGAAGAAATGAAAGTTCGTAAAATTGGGACCAGTGTCCACTTTATCCCTCTTCACCTTCAGCCCTACTACCGCGATAAGTATGGGTATAGTCCGGATAGTTTCCCCGTTGCCTACCGTGAATACTTGCGCATAATTTCCTTGCCGTTGTACCCCCGGATGACAGATCAGGACGTAGATTCAGTTATAGAAGCAGTTTACGATGTAGTTAGAACGTTTAGGCATTAATGGATCGCCGATCGTGAGCCTTCAACACTCATTGAAGCGAGGTTTTGATGTATGTTTCAGTCTGTTGACGGGATTTTTTCTTTTTCCGGTTGCTTTAGTTGTAAGCCTTCTCATCTATCTGGATAACCCTGGTCCCATTTTCTATTTTTCTACAAGAATGGGTCAGGGAGGACGAAAATTCAATGTGTACAAATTTCGGACGATGGTCGTAGAGGCTGAAAACATGGGCCCCCCAATTACTCACCGACAAGACCCCAGGGTCACACGTGTAGGACGAATACTGCGAAGGACAAAGTTCGACGAGTTGCCGCAGATACTCAATGTGCTTAAGGGAGAAATGAGCATCGTTGGTCCCCGTCCTGAACTTCCCAAATACGTAGCTCTCTTTCCCGAAGCTTATGAAGAGCTATTGACCGTAAAGCCAGGACTTACAAGCATAGCACAGATCTTACACAGAGACGAAGAGAATCTTCTTCCCCATGAGGGGACTGAGAAGTACTACATTACAAGGGTTCTCCCGCGAAAGATTGCCCTCGATCTCTATTACGTGCGGCACTGGTCCCTTGCTCTCGACCTATGGGTATTTTTCCTTGGACTTTTGTCACTTTTCCGTATCCCCGTTCCATCAGCTCTCTGGCCGGTAAGGAAAGAAAGGGATCTCTCAGGAGAAAGTGGGGAGGCTAAGGGGTGTTAGGATGAAGAACTACACGGATTTTCGGTGGCTTGAAAGCTTTCTTCCTTATCGCAGGCCATTTATAATAGCGACACATGTTCTTCTTGTCACGGTGGCGTACCTTTCGGCTTTTCTTCTCCGTTTCGAATTTGAGCTACCTATAAGCGAGTGGGAGTGCTTTCTTCGGACCCTCCCCTTACTTCTTCTGATCAGGACAGTGGTCTTTGCCAGATCCCATCTTTACGAGGGCCTTTGGCGGTATGTGGGCGTGAGAGACATCATAGACATAATCAAGGCCGTAACAGCCGGGTCTTTGATATTTGTTGCCTGTGTACTGGCGTTTTTCGGCCATGGTTTCGCCAGATCGATCTTTGTTCTTGAGTGGCTCTTGTGCTTGGCTTTGGTCAGTGGCATAAGGTTTGTTCTCCGGGCTTTTAGGGAGTCCAGACTCATATACCAGAGGAAGCACGGCGAAAGAGTGGACAGGATGGGGCAAAGCAAAATGAGACGCGCCTTCATCATCGGAGCAGGAGATGCCGGAGAGATGCTTCTTCGTGAAATAAACCGGACCCTATTTGATACGTATGAGATCGTAGGGTTCGTCGACGATGACCCCCGAAAGCAGGGGAGGCGGATCCACGGGGTCGAGGTGGTCGGGACCATTGAAGATCTCCCGGAGCTGTGCAGAGCTAAAGGGATCGACGAACTGCTGATCGCAATCCCTTCAGCCACACAAGATCAGAGGCGAAGGATCGTTGAGTGGTGCAGGAATAGCGGGGTCTCCTTTAAGAGCATCCCTGCCCTGAGCGATTTGTTAAAGGGTAAGGCCACGATCGGAGAACTTAGAGAGGTAAGGCCCGAGGATCTTCTCGGAAGGGAAGCCGTTTGGCTCAACCTTGACCATCTCAAGAAAAAGCTGGAGAGAAAACGGATCCTTGTGACGGGAGCAGGGGGGTCTATTGGATCGGAGCTTTGCCGGCAGCTCGCAACACTGGAACCCGACCTTCTTGTCCTTTTTGAACGGGCTGAGAACAGCCTCTACTTTATCCATCTGGAACTTGAGTCTCTCGGTCGGAGGTTTCAGGTTGTCCCCGTTGTAGGTGATATCATGGATCGGCAAAAGGTCGAAGAGGTTATCACGGAGTATTCTCCAGAAGTCATTTTTCATACGGCTGCCTACAAGCATGTGCCACTCATGGAGGCCCATCCTTTGGAGGCTATCCGAAACAATGTTTTCGGGACTGAAACGGTGGCTTTAGCTGCAAAAGAGGCGGGTGTAGAGCGGTTCGTCCTCATCTCCACAGATAAGGCTGTTCGGCCCGTTGGGGTCATGGGGATGACAAAAAGACTGGCGGAATGTCTGGTATTATTGCTCAACGGTGGTCCGACTACATTCGTTGCTGTAAGGTTTGGCAACGTCTTAGGAAGCGATGGAAGCGTCCTTCCCATTTTTAGATGGCAGATTGCTAAAGGGGGACCACTTACGGTAACAGATCCGGAAGCCGCCCGATATTTTATGCTTATTTCGGAGGCAGCTCAGCTTGTCCTCCAGGCGGGCCTAATGGGGAAAGGGGGTGAGATATTCTTTCTCGACATGGGAGAACCGATCCGGATCATCGATCTGGCGGAGAATCTTGTTCGGCTATCCGGGCTCGAACCGGGTAGGGACATTCAAATCGAGATTGTTGGTTTAAGACCCGGAGAAAGGCTTCACGAGGAGCTTGTAGAGGTGCGGGAAGAACTGTTCCCCACAGAGCATGAAAAGGTGTTCAAAGTGCTAAGTTCAACGTTCGGACTTGGGGGTCTAAAGGCACAGTTCGAGAAAGATTTTGAGCAACTTAGGTACCTGGTGGCAAAAAGGGATCGAGAAGGTGCGGTAGCGAAACTTGCTGAGATGGCGACTCGTTATTAGGAGTGCCAAGGGGAGGGGACAGTTTTGGGCTCTGGCGCGCAGACGGGCGAAGCAATCGCCTAAAAGGTGTACTGGAGGCCCCATGCAGGGTTCAAAGGATGAGCCCCTTTATTCGGCAAAATGGTATGCGATTCCCCGGTTTGCCAAATAAGGCTCTGCGAGTCATCGAACAGGATCATAGTGAAGATCTGTAGGCCATATAAAGCTCCGCATGGATGAAAGGATGTTTGTGGTATGGGCCCCAAAAGTAAAAGTTAGTGGGAAGAGACGCAGCTTTTTGTCCCTCTAATCGATGAGCAGGTTTTACTTGCAGAAAGGTACGACTACGGGTCCCTGAATTCGGGGGCTGGGGCACGTAAGATCACACTTGGTTAACTTCGTTTTTCGGACAGTTTGGAATTATTTAAGGGGCGGTAGCCTATCTTAAAAATAGGGACGATCCTTACAGAAGCTGAGTTTAAAGTCCTTAGCGAGTTCTCGAAGGGTGGAAGCTTAACCCAGAGGGAGCTCGCAAGGAGGCTCAATCTTGGCCTTGGAACGATAAACTATGTGCTCAAATCCTTAATAAGGAAAGGCTACGTGAAGGTAAAACATTTGAGAGAATCAAATTCGAAGAGGAAATACATATATATCCTCACACCCAAGTGGATGATTGAAAGGACTTTACACACAAAACACTTCATCGAGAAAAAGGTAGTAGAGTACAACCGTCTGAAAGAGGAGATAGAGGCTTTAGAGAACATGTTGAGTGAAGCTGAATTACAAGACTGCGGAAGAAAAAAGAAAGAAACCAATGGCACGCGGCTTTGATTTTTACCTGAGACCTAATCGCCCATACGCGGAAAATGAGCGAATTGTTCTTCCAGAAAGGCGGGTCATTCGCCAGGGAAATTAAGGAGAAAGGGGTCGTGTGGTATGGGGAAAGAGGCGGCCATTGAGTGGTTAAAATCGGCCGGATCCGATGTGAGAGCCATTATCGAAAAATAAGAGGCAAATGGCTATGCCGACGGCTTTGGAATTGACCCGAGAGGGATGGAATCCTTATTTGGAGGCTGCCCGACGCCGTCCGGCTCCACCGGAGCCAACGCCGGCAGAGCGACGCGAACGTGCACGCCTGTTGGCCCGCGTTCGTGAAGCTGCGGAGGCATTGAAAGCCCACTTTGGGGCCAGACGGGTAGTGCTCTTCGGCTCGCTGGCTCATGAGGCCTGGTTTGCGCCCGACTCCGATGTGGACTTGGCTGTGGAAGGTCTGGCAAGCGATGACTATTGGCGAGCTTGGAGGTTGGCAGAGGAGATTATTGGTGATCGCTTGGTGGACTTGATTGAGATAGAGACGGCAGGGGAGTCCCTGCGTCGGGCGATTGAGCGCTATGGAATAGAGCTATGAACGCTCTGTACCTGGAATTGGCAGAGCGAATCCGTGGCGAGATTCCAGATCTCAACCGTGTGGTTCAACGGGCTCTGACGGCTTGGGCCCAGGCGAAAAGAATGCCGAGCGAAAGCGCGTACCTGGATTCTGTGGCCCTGAACTTGCATGGCTTCTATTCGGGGTTAGAGCGCCTATTTGAACTGATCGCCAGGCATGTGGATGGCGCCCTCCCCAGTGGCGAAACGTGGCATCGGGATTTGCTCCAGAGGATGACGCAGGACATAGCCGGTGTGCGGCCCGCTGTGTTGAGTCAAGGCACTGCCCTATCATTGGATGAATTCCGGCGGTTCCGCCACCTGGTGCGTAGTGTGTACACTGTGTGTCTGGTGCCAGAGAAGATGGCTGGGCTGATGTCGGCTTTGCCAGAACTGTGGCCCCCAGTGCGTGCTGAATTGCTGGCCTTTGCCGACTTCCTGGAAGCGTTGGCTCAGGCCGAGAAGCAAGGAGGATAACGGATAAATAAAGCGTTTGCCCGCAGGGCAAGCGGGCATTGGTAGCCATTTGGCGAAGGAACTGAAGGCGGTGACCAGAACCGCTACACTCGTCCGGAGGCGATGGATAACCGCTGCGGACCAGGCCTGGGAGGAGACTCTGATCGGATGAGCGGAAGGAGCCGGACTTCAAAGTCTACATGTCGGCCGTGCTTGGGATGAATCCACAAAAGGACCTTCGGGGCGAGGGCGTGTCCTGGCTCCCAATTGCGAGGTCCTAAGGTCGAAGCCTGAGGATGAGAGAATAAGGGGCGTAGATAAAGGCACTGGAGAAGTGAAAGGAAGATGCGAAAGGAGGTATGCGGACGGCAAAAGAATTGAAAGAGTTGATTGACCAATTGCCTCCTGAGTTCCAGGAAGAAGTGCGGGACTTCGTGGAATTTCTTCTCGAGAGGAAAGCACGCAGACCTCATTTGAGCTTCAGGAAAAAGCCCTGGAATGGCGAGGCGATTGACCGAAGAGGCTTTCTCCGGCTTGGGTTTATGTAAGAAGGTAGGATCAGGTATGCAAACTTTAAAGGAACTGATTGAAAAACTACCCCCTGAGCTTCAAGAAGAAGTGCAAGACTTTGTTGAATTTCTGTTGGAGAAGCGGGCAAGGAAGCCAAAGCGGAAGCCTAAGTTTGATTGGGCAGGGGTTCTCAAAGATCTGGGCGAGCGCTATAGCTCTGTAGAGCTCCAGCATAAAATCGCAGAGTGGAGGATCGGTGGAGAATGAGGCTTCTGCTTGACACTAACATCTTCTTGGAAGTAATCTTAGGGCAAGAAAGGTCTGAATTGGTGAATTCAAGCGAGCAGGCGGTATAATTTCTAAGGGGGGTAAGGGATGAGGCTTTACCTGGACACCTCGGTGTTTAGTGCCTATTATGATGAAAGAACACCTGAGCGCATGTGGATGACAAGAAACTTCTGGCAAATTTTGGACAACCATGAAAGACTCTGCTCTGAGTTAACAGTAGAGGAACTTAATCAGGCACATTCGGATCTAAGAGAGAAGCTCCTTGCCCTCACCCAGAATTTCACAATTCTCAAACTTACTGAGGAGATGAAAAAGCTGGCGGAGCGTTATGTCGAGGAAGGGGTTGTGCCTTCAAAATACTTTGCGGATGCTCTTCACATTGCTGCAGCAGTGCTTGGCAATGCTGATATTTTAGTTAGCTGGAATTTCAAGCATTTGGTCAAACGCACTACCCGGCTTTTAGTAAACTATATCAATATCAAAGAGGGGCTTCGTATGATTGAGATTTTGGCCCCTCCGGAAGTTTAGGGAGGCAGAAAGATGAAGATGTTCAATTTAGAGAAAATCAAAATGGAAAGCGGCCTACCCACGGCTGAACTTGCTCGGCTTGAGGAACAAATTAGGCGTGAGTTTGAAGGCGACGAGATGATGTTTGAACTTCATTTGATTCGTGCTATCAAAGCTATTAAAGAAGGCTGGGTTACTTTAGAAGAAGCATTGTTGAAGGTGTAAAGGTGTTACATAAAAATGGAAGCCAAGGGGCAGTGGCGAAAATGAAAGCACTGGGGAAGTAAGGAAATGGAGCTATGCGGACGGCAAAAGAATTGAAAGAGTTGATTGACCAATTGCCTCCTGAGTTCCAGGAAGAAGTGCGGGATTTTGTGGAGTTCCTGCTTGAGAAAAAGGTGCTTAGGCCCAAAAGGGAAAAGGAAGTGGAGTTGAGGCTCGACTGGAGAGGGGCTCTTCGTGAACTGCGAGACAAGTACACCTCCGTAGAGCTGCAGCACAAAATCCTGGAATGGTGGGGTGATTGCCTGATAATGGAGAAGCCTTTGGAGCAGTTGGGTGGGGATTTGTTCCATTGAGGTAAAGAGAGGCGGGAGGACGCTATCAAGATAATATCCGAGGTTTTGGCAGCCGAACCCAAAGTGCTTTTCGCTTATGCTTATGGTTCTTTCTTCGAGGACCGTCCCTTTCATGACATTGATATTGGGGTTTATTTAGCCTTCTCAGAGAAGGCTAAAGCTGATTTCTTCGCCCTGGATCTGGTGATGAGGCTTGAATCAGTACTCAAGGCTTAGTTACAAGAGAGAATCCCGCCTGTTGACGTAAGGGTTTTAAACTGGGCTCCCCCAAGTTTCGCTTACTACTTGATCCGAGGGCGTTTGCTTTTTTCCCGGGACGAAGACTTGAGGGTGCGGTTTTCTGTGTGGACCATGTGGCATTATCTCGACCTTAAACCCCTTCGAGACCAGGCTCTCAAGGAGGCCATAAGGTCATGGAGCTCAAAAGGGAAATAATTCGCAAGGGGTTTGAGGACATAAGGGAGGCCCTTGACCGTCTGGAGCGCATTCGGGCCTTATCTAAAGTGTATGAAATTCTTCAAACGGGCCTTGATGACTTAAGGCTATTTGTGAAGGCGGTCAAAGACTCGCTATTGGAGAACCCGTGGGGCAAAAATGAGAGTTAACCATGCTGGTTTGAACGTTTGAACGTTTCAACGGTCTAACGTTCCAACGCAAAAAAGGGGTGAGGTTTGATGACTGAAAAGGAAATCGTGATGCGTGAGATCGATGATTTACCAGCTCCCTTTCTCAGGGAGGTCCTGGACTTTGTCAGATTTTTGAAGAGCAAGGCGGCTCGGGAAGCCTTTGAAACCGCGCTTCTAAGCGAAACATCCCTGAGAAAGGACTGGTTGAGCCCGGAGGAGGATGAGGCGTGGGAAGATTTGTAAAGGGTGATGTCGTTGTGGTTCCCTTTCCTTTCTCGGATTTAGCCCAGGCCAAACGGCGTCCTGCACTTGTCCTCGCCGAGTTGGAGGGTGATGACAGGATTCTGTGCCAGATAACCAGTCGCGGTATCAGAGATAGGTATGCCGTGGAGCTCGACGATAACGACTTTGAGGCCGGCGGTTTGAGGCGAGAGAGCAACATCCGACCAAATCGAATCTTCACTGCTAATGTGCGCATAATCCTTTACAGAGTTGGTCATTTAAAGCTTGAGAAGGTGAATGAGGTTGTTGAGAAACTCGTGGAGATACTACGCCAATGAATAGTATTGCCGTTTGTTTTCAACGTTCAAATGTTCTAACGCTCCACGCTCTTTGTCCCATGCACCATGCTCCTTGCCCTCTGTTCCTTGCTCCTTGCGCCATGCCCCATGCTCCTTACTCCACGCTCTATGCAAGGGAAGGAGGAAGCTGTGAGCCTGAAGATAATGGTAGTGGATGAGCGGAAAGAGCTCCTAAGGGAACCTTATGTTGTGCGCATAAGTGGCTGGACTCTTGAGAAGTATTTTGAGGAAGCACCTGAGCATCTCTTTTCAGAATTCGTGCGGGGAGAGGTGATAATGTATTCCCCGGCTACAGCTGAGCACCAGGATTTAGTTGGTTTCCTTTACAGGCTCTTAGCTGGCTACTGTGAGGCAAAAAGGTATGGGAAGGTCTTAATTGCTCCGGCAGCAATCCAGCTTTCCATGGATGTAGTGCGTGAACCCGACCTTTTTGTGCTCCCCCCGGAGGAGGTGCCGAAGGCAAAAGGTGTGCCACTTCTGGTCCGTCCTGCTTTGGTTATTGAGGTTATGAGCCCTTCTACTCGGAATATTGACCTTTTAGAGAAGCCGGAGGATTATGCTTTGGCAGGGATTCCGGAGTATTGGGCAGTTGATCCGGAGCATAAAGAGCTCATCATCCATCGGTTGGAGGAAGAAAGATATAGGGTAGAGCGTATAAAGGAGGGAAAGATAAGGAGCATCCACCTCCCCGGCTTCTGGTTGGATGTGGAATGGCTTTTTGGGGACGTCCTCCCTCCTATAACCGAATGTTTGAAGGATATTCTAAGTGAGGATGCGATCCTTCTGCATGAGAAGAACCGTGTTTGAACGTTCAAACGTTTCAACGCAAAGAGGGGTGGGGTTTGATGACCGAAAAGTTGACGGAACACCAGTATCAGAGCAGGCATATACTCTCATAATGTCAGGCGTGGGAACCGGAGAGAGGCTTTGAACCGCTGGAAGGACTGGTACGAACAGGGCAAACGGGATTATGAGCGGGCCCTCATTGATGTCCAGTACGGATATTACGAATGGGCCTGCTTTACCCTTCAGCAGTCCGCTGAGAAAGTGATCAAAGCGATGGGCCTGGCCCGGGGGCTGACGCTGTGGGGGCATTCCCTTACCGAAATGTTGAAATGGATTAAGGAGGAAACTGGAATAGAGGTTCCAGCGGCGATTCTGGATCGGGCCCGACTGCTTGATTTGTATTACATCCCGCCCCGGTATCCTAACGGTTTCGCATCTGGAAAGCCTGCCGATTACTTCACGGAGGCCCAGGCGCGGGAGGCACTGGATGCGGCGGATCAGATCATCCGGTTCTGTGAAGGTTATCTCCCTGAATCGAGATGAGGTCATCCGGCGGCTGCGGGAAGTCGCTGAGGAGGCATTGGTGGTTTTTCCGGAGTTGCGGGAAGTCCGGCTCATCGGCTCCCTGGCCGAAGGGACCCATACTGGCACGAGCGACGTGGACCTATTTCTTCTGCTCGACCGGACCCCTAAGCATCCCCTGGAGAAGATGAGGCCGTATTTCAACTTCTTCTCCGAACGGCTGAACATTAGCCTGGACATTTTCCTGTCCGGGCTCACGCCGCCAGAAGGGATTAGGGAATCTCTGCGGAAGAGCATTCTCCTTGCGGGTCGGGTGTAAAAGGGCAGGGGAATGGCGAATTTGAAGGGCATTGGGTGCCGGCAAATAGGAGAACAGCGGAGGCCGGTCGGGCGTCCGACCAATATGCCGAATTGCGCTGAAATTTGCCTGCGGGCTTTAGCTGCTCAGGGCCTGGGGACGGCGATTTCCATTGGCGGCGCTCTGGGCCTTTTGCATTACTTGGATTATCGTCCCACCCGTGACGTGCACGCCTGGTGGACTCCGGAAACGACGCTCCAAGAGCGGCAGAGGGTTGTGCAGGTCATTGAGGAAACCTTGGAGCCTTTCGGCCAGGTACGAAAACGGACCTGGGGGGACGTAGTCAGCATAGAACTCTTCCAGGAGGGGAAGGCAGTTTTCAGCTTTCAGATTGCCTCTCGGTCCGCCCAATTGGAGCCATCGGTCCCGGCGCCTTGGGTTGATGTGCTGTTAGACAGTCTCCCAGACCTAATAGCCAGCAAAATGGTTGCGTTGGTGGAGCGGGGGCGCCTCGGGATTTTCGGGACATTTACACCCTTTGCCAGAGTGGGCTTACGACCCCGAAGGAATGTTGGGAACTTTGGAGGCGTCGCCAACAACTTTCGGGTGGTGATCTGGATAGCTTCAGGGCCAGGCTGGCAGTGGAGACCCACCTGGCTCGCATAGCTCAGCACCGTCCACTGGAGGAGATCTCCGACCCCCAGAAGCGGGCGGAGGCTGAAGGAGTAAGGCGTTGGTTTGCCCAGGAGTTTTTGAATGCCCTATCCGAATGATTGGTTGGACGGAACTTTGTATCCAGATACTGAACCACCAGAGAGCTTGAACACGCTGGCGGAGCGGGTGGACTTCTTGGCCCGTCTCTGCGCGGCTTGGGATTTTGGCTTGCTTCCCACTTCCCAAACTGTGGCGGAGATTCGGCGGAGCGAATGGCGAGAGGCGGTGGATGCCTGTCGCCTCCTTACCTCGCCGGCTTACCACCTCCTGAGACAATGGCATGGCCTCCCTCGCCTCCCTTACCTCGGCAGCCCGATTCCCCACATCCGGGATGACCCAAACCTGGAGTTTGTGTGAGGTCAGAAGGTAGCGAAGGAGGTTGCAATATGGCCTATGCGATAACGCTATGGAAGAGGAGCCGAGAATCCTTATAGGTGACAGAGTTGTAAGCCGAAGAGATTTGTTCCAAGAGGAGGAGAGGGCTCGGAAAGAGCGAGCTAAGCTTTCGTTTGAAGAGAAGATAAGAATTCTTGTGCGCCTACAGGAGCTTGCCCACAATTGGGGGCGCAAGAAAGATGTCATCATTTGGAAGATTTAAAATGCTGCCGGCAGCGGTCTTGCCCTTGTAGCATGGGGATAAAAGGCGCAGCACTGGGGGAGTGAGGGATGGTGGATATTGAAGGACTCAAGCGGGAAATCTTGGAGCGGCTCCGGCCTCTGGATCCGGAGCGGGTGATACTTTTCGGCAGTTATGCCCACGGGAATCCGACAGAGGATAGCGATATAGACCTATACGTGGTCACGAAAGATGAGTTTGTGCCCAGGAGCTTTCGCGAAAAAGCTGAGCTGAGGTTAAAAGTGTCCGAACTTCTGCTGGACCTTCGCTTGAAGTATTCTATAGACCTCATCGTCCATACTAAGCCGATGTATCGGGAATTTAAGGAAGCAGGAGGCTTCTTCTTCGAAGAAATTTTCCAGCGGGGGGTTATTTTGCTGTGAGACGCATCAGCCGGGATTGGCTTCTTTCAGCGGAAATGGACCTGAGAAGCATAGAGCGGATGCTGGATGAGGAGTTTCTGGCGCCGGTTGCCTGCTTCCATGCCCAGCAGTGTGTGGAGAAATCATTGAAGGCGATTCTGCAGGAGAAAGGGGTACGGCCCCCAAAAACCCACGATATTCTACGGCTGTACGGGTTGGTTTCCGAAGCAACAGGCTTGGAACTGGATTTGAGGATGCTTCAGGTGCTAAACGACCTTTATGTAGATGCCCGCTATCCGGGAGAATTTGGCCTATTGCCTTACGGCAGGCCTTCCTCGGACGATGCCCGGCAGTTTTACGAGTTTGCTGCCGAGGTTTACCGGAAGGCCTGGGAGTTGGTTACCGGGGGATTACCGGAGGAGTCTCCTGGATAAAGGCCAGAGGTGGTGTCATACCCCACGAGTTTTCGGGATAAAGCCGATCTGAGGCTGAAACTTTCCTAACCTGAAAGAAAGTTTTTCTTGACTCGATTTTTTGAAGAATGTATATCAGTTACCAAAATGATCCCTTCTCCC
>Ga0315298_1002404_pt1 | contig 31810 bp, 32 predicted proteins | sample WHS_1_MG_FD_203077 | JGI IMG/M metagenome (GOLD analysis project Ga0315298, IMG submission 203077) | Extremophilic microbial mat communities from Washburn Hot Springs, YNP, Wyoming, USA - WHS_1_MG | ecosystem: Environmental > Aquatic > Thermal springs > Hot (42-90C) | place: USA: Wyoming... | reverse complement strand
TCCGACTGCAGGCTTGTGCTGCTCTTCTGATGTCACCCAAGCACCTCCTTCAGTACCTTAAGCTGTGGAATCATCCCCGGGCCAAGCATCCTGCCGTTTCCCACCTCCTCGATGCGCCGGATGATGCGTCCAACCGACGGCTCCGAAAGCACCTGAAAGACATCGCTGCGCTCCGGGTACTTGGCCAGTCCTGCCAGTCGAAAGGCCGCGGCAATCGCTTGAAGCCATCGATCGCTTTCCGCGAGGGAGACCCATGCAGCTCCAAGCCTGTGCCGTAATTGTGCAACAGGCGGCACGTACGCCACGCCGAGGCCGCGCTCCGCGAGGACATCCGCCAGCTCGTGGAACGGCACGATGGCCACCGAAACATCCAGAACTGTGGCGAGGAAGAGCGCCGCCAGGAGCCGGGCCAGGCCAGCCTTGGTCTCGGAGCTAGTCGAGCCGTCGAAGCCGTGCCCGATCGGAATCAGCACCAGATTGGCCGTCTGCACGACGAACGCGTAGTCGTTGGCGAGCTTGAAGGCTCGCTCGTAGAGATGCGCCGTGACCTCGGCTGCCGCTCCCGCCCACATCGGCGGCTCCTTCTGGATGATCGCGTCGGCGGCCTCTTCAAACGAGCTGAACGCTGTTCCGTAGAACCTATTCAGTTCGTCAAGGTCCTTCTCGAACTCCTCCTGGAGGGCTTTGATGAGGTCGCGCCGGCAGTCGTGCTGGACTTTCTCACTAAGCTGATAGCTGAACGCCGTCGCCAGCACGCGCGGATCCCCTGCCAACTCTTCTACTGGTGTTGAACTAAACTGTTCCGCGAGTTTGGCCAAGTCCAAGCGAGATCTTGGAGCGAGGTCGAACCGCTGGTCCGGCGCAGCCGTCTCGGGCGCGCTCAGCCGGCGCGCCTGCTCCTCCAGCTCGCGCACCCGGCTGACGAGAGCGCCCGCGCCGTGCTGGCTGAGATTCATATGCGGAAAGATGGCGATCACCTCTTCAGGGCGGCTGGCCAGCAGAAGCTGCTGGAGCACGCGCTCGTAGTAGCACCCTACGCAGATCGTGTCTGCGGCCTTGCTCCTGTGGGCCACTCGTCGATTCGAGAAAGCCTCGGGATTACCGCCATAGAAGTCGGCGAGGGCGATAAAGCTTTCGCCCTTCTCGGTGCCCAATGGCGTGTTACAGACGGGGCAGACCGCCTCCTGCGGCTGGCGAGCCTTCGTCGTGCTATAGGCTTTGATCTGCCTTGCGGCCAGCGCGTTCACATCGAGGCTGGCCGGTGCCTGCAGGTCATGGACGCCGACCTGGGCAAGCTTTCCGGCAAATTCGGAGGAGCTCGGTCTTTCAGGGAGCTGCGCAAATCCGGCCTCGGCCATCTGAGCCAGAAGGTCGATCAGCACCCGTTGGCGTTCTTCGGGCCGCAGCAATCCGACCTTCGCCGTGTTGGGATGGCCTGCGACCGTGCCCGGCAGCTCGTGGAAGAAGCGCACGGCCAGAAGGTAATCCTCGGCGGGCTGCAAGGTAGACATCCGCATGAGCTTCTCGAAGGACCCTGCGCCGAACGTCTGCTCATAGTGCTGCCTCACCTCAGCGCGGGCGCTGCTTTCAGGAGGAAAGAATCGCTCGACGACGTTCTTGAAAAACTTGAAGATCGCCATCTCCGGCTGTGCCGAGCCCAAAGCCTCGCGTGCTTCCTGTGCATAGACCTCTGGCAGCGAATCCTCCATACCGCCTGCTTCAGTAGGAGAGGGCGTGGCCGGGAGTTTCCCGCCTCTGCGGATGTGCGGTGTCGCTTCCGGATGGAGCGCGTCCACGACCTTGACAACGTTCCAGGCTTTCACCGTGTCGGCTGACTTTGCTCGCGCCCTGGTCGCCGCAACACGCATGTATTCACGTAGACGTTCAGCATCGAAGAGTTCGGGCTTCGGCAAGAAGTTCTGACGTATGTCCCTCCCGACGACCAACTGGGGCATCATCTGTGAACGCGCCGCGAGCTCGGCCCGGGTGATCGCTTGCAGCTCGTCAGCTATTTCTTCGGGGGAAGGTGTTTGTGCGCCATCCTGGGTGCTGATGTACAGCGTCCCCTCGGGATAGAACAGCAGCGGTCGCCAGCCTCGGCGCACAAAGGCTTCCTGCGTCGCGCGGTGCAGCAGGATGGTCAAGACGCCGCGCACCCGAGCCTGGTGGTAGCCGACCGACACGACCCGCGCGAGCGGGCCCTGCCCCCTGCCAAGAAATCTGGCCGCATCGAGCACGCTTGGACAGGAGACGAGGTTGTCGACGTCGTCCACGACATCCATGAAGAGGCGCCAGCGCGGGCTGAGATGATCGGTCCTGAGCAGCTCGCTGGCCTCCAGCGCTGATGTTCGCTCCTGCCGAATGGTGTAGCGCACGCCTGCTACCGCCTCGCGGACCTGGCGCTCGTCGGCCGTCACATCACGGCCCGAGGCGCGCGCCCAGAGCTGGTAGAGCTCGCCGACCAGTCCCTGGGTAAGTTCGGGCGACCAGTGGCCAACCCAGCCCGTCTCCCCCCGGATGTAGCGCTGGAACTCATCGGTCGCCTTGCCGGCATCATGCGCAACCGCCGTGGCGATGAGCGCCACCTCCTCGTCCAGGGTCAGCGGAGGATGCCAGGTCTGGCGAAAGATGGGTAAATAGGTCAGCACCACGTCCAGGGTGTTGAGCGAGTGCTCGAACAAGGATTGCTCGTAGCGAATGCGCTTGCCCAGCAGCCTCTTCCAACCCTTCTGCAGCAGGTGCGCCACGATGAGATCGCGGAATGCTTGATAGGCCGCATCAGCCTCCACCTCACCCTCATCAGGCAAGTGCGTTTCGAACTGCCGACCGATGAAGCTGTCAGCGCCAGCAGGCATGGTGAGTCCCCTCCCGACCTCAGGTCCCGTAGTCGCCGATCCAGCGGACGAAGGGCAGCCGGCCGCCGAGGGCGCGCAGCAGCCGCCGGTCGGCCGTCCAGAGCGTCGCCCCGAGCAGCTCGGCCAGGGCGACGTAGTGAGCGTCGTAGACCGCCGGCAGATTGTGCTCGTCCGCCAGCACCAGGGCGCGCTCATACAGGGCCTCCGGCGCCTGCAAGCTGATCGGGAGGGCGAGAAACTGCGCCAGCAGGGCGCGCGCTTCGTCGAGTTGCACCTGCCCCTGGCGCAGCCGCTGCCGGATGACGTCGGCGACCTCGCTGGGCAGCAGCGGCGGCGCGACGAACGGATCCTGCTGCGCGAGCGCGTCGCGCAGCAGCGCTCGCGCCTGGAACGAATGCTCCTCCACGAAGGACCATTTGGCTGCGACGGAGGAGTCGGCGCAGATCATTCCTCGACCGCCCGCAGCAGGTCGCGGGTGCGCTCATTGCGGGACTGGTTGATCAGCTCCCACGACTCGGGAGTGAGCTTTCCGTGCCTAGCAGCGATCGCGGCACCGAGACGCTCCAGCTCCGCCAGGGCCTGCAGGCCCCGTCGTTGCTGCTCCTTCGTCAAAGGAGGGATCACGATCTGGCTGGGTTGCATCAGGTGTCCTCCCTGCCGGGGCCGTGCCGGGCGCGGGGCGACCAGCCGAGCGAGGTCGGATGGTTTCACGCCGACCCGCTTCTCGCCCAGGCGGTAGGCCGGCAGACGTCCGCGGTCGATCCAACGGCGGATCGTGGACGGATGCACCGAGAGGTGCTCCGCGGCTTGTACTACCGTCAGATATGGTTCGGAGAATGGTTGGCGCGACTTCTTGCTCATAAGTGAGAATATAATAGCATACTCCATGCCTAGTAGCAAGGCGTGGGCTGGGGCCCAAATCGGTGAGTGGAACTGGTGAAAGAAGCGTGGGAAGGATTTGGCCAGGAGGGGAACATAGGGTATGATATTCACCCAGAAGGTGTGAGAAGAACGGGGCACGAGGTGAAGATCGGCGATCGCGATAAAGAAGCATCTGGAGATTGATGGCCACAGCCTCATCAGCCCGCCTCTTCATCCCCGATTTGCCCGCCAACTACTCTGCCACCCAACCGAGCGAAACCATCATCAAGATCACTCACGGATTAGGGAGCACCGGCTAACCTTGTGGCACGGAGGCGCGATGAGATATACTGCATAGGGCCCTCCTTGGTCAGATGTATGCTTTTTTCGAATCCTACCAAAGGGAAGTCCGTTATTGCCAGTCCTCGCTAGAACGCATAAGCCCTAGTGGCCAGGACCAATACCCTATCTGCCCAGTCGGTCCGCCAGCCGATGGTTATATCAGCAGGGTCTATGCGCCCGGAAGGTATCCATTGTCCACGAATTGCGAATCGCAAGGAGCCGGGCCCGAGATACTGCACCGCACAATTCGGCGGTTCATCAACCGACGGCAGAGACATGAAGAGGTCCTTTCTCTCACCAGCCCGGAACAGCGCAATACAGAAAGCCGAAGGCTCTGTCCGTACTGCGCCGAAGAGATCAAGATGGCGGCAATCGTCTGCCTATCAGCCGAATGGCCACTCCTACGCCAACCCGTCATTATGTCCCCGCTCAAGCCCTTGACGTATGCCTCCATCGCCAACGCGGAGTACAAGACCACATGGATCAAGGGAGGCTCAGTCAGATCAACCAACGGGCAGTACCAGAGCGACGAACGCTCGTTCGTGATCATCAAGCTCGACGATCAGTACGCCTTCGGCGACCTCGACGGTGATGGTGCCGTGGATGCGACGGCAGTACTAATCGCGAACGGTGGTGGCAGTGGGGCTTTCGTGACGCTAGAAGCGCTCGTCAACGTGAAATCGGGCGCTCTTGCTTGATCCACCGGCGTAATGGGTAGTCCCCATCTTGCTTCGGCTCGCCCCTGGAACCGAGGGCCGATGTGCTCTCTGACCCGCATCCGATCCACGGCCGCCACATAGGTGATAGCCAAATTGCGGTCCCTCTGCAAGGGGTTCTTACCTGCGGATAGTGGGCTTGGAGCCAACGGCTGACTTTGAGCAGGCCGATGTGGACACCGTGGCGGGTGGTGCGCGTGAGCGTTGACGTACCCTCCCAACGCTCGACCCAATGCGGCCATTCAGGACGCACGTCGTCGGCTGCCGGATCTATCGGGCTGTTCGGCGATTCCCACGAGCGGCAAGGTGCCGTGGGCAAGGGGGGGCCGGGAGGTGCAGGGCCGCCAGGGCGCGAGCCACATCGTAGATGCAAGCGCGCCACTCGTTGGCGACGCCGCGGCGAGACTCCTCCAGGTACTCGGCAGTCAGGTCCTACAGGTAAGGAGACTGCGGTTGAGGAGCAAGAGCTCGCAGAGGGTGGCCACATGGGGATGGTGCGGGCTGAGGAGTAACCCCAGCCTCGAAGCACGCCGAGGACGGCTGACACCGCCTCGGCAACAGCCTCCTGTCCGAACACCTTCCTAGCCAGACATTTCCGCTTGAAATCACCTAGCGCTTTGAAGTCCACCGGACCATCAAGCAGATATGCCGTAGCGATCATGTATTGGCGGGCAGCGCCGTCTACCCGTGCCCCGTTCTCTCGGAAGAACTGCGCCTGAGTCGTTCCCAGCACACGTGACCGGGACTGGCGATCCCAACCCAGAAAGCGCGCTTCTCACGCTGGCAAGCACGCAGAAGAGCGGCAACAGCCATGTCCTTGTAGCTCTCGCGGCCATCGACCGCGGCCATTGCCTCCCGGAGAGGAGTAAACAGACGTGCGAGCCTGCTCTGCGTCCTCCTCGCGCCGGCCGCCTAGCCATCATTCCAACGGTAACGGCTGGCCGCCAGTTCCTGGAGAGCCTCTTGCTCCGCCACTGTCAGTTCGACCGCGCGGTCGTATTGCCGCTGTTGCGGGGGTGAGTTCCAGCTTGGCCTTGCCTGTTGTCCTGAAGCAGCTAGCGGGGGTCTCATTCCGGCACCTCCGGCTTCGGGAATGCCCCCGCCATGATTTGAATTCGCCTGGCATGAATGTGGGCCATGCCCTGGGCGGGCTTCTGCGCCAGATCTCGACCCGAAAGGTGGATGTACTGCTGGCTAGTCTCAGGTTTGGCTGCCTGGAGAAAAGCCTGCCACTGTTCGCCATTTGGGATCCAAGGCAGCTTCTTGAAGCGAGGCAGCAGCCCCCGGTCTCGTTTGCCACCAAAGGCTTTACCTGGCGTATAGCGGCCACGGCCGACGGGATTAGTCTCTCGCGTACCATCCTCGACCAGGTGGTCGAAGAATAGCCTGATAGCCGTGAGTCGCTGCTGCAGGGTGGCATTGGCAAGACCTACTCCCGAGTCGAGATGCAAGACATTGCTGCCACGCGGGTTGGGGCGCTGGCGCAGGTCACCGATGTAGCGGGCAATCTCGTCATGTGTAACCTGTGCGGCGCAGATGTCGTTACCCTGACAGTAGGCTAGGAAATCCTGGACAGCACGAGCATAGGCATCAATGGTGTTGGAGGCAAGTCCGAGGAGCACCTGAGTCCCAAGCCATCGCCTGGCAAGCGGTTCCTGGCCAACTGCTGGATAGCGATCCCAACGTATGTCGGCAGGATCAAGTGGTGGGAGCACTCCCACTCCTTTCTGCTGTGGCCTGTTCAAAGAGCCTTGCCCCAGCCTGGTCAGATCGGGAGTAGCCTACCACAACTGGATATTCCAAGTAACTTATAGCAACCGAAGCTTCGAGGAGTGGCCGGAGGTCTTTGGCGATCCGCTGCTCTCCAGCGCCGCCGTAGCCCGCCTGACCCATCACTGTCAGACGCTGGTGATCCGCGGTCAGAGTTACCGGCAAATTAGCCGGAGAAAGGGGGTTACGGAAGGGAGCGATCCTCGGAGAACCGAGGTTTCGGCCGAGACCCCGAAAGAAAAGTCGTGAAGGGGTCAAACCGGTTTTTCAGGGCCGCTGAAGACTAGTCTCGCGGGGGTACCAAGAACGCCTTTTGTGCCAAAGCGAATATGGGTGGACATGAGGCGGCCATTGACAAGCTGAGCGACAGACTGAAAAGAGGCGCAGGATGGCATTATGCAGATGCTTGGAAGGTGATGCTTGCCGGTAGGGGTGGTCCACCAGTACATCGCCTGCGCGAAGCTGGTAGGCTATCCGCACACCGCGCTGGTTTGTGGCCGTTGTGACAATCCTGGCGTGATCTGCCTTGACGCGAGTGAGGAGCAGGGCTGCCACGAAGGCCAAAGGATATTCCGGGGTCCAGACAACTTCGTCAGGATGAGAGCCGACAACAACGAGACTGCCGCACGGAATGACGAAACATGCGGTACGATTTTGATGTTGGCTCAAAGATCATCGGAAAGGACGACCGTTGATGACGCCTAGGGCTGACATTCTGCGCCGGCAACGGCAATGGGCCATTGACCATGGACGCCTGCTGGATGCCAAGGGCTAGGTGGTGCGGCTCCCCGACAACTTGTTCGAGCCCCTTTGCCAAGAGGCGATCGCCGAATTCTCTAACGGCGCCGGCAAAGAACTCGACGACAAGATGCGGGCTCCACATTCCTCATCCGCCTTGGCGGTCGACGTGTTTCACTATTGGCATTATGGGGAGGTCGATCGGGTCGCCAGAGCCTGCAGCGTCCAGAGGAAGGGGGACTCCCTGCGATTCGAGGTGACGCATAGAACACCCTTCGGTGGGTAGGCGCCGCATCTGGATGCGGAATTCCAGAGGACTGCGTTACGTCCCGGCGCCTTCGAGTCGAAGTTCACCGAACCGCGCGCTCACCACACGGGACGTTACCAACTTGCTCCCGTGTACGGCCTGTTCCCACAAAGGTGGGCTGGATTACCGGCGAGTCACCAGCTTGCCCGAGATACCTCCAGCGGCAAAGAGCTATTCTTTCGATTCGACGCGCCGCAGTTGCTGAAGCACGCCTTGGGCCTGAGGAGGGAGTACGGCGTTCGAAGGTTCGAACTCGTTTACCTCTACTATCACGTCCCTAGCAAAGAAGCCGACCAGCACGTCATGGAGGTCGATCGCTTCACGGACCGTATCGCGGGGGAAATCTGCTTCAGGTCGATGACCTATCAGGAGCCATTCTCCAACCAAAAGGTCGTGGCAGCAGATCACAAAGACTATCTCGACTACCTAGCTGATCGTTACTTCTGGTAACGATGGCTGACCGTAGTCTCCAAACCGACCCTCTTTGTTGTGACCCACGCTAGCACTGAATCCGTCGCCAGCAGCCGATGCTACCCCACATTCAAGCCAAAGGACGGCCGCGGATCAGCCAGGTAGGACTCATAGTCAAGGTGTCCGGACTTCGGCTCCCCCGAACTGCCCACCAGAATGCCTCGCCCCCAGTGGGCCTTAATTCTGCCTCCCGGCCCCCACGCCCACCAGAGCACCCGCCTGTACTTCCTCTTCCGTTTGCGGGAGTAGATTGAGTGACCGAGCCTTCTCGGGACCAGCCATCTCACGTGCCGCCACCACGGCCATGATCCCCTCGAAGATCTCCTTGCCGGTGACTTTGGTCTTCTCGCTGCGCACCGACTTCAGGTCGTCAACGAATTCCTCGGCCAGGGAGAAATTGTGGGCTTCGTGCAGGATAGCAATCGCCCTCGCTGCGCAGGCAATATTGTGACGCGGCTCGAGCCGGTCGAGGTCGTCGAAGAAGAAGCCACAACTGGTGAACATCAGGTGGCGGTAGTACTCTGCCTCCAGCAGACTCAGCAGCTTTGCCTCTTCCGCATGCGGAAGAGGACGCGTGACGTGCCGGTCAAAGAAATCTTGGCGCGTGGTCGCTCCCGACCGGAGGGCCAAGTAGTCGCCGAGGGCGGCCCAAGGATCGCGCAGTAGCCGTGGGGCTTCGGTCTTGAAGATGAGGTCGATCTTGGCCGCCAGACGGTTCAGCGCGGCACGCAACTGCCACTTCCACGTTCCGTCTTTCTCACAGCAGCCGCAGCTATCGTACCAACGCTGGACGCCGTGATGGCAGCTCCAAGCTGTCTTCTCGCGGATGGCCACCTCCTTCTTCGGCGGGTAGAGCTGCAGGTACCTGGCCAAGGTGACCACCTGGTATCCCCGCTGGGGCGCCGCAGTGTTCAACAGATACTCGAGGAACCGGTCCCGCCATGGCTGATGATGGCCGTAGAGTTCGCCATCGGTGGCAATCAAGAGCAACTGCGGCTCACCCCGTTTCAATTTCTCTTGATTGAGACGCTGGGACAGCTCATTCGCGCTGAACGCGTCGGCATTCACCGTGGCCGCCGGGTCAAAGGAGGTCTGCCGGCTAATCTCGGCATTGAAGAAGAAGACGGTGATCGCCCTGCCGCTCGGCAGCCGTACCAGGTACGGCTCGCTCGGGTCCACCTTACCCTCGGCCTGCCACGGCGCTAGCACGGTAAACTGGATGCGAAAGTCGGCGAGGATCTCCAGTGTCTCATAGTCCACCGCCGTTTCCGGCAGCCACAGGCCAGCCGGCTGGTGCCCGAACCGCCGGACGAAATCGGCGACGCCCCACGTAATCTGGATGCGCTTCTCCTGCGAGGTGGAAAGGGGCAGGATGGTGTGATTGTAAGCCTGCGCCATGGCGTTGCCTATACCGTAACGCTGGACGTTCTCGCGGTCCGCCTCGAGGATCAGTTGGTAGGTGTGAGCTTCGTACCGCTCCAGCCAGCTTGCCAAGGTAGGGCCCAGGTCGAAGCTGATTTTGCCGAAATTACCGTTCTCTGCGTTGGGACGGTAGCACTCGGCCGTGATCTTCTGGTTGTAGTTCGCATAGGGTTCACAGCCATGTTCCCGTGGCATCTCTCCCGTGAATGGGTCCTCACGGGGTGGCTGATAGAAATGCCCGTGTACAACCAGATAGCGTAGTTCCGACATCCCAGCTTCCTCCTTGCCCTAGCACATTGCAATTCTCTGCACGACACTCCATCGGATCGCTACCATAATGATATTATCGACAGGGATGTCCTGCAGTAAAGCACTTCATAATGAGGGTGTGAAAGGTCAGACATCCAAGGAAATAGGGGGCGGGCCTCCCCTCATGGATTATATCTGATCATATGAATTCATACAGTTCATATCGCTGGACTTCTTTCCGTGCCCGATAGTATACTTCACAATGCAAGGTCTGGACAAGCGCGAGTATTTCATTCGCAGGGTTCGTTTCTAGTGGCCGGACAAGCGACTACCCCCTGGCTAAGCAGGCGAATCACAAGGCGCACGGCCCTCCGCGCTGCGGTTTCCGCAGCTAGCGCGATGGCGCTCGGCAGCCCCGCCGCGGGCTGTGGAGTAGTCTCAGGATTGCACGGGATGGTGACGTCCCGTGTTGGCAGTCCGGCAGCGAAGGTGCCAACGCGGGGCGGTACGTTGACGCTGGCCCATTCCCTCCAGCTCGGTGCCCTCAACCCCCACCGCGGTGCCAATGCCGGACAGGATGTCGCCACCTTCGTCTACGACCGCGTGCTCAACTACGACGCCAACCGTCACCAATCCGTGCTCGTCGTGGCGCAATCGATCGAGAACCCTGACCCCCTCACGTACGTGATCAAGATCAACCCCAACGCCAAGTTTCAGAACGTTGCTCCAGTCCCGAACCGGCCCGTTACCGCGTTGGATATCGCGATGTCCTGGCAAGCTCTTGCTGCCAACTCGGCGGTTTCTGGCAAATGGTTCTTCACTGACTACGTCGACCGCTACGATACGAGTAATCCAGCCACGCTAGTAGTAAAGATGAAGAAGCCAAATGCTTGGGCTACGGCGGGCGCCGGATTTGGCAATTTCCTTGCCGTCGTCATGCCCAAGGAGCTGATCGACGCCGGTCAACTGGACAAGACTGCCGTCGGATCGGGCGCCTACCAGCTTGATGAATATGATCCAGCAAAGCTGATTTCGTTCAAGAGGAGGGCCGATAGCTGGGTCTTCTCCGATCGACCGTACCTCGACAAGGTCATCTACCGCTTGATCAAGGAGCGCGAGAGTCTTGTGACCGCGTTGAGGAACAAGGAAGTCGACGCGGTTGTGGCGCGCGACAAATGGGAAGCAGAGCAATATGGCGCTTATGGTCCCGAAATGCAGATCGACCGGAATATCTCCTTGCCAGCTATGCTGTTAATGCGGGCGGACGGTGAGGGGCCTTTCAAAGACGAACGGGTACGCCAGGCAGTCTATAACGCCCTGGATATCGCGGAAATCATCGCGATCGTCGAGCGGGGGGAAGGCACCTGGAGTCCACCCGTGCCCAAGCTCTTCGCCAACTACTGCTTGCCGGATGACGAGACCAAGAAGTTCTTCCCGCATGACGTGAAGAAGGCGAAAGAATTGCTAGCTGCGGCCGGCTGGGATAGCAAACGGGAGGTGGCGTTCAAGTACCCTTACGGCGGCAGTGGCGGTCGAGCTGAGCTGCTGGCGGAACTGATTCAGAAGTACCTCGCAGCTGCCGGTATCGTGACCAGGCTAGTGCCGCTGGAAAGAGCGGATATCTGGCAGCCTCAGGTGACACAGCAAAGGGACTTCGATCTCACAGTCACCGCGGCGCTGACTGTGGGCAACTCGCCGGATGCTTGGTTACGAATGTTCACCACAGCCGGCATTGGCGGTGGGAACCTAGCCAGGTGGTCAGATCCAGAGGTAGACCAGCTTGTGGATCGCCAAATGGCCGAGTTTGACGCAGAGAAGCAGAAGCAGGCCGTCATGGAAGCCCAGCGCCTGATTCTCAAGAAAGTGGCGCCGATCGTCAACCTGTATACACCGTATGTCTTCACCGGGCGCTGGGGCTACTACCATCCGCCTCCTGGCACCGGCCAAGTAACCTTGGCCAGCCACTATGCTTGGACGGAGAAGAAGTGAGGCGTGATTCGTGAGGCGCGAGGGGTAGCCCCGTCATGACGGGGCTACCCCTCAAAAGGGAAGGGGCCAGAGGTTAGGTCTGGATTCCGTCCCCCAGCCGAAAGAAGGATTGACAATGGCGACCGCCAGGATGACAAGGTGGAGCGTCTGATGCTAAATCGGTCCAGGCGCATTGCTGCCTAGCCGAGGATCTCGCCGATGATCTCCCGATGGCCAGCGAGGAACTCTTCGGCAGTGCTCACCCGCTTACCCTCCATTTGAAGGCGGCGAATGAGGAGCAAGCCAGATCCGGTCTGCACCGTCAGCAGTCTTTCCCTGCCTAAGGCACGTCCCATAGTAGTTTTCTCCGCGACCAACCCGGGCACCTGCCCGCCGGTTTCCTCAGGTGACGGCTCGACCTCGATCAGCTTCAGCATCTTGCGACGCCAGTAGGTGTAGGCACCTGGCCACGGCTGGAAGGCCCTCACTTGTCGCCAGATGTGGATGGCCGAAGCACGCCAGTCGATCTGGCCTTCTTCCTTGGTGAGCCGCTGCGTGTACGTCGCCTCGGCCTCGTTCTGGGGGTGAGGCACGATACGCCCGGCAAACCACTCCGGCAGCGTCGATAACATCAGGTCCGCACCGAGTTCGGCCAGCTTGGCCGTGAGTGTGCCAGTAGTGTCACTCGGTTCGATCGGCAGTTGCGCCTGGGTCAGGATCGGGCCGGTGTCGACTGTTTCCTCGATCACCATTGTGGTCACGCCAGTAAAGGGCTCGCCTGCCAAGATCGCCGCGGGAATTGGCGCCGCCCCTCGATAGCGTGGTAGTAGGGAGGCATGAATGTTCAGACACTTGAACGGCGGTAGCTCCAACACTTCCCGACGGAGGATTTGGCCATAAGAGGCTACCACGATCACAGCCGGCTGCAGGCGCCGCAACTGGTCGAACTCCGCACTGTGGCGCAATCGTGCGGGCTGGAAGACACGGAGCCCGAGGCTTTCGGCCGCTACCTTGATTGGTGAGGGGCGCACTTCTCGACCCCGCCCAGCCGGTCGGTCTGGTTGTGTATAGACGCCGACCACTTCGTATGGCGAAGCTGCTAGCCGTCGCAGAGTAGGAACGGCAAAATTAGGTGTGCCCATGAACACGATGCGCATTTCGTTCCGCCGCTAAGCCTTGGAATCAGGGAAGCCAAGGCAGGAAATCCGCCTAGGACTGGACACCTCGCCTATACTTTCGGCCATAAGCGAGGGACCAGGCACGGCAAAGATACATGAGGGTATCGGGCCTTGAAGCATATGATATGGCTGGGAGACAAAGCGGTTCCGAGAAAGCTACGCCTCAGCCCGCCACCGGGCAGCAGGCGCCAGCTCGGAGAACTCAGCCCGGTGTAATTCCAGTGCTTTTTCCAATCCAGCCTCAATCGCTTCGGATAAAATGTCCGCTAGCTCGCACTCGTCCATGCCTGCTATCCGGCAGACAGGCAAGCGCCGTCGAAGGACCTCTTCTACGGTGGCCTGAACTTCCGAGCGCATTCTAGACCCTCCTTGGGTTAGTCGCCGTATAGGGAACAGACTCCGACAATCGTGTAAGACCAGCTATAATGTATTATAGCACAGAGCATTCCATTTCACGCCGGCCAAATTCCCTTCCTCCGGCTTTTTTCGGTTGACAGGTCAACCTCTCTGAGGTATTCTTAATGCGCTCCCGTTCCATCGCCATGGAGCGGCTTAAGGACAGAAGAAGAGAGGTCACGTCAGAATGGCAAAGAAGAAAGGCAACTCCAAGGACAAAAAGGGCAAGGAGCCCATGAAGAACAAGGGGCCCAAGAAGAAGTAAGTTTCTTAGATTGCGTAGACGGATATAGTAGTCTGCCAACCGATTGAGCCTGACATCAGTACTGGCCTTATGTCGGAGATCGCAGCCACTAGCTGTTCTACCCTTTGTCCCTACAGAGGTGGTTTCACCATAAAGCTCAAGTTGCGGTGCGTTTCTCTCCTTTCTTTCCTTGCAGGAACGTGGAGCTTGCGTATCCCGGTGCTTCTTGGTGGCCAAGCTGGAACCGCCCTACGCCTGACCCGAATGGCGCAGGCGAAGTGAGGTGTCTACGTCTTATCTGAATCAAACGAGGGCATCCCTCTCCACCACGGCCCCCGTCGCGTAGGAATACGATGAGGCTCCGCACCCTTAGCATCAAGAACAAGCTAACACTTGCCTTTCTCCTAGCGGTGATTCCCTTCCTCGTCCTCCAGATCATCAATGTGCGCGACAAGTATGACGAACGGCGCCTTTCGGTGCTGCAAAGTCAGGCGGCAACAGCCCAAGCTATCGCCGCCGCCATGGATACGTTCATGGTCGATGCTCTCCGCACCAACGAGGTAGCCGGTCTCGCCCTTACCAGTAAGTCATTCGCGGCCGAGGAGGCTAGCCAGTATCTATCATTGGTGCGGGCCCGCTATCCTGCGGCACTCTACGTCGCTTTCCTAAGCCCAGAAGGGAGGACGATCGCCGCTGACCCGCCGTCGTACCGAGACGAGGACTTCTCGCGGAAAGGCGACGTCGTGACGATCCTCAAGGGTCGAGATTGGACGCCGGGCGACCTGGAGGCGGGCGCGGGTGCCGAAAGCGATGTCGCCACTTTCTCAGTCAGTGTCGGGATCCGCATTGAGGGTGAGCTTCAAGGTATTGTGCGCACTACTATCCGAGCGCAGTCCGTCGCCGAAGTACTCCCCAAGACCGTGACGGAACAGAGCAACGCGGTGGTGACCGATAGCAAAGGGAGAGTGGTCTTTGACAGTCTGCATCCGGATCTCGCCTGGGATAAGCGCGACTGGTCTGGGTTGAACGCTGTGCAAACGGCTCTATCGCAAGGGATCGGCCTCACCGATGGTTTCGCTACCCCCTCAGACGGAGTTCGTCGTCTGGGTAGCCAGGTGCCGGTGCAATCGGCTGGTTGGACGGCCGGCGCCTATCGCAAGGTAGATGAGGCCATGGCGCCGGTAAGGGCCTCATCGATCCGCGACCTCGTTGTACTGGCCGTTAGCCTACTTGTTACCGTCTCCTTGGTACGCGCTCTTGGTATCATTTTGACCCGTCCCCTACAGAAGTTGACTGCCCATGCCGAGAAACTCGGCAAAGGAGACCTGTCCCAAACCATTGAGATCTCCTCTCGTGACGAAACCGGCCAGCTGGCACTGGTGTTTAACCAGATGTCACACAATCTGGCCGGGACCATCGGCGAGCTCACCAGGGCAAAGGAGGAGATTTCGCAGAAAACCCGGCAGCTTCAGCAGTTGCTGGGCCGTACTAATCATTCGCAGGAGGAAGAAAGGAAGCGCATAGCGTTTGACATCCATGATGGAGTGCTGCAGTTAATGACCGCTGCCGACTACGAAACGCAAGCCGCCAACAGGTCTCTGGCGTCTAATCCCAGTGTCGCCGCCCAGCGCTTGATCACTGCTCGCCAGCGGATCAACGAGGCGATCGCCGAAATGCGTCGGGTGATCTTCGATCTCTATCCCACTCACCTCGAAAGCTCGGGCTTGGTACCTGCCCTGCAGAAGTATGCGGCCAGACTGGAGGAGTCAACCGGTTTGCCTTGTCAGGTGAAAGCAAACGGGCCGGCTTTCACCATTTCGGACGAGGTAAAGGGGTCGGTTTACCGTATCGTGCAGGAAGCCGCGTTCAACGTGGTAAAGCATGCGGGAGCCAGCCGCATGGAGATCTCGGTAGATGCCAGTTCCGGCTGCCTGCGGGTCTGCGTAGAGGACGACGGACACGGCTTCCCGTCGGACAGTTCGCCAGTCGACCAGGCGGGTCATCTGGGCTTAATCAGCATGGTCGAGCGAGCGGAAGCTATTGGTGGCCAACTACACATTTCCAGTTCCGAGAACGGCACTCGGGTTTTTCTGGAAGTACCTATCTCCACTGGCTGAAACAGTGACGAAAGAGGTTGAAAGAAATGCCGGAAATCGGGGTTCTGATCGTCGATGATCACGCTGTCGTCAGGCATGGCATCCAGAGCATGCTCGCCGATGACGACCAAATCAGGGTCGTAGGTGAGGCCAGCAATGGGGCAGAAGCATTGAGCCAAGTAGATAGTCTACAGCCCGATGTCGTTCTCCTCGACGTGCGCATGCCGGACGCAAACGGCATTGAGGTCACGCGCCGACTGCTGGCGAACTACCCAGACCTGAAGATCATCATTCTCACCAACTACGAGGCAGACGAGTATCTTCTGCAGGCCATTGGCGCCGGCGCCAAGGGCTTCCTCTTGAAAAACATTCTCTTCGATGACCTGTCAAAGGCAATTAAGGCAGTTCACGCCGGAGCGACCCTCTTCGATGCCGCCCAGGTCGAGCGGGCATCGCAACTGCCGGCGGCCGAAGAAGAGAAACCAGCAGCCTCCTTGAGCTTGGAGGAAAAGGAGTGGCTAAGAGCCATTGCTAGCGGGGCGACGCTTAAAGATATCGCGGCACAACGCTACCTAGGTGAGGCTGCCGCTCGTAAGATGCTGCACGAGATCTTCCGCAAGCTAGAAGTGGACGAGGGCGATGAGGTAGTCGCCGAATCACGGGCCGAGAATTTCCGGCGGCGTTTCGACGAGCGGCACGGGCCAGGCAGCTGGGAGCGGCTGGTGGCGATGTATCGCGAAGGGAAGACGCTGGCCGAGATGGCCGATGTCTACGGTGGCGTATCACGCGAGGCCGTGCGCCAATGGCTTGATAGAGGCGAGGCGACGAAACAAGCCGAGCCGGCAGCCCGCGCGAAGCCTGCTGATATCGCAGTACCAGAAAGCTCAGGCCTGAGCGCCCGCGAAATGGAGGTGCTACGCATTGTTTCCACTGGCGCCAGCAACCGGAACATCGCCGAAGCCCTTGGGATTAGCACCAGCACCGTAAAGATCCACCTCAGCAACATCTACAAGAAGCTCGGCGTGAGTGCCCGCACCCAGGCGGTAGTATACACTCTCAGGAGCGAAGAGCAATCAGGTGGCTGATAATCACAAAAAAGGCACGAGACGCGGACAACCTCGTCTCTGCCTTTCGCTCTACTGTGGATTCAGTGCGCCGACTGGAAATCCCTCCTTAACCCACTCGCCTCACGGCGCTGGCGCCACCAGCGGTCTTAAAGGCAATGAAATCCTCGATCTCTTTGATCGTCTGCGCGTCGAGCTTCGTAGTAAGCCGAATGTAGGTAGTCAGGTCGGGCAGCTGCTCGTGAGACGGCCTTTCGTAGTAGCCCGCAGAATACAACAAGTCGTCAGGAGTGGTGTTCAACGACCGCGCGATCTGCACCAGCACCTTGATCGAAATGTTGTAACACTGTCCCGCCTCGAGCCTGGAGACATAGGCAGGGCTCACGCCAGCCTTCGAAGCCAGCTGCGCTTGAGTCAGGTTGTTCAGTTCCCGAAGCTCTTTAATCCGTTCGCCTAGCGCCATTGCTTTTCCTCCGATAGTTACCGTGATTATGTCGGTCGTTAACTGGACGTAGTATACCACAGTCAACCAGGGTGTGCAATCCCTATTGGCACTCTGCATGAAAGAAAGACGTTTGCCAAGTCTCGCTTCTTGACAAGGTAGCTACAGATGCTAGAATCGCTGATAGAGGAAGTCGTCGCCATGGCTGAGATCGAAGTCAAGTATCCCTTAGAGGACCGCGACATCCCCCGCCTTCAGGAGCGGCTCCGGGCAATCGGCGCTCGGTGCGAGGGGGTTGTCTTTGAGCGCAACGTCACTTTCGACGATGAGCGCGGGACCTTGGCGGCCCAAGACCAGCTGCTAAGGCTGCGCCAAACGAGCACTGTCAGGCTCACGTTCAAAGGGAAGCGGGAACCAGGAGCCAAGTTCAAGATTCGCGAGGAACTCGAGGTCGAGGTGAGCGACTACGCGACGATGGCGGCTATCCTTGCTCGACTAGGTTTCGCACCAAAACGTCGGTATGAAAAAGAGCGCGAGACTTGGCACTGGCGTGATGCCGAGGTCTTCATCGACCATCTCCCTTTCGGCTGGTTCACAGAGATCGAAGGCCCCCCTGCTACCATCGAGGCTTTGGAGCAGGCCGTTGGCCTCGACCCTGCGCGCCGCAGCACCAAGGACTACTATCAACTCTACGACGATTTCTGCCGGGCGAGAGGGCTGCCTGCTGGAGACATAGTTTTCGGCCCCTAGCAGGCTTCGAATCAGGTTCAGGGTCACCTAGAATTCTGCCGTCGTGGTCACCGCCCTGCCCCCCTCCTAAGCGTACACCAGCAGCGCCCGGACTGGCTTTAGCGTCGAGCGCGCTCTCGAAGTGACGCCAGCCCCCTTCGGCGGGATAGACCCCTTGACAAAGCCGAAACATTGGCGACATTGGTCGTGGGAAGGATTGGCGAGGTTGCCCAGGGTCTCGGAGCGACCCAGCGGCCGTAGTCGAGGGTGACGCCCTGGCGCAGGGGAGGCGGCAGTTGCACAACGACATGGGGGAGGCCGGCATACGTCTGCGCTCCTGACCGAGAGCGATGTGCCTCAAGTCTTGTTGCCGGCATCTCAACTGGGCGGGTCAGGCAAGCCGGGGGTTGGAGAGTAGTGAGCAGTCTTAGTAGTAGCCGGGCGAGGTGGCCTTGGCGAAGAGAGCAGGTGCGCACTGGATGTCGGAGTTCGTCCACCTGATGGTCGCCCTGCGCACGTTGGCGTATAGCAACCGCCGGGAAGAGGCGTGCCCCTAGACCAGTCAACGATTGCGCCAGAAAGCACAACAACGGTCGTCCGCAGATGGGCAAAGGGAGAGCGTGAGGCAGGCTATCCAGAAAGTGCCGGTTACACCCTCTGGTTGGCAACGGCGGCCGTATCGCCGAAGGCGCCGGCCGCTCTCCGGACCGAGACCAAAGCCCGATCCGAACCCCACAAACGGCCACCCGATCATCCCCTGCGCCACATCGCCATTGGCAAGGCGAGGTTCAGCCACACCAACCAGATCGCCGGCATCGGAACACAACGCAGACCCTCTTTCAATTTCAATCTTTCAGCCAGCACGCTCAGGCCTGAATCACAGAGAGAGCGCGGCTCACCATTGCTGATGAACCGTGAGCGCCGTTGCGCGGCAAGGGAGGGCCGAGATGCCCTCCCCCGCATCTGCCGACGCCTTCGAGCACCGCCTCCATGCTCGTTTATCCCAAGTCTGAACAATTACGTCCGAAAAACCTCTTGACTGGCAGCGACGGTTGTAGTAGTATGCAGGCATATGCTATCGCGGGCTATAGGATGACGTTGCATATGATGGATGAACTGCTCACTGCGAAACAAGTGCAAGACCTGCTCAAAGTGGACCGCACGACAGTCTACCGGATGCTCAACGATGGCCGGCTGATTGGGGTCAGGATAGGCCAACAGTGGCGCTTCTCGCGTCAGGAGATCGAGACCTTTCTTTCGGGACTCCACCCACAAGAGCCTACTCCTGAGAAAAGAGGACGCAGTCATCCCGCACAAGTGCTCCCCATCCACTGTGTCCAAATTATCCAAGACGTCTTCGCCGAGATCGCCGGCGTAGGAGCGATCACCACGGCGACTGATGGTGAGCCGCTGACCAGAATCAGCAACTCCTGCCGCTTCTGCGACCTTATCCTCGCCAGCAAGACCGGCCGCCAGGCCTGTATCGCCTGCTGGCGACGACTGGCCGAACAGGTCGAACGGCCGCCGAAATTCGTCGACTGCCACGCCGGCCTGCAGTACGCCCGCGGTCGCATCGAAGTGGACGGTCGGTTGGTGGCCGTCTTGATCGCCGGCCAGCTGCGCATCGATTCCCCCTCGTCGAGCGAAGAGGCGAAGCGTATCCAGCGCCTAGCGGACCGACATGAACTCGACCCCGAAAAGCTATTCGAGGCGGCGCGCGAGATCCCTGTCCTCGACAAGTTCAAGCGAGTTCAAATCGGTAGTTGGCTTGAACGGGTGTCCCAGGTGCTCGCCGAGGTAGGCCGGGAGCGAGCGGAGCTAATTCGTAGACTACAGCAGATTGCCGACATTAGCCATTTCGACCAAGCATAGTTTACGGTTCAACCAATCTTCATGAGGAGCAGGGACTTATGCGAAGGAAGCACGCGGGAACGCTCATGTTGGTGGTGGGCGGGCTAGCCATCATCATCCTTGCCATCTGGCCGCGCGTCGCATCTGCCGATTGTGGTTCGTCGGCCTCGTCGTGTAAAGACTGCCACGAAGTCAAGAAGCAGGACCCGGTGAACACCAAGGGAGTCTGGCATACCAATCACAGTTTTGGGGATTTCTGCGAGTTCTGTCACTCTGGCAACGTCAAAGGCAAGGACAAAGCTGCCGCCCACGTTGGCCTTACCTCCCCGTTGGCCGACGTGAAGGCTAGTTGCCAGTCTTGTCATCCTAGCAACTACATGGAGCGAGCCCAAAGCTATGCCACGGTCCTGGGCAAGCCTATTGGCTCGGGGGGCACAACTACATCCGGCGGCACTCCTGTAGCCAGCGCAGCGGCGACGAGGGACACGGGTTGCGGGCCGGCCGCGCCGACGGGGGGCCAGACCATCGACCTGAACACGGTCTTCGCGGATACGAAATCGCCGCCGCCGACGGGTCGAGGGAATCTCGTCCTGATCGCCATGATCGCCGCCACGGGCACCCTGCTCGTCGGCTTGGTCTGGCACTACGATCGCCCACTTGAGCGCGGAATAGCAGCCTACCGGCGGCTCGTGGCAACGCCGGCATTCGCCGGGGCGACGACAGACGGCGGCACGATCAGTTCTTCGGCAGCTATTGCGGGCCGCCCAGACTTAGCCTCACTGCTGCTCAGACTCAAGTCCAGCGACCCGGCTACCATTCGCGCGCTGGAGCATCTGCTCGCCGATCCAGAGAACGGTCCCAAGGTGATCAAGGCTCTAAGCAACCTGGACTTCCGGTCGCTCGCGGCTCTCGGTGGCAGCAACCAAAAGGTGCTCGCGGCCTTAGTGGCGCTGGCAAAGGAGATGAAAGCGTGAGCCTGGCGCGCGGGGGACGGCGAGACGGCTGAGGATGAAATGAAAGGAGAACGGCGGTGCTATCCCTATTGAGACAGAAACAATGGTCGCCATACCTGGCGGGCGTTCTGCTGGGGTTGGTCTACATCGTCAGCATCTGGGTTGCGGGCACTATTCCGGGGGCCTCCGGCGCCTTCGAGAACCTAGGAGGCCTTGTTGCCAAGGTTGTGGCACCGGCGCTAGCGAACAACACCTACTTCCGGTTCGTAATGCCACCCGGGATCACCTGGGAGGTGATCATGATGGCGGGCGTAATCGCCGGCTCCTTCGTTGCGGCGGTGCTGTCTGGCAGCTTCAAGCTGCGGCTGGTCTCCGATGCACAGTGGGGCAGGGTCTTTGGCCAGGCGATCTGGAAACGCTGGCTGGCTGCCTTCCTTGGAGGCATCATCATCGAGTTTGGCGCGGGCGTCGCCGGTGGGTGCACCAGTGGTCTAGCCGTTGGTGGTGGTCTGTTCCTCGCCCCAGCAGCATTCATCTTCATGATCGGAATGTTCATGTCCGGTATTCCCGTAGCGATGATTATGTACCGGAGGCGATACTAGTGGAGCTGTTCGTCATCCCCATCCTGATCGGTTTCGGCTTCGGCTTCGCGCTGCAGAAAGCGGGGCTCACCTACTACCGGAATATCGTGAACGTCTTTCGCTTCACCGATCTGACGGTGATCAAGTTCATGATGACCGCCATCGTCGTCGCCATGGTAGGCGTCTTTGCGTTGAATGCAATCGGCGGTATGGCGCTACCTGTGGTACCTGCCACTTATATCATCGGCAATCTAGTTGGGGGGTTGATCTTCGGCGTCGGCATGGCCGGCGCCGGCTTCTGACCCGGCACTTGCGCCGCCGGGAGCGGCCAAGGCAATCTCGACTACTTGATCCCCGGCATGCTCGGTTTCCTAGTTGGCGCACTGGTCTACGGTGCCGCCTACCAGAGCGTGTATCCGACCATTTCGACTATTGCCAATCTCGGCAGCACGATCCTGCCGGCCGAATTTCACGTCGATCTGTGGCTAACTATCGGGCTATTCGCGCTGATCGCGCTGACGCTGTTCTACTTCCTCCAACGGCACGGAGAGTTGCGCAAGGACAAGGCCAACTAAGTGGCGATCAGTTGATCGTTGTCAGTTATCGATTGTTCGTCACCGCGGGAAGCCCCTTGACGACTATCGACTGATAACTGATAACTAGTAACAGACAACCATGCAGGAGTCGGCAATGGGCGAGCGGGATGTCAAAGCAGGCGAGGTCTTCAAGTGGCAGGTGTCGCGTCGCGGCTTCCTCGGCTGGGGTGCGCTAGCGGCGGCCGGCGCGTTGGCTGTAGGGGGCATACCGATTATGTCGCAGACGGGCGCCGGGAGCCAGACTAGGCAAGGGGGAAGCCGTGTGCAAGGCAGGACCGCCTCATCGGCGCGCGGCGCACATCTACCGCCGGTGCAGTTCGACCGTGAAGTGTACACAATATGCGAGCAGTGTGTCTGGCGCTGTGGGCTGCGCGCCAAGGTGTACCAGGGGAAAGTCTACAAGCTTGATGGGAACCCGAACCATCCCAATTCCAATGGTATGCTCTGCCCGCGCGGGCAGGCCGGCATCGGCGCGCTGTATGACCCTGATCGCCTGCTGTTTCCGATGGTTCGCGCGGGTGACCGCGGCAGTGGCCTGTGGAAGCGGGTCACCTGGGATGAGGCCCTGAACTATGCCGCGCAAGAGATGCAGTACCTCAAGGAGCAGTTCGGCCCGGAATCGATGATCTTTAGCTCCACGCACAATCTTGCCCAGGTGCAATTCGAGAACCTCCTGCGGGCCTACGGCTCGCCGAACTATGGTACACAGCGCTCGCTCTGCTTCAACGCCATGATCATCGCGAATCTCCTGACCTTTGGGATGCAGGAGCCGGGACGCGACTACAGCGCAGCGAAATACATCATCTATACTGGACGCAACCTCACGGAAGCGATCTCCAACTCCGAGACGCAAGAACTGATCGCAGCGATCTCCCGTGGCACCAAGGTCGTATTGCTCGATCCCCGCTTCACGAAGACGGCATCGAAATCGACCGAATGGTTGCCTATTCGGCCTGGCACCGATCTAGCTTTCTTCTTGGCGATGCTCCACGTGCTGATTACGGAAGAGCTTTACGACAAGGAGTTTGTCGCGAAATACACCTGGGGTTTCGACGACGTGGCCGCGATGGTCAAGCCTTACACGCCGGAATGGGCGGCGAGTAAGACCGAGATCCCCGCTTCGACGATCCGACGCATTGCCCGGGAATTCGCCCTGGCCGCGCCGCATGCCTTCGTCCATCCAAACTGGCGAACGTCGAACTTCGTCAATTCATTCCAGGCGGAGAGGGCGATGGCAATCGTCAACGCGATCTCAGGCAACTGGAACCAGCCCGGTGGTCTGCATGCTGGGGCGGGCGAAGAAGGCGGCGGGCTGGGCGCCATCCCGCAGCCGCCCTACCCTCGGACTACAGCGCTGCGGCTCGATGGAGTGCCCTGGAAGTACCCGATGGTTCCTCTGGAGATCGGCGTGTACCAGGAGATCCGCGACGCCGTGCTTTCGGGCCAGCCTTACCAGGCGCATGGGTGGTTTGTCTACCGCCAGAACCCTGTGGCCTCGTTACCCGAGCGCCGCAAGACGCTGGAGGCCTTCAGCAAACTCGACTTCATCATGACCATCGACACGACGATGAACGACACAGCTTGGTTCAGTGACCTTGTGCTGCCTGAGGCGAGCTACCTCGAACGGTACGATCCGCTGACCACCGCTGGCGACGCGGTCTTCATCCGGCAGCCAGCAGTAGAACCGATGGGCGAAAGCAAGTCGGCGCTGTGGATTTTCAAGCAGCTTGGCACCCGGATGGGTCTTGGCGACTATTTCGCCTATGAAGACGAAGAGGATTATCTCCGCCAGCAACTCAAGCCACTGGGCGTCAGTCTCGAAGAACTGAAGAGCAAAGGCTACTACCGGCCGCCGGCGAAACCAGCGGAGGAAGGGGAGCTGAAGTTCAATACGCCGAGTGGCCTGATCGAGCTGTCATCGACATCGCTTGCGAACTCGAACTTCGCGGCGGTGCCGGTTTGGGAAGAACCTCCCGCGCCATCTGCCGACCAGTTCTACCTGCTCACCGGAAAGGTGGCGCAGCATACCCAATTTTCAACGCAAAACAACCGTTTGCTGCACGACCTTGTTCCTGAGAACTCAGTATGGATCCATACGAAGCCGGCTGCGGCCAAGGGTATCAAGGATGGCGATGAGGTCTTCGTCGAAAGCGCCGCAGGCAGGGTGCGGATCAAGGCGACGGTCACGGAGGCCATCCGCCCAGATTGTGTTTATATGGCGCCGGGGTTCGGGCACCTTTCCAAGGGCACGCGTACATCCTATGGCGAAGGGGCAAGCGATTCAGACCTGCACATCACCTACACTGATCCGATTAGCGGCGGGCAGGCATTGTCACAGACGTTTGTGAGAGTCTACAAAGCATAGAGGCGAGCACTATGGGTTCAGAGAAACGGCGACGTTGGGGCATGGTTATCGAGATCAAGCGCTGTATTGACTGCAAGGCCTGTATGGTCGCCTGTACTGTGGAGAACCAGGTGCCATTAGGCAAGCACCGCAATTGGGTCGGACGCGTGGGCCCGGCGGGCACCTTTCCAGTGCTGGGCATGCACTTCGAGCCCGGCAACTGCATGCACTGCGAGAACCCGCCCTGCCAACGGGTCTGTCCGACGGGCGCCACCTACAAGCGCGAGGATGGTCTTGTGCTGGTAGACTACGACAAGTGCATCGGCTGCCGCTACTGCATGCAGGCTTGTCCTTACGATGCCCGTTACCTTGATCCAACGCGCGGGGTCGTTGACAAGTGCACTATGTGCGTGCATCGTCTCGACGTGGGACAACCACCCGCTTGCGTAGAAACCTGTGTTGGCGGCTCGCGCCATGCGGGCGATCTAAACGACCCTGAGAGCGAGGTCGCCAAGCTTCTGGCGACACACGATCACACGGTGATGTACGAGGAAGCCGGCACCGGGCCAGCAATCTACTACATCCGGTAGGCGGCAACTAGGTGGAGTAGCACACCGATGGGATGTCCGTAGCACGGGGGCTTATCTCCTCTGCGGCGTAGATCGGTAGGGCGAGAGCCAATCAGTAGGGCTTGGTGGAGTGAACATGGAACAGATCGAATGGGGATTACTCGTCGTCAACTACCTCTTCTTGGCAGGGCTGAGTGCAGGGGCTTTTGCCATTTCGAGCTTTGGCAGCTACATCGGCGGGCCGCACTTCCGCCGAGTGGCCCAGATTGGTGCGCTGGTCGCTCCCTGGCCGGCAGCGTTTGGCGTCAGCCTGTTGGTGCTGGATCTGGGTCGGCCGCTCAATTTCTACCGTCTATTCCTAACCGTCGAGTACACCTCGCCAATGTCCATCGGCGCCTGGCTACTGACGGTCTTCGTGTTGCTGAGTCTCGCCAACGCCGCACTCTGGCTGCCGGCGCCACTCGACAAGCTCGTTCGGCTGCCAGCCCGTTTGGCTGAGATGCCGCACTTCACTCTTTGGAGGCCCCTGCAGCAGGAAACGATCCGCCGCTGGCGCATGATTCTCGCGGCAATTGGCTTTCCAGCGTCTCTCGGCATCGGCATCTATACCGGCATCCTGCTTGGGGCCGTCCCCGCCCGACCCTTCTGGAACACGCCGATGCTTGCGCAGTTGTTCCTCTTCTCAGCGATGTCCACCGGCACAGCCCTAGTGCTGCTAATTACCGCTTTGCTCGGCGTCCAGAAGGAGGGTGGGTACGAAGAAGAGCGCCGCTTACTCGTGTCGACCGATATCGTCCTGATCATCATGGAAGTCTTCATGCTGATACCGTTTCTGCTCCATCACGCGCTCTCGCCGTGGAGCTCGGCCACCTCGATTCAACTGATTCTTGGTGGCAACTTCACACCGTGGTTCTGGATCGGCACGGTCTTGCTGGGTATTCTCTTGCCCTTGGCAATTGAGGGTTACGAGCTGTTCCCAGTGATCCTAAGAGAAGGTGCGGTACGCTACAGCCTGGGGCTGAGTGCGACATCGAGTGCACTTGTGCTGGTGGGCGGCTTTGTCCTGCGCTACGTCTTCGTATACGCTGGTCAAGTCTCGCACTTCCTCCCGGTGGTGCCGCGATGAGGACCAGTTGACAATGAGACTCTGGCGTCGCAACAAGAGCTTGATCTACGCGCTCCACCCAGAAAAGATCCCCGCGAGTGGGGCGCGTCTGACCTATACGTTTGGGCTCGGCGGCATTACCGTCTTTGCCGCAACCGTGACGGCGTTTACCGGTCTCGCCCTGACCTTGTACTATGTTCCCACACCGGCGGACGCGCACGCCTCGACCGTCCTGATCAACGACATCGCCAGCTTTGGTGCCGTAATCCGAAGCCTGCACTACTGGGGTGCCCAGTTGATGGTGATCGCGGCCACCCTTCATCTGGTGCGCATCGTCTTCACTGGCGGCTATCGTCCGCCACGTGAGCTGAATTGGCTGATCGGACTGACCCTCCTCGTCGTCACTCTGATCTGGGACTTCAGCGGCTATGTCCTGCGCTGGGACAATGGTGCATTTTGGGCCCTCCTCGTCGGCACCAATCTATTCCGTGAGATCCCGTTTTGCGGCGAAATCCTGTATCGGGCGCTCGTAGGGGACACACAGCTCGGTGCAAGCGCCCTGCTGCGATTCTACGGCTGGCATGTCATTGGCTTAACCTTGATCGCCGGTTTCGGAATCGTCTATCATCTGTGGCGCTTGCGCAAAGACGGGGGCATCTCTCGTCCGTCGCTCGAGAATGGAGGGACGCCTGCGTTTGTGTCACGCGATACGCTGCTGTTCCGCGAGTTTATCGCGGTCGCGCTTCTCACTGCTGCATTGCTGTTCTTGGCGACCTTCTTTCCCGCCCCTCTTGGGCCAGCGGCGAACCCAAGCCCTGGCACTAGTGAAGTTCGGGCACCGTGGATCTTCCTCTGGGTCCAGAACCTGCTGCGCGCCATTCCATCGCTATGGGCCGGCATCATCATCCCGCTCGCCGTGCTTGGTCTGCTTGCGCTAGTGCCATTCCTCGATCGTCGAGGACCTGGACGAGGGGTCTGGTTCGCCCGCGCGCGCTGGAAGCCGCAGGCGCTTATCGCCCTGCTCGCCATCATCGTCGTCGGCTTCAGCCTCCGAGAAGCGCTGCGATGAGCAAACCATGGTGGATATTCATCGCTGGCGCTACGGTGCTGTTGGCCGTGGGGGCGATCGTCTGGCGCGAGAACCATCGGCCCTGGCAGGCTTGGCAGGAGCGTTACAATCTCCAGCCAAACGTGACGCCGATAGCCATCGGCATCAAGACGCTCGTCCCCACGCGCACCGGCCAGCCGGAGCTTTGTCTCACCTGTCACGTGGGCATTGAGGATATCAGTCCTTCGCATCCGGCAACGGCCGTCGGATGTGTTATCTGCCACGGCGGCGACCCACTGGCTTTGGACGCCGGCCGTGCGCATGGCAATATGCACGGGGGCGGTAACCCTTCCGATCTGAGCGTGGCGATGGCCAGTTGCGGCACGACGGACTGCCATGGCGGCAATGCCGATCCCGAGCAGAACCACGTCACGCGCGTGCTGCACAGTATGCCGGCAACCTACGCTGGGGGTATCGCCAACGTCCGCTACACCTTCGGCGCTCAAGCCTCCCCGGCAGCGCAGTTCGCCGTCCATGCGGTAGAAGACACCAGCAAGCCACTCCCTCCCCGGGCGCTGACGTCGCTCGCGACATTGGGGACGCTGCATCCCATCGATGCGCAGCTACAGCAAAACTGCCTCACCGGCGGCTGTCACCTTTGGTCGCCCGCCAAGTCGGAGCCGTACTATTATCGCAGCACCGGCTGCGCCACGTGCCATTATCTGTTCGACGACGAAGGCCTGTATCGCGGCAACGATCCAACCATTCCGCACGACCAGCCCGGGCACGGTATTGTTCATAGGCTAACCACGGCCATTCCATTCACGCAGTGCAACCACTGCCACAACCGCGGCACCTACTCGTTGAAGCAGATGGCTTTCCTGCCTCGCGAGGACTTGCCACCGGCTGGCCCGCCGCTCTCGGCGCAGATGCCTGCCGAAGGGCGCCGTCTGGTCGAATACTATCAGCCGGTCGGCGACTTCACCAAGTGCGAGATCGAACTGAACTGCATAGATTGCCATACCGCGCAAGAGGTGATGGGCGATGGGCACATCTATGGTGCCAAGCCGGATGCCTACTATGTCCAGTGCCAGACCTGCCACGGCACACTCACGAGTGCGCCAGCCGTGGAGACCATCCGCGATGCCAATGAGACGGCGATGCGCCAGGCCCGCATTGACGGTCACGCCGATTTTCTCTCCGTTGGCGATCAGGTGGTCCAGACCGCGCGTGGCGAACTGCTCTGGTCCGTAAAGCAAACCGCGCTGGGTCAGTTCGTGCAGATTGACAAGGTGACGGGCACCACTTACAAAGTGCCGCTCGTACTGGGCAGCAGGTGCGCGCAGGACGGCAGCGACCAATCGGCAAAGTACTGTCATCAATGTCATTACGTCACGAGGTAGATGCATTGGCTCTCACGCATCTCAAGAAACCGGAGGCTACAGTAAGAGTCTCCCGTCGTGATTTCCTCGCCAAGATCGGCTGGGGATCACTTCTGGCGGCGGTCGGCTCGTTTGCCGCGGCGTTCATGCGCTTTCTTCACCCGAACGTCGTGACGCCCTCACCGGGTCCGGTGGAATTGGGCTCGCCCGAGGACTACGCGGTCGGCTCGTTGACATTCCTTGACCAGGCGCGAGTGTATCTGGGCCATGACACACGCGGTTACTACGCGATCATCGCCGTCTGCACGCATCTGGGCTGTACACCACGCCTTGAGTCCAACGAGCTAGCCTGCCCTTGCCATGGCAGCCGTTACTCGCTCGACGGTCAAGTGATCACCGGTGCCGCGAAGCGCCCCCTTGATCGAGCCCTCATTTGGCGTGCCGCCAACGGACATCTGTTCGTCGACCGCAGCCACATCGTGGAAGCCGATTGGCGGCTGCGACTCTAGGAGACCAGCATCCCTCATCGGCCATCGGCGACCGGCATCAGCCGCCAGCTAATGGCCTTCGGGAGGCGCCCATCATCTTAGCAAGAGCCGGAATTCAGGAGGCTCATTTCGGAAGCGGAGAGACACGGAGAGGACGAGGCTTTCTTTTCCTTGCCTATCTTGGAATGGGATTGCCAGCAATGATCCCAGATGCTACAATGGGCACCAGCAGGCCAACCCCCAGGTTATCGACGGGTGAGGAGAGATTCAGATGATCATCGACGTTCACCAACACTTTGTGTTCATTCCGCCAAAAGCCAGAGAAGAGGCAGTGTCGGCCTGGCTAAAGGCGATGGCCGAGGATTCCAGTATCTCATACGGCGGCGGAGCGCGGGCGGAACGCGTCCCGGTCACTGCGGCTGAGGTGGAACAAAGGTTTCGCGAGTTTCTTCCCGACCCTGATGGTCAGAAGCTGATCACGCGTATGGACCGCTGCGGGATCGACGTCAGCATCACCTGCGTGATGGACAACTTGGCCGATCCGCGAAACAGCGACGAGAGGCTCATGGGTACCAACCGCGTCTGCGCGGAACTAGCAAAGAACAGCAACGGGCGGCTCATCGCCCTGGCCGGGATCGACCCGCGCCGCAAGGAGGCACCGGACATGCTGCGCGAGTGCATTCAGGAATATGGGATGAAGGGCCTGAAGTGGCACCCTGACCAAGGATACTATCCCAACAGTCCCGAAGCCTACGCAATGCTGAAAGTCGCGGAGGAGCTACAGGTGCCACTGCTAACGCACACCGGCCCGCTGCCGACGGGGGCAGCGCTAGGGCCCGCGATGCGTGCGAAGTACGCGCAGCCGGCGCTCCTGGACGAAGTGGCTCAGGATTTCCCCAAACTGAAGATCATCGCTGCTCACATGGGAAATCATTTCGCCTGGCGCGAGTGGGTGGCGGTGGCGCGGTGCCGTCCAAATATCTATGGCGACCTGGCCTTGTGGCAGCTACTGGCCGTAGGAAACTATGGGCGCTTCTGCCGAGACCTCCGCGAGATCCTAGACGTGGCGGGGTCCGACAGCGTGCTTTTCGGCAGCGATGACCCATACGTCACACCGGTGGTGCCAAACGAGCAGTTCATCCAGATCCTCAAGGATCTGCCCCATAATGCGCCGGGCGGGATCAAGTTCACCGAAGATGAGGTCGCGGCGATCCTCGGAGGCAACGCCAAGAAGGTCTTCGGCCTCTGGGACTAGCTATTCTGTGGCCGGTATTCTCGCCTTAAGCGCGTCAACGATCATCCAGTAGGACACGTATCCAACGCTAAGCAACTCGCCGTCGATGGTGACGACTGGCAAAGGGTATAAGGTCTTTTCCAACAGTTCCTTGATCTCTGGAAAGCGCTGGGCCGTTAGGTCATCGGCAAGATCGTAGTAGTGCACTTTGACGGCATCGCCGTAGGCGTTGTTGAGGGATTCGGCAATAGCATGCGTGATCTCCTCCTGAGACCAGGTTGGCCCTCAGCCGCCGGAGCGGCATCCTTCTAGTCGCCGGTCGTGGAAGACGGCCACGGTAATCACGCCGTCTTCCATGGCGGCGGCTACCCGGAATGCTTCTGCACTGGCGCTCCAGTTTGCCATCGGCTCCTTCCTCCTGTTCGACTCTGAATATGTTGTTGGTGTGCTGCTGATTGCCAAGCGCCCACTAGCCATTAGCCATCAGCTCCTAGCTCTTCCCAGAAACGATTGGCAGCCCATCAGTCCAAACGCTATGGATGTGGGCTGGTAGCTGATGGTCAATGCGGGGGACAAGCCTCCGCGCTGCGTTCCGAGACAGCCTCCATGTGTTTGGACTCGCCCTGGACCGGCCAATGGCGGATTGTCGTAAGCACCACAGCCGGTACCGACTATAATACCATACCCCCGCTAGGTAGTCAACCGCTGTCGCTTACCCACTTGCATGGGCGGACGCCTGGTCGCGTTCTTCCGCCCCGAGCGACAGAGCCCATCTGGCGGCGAGCCCAGAGCCAAGAAGGTACTGGAACTACATATTGTATGTCTCACCAGGCTTCAAGACCACGCACTGCGCGGTTGTGGCCCTCTCGACGCTCTGTCGGAAATCGTTGGCATTTGGGACGAGGACTGGAAACGTGCCGTAGTGACCAGGGATGACGATCTTAGGCTGGAGAAGCTGAACGGCTTTGACAGCTTCGTCGGTGCCCATAGTATAGAAATCGCCAACTGGCAGGTAAGCAACGTCAATCGGCGTCAATTCGGCGATCAGCTTCATGTCTTCGAAGACACAGGTATCGCCGGGATGGTAGAAGGTCTTGCCGAAGAAGTTCACGACGAAGCCGCAGGGATTGCCAACGTAGACACCCTCCGGCACAGAACTAGTATGCCAGGCCGGCACGAGCTTTACCCAGCCAAAGTCAAAGGCCACTTTGCCGCCGTAGTTAGCGCCGGTGGCCTTTGCCCCTTTTGAAGCGCAGTAGCTGGCTAGCTCGACCATGGTCAGGATGGGCGCGCCAGAGCGCTTAGCGATATCGAGGGCATCTCCCAAGTGGTCGCCGTGGCCGTGGGTCACCAAGATTAAGGTTGGCTTCAACTCTGGCAGCGACGGAGCCAGCGGATTGCCCGTGAGGAAAGGGTCGAAAAGGATGCTTGTGCCCTGCTGCTCAAGTATGAAGCAAGCATGGCCCAAGTAGCGAAGCGTAGCCATCGTGATTCCTCCTTGTCCCGAGTGCTGGGTGGCTTTCGGCGATCATCTCTCAGTTGCGAGTGCTTAGCGTCCAGTCCCTTCTCCAACCTCTGATGGTTCCCCAGCAAGGATAACGGCTAAAGAATGGCAGCCTCCAGATTCAGTAGCCCCTACAGTGTCGCACCATTGCGAGCGAAAGTCAAGCACAAAGGTCGTGTCGTGTCGTTGTCCAGTGAAAATGTCACGTTAACGGTTCAGTGAATTTGACACCACGTGCGGTCGACGCCAAGGATGATCGGCTGCTGGTCGATGCGACTTGCGGTTGCCGTCGTTCGCCGCCTTGTTC